>Ga0123357_10001055_pt1 | contig 28343 bp, 16 predicted proteins | sample TergutEmb28metaG_FD_89873 | JGI IMG/M metagenome (GOLD analysis project Ga0123357, IMG submission 89873) | Embiratermes neotenicus P4 segment gut microbial communities from Petit-Saut dam, French Guiana - Emb289 P4 | ecosystem: Host-associated > Arthropoda: Insects > Digestive system > Gut ...
CACTCACTCACTCACTTATTCCATGGAGCAGAGTTCTTCTTGAGAAGCTAACCGATTTTCAGCTAATCAAGACATTACCTGCATTTTATGGAACTTGAAGGTTCATTACTGGATTTGCAACCTGTCCCTATCCTGAGCCAGATCAGTCCAGTCCATGCCTTGAGTTGATACAGCATTGTTAAATAATCTCTGAAGTTACTGATGACCATGAAATTAAAATTAGTCTGTTTTTTAGTGTTTTGTGCATAATATGCATGCCAAAAACATTAATATGGTTAAGATTCTTCAGTGCAATGCTAGGATTTCATGGTGATGTGTATTCACATTGAGTTGTTGTGGGTAGGACCCATGTGTATTGATGTCAAAGTGCTGTTGTCTCAGTCTCTGTTCCTCCTGTTACACACTGGGTCCATATGACTATCTTTCCACTTTCATCTCTATGGTGTCCCTGAAATTGACCCACCTTCTGACAGTTTGCTGTTTCCTCTACTGTCAAAGTAGACCAGGCTTTGCCTTCCCTTCCCACCTGTGGGTTTGAGCAACCATCTTTGATGCTACTTGTGGTGTGTAATATGACTGTATCTTCAGTCTTTTCCCTTCAGTTGTAATGGTGGAAGTAGTTTGAGCCTTCAGTATTGCAATACAGTGTCACAACCCAGAGACCATAGTCAGACTGAAATCTGATTTATAATGTAAAGTTTATAGAATGCGTGATGGTCAGTTCTTCGTTTAATTGAACATTTACTTGATCATGATGCCATTTCCATATTTTGAGCTTGATTTCCTTCTATGATTCGTGCTGTCACTGATGTGGCAGACTTTTTGCCACTTGTACTTTCACAAACTACTTCCCCCCCCCCAATTTTAATTTTTTTCATGTATGTTATAGGACAGAAACCAGAAACTTTCCACTGTGCCTCTGAGAGCCAACGTTTTTCATGACTGCCACAGTGCAGGAGTGTTGCTTATTTTGACTTTAATTATTCTTGAAAGCTATTGTATTTATCATAGCTTGGATTCAGCTGCATATTGTAAAAATGAAGGCACATGTAACGTATGGCTTTATGTATGTGATTTCCATAACATATTTTATCAGAAATGTCTGAAATAAGAAATTCATTGACAGAACTTAATAAAGTGATGCTTACTGTTGTCAACAGAGTTGTTGTTTTTGTTACATGCACAGAAAGTACTGTAAGTAGCTACTCTGTACTTACTAAGAGGCATACACTTAGTTATACCTCTAAGCCAAGGCCTGAGATGCACTTTCCGCCTGAAATGGTTAATTGAGATTGATGGTGAGAACCCACTGATCCTCAGACTAAATTCCTTAAAAATGTAATAAAGAAATGATTTATAATTGTTTCTAAGGTATGGAACCAAATATAAGAGTTTTTGTTCCCTGATGGGCTTGAATGGTGGCTTGTTGCAGATATATTTTTTAGAATTTCATATATTTAAGATGAATCAGTGGGATTTCATTTGCATTTCCATGTTCATCTACCAGTTTCTCTTAACAAATGATGTCAACAAAGTGTCTGTATTTCATACATGTATTCAAACCTGTATTACATGGCACTGGACTAATGTGAAACTGCAGGATAACTTATGCTAAATTGAGGTGCTACTGTATGACAGTGGGCCCTGTGCCAGCTTGTTTGTTATTTGTGGGCCAGTGCCCTTGACTCTCCCTGACCTCCCATTTGGAGTTTTTATCACATAGCTTATCCAAGATTCCTGTTTGTTGCCTGATGTATGTAGGTTGTGCCTAAGGAAACTGTTGATTTTGAAACTGACAGATGATTCCCTTAAGAATTTCAGTATAGCCACATAATGCAGTAGCACCTGATGTCATGTGAGAAGTTTTAACAAGGTATGACAAAAGGAAAAAGTAGGTTTTAAAATTGTATTTTTGAAATTATGATCTGGGATGTGACATGAAGAACCTGCTGCCTCCATCTTCTGTGTTGAAGAGTGTTTCAGATCTATGGACTTCACTTTAGAGTAGCCTTCCCATGGAGTATCACTGCATGAGATATGAGATTCTGAGCTGTTGACATCAGTAAAGACCAAATAAAATGCTGTTTCTCACCAACAGACTAATTTCATTTTCTGCCATCGTAGTAACTAATGTTTGCATTTGCACACACACATTTACTCAGAAACATGAAACGTATGTGATGTTTTCTAAGTATGACTTATTGGACCAATAATACTTTTGCCAAAGTCATGACACATGAGTTTACACATGCCACTGTTGACATGCATAACTTTTGGTTCAGTTACAGATTAAAGCTATGTAAGTAATTTTGTAAAACAGCATGATCGGAATATATCACAAGATTTTTGTGAGCATATCTTATAAATGTCAAAGCCTTAAGTAATGTTCTGTTGTGTGTAATCTCAGTTTCCCCATGGGTCATCATAGAACCATATAGAAAATGAAATTTTAAGTAAACAAAGGAGTCATATTTTTGTGCATTGTGATGGTACACAGTATTAATGAATATTTTTACACCTCTTTTTTATTTCAGACACTTGAGAATTTTGAGTTCCTCAAAGTGCTAGGAAAGGGCACGTTTGGTAAGGTAATTTTGTGTCGTGAGAAAGCAACAGGCCATCTGTATGCCATCAAGATTCTCAAGAAAGAGGTCATTATTCAGAAAGATGAGGTTGCGCACACCCTCACTGAGAACAGGGTTCTAAGAACCACAAACCATCCGTTCCTTATTGTAAGTGTTGACAGTGTTAATTATGTCTTGCTTATGCAATAAAACTCCTCAGTTTTGTAATTCACACCTTTCAGAATCTTAAACTAGGTTTAAAATCTGTCACTGCCTTTTCACAAAGTTTGCTTTATTTTTATCCTGAATGTAATTTTGGCCATTAGGAAGTGTTCAATTTTTAAAATATAAATATAATAATTGAATTATCAAAATAATAAAGACGATTATTAAAGGATGGTTGAAAAACACTTGTCATTTCATAGACCCATTTTTAATGGAAAGGACACCATCTTTTATTGTAGTTTGTGTACTCGCATAAACATGTTCATATGCAGTCATGCTTGCAACTTGAAAACTGTATTCACTTATTTCTGCATTTGTTTTCAGTCACTCAAGTACTCATTCCAAACAGCAGATCGCCTGTGTTTTGTTATGGAATATGTGAATGGAGGTGAACTGTTCTTCCACTTATCAAGGGAACGTGTGTTTTCTGAGGAAAGAACCCGGTTCTATGGTGCAGAAATCATCTCAGCACTTGGATACCTCCATGAGGAAGGAATCATCTATAGAGACCTCAAGGTAGGTTTGCCTTATGTAATAGACAGGTGATTAATGCATATGTTTAATTAATTAATTAATGACTGATGAAGAACATCTGTTCCTCATTTATAAATTTGTTGTTCACTTTGGCACATATTATTAAAGCCCTGGGGAAAATGTTTGTATTGCCATGAAACTATATTTTTGTTTTAAGCATTTATTTTAAAGAAGTACACCAAGCACTTGTTTTACACCCTACTTGTGCTCCTGAAAAAGTGGGCATAAATAAAAAAAAACATCAATTAGAAATTATACACCCGTAAGAAATGATGGAATAGGCAGGAGGTAGCGTAATAGAACGCATCTAGTCAGAGGGCATTATAATCAGTGAGATGGTGTAAATTTAAGAAGTAGTACATATTGGCAAGCAGCATTAAAGCAAAGAAGGCATAAAACAAGGATTACTATAACTGGCCTATCTCATTCCCACTGGTCCTCTTCTTTCTTCTTCAAGTAGGTCAATCAGGTCCCATTCACCTGTCCTAGCTCGTGTGATGGTTATGAGATTGCAGTTATTTTGGATAGGTTACTAGCTATATGTGGTAGACACAGGAGTTCCACTCGACAGAATTTACGGGTGGTGTACTCAAAAGCATTTGTACCCATTCCTCTGATTTTGTAATAAAACACTCAAAAGAATAAAGTCTGCAGTTACTTGATTGATTGAATAATGCCATTTGCTACACTTGTTGAGAGATTGTAATTTCATGATGTCACTGATTGTCCCGCTGCACTGATATACACCTTATAATTTGACTGACCTCCTTTACATATAACAAAGTTTAACTGACACATATAAATTCTTCTTATGGTGATCTTCTCTTCTAAGTAATTCTTGCAACACTACACTTTACTGTACTACAGGTTCAGCACTGAAAACATACATTTTCTGATTTTTAAATACTCTTAATTATTATTTTATTTGGGAGATATAGTTCTCACGTTTTATGTAACTGCTAGCACAAGCTAGAGTATGCTGGCATCCATTGATTCCCATACATGGCCTAATTTCAAATAAAATCCTAATTTTTCTATTGGCTAAAAATTTACTTTAAACAGCTCCTCATAGTCTACTTCAAACAGAACAAATGCAGTTCCCATGCTCCTACACAATGAGTTATGGCAGTCCATCCTGTCAAGTTCTCAGGTTACATCATTCTTCCAGTTTCCAAAAGCTCTGGTTTTCTGTAAGGTAGCTAACCTATTTTTCTTACCCCCGGTCACGGGCTGCTAGTCAGTTACTGTCTCTAAACAATGCACAGTATGTGGCTTGGTTTGTCCTAATCATCCCTAACAAAAAATATATGTATATATACATATACATAAATTTTCTAAATTAATTTACCTAACTTACCCATTTTTAGCATTCTTTTATAAATTCTTACTTCTTGCAAAACAACTGGAACCTGGTCCATAAGGTTATACTATGTGTAAATGAATTCATTTACAGGTTGTCCCACAGAATGACTGCCAAACTTTAGGTGTTTGTATATTGGCTTTTTTGGAGGAAAAAATGTTCCAGAAACACAGGTTGTTTTCTCAAACATTACAGAACTACGTAGTCATGTTTACTGTAAGGTGTGACATGCGTTAGCTACACACAGTTGAGGTTGTTTGAGAATGGCACATGTTGCTTTCTGCATGCTTTGATTATTTCTCCATGTAAGGGCAACACCATCCATGATGCACAGTAAGAGTTAATCTCATTTGTGCAAGTTTTCCTGATACACAAACTCCTGCATGTATCACATAAGTAAAAATAAAAAGTTGTAATGTCTGGTGACCAGGGACTAATCTGTACTGTTTTATTGACAGCTGGAGAATCTGCTGTTAGACAAGGATGGACACATCAAGATTGCAGACTTCGGACTCTGTAAGGAAGACATCACTTATGGTAGAACCACCAAAACGTTTTGTGGAACACCAGAGTACCTTGCCCCAGAAGTAAGTGATCATAATATCTACCAGTATATACACCCTTTAATCCTAGAGTTGTTACCACAGTCGCAAACTATGTTCTGTTTGCACTGTTGCATACCTGCATTCTGCTTGGAACTCTTTCAGAGGCCTTAATAGTATCTTTGTAATATTAAACAGTGCTCCATCAGCTGTTTATTATGTTATATGAAGGTTGGAAATAAGTATTGCATAATTTACCAAGAACAGAACTCAGGACTCTGCAGTTGTAACTCCTGCAAGTAGTCTCTAGTTGAAGGGGAATTGAGATAATGATACATTCAATCATGTAAGCCTGTATTTTAGTATAATTCTCTAATATTGTGTGTTTTTGTCATCTGTTGTAACAATTCATATTATTCTGTATTGGGTTCCTTGCAATAATTTTCAGAAAAGTCCCTAACAGACTGTGCCTGATTTCTTTGCCATATTGTCTCTTTTTCAGGTGACAGATGAAAGATATGGGGTTGCATTTATTAGACTGTTAATTATTTGTAACTAAAGTATATGAGCATGCACGCGCATGCACACACACACACACACACACACACACACACACAAATATATATACAAAACTCCTTTTATGATGTTGCTGAATTGATTGATGACTGCTTACTCACCACTAGGCTCACTTCACGTTTTTGTTTTTAGTGTGGCTAGCACTATGAGTAATGCTGCAACTAGTACTTTGTTTTACTGTTCTTTTGTAAACTTGTTTCACTTGCACTTTCTAATTTTTGCAGTAATTATATAGTTTGTTAAATATCAGTTTGAGTAATGTATAAAATTACAGCTGTCATTGTCCACTAAATCCTTTCCAACTGCTTTCGTACCAAACTTATTTGTATCAAACACCTGCTTTGGATGTTACTTTTTCCTATTCTTGACACATGGCATGCCCCCCTGCATACTTTGTAAACTTATAAAAATAGGTGTCTCTGAATTATACAGATTGAAAATTTTGCTGGTTTTGTGTGTGTTTTTCCAGTGGTTCTGATACATTGCAGATCCCAGAATCCTTCTGAGCAGTTCGCCTTCAAAACTGTTAATCAAATTTTTACTGGGTTTTTGATCCAGTCTGAGGCATTTCTCTGGGACAGGTTTGGCGAACCTATGCCTAGCCTCCAGTCTGGAAGACTGGAAGTCCTTTTAGTTGTGACATTTATTGTAATATATGGAGGTGAAGTGTCCAGGAGTATAACCTTTATCACCATTGGATTGGATTTGGTTGTACACATCTGCCACAAAATGTGACACTGCATCCCAGAAAACCATAATCTTAACAATGATTCTACTTATGTTACCTGTTGCCTTCACTAGTTTCCAGCACATTTTTTGCTATTACGCTTCACATGATGTTTAAATGTTAAATGGTTTAGTAGTTATACAGTATGATTGTTATCCAGAAATAATTTGTTCATATTTTTATTGTTGACAGGTTCTGGATGATAATGACTATGGACGAGCAGTGGACTGGTGGGGTATTGGTGTCGTGATGTATGAGATGATGTGTGGGCGTCTGCCATTCTACAATCGGGATCATGACGTGCTGTTCCAACTCATACTCATGGAGGAGGTATGTACATCAGTATACGATTATCCCATTTAAGTCCAAATAATGGGATAAATTTACTTCTTATATTGTGCATTTCTTAATTATGTGTTCAAGGCATAAGTCTACGTTGCTGATAAAGTTTGTGTGGAGCTTTCTGCCCGAATATATTTGGGCACTGAACAGATCTTCTTATTCAGAAAGCAGAATGAATTTTTATTCTGGTGTTTTGTATTATGACCTACGTTTGTAGATGGATACAAAAGCTAGAGGACTGCTGTCATCTGCAACATTGTCCCAAAATGTGGAGGCAGCAGACTGTAGTCTAAACTGTTACTGTCATGAAAATCATGGGTCTCATCACTTTTGTGTTACAGTTTGTGTGTTGCTTGGTGTATGTTATGCCTGTCTTCATGTGGGTTTAACATTCTTCTCCTAGTCACACATCAGTCTTGGGTCGCATGGGCCTGCCTGTCTACAAACTCCTTTCTTTTCATCCTTCCAGATTGTTCAGCAGCATATCCCTCTGTTTAACACATTGCAGTTGAAAATGCCATTAACCTGTATCGTCTGGGATTCAGGATTTTAAATCCTCCTGGTCTTTAATCTTAGCCGGTATAGCACAGTCAGCATAGTGACTTGCTACAGGCTGGATGGTCCAGGGATCGAATCCCAATGGGGGAGAGATATTCTGCACCTGTCCAAGAGATATTCTGCACCTGTCCAGACTGGCTCTGAGGCCCACTCAGCCTCCTATGCAGTGGGTACCGGATCTTTCCCGGGGGTAAAGTGGCCGGGGTGTGGTGTTGACCACCAACCCCCATGTAGCGCCGAGGTTAAAAAAAGAGTAGAGCCATACCTCCACTCCCCCTCTGGGCCTTCATGGCTTGTTCTAGAGTGAAATTTACTTTCTTTGCTGGTCTTTAATCTTGACAGCCACATTTGAAATCAGGGGTAACCATTTATCATCTGAGAAAATGGAGTTTTAGATATGTGGCTGGCAGCTTGATTCTTGATATGCGTTCTTAAAACATTAACCCTTATCCTGCTAATGTGGAGAATAAGGTGAGCTAGTAATACCAGCAAATGGCAAATGGAATTTAATTTGGCGTTTAAAGGGTTAATATTGGTTCAGAGGTTTTGGTATGTTGATGCTATGTCACAGGTGAAATTTCCACGCACAATCTCGAATGAAGCCAAGGACATGCTGGGGGGTCTGCTGGTTAAGGATCCCAACAAAAGACTTGGAGGTGGACCAGATGATGCAAAAGAAATTATGGCACACCCCTTCTTCAGTTCCATTAACTGGACTGACTTGCAGCAAAAGAAGGTTAGAATTTGTTCATAGTTGATACATTATTTATCGTGTGTAATCTTTGAAGATTGTATTACTACTGGTACCTAGTATCTGATTTCTGTGTTAGTGGTGTCTTTTTGTAGTAAAATCCTTTTGTGTTATAGCCAGTGCATACAGTTAACTGTGATTGATTCAGCAAGTAGTTGGTCTTGTGGAACATGATGACATGTAGCTTGGTAGGTAGGCACCAACATTTCAGAGGAACTTGCTACCTGTATCTTCAGTGTAGAAAAATGAAGATGATGGTAGCAGATTTCACTGCAATGCTGGTGCCTGTCTACCAACTGTATGTTGTCATACCCCAGCAGACTGGATAATTAATGCTATAACAACCTCAAATCACAACAGTCGTACCACAGTAAATGTATGCCAATATAGCTGTCAGTCTGTCCACTTCTGTTCTTTTGAGACAGGGACACTTGTTAGTAAGGAGAGGCAAGTATTTGTTAAAATGAGATTTTATGTAATTTTGCGAATTTTATTATGTCTAGGTTGCACTCTATTTCATGTCTTACATATAACTGATGTAATACAGTTCAGTATTGTAGTGTTCCCCCCACCCCAACCCTCAAATTGTTGCCTTCCAAAATTTGGGATTTGTGATCTTCTAATGAACACTATGTTAAACTGAATTTGTTTTGTAGTAATAAAGAAAATAATTGTAATCCAAGTTATTTTGTGCTTATGATATACTTGAAGTGAACTGTACTGAGTACCACAATTTATATTCAATGGATATGTAATTCACACATTCGTGATCACACCTGACTGTTTTCAGATCCCACCACCATTCAAGCCTCAGGTGACATCAGACACAGACACACGGTACTTTGACTCAGAATTTACGGGTGAATCTGTGGAACTGACACCTCCAGAGAACCCTGGGCCTCTTAATAGCATTGCAGAAGAGTTGGAACAACCATACTTCCAGCAGTTCAGCTACCAAGATCTGGGTTCTACTCTTGGAAGCTCCGCTGCAATCAGCGCAAGCAGCAGCTCTCTTGCTCACAGTGCCACCATGCAGTGAACATGAATTTTGGTTGGCAACACTGTGTTGTTGTTTTAATGAGGGAAACACTTAAGCAATCAGCTTTGCTAAAACTTTTTATGGAAGGGTTGCTTAACATACGGTTTGTTTTGTTTTATAGACAAACTGTGCAGTGTGAAATCAGTGACTCCAATAGAATGTGGAGTGTCTCATACAACAGGTTAAGACTGTTAAGAGAATTTGTAACTTTTTTATGCATTACTGCATAATGAGACTATGCATAATTTTCACACTGTGAATGAGTGACATATGGTGAGTGATAATTATCCTTTTGAAGGCCTAAGTGAAGCCAGGGTCTGTTGTATATAAAGTGTGAATAGTGCTGAGACATCAGTGTGTATCAAGCAAGTGGGCGGTGTGTAGGACAGATTGAAAGTTTCTGGAAGTTCCACAAGATGCAGCCAACTTCACTTTCAATATTACTGATACTTTTTTAAATTTTATTTCATTCTCCTGTTTCTTTTCCCGGTGTCAACGATAAGTCATTCGCTTTTACAAAATTTTACTGAATTTTTATTCCTCTCCTCCACATAAGAAGAAGTCCTCTCCAGTTCAATCAGTAAGCCATATTGTGTCTCTGATAATTATCACTGTAGTATTTAGTTTCTTGTAGTATTGAATGTGTTAGATACCCAAAATTCAAGCTGATTGTTGCTTTTCAGTGACACAGAGCCTTGCAATATATCCATTACAACCAAAACAGTTTTGAAGGCAGCAAAGTTGTATGCCAAACCAGGTCTTTTATGATGTGCTGCAGTGCATTTTGGTAGATAGGTACGTCTAGTATGTATCTATCAAACTGCAGAACATCACATACCAGTGGTACCTATCTACCACACTGCACAGTTTCTCATGTCCATGGTACCTGCCTACCATATTACATGGCATCACATGCCACTGGTACCTGTCTATCAAACTGCACAGTGTCACATCGCAGTGGTACCTGTCTACCATACTGCATAGCATCACATGCCAATGGTATCTGTCTTTCCAACTGCACAGTGGTACATCTCAGTTGTACCTGTCTAACATACTACATGGCATTACATGCCACGGGTACCTATCTGCCAAACCGGACAGCTTTACATGTCAGTGGTACCTGTCTACCATACTCGGTGGTATCATATGCCAGGAGACTGTTATCATAATATTCACCACCATACATACCTAAAATCTCAAAAGAATTCTAGATGTGTATATACCCAGAACACAGCATTTCATTTCTCTAGTAGCTGTTATAATTAGACAAAGTGGAAGATATAAATGAAATATGGAACAAAACCAAAAATAGGAATAAATGAAGCAGCTGGAAAAATAATAGGAAAAGAAGAAACACTACAAAGAAATAGTTGGTTGGATGAAGAATGTCAAATAATATTAGACAATAAAAAGAGTGCTGACAACAAAAATGATTAACAGAAATACCAGACAAAATGAATAAGAATATAAAGATAAAAGAGAAGCAATAAAAATATTTAGACAAAGAACGAGTATTATTTAAATCAAAGCTGGAGTATTTGGAAATTGCTTATAGTAACAATGAAACAAAGAAATTTTATCAAGAAGTGAATAATATAAGAAAGAGATTCAAACCACAAACATTACAGGCAGGTCTCATTTTATGCCAGGGATACAATCCTGAAAAATGTTACGCAAATCGAACACAAAATTTTCATTTAAAACAGTGTATTTCCTGGGGGTTACAGGATTGACAACCTAATCCTATGCAGTGTATGACTATACCAGTAATGGATATATGGACCTGCAGAGTATACATGTTCTGTATATACGGTATACATATGTTTCCATACAAAGTTCACCATAAAACAGGCTACGAAGGCCCAGAGGGGTAGTAGAGGTATAGCTCTACACTTTCTTTAACCTCAGCGCTAGATGGAGGTGGGTGGTCAATGCCACACCCTGGCCATGTTTCTGTACAATATATTTATTTATTTCTAATGCTATAAAAATGTAAGAGACTCACAAGCATGGTTTTTGGAATGGTTCATTCCAATAGGACTGTGGTAGACTTGCTACACAAACACTTTAAGTCCTGACTTAGCACTTTCTGTAGTTCTGTCACATATTGTATGTACACTATGATGAGTGAATCTAACATGATGCTCATATGTCAACAATTCATTCACCGCTTTCAAGTCGGCCTATTAAGTCTAATTTCTCTTCAATACTGATTGTCTTTCGCCAATTTTTCACTTGGTTTGCACTAGCTGATGTAGATTTATATTTCTCCATCACTTTGGTAAGAAAAGCCAATGCTGTAGAAGAGGAAACTACACGGGCTGCATGACTATATCACTAATGTAATCAATCCATACACGTGACTGATGGCGTGAGTGTGACGTCACTTTCCACTAGCCTCCAACACAAGACATGATCGACCACGCATCGTGTATACCACATCACGTTGAACTGAAAATTATTGTGCCAAATTGCATGAAAACTGAACATCATCACATAAATTTGAAATGTGGTGTAAATTTTCAAGTTGCGTTAAAGCAAAATCGCACAAAAATGAATTGCATAAAAAGAGACATCCCTGTACTGATTAGAGATAAAGAAGGAAACATAGTAAGCAAATAGGAAGTCCTATAAAGGTGGTATGGATATTATGAGAAGCATTTTGAACTGGAAGATGGAACAGACAATGATAGTGAGGAGAGTGGGCAATGTGTGTATAAGCTGCAGAACATATGTTGAACCACCAAATGATGTGGACACAGTTGGCAATAAGTAAACTGAAAAATGGAAAAGCAACTGGGTATGATCAAATCCCAGCCATAATGATTAAAAAGGGAGGAAGAGACCATACCATATGAGTAGAAGTGTGGCATAATTTGTCCAATTCATAAAAAATGGGATGTGATGATATGTGGTAATTATAGAGCAGTCACATTGTTTTGTACAACATATAAAATTTTGGCAAATATTTTGTATGTAAAAGTAGTACCTTATACTGAGCAAATAATAGGAGAACACCTAGGAGGCTTTCGAAGGGTAAGATGAACTGTTGATCAAATTTTTACTGAGACAAATATTGGAAAAATGTTGGGAACAGAATATAGATGTACATCATCTGTTTATTGATTTTCAAGTAACATATGAACATATGACACTATAAGAGAATGCAGATATGGAGTGAAATGCATAAACTAGGTTTCCCAAAAAATTAGTTAAATTGTGCAGAATTTTAATAATGAAATATATGCTGAGGTTAAAATTGGTAAACATTTGTCCTCTGAATTTAAAGTTAACAAAGGTTTGAGACAAGGCGATACAATTGCTCCCTTGATGTTTAATGTAGTAATGGAAATTGCAATTAAAAGATCGGAAGTACAAACTTTTTTTTTACAATGGCGCAACAGCCCTAGAGGGCCAAGGCCTCCTCTTTATCGAGGATTCATTATCACACTCAATTAGATACACAACATTCGCAAGAGACAGACATCTGTGCCCCTGGCGGGATTCGAACCCACAATCCCAGCAAGCGAGCAGCCACAGACCCACGCCTTAGACTGCACAGCCACTGGGATCAGCAAAGTGTAAACATGGCAAACCATATTTGAGAAATGTAGTCAAATTATGGCATATACTAATGATGTTTTTGTTATGGGAAGAAGATTACAAGATGCTAAAGAAGTATTTACATTACTGGTCAAACAAACAAATAGAATGGAATTAGAAACAAATGAATAAAGACAAAATTTATGATAGTTTCGCAAAACTGGTTATGTAAAACTTGGTGCATATAATTTTGAAATAGTGAAAGACTATACAAATCATGGTACATTTCTGACAAATAAAAATGAATTACCAAAGACTGAAAATAGAATTACAAATGCAAGTAGAGCATGTGATGCACTTCTTCCTCTACAAAAGAGTCAATCAGTCTCAGAGCAGAAAAAAATCTATATGACCAGTGGCAACATACAGAGCAGAATCTTGGACGTTGAATAAAGATATGCTAAATGGCTGGCTGCTTTTGAAAGAAAAGTTTTAAGAAGAATGTTTGGGGAAATTAAAGTACATTCAAATTGGAGAAAGCAATATAATAAAGAATTAATGCAGCTGCTTGGAGATTATATATACTTTCATTTGTCAGAATAAGTCAGTTGAATTGGATTGGTCGTCTTAATAAAATGGATAGTAAAAGAAAAGTAAATTAAATATTAACATCAATCCTCAGGAATGTCAGCTAAGAGGGTGACCAAAAAACAGATGGTGGAACTGAGTACAAACAGATATTAATATATGCAAGATTACAAATTGCATAGAGAGGTCAAAAAAGAGAACTAACTGGGAGAAGTCCACTAAGGAGACGAAGGTTCACATTGGACTGTGGCGGCAAGAAGAAGAAGGTTTTAAATTTGTTTAAGTCCTTGTATTATAGAATTCAAATTTTTATTACCTCAACCACAAAAATATGTCATTAAAGCATGTCGTCAGCCATTTTAACTGAATTAAAATGCTGTAGTAGCCTGTATGCTTAAACACATCACCACAGAGACATGGAGAGGAAGTATAAAGTTCTGTGCATTCTGAATCAGTGCTGTCCTCCCAAGCAAATAGCCTCCAGTTTTCACTGAATAGGTTAAGTGGGCTGGGAACTGAAACCTTGTGTCTGTCATATTACTGATTCAGCTCTTGCCTCATAGTGTCTCTATTTCAAAAGTTTTTTCTTTCAGCGAATTTATAGTTGTGTGCATTAACCTTTAAGAGATAGATTTAAATGCCAGTTGTATCTCTTGACAGCCTGAGTTTTACTGACAGCATGGACATTTCAGTTGCTACCAAGCAAACACACAGAGGCCAACTATTGTCTCTCAGTATGATAAAGGTTAATAGCCTTACTGCAGTAAAGCTGTATGTCTATACTCACAGTCTGAAATCAGCATAATTTTTCCACTGTGCATTTTGACACAAATTCACCATCTCCAGAAAATGAGTAGCAAAACTTAGTTTGGCTATATGTGTTACAGCTTCATTATAAGATTTATTTAATCATGTTCTCTCATGTAATATCAACACCAACTAAATTGATATTCTTTTAAAAACTGTAATTATTTCTGTTAGTTTTGAGATATTATGAATATTACATAATTCTTGTTTATGTTCTTTGATTTTTTATGCCATGATGAACCAATATTTTCATTTTACTTTAAATGACAAGAAATGGTCATGCATGATGTAATACTAAGAATATAATAATTCACTAGAGTTCTCTGTTTTAAAAGTTCTTATTATGCAGATATTTGAAAAATTTTGTTTATTTACTTATCAAAAATGTGAACCAAAGGAACCCACATTTCTGTTCACTACATTTAAATTGTTGTTAAATTGAATATTTAATTACAAAATTAAGTACATGTTGATTCAGGTTTCTTTATGGGGAATGAGAGATAGTTTAAGAAATTTAATATTTCTTACTGAACTGTGCAGATGTAATGAGATGAACCTGAAATCATATAGGTCTTGGAGTAACAAGGACGCTGTTGGTATTTCATGTAAACAACTGTTATTTTTGCCTTAAATCACAGTTGTAATTCCCCGTAGAAGTTCAAGTTCAATGCTACCATAAATGTTCCAGGAAATTTATCATTTTTTCACACTCGTGTATGTCTCTCACATTTGTAAACTATTGTTATGAATTGTGAATTTCATGTGTAAATGTATACCTGTCATCTGGGTGTGTATAATGAAGTACACAACTTAGATTGTTAGTGGAGCATATTCAAAGATTTACTTTAAACATAACAATCATAACATTGAGTGCATAAATTGTACATCAATATCATTATTCATTACACAGTTACACATTTAAATTAAAAAGCCGGAACACCATTAAAGTGAAAGAAAACATTTCTGTCAGGGTTCCAGCTTTTGATTCTTAGAATGAGAGGTGAAAATGAAGTTTGCTTCTCTTTTGATAACATGTGAATGAGGCTGTGGTACTCCCTTAGTATGTTTTAAAGTCTTAATTTTCCTGCCTGAAATGACTGCATAAACATACACAAGCAATAATTCACATCAGAGATATGTGAAGCTTTTTAAGGGTGTGTTAGGAAGTTCTGATTTTAGGAGGATTTGTTTTCAGTTTCTTGTGTTGTATATTTAATGGCACTTTCTGGATTTATCCATTGTTGATGGAAGACGAATGAATATGAATATGGAGCATTGGTTGAATGGTAACTGAGTGCAGAAGACTGAAGTACTTTGAAATCCCACATGGACCACCCTAGAATTGTATCTGGGCCTATACAGTGATCAGTTGGTGATTAACTGCATGAGGTGTGGCACAGCCACTTTTTATTATTGAGTTTTTAAGTTTCTTTGGTTTACCTGGAGAAAAGTCTCGTGTATGTGTGACTGTAGGTGTACATTTTGTTAGTTTGTTTTTCTGATTATGATTTTATTTTCATGAAACTCAAACTGACAGTGTAACACTGTGTTTGCATTTGCACTGTTTTATGGTGAAAGCAGATAGCCTTGGACTTTTATTCTCTAATATTGGTTATTGGTAGGATGAATTACAAACTGCCTTGCGTTATTACAAACATAACATTTGGTTTTAATGCCTATATAATTTTATAATAAATCCAGAACATTTAAGGATTGAATATTGGTCATCAAAGTAGTCAGACCTTAACAGTGGGGGAATTTTTCTCCCCCCCTTTTTTTTCTGTACAATGAGTTCCTTATCATGTCATTTTCTGCATTTGTTAACTGTAATGTATAACATGTAACATACACAAACAAGACTGAATGAACATTTCACCACATGTAATTTAACACAGCTTCTTTTGGTGGACTATGTGCTACAATGCAGGGTTGATTTGTGTCAAACCTTGTCTTTAAGATCTATAAATTATTTTGATGTTTCTTTGATGAAACTGTACTGTGAAATTGTATTACCATGCTCTTTCTTTTCTTTTGAAGCTTTCTTTGACTGAATATATGTAACAGGGAGTACATGATCTATATCTCAGGTGTTTCATTTCACAGTATTATGTATCATGTTGCAGTGACCTCAAGCAGTTAGCATTTGTACTGTCTAGATCAAACTACCCATGCCATCAATATTTTACCTACCTTCACTGATGTAACACTATTTATAAATACATACATAGTAGTCTTAAACGCAGTCATGACAAGCTAGTTGTGACTTCTTGTGTGACCAGTTTTCTAATTTAATGGGGCAACAGATGATAGACACCTGTCACACAGATGGCATTTACGTCTCATATTCTGTGTATTGTACACTGTTTCCTCATGCACATTATGAATATGGAATACCCATACACCTTGCAAGAGTGATGCTGTTTTTGTTACAGAACTTGCAGTCATAATTTATTTAACAGTTCTGTCATTAAAACAGACTGTGTAGTATCACGTGATAGCATGATATTATATACAATATTGAAAAGGGTGTGGCTTCATGTAAGGTATTACCGCACCATTTCCTTGGAGTGACGTACGAAAACTATGGTCCTTCAGTTAGGACAGCCATTGTCTTGGCCAGGATATGAATTGGTCATGAATGAAGCAAATCAGGAGGATCACTTCTTCAAGACTCTGGTGTTCCATTTCATCTGTGTTGGGGCAGTGTGGTTGATTTCAGAGTTGATAAATCCAAAATTTTTCAGGAAGGCTTAGTATGTATGCAGGTATTTCACCCTTTTCATGTGTTTATTTGTTTTTGTCACACACCATTGAACATTCCCCAACTGTAATTAAAATTTAAGATTTTGCTATTACCACAGTACTTACATAACAGTGACAAAATATGAAACAAAAGGCTCTGCTGTCTTCTAAAACCTAGAGAAATCCTTCGTAATGTTTTTGACATTTTTAGTGTCTCAATGTGAGCAGCATATGTAGCCTTGCAGACATCCATGCAATGCTTATTTTTTCTCCCAAGTATGATTAGGTGTGTCCAGAGTAATTGTGGCTGCTGCTGCACCATAAATTTTCTCTCTCAGGTGATGGATACCATGGGTTGTCTCTACATGTACAGTGTTTGTCACATACTCCATATTAAAAAGTCCAATGTTGTAAGTCTCTTACTTCTTACAAGCCAGGTTGTTGGCCTACCCAACCCATCAGTCCAGGAAACATAACATTCAGAGCACATGTAGTCTTATAATTGACATGGGGAATGGATTCCACTCTATTGGAAAGCAATTAAGAGTGTATTGTTCTCTTCAGTTTGTAGGAAAACAAAGAATTGTAATTAGTCAATTTAAAGATTTTCTTTAATAGTGTGTTCTGCAAAATACAATGGCCCAACAATATCGTCATACTGAAGTTCACACTACACATTAATTTTAAGGGTGTCAGGAAAGTACTAAAAAATTTGAATTTTTAAGCATGCAGTTTATGATAATAAAACTTCATTAAGTTCTTCCCATGCAGTGTAAATATGGTAGTCAGTACACTGAATAGTCTGCAGGCTTGAGAACTGAGGAATTGTGTGGCAGAGCCACAAGGCTGCTTTTCTCTGAAGCATCCACACCAGCTTTGGGTCACCCAGCCTGTCAGTCAGTGGGTACTGGGGCACTTTCCCCAGAGTTAAAGGGGCTGAGGCATGAAGATAATTACATCTCTCTAGAGTCATTTTAGGAATGATTGGAGTTATACCTCCACTCCCCAAGTGCCTTCAAGGGGTGCACAGGTGCAAATTTACTGTTTAACTCACTATATAAAACTATGTGGGAAGGTATGCATATATATCTCAGCAAAACTAATGAATGGGGGCTGTCATTTATACATAATCTCAAAACATTATGGAACTTCTCTTTCACTCACAATCAACCTTCATGAGGTGGTGCTTAAAAGGAGGACATAGTTCTATTTTACACTGTGTGCTATAGAAAAGTGTATTTTGAAGTGGCTGATTATGATTAGCCCTAACAGTATGCTGCATGAACGCAAACGGCATTAACAGTAGTTGTAGAGGTTGTATTAACCTGTAATGGGAATCAGGTAAGCTGTACTTGCAGAATGTGTAAGCCATGGGCAATATTAGCAAAAATTAAAAAAAAAAAAAATGCAACACAAGTCCCACCTCTAAATACGGGGTACAAGAGCAGCCAATTTATGCCAAACGAAAATGTATATACGACTTTTGGAATGCCCGGGATACATAGCCTGAATATATATTAAGCGCTTGCACCTTTTAATCCTGAAACATATTTCCTCTCCATTCTTTCTGTCTCCATGTCACGCCCGCCCATTGATCGGCAATTGTCACTCCGATATACCCTCTATCGGTAGTATCTTGCACTACAGCTGAAACTGGAACGATTCGAAGACTGGGGAGTGTGCATGAAAGTGTCCATGTTCTACCGCTTATTTTAATGAAATGGGATTTACAGTGTTTAAGGTAGGCTCAAGATTATGATTTTCATAATTATTGAATTAATATGTGCCCAGGATAAGATAGGGTTAGGAATACATTGAGTACTTCAACATATAGGCCAATGTTCGGTTTCTCTGCCCAGAAATGACAATAATGACTGCCGACAAATTGATTTCCGTGTCGGATTTTATGGATTGAACATGCTCCTAATTGTGGTGATAACTAGGTATCAGCGTTTTATGTGACGGACGTTTATAATTGCTTTTCGGGTTACTGACTCGCAAGCGTAACTGTGAAAGATGTAGAATTGACCGTCGTGTAGGCCTAATCTAGTAGACGTGAAACGATGTGTAATGACTTCTGAATTGTGCTGTTTAATGCAATGATTGTGTAAAGAATTGATTGAGTATAGTGAATTCTTTGTCATGCATTTTGAAAGTACAAATTTTACGTGCTCATCACCTGTTCATTACATAATAGATGTTTCGGCAGCATGTGTTGTCACCTCTTTGACATACACCCCGGTTTACAAGTTCTGTGTTCTAACATTTTAAAGTAATTCTTAATACTGGTTTTTACCTGTCTTTGCGTTCACAAAGCAGGTACATTGCTCGACTGCTCCTGCGAAATCTTCACCTGTAATTGATACCCAGGTACTGCGCCGAACGTGCTTGTACCGAAACGTTTTGCAGGTTCGTTATTTATTTTAATTGGAGCGAGAGGTTTCCTCGTGGATAGCTAGAATTGTGACATTTATTAGTGAATATAGTGCATCAGACATGCAGATAGTGACTGTTGTGTTGTCAGTCTTCGTACGTAATGTCAGGTAAAATTGCGGGTACTTTTTAATACTCTTATGTCTGCAAAAGTTGACTGCCCGACAGCCGGGCTCGAATAGTATATACACGTATAATTGTGTTGCTTTACGAAATATGAATTTGAGTCGGCTTTCCGCAGACGTGTAAATCTGTGCTGTATTTGTGTGTAGTTTATTTGACGGTGCTGTCAGTAACTCGGGCTGTAGGCCTACAGCATCTACGTAAACATAATGCTAGATATTTATATATATATATATATATATATATATATATATATATATCTCTCTCTACGATCTGTTTGTTAGCATGTGTTTCAGCAGCGAAATTGTATTCGACTGTTGGATCCAACTGATTCCAGCCCTTTGTGCATTTTTTTACACAACTCTTTTTTAATATTAAGTAGCTTTTTTCGTTATGCTGGTGACGTTCGTTTAGAAGTTAGACGCGGTAGTGAAGTTCGTGAGTTCTGGCTTTCCAAAGAAAAGGTTTTGTTTAACGTCGTTGTGTTATATGCCTGCGATATGTTTATTTAAGTCAGTAAGTAGCCCTCTGAAAAGTTTAATCCAAAGTGGAGCGAGTAGAGCTATTATGTAGTTGCGACATGTAATTACAATCTCCATATAAATAATACTGAGTACTTTAAAGAGGCGTGTTGGAGGAGAAGGAATGTAATTAGATCGTAACTTTGCAGTGCTATTTTTGTGTAGCAGAAAGTTGAAAGTTTGTTTGTGCCATCAGATAAGAATCTAAAGGGCTTGTATTTTTGCTTCCTAATACTAGAAGTTTTCTGTAGACGCGTTACGCTCGTCGGCAATTCGCTTGGTACATACGTATTTAAGATTAATCAGGCAGTTATTAGAAATGGTACAGCCATTTTACACGTTACCTTTCGTAGCCAACAGATTTATTTATTTATTTATTTATTGCTTATGTTTCTGGTCAGTTTCTACGAAACTTGGCACGTAGATCATTACATACTTATCACTACATATGATACCTTTTGCAAGTCAGCAGCAGCGTGACGACAGCGCGAAAATTTGAGGCTAGATTTTTATCCAACAAATTTGGCATGTACAGAATCTCTAGGTAATTTATAAGTTATCCCCCAAAAGTAAATGCCATTAATAGTGATATGTATAACTAGAAATATATGCATTTGGATAGCACGGCGTCAGTTCTGATTAAAACTCCATTTAATTCACGCAATGACGACAGTGTCTCGGATTGCGTCGAATGATTTGCTTGGAAGGAATGAGGCAAACTACGAAAAAACTTCACTCAGGGTAGCCGGACCGAGATTTGAACCGGGGACAACTCACATATAAAGCAAGGATGCCACCCACTCGACCGCAATGTTAGGCCCTGTCGCTTCAGATATGCTTATGTTATAATTGCTGTGTAAAGTCCATGTGCGAAGTGTGGAGCAGCATCTTGTGTCGTCCCTCCGACAGGTGGCTCAGGCGGCGGGACCTGATCTAACAACCATCTTCTTGATTTCTTATTAATGTTGGTTAATTGCAAGAACGTGGGCCGGGTAGCTCAGTCGGTGTAGCGACTGACTACAGGTTGGACGGTCCGGGATCGAATCCCGGTGGGGACGAGATTTTCCGCCCGTCCAGACCGGCCCTGGGGCCCACCCAGCCTCCTGTAAAATAGGTGCCGGCTCTTCCCCGGGGGTAGAGGCGGCCGGGGCGTGGTGCTGACCCCCACCCTCATCTAGTGTGCCGAGGTCCTAGAAAGAGTAGAGCTATACCTCTACTCACCCTAAGGGTCTTCGTGGCCTGTAAAACGGGTGAAACCTACCTAATTGCAAGAACGATGCACATCTCCATTACGATGATCCACGCACGTACACTTACGTACCACAGAAACAGTGAAATTTGAATCCCAGCCTTGGCTATTAGGCTTAAAGTACCGTCTTCTGGGATTTTTCACTTCTGTGCTTTGAAGATGGAGGCAGCAGTTTTTCTTCCGAAACGTTGTTACCTCTGTATCCAACTACACGACATCGCATCCCAAAAGACAATAATCTTCATATGTAAGTAGTTTTGTACGTGTCAAGTTTGTAAATGTGTTTTTATGGACGGAATTTTCGAATTATGACGCTGCCAACATTCTTGTAAAAACAAGGTAGCCTAGACTGCTTTAGTGCTTAAGTATCGTTATAAAATGAGTATGTGATCCTTCTTTTGTCTGAAAGATATCTTGCGTTACTTTCCGCTGCTATTTCACAGCGTTATGTGGACATTCGTTTGAGTGGACTACCTTAATACGGTCAGCGATGGGACAGAAAATGTCACGATATTTGTCAGGTAAAATAATGGCCCTATGTAATCTGGTAGGTGGGTTCCAAAATTTCGGAGGAATCTGATGCCTCCTTCTTCACAGGATTAGGTGGAAGTAGCAGGCTACCCTGACGCTTTCAAGTTCCACCTTTGAATGTATGAAGGGCCATTATTGTATCTTAAACCTGTCGGTTACCACTTTCTGTTTGCTTATTTATCTTATTAACGTAGCCCTCTCAATCAAACCCCAGCACGCGTGGCCAATTAGCGGCGGGAAGTGACAGACTATGTGTCGGAAGAAACAATGATTCTATACAAGTGAAAACAATCAACATTTATTTTCTCGCAGTTTAAGAGATATTAATGGTTCCAAGCTGCATATTTATTATATTCTCTATACTTATCTCTCTTCTTATATTATAATGAAGTTAAGTACTTTAAAATACAGTAAATGTCGTTCATACATTTCCATTCTTGTTTTATTTATGCTCTGTTTTCCTATTTCTTTTACATTTAAGGTTTTTGCTTCTTAAGCGTAAGATGATGAATGATATGCACAAAATATATCATTCATGGTGGAGAAGATGCGCGGGACCCACAGTAACCCCCTACTTGTCCCACCGTAAAGACGGTCCTGCTGTTACATATCGCATAGAAGACCGGTTGGGCCCCACAGAGCTGGTGTGCACATTTGGAGAAGAGAAAAATATCTGGCACTTACAGAACTCGAAGCTCGGTTTCCCTGTTTTCCAGCCCTTAGTCTATAGGCGTTCAGATATTGTCGCAAAACTCACGCACAATTCGTGGTTTACTTGCCAACTCTTATCTCTTGCTTCTTGCTAGTGTTTGCTGGAGAAATCTGCGGGCGTTCCAGCGTGGCTGCTAGTTATATCTGATTGCAAACAATAATTCTGAGATGGCATGCTCAAGGCGGAAAATTGTCCATTGTCGTGTGTAGTTACTGTTATCTTGTTAGCACCAGTTACAACTCTGGCAACGAAAGTGCTTTGTTCACCCGTCACACCCACTGCAGGTCCAAAGAATTTTACTGCATGGTAGGGGCCTATGAAAGACTCCGTATTGCACTAGAACGTAAGTGAACCTGCCTCTACAACCTTTAATGTTTAAAGTTAAACTTTGTCTGTCTGGAGACGGAAGCGAACAAAAGATATCGAGCTCAGGAGAACTGCTACACTCTGCTTACAGTTTCCTCTTGTCTAATACCCTATCACTTTCTCGGTCTCCCAAATGGCCGTTTTTCAAAGAGATAGGACAGACCCACATATAGTGCACGTTGATGATACAGGAAATGTATACAGTGTTTTTTTTAGGGAAATCTCAGTTTAAATGGCCATGCGCTGTACCTGAAACATAGAAGCAAGGATAATTTCGAAATGCATGTTGCAAAAAAGAGAGATGAAGATAGGAAGAATTAGATTAAGTTGCACCAAATGAGGTCGAATGGCGAGGTATTTTTAAAAGTGATCATGAACATTGTGGGTTTCCTTAAAAGAGGACTTTTTTACAAACAGAATGACACCTGTAAAAGAACCAAACTATATGACAGAGTTTATTCGGGGTCGTATCAGTTGCAGTGGGCTGCTAACAAATCTATTACGTCTGCTTTGGTTGGTAGCGTGCGTACATTTTCTTCCCTCACTGCTACGTTGTTTATGGGGGCGTTGATGTGTTTCGATAGAAAGGTCATGGCCTCATATAGGATAAAAAATTTCAGGGATGACATGTGTCTTGTGGGCCGGGTAGCTCAGTCGGTATAGCGACTGACTACGGGCTGGACGGTCCGGGATCGAATCCCGGTGGAGACGAGATTTTCCGCCCGTCCAGACCGGCCCTAGGGCCCACCCAGCCTCCTGTAAAATGGGTACCGGATCTTTCCCGGGGATAGAGGTGGCCAGGGCGTGGGGCTGACCTCCCACCCCCATCTAGTGTGCCGAGGTCCTAGAGCCTTCATGGCCTATAAAAGAAAGGTGAAACCTACTTGCATGTGTATTGTCCTGTGATGGTAATTTGATTCACATTTATGTAGGTATTTAAGCCTTCTCTACGCATAACATTGGACATGTCCGTCTGTAATTCAGTATCGGCTATGCCATCCATGTTCGAGGTGGAGACCAAGACATTCTATCTAAATTAAGAAATTTCTTACAAGCTTCAAATGAAATCGCCTAACAAAACGCAAAGGAACGTCTGTGTAGCCCCCTGTGAGTTTGGGCTCCGCATTGCGCCACGCTTTCTCAACTTTCTGTACTGGACTTGGGGATCGGTTGGCGTTACTCCTTGGCTGCTTTGCTGTCGACGAAGAGCGCCCTGTACCAGAGGAATAGGAGGCGATCCTTTACCTACTTCTACCTACTATGGATGAAGCAAAATGAATTAAGGATATCATGACAGTATAAAATCTCCGTTTGGAATTATGAAAGACCGTGTGTGTATGTGTGTGTGTGTGTGTGTGCGTGTGTGTGTTTGTGTGTGCCAATCTGGAGTAATGTCCTTGCTTTCTTCGTAATTAACACAACGGTTTCCATAATTACGGTAGATCACGGTTTATGAGTCAGTAGCTAAAGATAGTAGCTAATTAACAATAATAATAATAATAATAATAAGGGGTTAACGAATTTATTACTTGAAATGTGAAGGGACATAAAATTGTTGAGGATGTTTTCGAGTAAAACAACATATATTCGAATCAGCGGACTTTATAAAACCAAGACTTTGAAGTTATCAACTGTAGTACGTGACAGTGTTGAAAGTGCATTGGCTTGCTGTAAATATAGTAAGTGTACTAAAAGGTACAGTGATCCCGTTACAGGCTCGATGTCGCCCAGAGGGTGAATAGAGGTATAGCTCTACTCTTCCATGACCGCGGCACTAGAAGGTGGCGAGTGGTCAGCAGCACGCCCCAGCCGCACTTTGCCCCCGGGAAAGACCCGGTACCCATTTTACAGGAGGCTGGGAGGGCCCCAGAGCCGGTCTGGACGGTCAGAAAATCTCGTCCCCACCGGGATTCGATCCTGGACCGTCCAACCTGTAGTAAGTCGCTATACCGACTGAGCTACCCGGGCCACATAGTAAGTGTATTACAAGTCTCTAGTTCTGAAGCCATTTCTGAGTTCTGATACAAGTAAGGAAAAATGATGTAAGGCATGAAGCTTTCAACCAGCCATATATACCAGTGTTTCTCAAACGCCGGGCCACGACCCGGTACCGGGGTCTGGCATCAATTACACCGGGCCGCGAGAGGTTCTCCTGGAATTTGTCATTTTAGTTTTCTAAGCAATTTTTATGAATAAGTATTTTATAGTGGAAATATTCTGAGGAGAGAAATATTCGTGAATGTGTCAAAAAACTCAGACCCAAATGCTGGCCTGAGGAAACTACAATACGCTACAAGATTTCATTAGTCCAGTGATTGATAACTAATTTAAATGTAATTGTATATTTGTTAACATACCACACCGTATATATAAGTGTACTAATACTCTTTATGATTATGCCATAATTAATTATTAATACTTATGTTAGTTTAATGTATGAACTTAAAAAAGCATGGAAAGGTATTTACGAGTAAATATGTTGGGACCGGGCCCTCGTCTTATGAAAAAAGAATTTACCGGACCGCGGTCTCACAAAGGTTTAGAAACACTGATATATACTAATAAATAAGATAGGCAGCGTCCGTATAACGTAACATGGTGGTGCTTTTGCGTAATGTTTATACCTCCTGAAATATGCTAACAGTCTGTTACCATTTCACTCGAAGAGAGCGCTTGTATAACGATATAATGTCGCCGGCAGTAACAAAATATACTTAGGACTTCATGTACAGTGCCCTGTATCTTTACCTGATTTTAACCGAATTTGGATTTTCTAGACAAATTTTCATAGAATCACCCGTTATCAATTTTCACAGAAACCCTTCCAGTGGGAGCCGCTCTGAAGCATGCGGGCGGGCGCGCATAAGCAGACGGACGGACTTGAAGATAATAGCTCTTTCTACAGACTGTGCGAACGCAACTAAAAAGCTGCCAATGTACTGAATTAATCACCACTCCGTGTATACGTATGGACTGTTGATGCAGGAGGTTTTTAGCTGCAATATACAGCTCCATTACCCGTCTGTGGTCAGGCGGGTCGGTGGGCTCCAAAGTCATCGTGGACGTGGTGGCAATGAGAACATTGTTTTCCTCTGGTAGGATTCGAACACCGGTCATTCAGCTTGTAGCCAGTCCTACTATACTGTCTGAGGTGTTGGTTTTGTATTTAGTTTGTTGGCAAGACTTACATTACTACAGGCGATTAAAGAACTGGTCCTTTAGTCGGATGGTAATTCGATTAACCGTGCAGTTATATATAATTTTTTTGGCGCTACAGCCCCCAGTGGGCCAGGGCCTCCTCATTCACGAGGTTTCTAGATCACACACAACGACGCACTACAGTCGGTAGGACTCCTCTGGACGAGTGATCAGCCCGACGCAAAGACCTCTCCCTGACAACATAAAAGACATAACAGATATCCATGCCCCCAGTGGGATTCGAACCCACAACCACAGCAGGCGAGTGGCCGCAGACCTACACCTTAAACCGCGCGACCACTGGGACCGGCCTGTAGTCCCATATAATGCAATATTCTTTGACTTTTTTGTAGGCTGTTAGCGATACATATCTATCAGTTTCTGAACGTACGGACATAACGTCGAAACTGATTTGCGGATCACAATGAATGATGAGAATTCGGTAAGGGTTTTTTAAGAACCTTTCATCTCCTCTGTAGGGCATTCCATTCACCTGCGAGGAGTGCTGCATTCCGCCAACAGTTCACTGGTACTCCGGTCCGTATTCGAAACAGTCCGCCATTCGTATCACTTTACTGTTGAACTAACCTGTTCGGCATAAGACGGAACGCTGTCTCGTCGTTCACCATGACTGCGGGCTCAGGGACGTAGCAATGACCTATCTCAACGCGAGGTTCTACAGAGACGCCCGTCGTACAGCAACGACGTCCGGCGTTGATATGACAACGCTGCGCTGTGTCGTCACAAGAATCGATATTATTGTTGTGCTTCATGTTTTTGTATAAGCCATTGTAACAACATCCTGATCGGACTAAATATAGATCTCTGGTGTCAACACAGTGACGTCTGCTAGGTCTGCCGAATCTGGGAGACAGCTGGTTGAGTGTAATGGCTCCGAGAAGCTGGATCGCGAAGGCGGATCGGGAGCACCGGATAACGAGAGCGTTGGTTCGTAACCGAGGGTCAGGGAGACGTTGGGATCTTCAGTTCGGATGTTTTAATCTTTTGATGAGAAGGTGAAATTGGTGTGATAGGTCAGGGGCTCTCGCGATAAAAATGAACATAAGTAGTGCAGTAGTAGTAGTTAGTAGTCATATTAGTAGTAGTAGTAGTAGTAGTAGTAGTAGTAGTAGGATGTTGATAGATATGAAAATATTAGTAATTATATTAATAATTACAATAATGACGGTAAACTGTACGCATATGTTGGCAGTACAACGACCATTAGAAAACACATAGGTGGTCGTTCCGCAGGAAACACGTGTGCACTTGTATAAAGATAAAATGTGAAGTTATCTCTGTACTTACAGCTCCACGCCTTGTTGACTGTAGCATTAGGTAAATTTCTCTCTAGGATGGGCCACGAAAGCCCAGAGGGAGAGTAGATGCGTAGCTATACTCGTTCTTTAACGTCGCCGCTATATGAGTGTGGGTGTTCAACGCCACACCCCGGCCGCTTTACCCCAGGGAAAGACTCGGTTCCCATTGTTTAGGAGATTGGTTGGACCCCAGGACCGGTCTAGACGGGTGCGAAAAATCTCACCCCACACCGGGATTTGATCCCCGGACCGTCCAGCCCGTAACAAGTCGCTATACCGGCCCACACTGTGGCACTAGATTGGGTGCATAGTAACAGATCTGTCCTGGTGGGAACCGAAAGCCAGTTGCTTTGTCGTGTATCCCATGGTCTAGTTTCTACACTAAATGAGCTGTCCTATTCTTGTTGCACTTGATAAGCAGACCAGAACTGTGCATGCTGTAGCAATTACTGCAGGCTAAGCGATCCTCGTTCCTCGGGAGGCAAACAAATTTTTCTGTGGCAGCTGGTTGCCGAAGTGTGTTAACGGAGGGCAGCACCCTGTTAAGACTTGGACCATGGTCATTCTTCTTATCGACTCACGGGCCGCCAGGTTAAAAATCACGAAAATATGTTGAAATTTCATAGCACTTTATACAAAATTCTACAGGCATAGTTCTAATAATACGCATATTTTAAAAAATCTACGTATTACTCGATTATTTTCTTAAACAATGTAGTTCATTTTACATTCTTATTACACAGGACGGAGATTAGTGCAGCCCCGTGAATATGGTACTGAAATTTAGAGTTCTGCGAAAGCCAGCAAGCTTGGCAACTTGAGCTACTACTTGCTTGTAACGAATACACACACACACACACACACACACACATATATATATATAAAAAACTAAACTCCGTGGCTTTAGTCCGCGAGCGAACCATACCGACAGAGCGGCCGCCGCCGGTAGGCGAAGTTAGTGCCAACTTTTGCGGATAGAGGGGTGTCACGTGG
>Ga0123357_10001056_pt1 | contig 28328 bp, 20 predicted proteins | sample TergutEmb28metaG_FD_89873 | JGI IMG/M metagenome (GOLD analysis project Ga0123357, IMG submission 89873) | Embiratermes neotenicus P4 segment gut microbial communities from Petit-Saut dam, French Guiana - Emb289 P4 | ecosystem: Host-associated > Arthropoda: Insects > Digestive system > Gut ...
GCGGTTTGGAATATATGCCTTTATCTGCAATCATATCGTATGCGCCCACAAGTTCCATAACAGTCACTCCGTATGTCGGAGCGCCCAGAGCAAGCGGAGCCAGATCGACGTCCGAAAATACAGTTCCGTCGGGTTTGACTTCCTGTTCAATAAGAGACGTCATATTCAATTCGTCGTGCATATACGGGAATATAGTCTTAGGATCCAACTGCTGCATTAATCTTACTGCGACAGTATTTTTTGAAACGGCAAGAGCGTGCTGGAGTGATATTTTCCCCTCGTACCCTGCCGGAAGATTCGGCGGCCAGGACTTGCCGTTAAGTGTTATAGGCTCGTCGGTCATAATAGAACCCCAGTTTATAATCCCTCTCTCAAATGCGGGAGCGTAAACCGACACAGGTTTAATAGAAGACCCCGGCTGTCTTTTGGACTGCGACGCCCTGTTCAGTCCTCTTTGTACTTTCTCTCCTCTGCCGCCGACAATCCCCAATAAATCCCCGTTTGTCGGGTCCAGAACTACCATGGCGGACTGGATAAGCGTCGCCCCCTCCGGCTGCTCAGGAAAATTCGCAGGGTCGTTATACACCCCTTCCATGATATCCTGAACTGTTTTATCCATGCACGTATAGATTCTTAACCCGCCGGAGAATATCAGGTTCTGTGCCATCGCTTTGGTATATGTCGGATTTTTCGCCATTAAATCCGCTGTAACGTCGTTTATAATCTGGTCCGTATAATAAGACGTCAGAGTGTCGACAGGTCCGTTTGTAGTTATATTAAGCACAAGATCGTGATTAAACGCCTCGTCGAACTGTTCTTTGGTTATATATCCGTAATCGTACATATTTTGCAGGCACGCGTTCCTTCTTTTAGCATTGTTTTCAGGTCTGCGCACCGGGTCAAACGCCGTTGGCGACTGCACGATTGCCGCAAGAGCCGCGCACTCTATTAAACTCAGGTCATGCACGTCTTTACCGAAAAATAAATTTGATGCCGCCTGAACTCCGACGCAGTTGTTTGACAGGCTCACCATATTGAGATATGTTTCCATTATATCCTGTTTGCTGGATTTTTTTTCTAAATTCATCGCCCTCAGCATTTCCTGGATTTTTCGCTGTATCGTATGCTCGTCGTTTCCGGTCATCATTTTAACAAGCTGCTGAGTTATAGTTGAACCTCCGTATGTGCTCGCCGTGGGTATAATAAAGTTTTTAGCTGCGGCGAGCGTCCTGAGCCAGTCTACGCCGTGATGCTCAAAAAATCTCTTATCTTCCAAAGAAACGAACGCGTATATCAAGTTCGGCGGCATATCCGCGTATTTTGCCCAAAAACTGTTCTGTCCGCCGTGCAGGGTGTCCATTTCGACATACCCGTCGTTTGAAGTCACATTCGGGTCATGGTAATATAAAATGGTCGTTTGGTCTGCGCTTGCCGCGGCGGTCGTCAAATCGTCTATGCTCGGGTCGATATAATGCGTTATATATATAGCAAACGCTCCGGCGACTATTCCCCCGGTTATTATTGCCACTAAAAGAACAGTGAGAACTATATTTATTATATATGAAAATATCTTAAAATTTACTAAGAATATTATTCTGACAATATTTTTAGCTTTCGAGGGTTTTTTCTTCTTCCTTTTTGTTATATTATCAGTATTGCCGGTATTTACGCCTCTGTTATTATTATTTCTGTTATTATTGCTGAAATTATTCATTTAATTAATAAAATGCCTCCTTTGGCAGACCATTACAAAAACCTTAATAAATAATTTATTTTAAATATTTTTTATATAATACACCAAACATTTGAATATACAATGAATTTTTGGCAATAATATCATTGAACATAAAGCAAAAAATTTCTAAACATAGAAAATAAAGTCAGTTTTTAATATAAAAACGGCACAATATTTCGGATATAAATTTATATAAATTCTGAAAGGAGCAGTTAAAATGAACGATATAAGCGATATAGACGATATAAATAATTTAAACTTAAACAGTCTGAATAAACAAACAGAGGCAGATATCATAAACAACATAAATAAGACAAACGAGACAAACGAATTCAAAAATTCATTTCCAATCATTAAAACAAACAGATTCAATAAGTCCAATAAGACCGGAAAGTCTGCGGACGCAACCACAAACATGGGGAATACAGTCAATACGGTGAAAATAAGAAAATCTGACAACAATAAACTCAAAATCCTGAATATAGGACAGATTCTTATCGCGCTGTTTTTATTGATTGTGGTATGCGTTCAGATGATAAATCTGTTTTCCGAAAATACAAAACGCATTGCCGGCTTGAATTTAAATCAAGCAGACGGCTCTCCTGCCTCTCAAAACGTTCAAGACATTCAGGTAAATCAGAACACGCAAAATATAAATAATATTTCAGACAATTTTAATATAAATAATGCGACTGATTCAGCCGATATAAATAGTGTGGATAATATAAATCAAAACGCTTCCTCCGGCATCGCGTTTATTCTCGGGGAAAGCGACGGCAAACTTACCATTTTCAGCCCGGACAAAACGACTGTTTACCAGACATATGACGTCTATATAGACACGCTGCCGGAATATGACCGCAATCTTTTAATCAACGGCATAAAAGTGACGTCGTCTGAACAACTGCATTCTCTGTTAGAGGATTACAGCAGTTAAAATACTGAACAAGTCAATGCGAACAAAGTTCAGTTTAAATTTGCTTTCATCTTTATTTTTTCATATTTATCTCCGTAAAATAAAAGCGTAGATACCGGCAAACGCCGAGCGCTTTTATTTTATTTTCTGTCTATTTCCGCTCGACAATATCCCTGCGGTCAAAAATATACGCGAAAACAAAGCCTATAAACAAAATTACAAGACCAGTTAATCCGCTCAATATATCTATTCCGAGTGATAAATGTATTTTCGGCGCAATATCTTTCATAAACCGAACGGCCAAATAATAATTGTAAAATCTCATCATAAACCGAATTAACAGCGTTCCTACAAAGACGCACAGACCTATGTACATGACATATCTTGGATTTTTTCTGTCAAAGAAATTTTTGCCGTTTACATTTTTCAGTAATAAAGATAAAAACCTAAATATCGGCGCAACCGTCAAAAGCGTGCAGACAAGCACGAATATCCCGGCGAACAGCACCGCTTTGATGTCGTCAAGCGCGACATTTGACGCGTCCTCCACGATTTTTATTCCGTTGCCGAACGATATTTCATATGACGCGATTTGTCCGGCATCGTCCGTCAGTTTACTCATAAACGGCGGCAGAAGCATTTCCGCCGTATCTACGTTTACAAAAACAAGTATAATGCTCAAAATCAACGACAGCACAATAAAAAACACTGCAGCGTAAAATAAAATGTTAAAAACCGGCTGTAATACTTTAAATAATCCCGACATAAATAAATCCCCCCAAATATTTTGTTTATTTGTTATTCTGTTCAATATTTTTTGATTTATATGAAGTTATAAGTGACGAAAGTAATGGTATAATCCCTATTAATATAAACATCATTAATATAAACATCCAAGGTCCAAAAACGAATTTAAAAGCGTTAGCCGGGTCCATTCCTATAAAATGTATGTCTATATATCTTTCTACATAATAGTAATAAAGCTGCCAGATAAACAAAGTTGCATAAGTTCCTATAATTAATATCAAAGCCGCGTAAATAATCAGCCTGTCATTTTTCCAGCTGTCAAAACCCGGGATTTTTCTATTTTTAAAATTAACTGATAAAAGTTTAAATATGGGTCCGGCGGTTAAAAGCCCGTATATCCAAACCAAAATGTGCGAGTATATAACAGTTTTTATAAAATCCAGAGATATATCGTTCGGGTACACCCATAAATGATGTCCCGGGTCAAGCCATATGCTATATCTGCCGGCATACACTCCGTCAGTCATTTTCGTTGCGAACGGCGGGAACATCAGATCTTTCGCGTCAACATTCAAAAAAAACAATATCACGCTGAAAATTATAAACAGAGCTGCAAAGCATGTGCATATATAAAATAAAATATTAAAAACCTGCTGTATCACTTTCATAAAATAATTCCTGCAATTAATAAATTTTTGTGAAATTCTATTTTTTCACTATTTTTACGTTTTCTTCGCCGAGAAGATTTCTTAACTCCGCTACGCAGACTTGATTCAAATCCGCGCCCGGATTTTTCAGCGACAACACTTTTTTCGTGCTTTCGTCGTAAATTTTAACCTCGAATTTACCGTCAAATATCCCCACTAAATTCACGGCTTTTTTATATAACATACTGTCCGTATTCGGGACTTTCAGATACAATATTGTGATCTCGGGGATTTCAGCCGGGCGACCATAAACCGTCCTTACGTCTGTATCCGGTTGTAGGGACGAGCTGTGTTCGTTCGCTGCAACCATATCTGCTGACGCAAAATGCTGTGAATTATCCCCATTCCTTTTTAATTTTATAACGCTGTTCAAAAAAATCTTCGGATTTTCTTCTTTACCCGGGGATATTGTCCCGTGGACCGCGATTATATTATCGACTTTTATTTCGTCGTAAAACTGCGCAAACTTCTTCGGGAAAACAACGACTTCGATAGACGAGTATTCGTCCTCGAATGTTACAAACGCCATGTTATCGCCGTTTTTTGTTCGTTTTACAGTGACTTCGCCGATTATCCCCGCAACCGTAACAAATTTATCCTCTTTACGGGAACTGCCGGATTTATCGGACGAACTGTAATCTACATCCGAACTTTCCTGATTGTCCTGATTATCATGCGCGTCGTCAAAAAATTCTATGACGCTCGATATTGACAGCGAACTTAATCTTTTTATAGAATCTATGTAATCGTCCAAAGGGTGACCGGAGAAAAAACGTCCCGCCGCCTCTTTTTCCATTGCGAGTTTTTCATATAAACTAAGCTCCGGTATATCCGGATATACGATGGAGAAATCGTCAAATTCTTGACTTTCGTCCCCAGCATCCTCCATCATACTCGAAAACAAATCTATCTGTCCTGCTATATTGGACTTTTTTTCGCTCAAAAGACTGTCTATAATTTCTTCGTACTTTGCCAGCAATTTGCTTCTGAACACGCCGAGACTGTCAAACACCCCGCATTTGATTAACGCTTCTATTTGACGTTTGTTAATTTGCTCGTAACCCGATATGCGCTTCAAAAAATCTGCAAACGATTTGAATTTTCCGTTTGTTTCTCTCTCGAACAATATATTTTTTATAAATCCTATGCCGACGTTTTTGATTGCGAGCAAGCCGTATATAATGCCGTCGCCCGATAAATCTATGGTAAAATCAGATTCGCTTCGGTTTATATCCGGCGGGTATATTTTTATATCAAGCCTCGAACACTCTGCGGCGTACTCGCTTAATTTTACAGTGTCGTTCAGCACCGATGTCATAAGTGCGCACAAGAACTCGGCTTTGTAATAATATTTCAAATAAGCCGTCCTGTACGACACGAGGGCGTACGCTGCGGCGTGCGCTTTAGGGAATCCGTATTTAGCGAACTCTGCTATAATATCAAATATTTCTGTTGACGCTTTTCTATCTATGCCGTTTTCCTCGCAACCTTTGAAAAACTGTTCCCGTTCTTTTTCCATAACTTCGGCTTTTTTCTTAGACATAGCCCTTCTGACTAGATCAGCTTGCCCGTATGAATATCCCGCAAGGGTTCTGAAAATTTGCATGACTTGCTCTTGAAATATTATACAACCGTAAGTCGATTCGAGTATATCTTTTAATTGCGGAATTATGTAAGTTATCAATTCTTTGTTTTGGCGGTTTTTTACATAAATTGGTATCAGCGACATAGGTCCGGGTCTGATAAGGGCGTTGAGAACAGCCAAATCCTCGAAATATTCGGGTTTTGCCGAAATCATCAGACTTTTTACCCAGCTTGCCTCAAACTGAAAAACCCCGTCGGTATTTCCGCTTCTGTAGAGTTTATATATTTCTTCGTCCTCTAAATCTATTTTTTCTATGTCAAAGTCTTTATTTTTCGGCGATTTTCTTATTTCTTTCAAAGTGTTTTCGATTATCGTCAAATATCTCAAACCTAAGAAGTCTATTTTCAAAAGCCCCAGTTCCGCGACTGTGTTCATAGTAAATTGCGTCACGCGCTCGCCCGAACTCAATGCCAGCGGCACATACTCGTAAACCGGCTTGCTTGTGACAACCAACCCCGCCGCGTGAGTTGAAGCGTGGCGCGGCATACCCTCAAGTTTCATCGCATTGTCTATCAGATTTCTGACTGTGCTGTCATTATCATACCTGTCTTTCAATTCCTTTGATTCTTCGAGGGCTCTTGTCAAAGTCATGTTCAGCGTTTTGGGAATCATTTTCGCGATCGCGTCCACTTCGCCGTAGCTCATATTCAGAACCCGCCCGACGTCTCTGACAACGCCTTTTGCCGCCATTGTTCCGAACGTTATGATATGCGCCGTATTTTCCTCGCCGTATTTTTTCACTACATAATCTATGACTTCCCCGCGCCTGTCCTGACATATGTCTATGTCAAAATCCGGCATACTTACGCGCTCGGGATTCAAAAACCTCTCAAACAGCAGATTATACTGTATCGGGTCAATTCCCGTTATGCCTATAAAAAACGCCGTCAGGCTTCCCGCGCCAGAACCTCTCCCCGGACCGATAGGGATATTTTTACTCTTTGCGTAATTTATAAAATCCCAAACTATCAGATAATAGTCCGCATATCCCATTGATATTATGATGTTTAATTCGTAGTCGAGACGCGTTTTGTATAGGTCGTAGGGGCGAAATCCATTTTCGCCCTTTATGCGGGTGGATATGGAATCCACCCCTACAGATGCGAAATATTTCTCAAACCCATCGTAACTTAATTTTTTCAGATATTCGTCGGACGGCATATTGTCAGGACATTTATATTCAGGCAAAAGCGTATTTTCAAAGTTAAAATCTACGTTGCATCGTTCAGCGATTTTAACCGTGTTTTCAAGCGCGCCCTCGTATTCCCCGAATAATTCGTCCATTTCTTCGGTGCTTTTCAAAAAAAACTCATTCGTCTCAAATCCGATAGGATTTCCGTCGCTGATTAATTTTCCCGTCTGTATGCAAATCATCAGAGCCTGAGCATACGAGTCGTCTTTATTTATATAATGCACGTCGTTTGTGGCGACAAGACTTATTCCCATGATTTGAGACAGTTTGACTATTCTGCCGTTTATTAAAAGCTGGTCGGGTAAATTATGATTCTGTAATTCCAAATAAAAATTATTCTCTCCGAAAATTTCTTTTAATTTTAACGCGTAATCTTTAGCAGCGTCAAAATCGTTATTAAGTAAAAACTGTTGTACAAAGCCCGCAAGACACGCGGACAATGCGATTAATCCCTCGCTGTGACCTTTCAATATATCCAAATCTATTCTCGGTTTGCTGTAAAATCCCTCAGTATAAGCGGCGGATACGAGATATATCAGGTTTTTATAACCCGTTTCGTTTTCCGCAAGCAAAATTAAGTGCCCGATATCGCTGTCTTCGCTGTGAACTTTATCGAATCTCGTGCGTTTTGCGACATATACCTCGCAACCGATAATCGGTTTTACTCCCTCTTTTTTGCAGGCTCTGTAAAAATCAACCGCGCCGAACATATTGCCGTGGTCTGTAATGGCAACCGCATTTTGTCCGTGTTTTTTCACGGCTTTTGGTATATCCGAAATACGGCATGCTCCGTCGAGCAGACTGTATTCCGTATGCAAGTGCAGATGTACAAAATCTTTCATAAACTGTTCTCCTGTAATTATTTAAATTCAGCCATAAGATTAATTTTCCGTATTATTGTTTTTGTTTCTTCTGTAAGTGACCTGCAAAGTAAAAACGCACTATTGGCGATTGATTTCACACTTTCAGGTATTGTTACGCTTGTAAGCGAGGTGCAACCCAAAAACGCATAAGTGCTGATTGATTTCACACTATTAGGTATCGTTACATTTGTAAGCGAAACACAATAGTAAAACGCCCGCTCGCCAATAACAGTCACTTCGTTGGGTACTTTATAAGTATTATCTTTTTTGCCTGCTGGATATTGCACAATTCTTGTCATAGCTTTATCAAAAAGTACCCCATCAACGTCGGTATAAAATTGATTACTGTTATTGACTTTTATCGCTTCCAGATTCTGACAAGTCGCAAATATGCTGTTGCCAATAGTAGTCACGCTTTCAGGTATGGTTACACTTTTAAGCGAGCTACAATTCGAAAACCCACCATCTATAGTAATCATACTGTCTGGGATAATTACGTTTATAAGAGAAACACAGCCATAAAACGCATCTTCACCGAATGTAGTCACGCCGTCGGGTATTTTATAAGTATTATCTTTTTTGCCTGCCGGATATTGTATAATTTTTTTCTTAGCTATATCAAAAAGTACCCCATCAATATCAGTATAAAATTGATTACCTTTATCAACTTTTATAATTTCCAGAGACGTGCAATTAAAAAATGCAGAATCGCCGATAACAGTCACACTATCAGGTATTGTCACGTTTGTAAGTGAATGGCACTCATAAAACGCAGAATTACAAATTGCAGTTATACTTTCAGGTATTATTACACTTGTCAACGAACTGCAATCCGAAAACATACCCTCACCAATTGTTGTCACACTATCAGGTATTGTCACGCTTGCCAGCGAATTGCAACCTGAAAATGCATAATCGCCGATTAATGCCACGCTATCAGGTATGGTTACATTTATAAGCGAAGTGCAACCCCAAAATGCCCATTTGCCAATGGCAATCACGCCGTCAGGGATGGTTATGTCTGACAAATCCTCACAGCCTGAAAACGTGTGCTCGCCGATTGCAGTTACATTCTTTGGTATGATTATGTTTGTCAGTGAACAACCCGAAAATACCCAATCTCCGATAGTAGTCACGCCGCCCGGTATAATTACGCTTGTCAGTGCACAGCAGTAAAACGCCCGATCTCCAATTATCGTCACACTATCAGGTATGATTATACTTGTAAGCGAACAATTGTAAAACGCATATCCGCCGATAATAGTCACGCTGGCGGGTATTATATATGATGTATTATCTTTTCTGCCTGCCGGATATTGGACAATTCTTGTCATAGTTTTATCAAAGAGTATACCGTCAATGTCAGTATAAAATTGATTGCCATTATCGACTTTTATATCTGTCAAACCAAAACCCCCAAAAACGTTGTTACCTATTGATGCCACACTGGCGGGTATTGTCACGTTTGTAAACGAACAACTCGAAAATGCGCCGTCACCAATAGTAGTCAAGTTGTCAGGGATATTTATGTTTGCAATTCGGCAACCTGAAAATGCCTCTTCACCAATTATAGTCACGCTGTCAGGTATGGCTATGTTTGTTAATGAGTTACAATCCATAAACGCATACTTGTCGATAGTAGTCACGTTGTTAGGCAAAATTACGCTTGTAAGTGGACAACTAATAAATGCCCCTTCGTCAATAGTAGTCAAGCTGTCGGGTAAAGTTACACTTGTCAGCCAGCAGGTCGTAAATATCCCGTCATCAATATCAGTTTCGTTGTCAGATGTGGTTATGTTTGTCAGCCAGTCACAATAATCAAACGCATACTTGCCAATAGCAGTAACACCGTTGGGCACTATATATGTATTATCTTGTCTGCCTGCTGGATACTGTATAATTGTTGTCTTAGATATATCAAAAAGTATCCCGTCAATATCAGTATAAATTTTATTGCCGTTGTCGACTTTTATATCTGTCAATGTCTGGCACACAAATGCACCAATACCGATAGTAGTCACACTATCAGGTATTATTACGCTTTTAAACCAGCCACTCGAAAACGCCCAATTCCCAATTGTTGTTACGCTGTCAGGTATTATTACGCTATTCAATGGATACGCAAATGCCCTATCACCAATTGCCATTACTTTCCTGCCTTCGATTTCATCAGGAATCACCACATCATAGTTTTTTCCGATATAGTTTGTTATGGTCACACCGTTTCTGTCAATCGTATATTCAAAATTACTGGCAATTATATTTTTTTCTAAGCCAATGTCGCTGTCGGCTTGCCTGTACGGTACCGAAAGTATAATAAACACAGCAACCATAAGCGGTAAAAATTTTATTATAAATGTTTTTAATTTCATAAAATTTATCCTCTCATGTAATTTTCAAAAATATCACATTTCCCCCGCGAATTTTACAATCCTCTCCATACGGTGCTTTATCGCGGATTTCGTTACTGCGGGTTCGCACGCCTCGCCTATCTCCTGCAATGACATCTCTATGTTTTCAAGCCGGAGTTCCGCCGTCCGCTTTAATTCATCCGGGAGTAAATCGAACCGCCCGCTTGCTATTAAAGAGTTAATCGCCTCTATCTGTTCCGCCGACGCCCGCGACATCTTTTCAAGATTGGCGTTTTCAAAATTCGTAATCCTGTTGGCATTGTTTCTTAAATCTTTCAGAATTTTTACATCCATAAGTTCAAACGAAATTTTTTCGGCGTTTATATAGTACAAAAAATCTTCTATCTGTTCGCTTGATTTTAAATACAAAACATGGTTTTTTCTGCGTTCCACGTATTTCAGGAATATATTTTCTTCTTCTAATATTGATTGCAAATCAAGCGCGGTATTTATATTGTGTATTGTAAATTCAAGATGATATGCGTCTTTGGGGTCTGATATGCTGCCGCTTGACAAAAACAGTCCCCGGAAAAAAGAATGTTTACAGTTTTCGCAGACAAAAATATCATGATTTATTTTACAATTAATAAATTCCAACGAATTTGATTCTTTCGAATTTATTGAAAGCCCGTATATAAAGGCAGTTTTACAGCATTTTTTGCGTTCTTTTTTCAGACGCAGCAAATCTTTCACTTTATTTGAATAGGACATTTAATTTTCCCCGATATTACACTCTAACTTGTAATAATTATATACCAAAATTCAGAAAAAGTCAATTCGTTATATAAATCCGCGGCAATTTAATTTGTATATAATTCGCGGCAAACTGAAACTTTTCTTAAAATCTCTAAAAATTTAAGAAAAGTTTAAAAATTAGTGTAAATTTTTACAATATTATTAGTTTAATATTTTTAATAGAAATTATAAAAATTCAGCAATATATGAGCGGCACTGATGTTTGAGGCAAGATAATTTTAAGGAAATACGAGTGTTCAAAGGTTTAGATGTCTATGATTTTGGGATGAAAAATATTCAGATTAAAATATATATCAAAATATATTAAGTATATTTTAATAAATTCGAAAAATTAAAAAAGTTAAGGTTAATGAAAACAATTTAAGAAAAGTTTAATTTTAAAAAGCGCAATCTCAAAATCAAACAAATAAACAAGGAGAAAACTGGTAATAAAATGAGAAGAATAAGAAAGATTCCTAAGAGAATTGAGGCATTTATTCTTATTGCCATGATTGTTTTCAGCGTTCTTCCTATGGTGTGGGCTGAAATACAACCCGGGGGCATGTTCATAAACACTCATATAGATGACAACAAATATGATACGCATGTAGATTCCTATGCCATAGACGAACGCGACGCTCAGACAGGGCAATACAACGGAGATTATTCGTATGAAAACTTCAGTTGGACAAATATCTTAAATAAGTATGCCGAGAAAATCGACGACGATACTTTTAAGCTGACATTGAGCGTAAAAGGCGACAAGATTGCGCCGCCGCCTACGCCGGTCGTATGCGTGCTTGTTCTCGATGTCTCCAACAGTATGAATGAAAAAGGCACGACAGGTTCCGATTTGACAAAAATTCAGGAATTAAGGACTGCCGTCAAAAATTTTGCCGACGGATTTTTAAGCGCAAGCTCAAAAAATTGTTTAGCGTTGGTTAAGTATTCGGATTACGCCAATGTTCTGGGCAAATCCGGTTCGAATGATTTTTACGGTTCGAAAGACTGCAATTCGTCCGCTTTAAACGGCGCAGTGAGCAAACTGACGGCTGAGGGAGGCACTAACACGCAGGGAGGACTTCTCAAAGCGTACACTGTCTTATCAAGCCAAAAAGGGCTCGGCAATTATCTCAGCGAATCCGAAATTAAAAAAGCCGAATATTTTGTCATACTTATGAGCGACGGCGGAGCAAACGAATATTATCAGTTGGGAAGTCAGGAAAATACAGCGACGGCGTCTCCCGACGCATCCTGTTATACAAAGGATAAATTATATACTGCGCTGTTAAATTATAACACGTCAAACGCAGATTACGCTATAGGCGGCGAGGGAACGCAGATTTGGACCTCGGGAGGGCAGCTTGCCGCAGTCAACGCAAGGAATCTAGTCCTCGGAACTTTGCAGAATCAAAGTTCGTCAATAAGCGAGCGTTTGCCGCAGATTCCAAAATTATATACTGTAGGATTTGACGTAAATACAGAACTTAACGGTTATTTATCGGATTTGGCAAGCGACCCGAATTATGCGTTCAGCGCCAGCGACGGAAACGCCTTGGTAGATATATACGCTGAACTTTCAAGCCAGATAAATTCGCCGACTATAACCGAGGGCAGTATTATTACAGATACTCTGTCTGAATATTTCGAGTTTACGTCGGATTGGTTTATCGGCGCAAAGATAGGCGTAACCGATTATTCCACTCCCGTGGAAGCGAGAGCCGCAGTAGACAGTGAAACCGGAGTTCTCACATGGTCGCTCAGCCAGAATATCGGCGCGAATATAACGGCGTCTATATCGGTTAAAATAAAGGCGAAGCCCAATGCTTACAGCATAAGCTGCGACGAGCCGGTAAACGGCAAAATTCCGACAAATACAGATGCGGAATTAGTATACTGGAATGTGATAAAACCTAAGTCCAAATATATTGACGGAAATTCAGGCACATATTATTCCGCAAAATTTACAAGTCCGATTGTCCACGTGCAGAAACAAACTTTGGCTGTAGATAAAAAAGTATACAAAAATGCCTATGAACAGACTAATCTGAACGGTCAGGCAGATTCTCCCGGAAACTGGGATAAAATCCCGGCAAACGACTGGGAAAATTCGGTTGTGTTCAATTCTTTGGATAAAATGGCAATATTTAAAATCACCGTCACAAATACCGGAAAAGAGGCGAACGGAGTTAAACTCACAGACGCCGTCACATATCCGGGCGGATATTCCCTGCCCGGTCACTGGCTCGGAATCGACCCGACTTCTTCTGAATTTTCAGTTCCCGAAAAAGGACAGGTGAATTTCTACTATGTGACTGACGTTTTAAATAAAAATGGCTCGTATATAAATACTTCGACAATAGCCGAAAGCGCAAATTACGAGGGCGGCGGATATTCCGCCTCGTCAAGCGTTCTTGTAGGCGAACCGGGCATTTCCGTTGAGAACACTGTATGGAATTCCGCCGTTTCGCAGTATACAAAAAGCGCGTCGTTCAATTCCGGGGATACGGCGGTATTCAAAGTAACAGTATCAAACGCGAGTTCTGTGGCGACAAATCCACTGTCGTTTACGGATATAATCAGCGGCGACACATTATTAAATTCCGACGGCGAGCCATATACTATACAATTAAATCAAGACAATAACAATATAACAAGCGTTAAGTTGAATAATCAAAACTACGCCAATTTCAACCCGTCAGATTTTGTATTAAATCCCGGAGATATGCTCGAAATTATATATAACGTAAAACTTACAGATGGTTTGGGCAACGACTGGGAACCCTCTGAATCTATTCTGACAGAACAGCAGCAATCGGATTTAGACAGCCTAAACACACAGCTCTCTTCGGCTGAATCGGAATTGGGAAACGAAAACGATATTCTTGACGCAGACGGACACGGATCGTTATACGCAATATTAAATTCTTCGAAAGAAGCATATGAAGCTTATAAATCGGTCAACAACACTACGACAAACCAATCCGCGACTTCCGAAGACAACAATACCGATACTTCTAATACAGGTAATATAAGCCAGACCGACGCAAATTCTGCGTTAAATATTTTACAAAAAACATATACGGACGCAGAAGCGGCAGTGCAAAGTAAAATCGATCAAATAACCCAAATAAATACAAAGATAGACAATATAACAAAACTCGCCGAAGAAGCCGGTAAAACTCCGCCTCCAAATAAAGAATTTACAGCCGACGTCAAAGTCGGAGACAATGAATCAAGTATAGACATAGAAGTAAAACCAGTTCAAAAAACGGATATAACCGTTGAAAAATACGTTATACCTCCATTTGATTCTTCAACATCTTTAGACTCTTTAAGCAGTCTCAGACAAAAAGTTCTGATAATTGATTATACCGGCGGAACTGTTACGTTCGAGATAGATATTAAGAATGCGGGCGCCGAAGAAAGAACAGTCGCTATTCAGGATATTTTCAACAAATATACGCCTGTTTCATTCCGAAACGAGGATATCGTCGGATTAGAAAAAACGTTTAATCCTGACGGAACTATAACGCTTCCTGGAGGAGAAACAGTTACGCTTAGATATACTGCAACAATACCTCCGAACAATACCAATGAAGAAAAAGTTTATCAGAATATGACAAAGATTATTTATCCTGATGAAAGCAGTGAAAACGGCGGAAATGTAAAAATCAGTTCAGATACGGATACTGTAACTGTAATTATAAGCACTGCGCCTAACATTCAAAATGCAAAAAACGCTGTAAATATTCAGAATATTCAAACTGATGCTATTGCTGTAACTGCTACTGAAGCTACTGCAACTACAGAATAAAATATCTAAATATATTGACTCCGGACTTGAATTGTATTTTTCAGGTACGGCGTCATTTTCTTTTTTCAATTTTTATGATAAATTAATATATAAAACTATATTTTTGTTAAAATATTACATATATTATTATAGTTATAATATTAAAATAAAAAAGGGAGTGTTTTTATATGACATTGATGGAAGCTGTAAAAGGAAGAAGAAGTATAAGGGCATACGATCCAAAACCGGTTGAAAAAGAAAAACTCAGCGCAGTCCTTGAAGCCGCAAGACTGGCGCCGTCGGCAAGAAATCGTCAGAAATGGCAGTTTATAGTGGTGACGGATCCTAAAGTAAAAGCGAAAATGTTTGAGGCATGCAATAATCAGCCAAGTATTCAGCAGGCTCCGGCGGTTATCGTCGCGTGCGGTCAGGAACCGGGAATGATGTCGTGCGAACAGCCTGTCGAGACGATAGACGTATCTATAGCGTTTTCGTTTATTATTCTTAAAGCATATGAAGAAGGTCTCGGCACATGCTGGCTCGGAAATTTCAACAAGAATAAAGTAAAACAAGTGTTGAATATACCGGATGATGTCAGCGTCGTCGCAGTTACTCCGATAGGCTATCCCGCTGAAACTCCGGACGCAAGACCGCGAAAATCGCTTGATGAAATTGTAAGCTGGGATAAATATTAGAAACAATGCAAAATAATTGTATGGGCGGATTCCCGCCGAATGTGTTCGGCGGGAATCCGCCCATACGGAATATGATGTTGAGTTTCGCAAAAATTTAATTCTCCGGCGCAATATAATTCAAATGTCCGATTTCGACGCCGTTTTTGTAATATATTCTAGGCACTCTTTTGCCGATAAGGCATACGACTTCATAGTTTATCGTCTCCATCATATCCGCAATCTGATCTACGCCGATAAATTCCCCGCTCTCCTCGTCTCTGCCGAAAACCGTCACAACATCGCCGACTTTCGCATCGGGGCAATTTGTTATATCAATCATGCTCTGATCCATACAGACTCTGCCTATCACCGGAACCTGATTACCTTTTAAAATCACGCTCGCGGAATTCGACAAAAGACGTGAAAATCCGTCGGCGTATCCAATAGGCAAAGCGGCGCACAATATATCATTTCCGGCTTTATAGGTTCTGCTGTAACTCACCGTTTCGCCTTGTTTTACCGTATGTATCTGCGATATTATAGTCTTTAGCTGCATAGCCGGAACAAAATTTACATTTTGACTTTCTGCATTTAACTGCGTTTGTTTTGACGGATAAAGTCCGTATAAAATCAGACCGGGGCGCACATAATCCAAATGCGTTTCTCTAAAATTTATTACTGCCCCGCTGTTTGCGGTATGTTTTATTTTAAAATATATATTTTCTTTTTCCAGCGAATTTGTAAGTCCATTAAACAAATTCAACTGTTCTTTTGTGAAATTTGATTTTAAATCGTCGGAAGACGGGAAATGGGTAAAAATTCCTTCGCAGTCAAGATTTTTCAGAAGTTTCATTTCCCTGATTTTCGGTATTAAATTTTCGTCCTGATTTTTGCTTGTATATCTGAAACCGATACGGTTCATACCCGTATCTATTTTTATATGGACTTTTATTTTTTCTCCGCAACTTTTCTGTACTATATTTTCCGCAATTTCAGAAATTGTTTTCGCGTAATCGAAATCGAAAATTGTCTGAGATATATTAGATTTTATCAGTTTTCTGATATTTTCATCAGTCGGAATTGTATATCCGAGTATAAGAATATTTTTGCATATGCCGCTTTCTCTCAACTGCATAGCTTCGTCCACAGACGAAACGCCGAAAAAATCAACCCCCGACGCCTCAAGCTCTTTTGCGACAAACGTCGCTCCGTGACCGTATGCGTCGGCTTTGACCATCGCCATTATTTTTGATTTTCCGTCCAAGATTTTATTTATAACGCGCACATTTTCAGCGATTGCGTCCAAATCAATCTGAACCCATGTGCGCCTGTTTGATTTGTTTATGTAATTATCATTCATATATTTTATTCTGCCATTTTATTCTCTGTTATAATTCTATTATCATTCCATCGTGTGCGAATTTTAGATTATATTCTGTATATTTTTTCTCTAACTCTATGTAGTAGTCGTATGATTTGCCCCAGATTTCTTCTATATGGGTTATAATTGCCCGGGAAATATTATATTTCTTTTTAATTTCCAGCACTTCTTCCACGCTGTGGAGTTCCTTTCTGAGCGGGTGATTTTCCGGCAAAGTTCTGTTGTCTTTCAGCGCGTCGCCGATAAACGTATTGCCGATTAACAGAATATCTGAGCCGTACATCAGATTATCGTCGGGGAACGGCTTGCAGTCGCACGGGGCATAAACTAATTTTTTACCACTATCTTCAAATACAAATACAGAAACAGCTTTATTCTTTGAAACCGGAACAGCCGTAATTTTTATATTATCAAGAGTGACAGGATTTTTTAGAACTCTGCGTTCAATCATGCCCATTTTTTCATAATAATCTAAAAAAGAACCATATTTGCTTCTTATACCAGTTAAATCCCGCATAACGTTCTGTTCTGCATAGACTGAAACGGTGTAACACGGCTTTATTTTTTCGTAGAAATCAAGCCACTGAAAATACAACTGCTCAAAAATTCTCATTCCAAGCGTATGGTCGGGGTCCCAGTGACTGTAAAAGACAGATTTTATTTCTTTTATATTACAGTTATTCAAAGCGTCGGCGATATTTTCAGGCGTATCAACCAACATCCCTGCGTCTTCTAAATACAGACTGCATCCGCACCTTGCGTGCGGGACGCCTTTTTGCCTTGCTTCCGTGCAAATACTGCATTGGCACAACGGTCGGGGCAGATTCACGCAGCCTCCCGAACCGGTTACAATAAACTTCATAAATGTTCCGTGATTCCTTTGGTATTATATATCTTTTTTATATAATTTATTATATCTGAAAAATATGTCGGAATATACAACTATATTATATCACGTTTCTATGTAATCGTCAACTACGTCAAAAATTTCGCTCGTGTCTTCATCTGAGCTGCTGTCTGTCGTGGGCTGGACGTTTTCAAACTTTTTTATATCTAACGTTATATCGACTCCGTTTAAATTTGTGATTAATCTTATTATTGTACCGTCAAGTTTGTTAACATATGCCTTTATATCCCCGTCCGAACTTTTTACCCCGATTTCCACCAAATCAATACCGTCTACGGGAGTTGTATCCATCACATATTTCTGCTCATACGGTTCCGAAAGCGTTTCAAAAGAATTCTTCAGCAATTCAAGATTTGTGAAAGTGTCGCTGTTTGTTTTAAATCTCAAATCGTCGAAAAACAAAAATACTCCGTTGTCGAAAAATTCGACAGTTAGACCTTCCGTCACGTCGCCGGACATAAACTTTATTTTAAAATCTCCGTTTGCCATTTGAATATTATTGATGCCGCCGCTGCCTGTCCCGTCTATAACGACGTCGTATTTTTCTCCGTTTTGGGTCAGAACCCCCTCTATATTATACGGCAGAGACAGCTTTTTCTCCAAAAATTCCCCGTTGTACAACGCAGTTTTATCCGCGGAACACGCTATAATATTTGTGCAGAATAAAACCAAAACTGCGCATAAAATACTTATCTTAACAAAGGATTTCATAAAATTCACTCTCATTTTCGAAAATTTGTATAAAAATTAAAATCCTCTGTTTTTATTATATATCATTTTTGAACTTCAGCTATAATATTCAACATATCCGACGGTATCATTCCGGTTTGGGAATATCTTTCCGCCGCAATATCTCCCGCAAGCCCATGAAAATAAACTCCAAGGCAAGCCGCGTCAACCGCTTTTACCCCCTGCGCGCAGTAAGACGCAATCATTCCCGCGAGAATATCGCCGCTCCCGCCTTTTGACATTCCCGGATTTCCCGTGTTATTTATATATACATCGCCGTTTTTATCGGCGATTACTGTCCCCGCTCCTTTTAAAACAAGCACGCAGCTATATTTTTTTGCAAAGTCCGAAGCTATATTTATTCTGTCATTCTGAACGTCAGACGGATTATTTGCGCCAAACCCAGCCGCTTTGCACAGCCTCGCCATTTCGCCGGGATGAGGCGTAAGTATTTTTTCTGCTTTAACTTCGCGTAATACATTTATATTCTCGCACAGGGCATTTATGCCATCGGCGTCAAAAATTATCGTTTTTGCGGAATTTGGCAATTTTATCAATGAGTTCAGTATATTTATAATTTCACTGCCGTTTTCAAGTCCGAGTCCGGGACCGATTAATATAGAGTCTGCCGGAATATTGCTTAATATTTTTATATTTTCTTCTCGCATATTGTTACCGTAATCAAGAGGCACAAATACCGGCTCGTTTAATTTTGACTGCAAAACCGGCACGGCTTTTATATCCGATGCAAGATAAAGCAGTCCGACGCCGGTGCGGAGAGCGCCCATTGACGCAAGATACGCCGCACCAGTCATATTTTTAGACCCGCATATAGCCAAAAGTCTGCCGAAATCGCCTTTGTTCGTATTGCCGGATTTTCTTTTGTCCTGATTACTTTGATTTTCAAACAGTTTTTTTATATAATCTCCCGTCAATAAAACAAATTTATTTGGATTATTTATAAGAATATTTTTTGTTTCTTTTGTAAATCCTATAGGCAGAACTGCAATATCTCCGGCATATTCAGCCATGGGATATGACACAAGTCCGAGTTTTACGAACTCAAACGTCAGGGTTAAATCCGCTTTAAACGAATTTATATCGGCTCTGCCCGTGTCGCAGTCCGCGCCGGACGGAACGTCTATAGATATTTTAAATATTTTAGATATTTCGTTAACGTTATTTGCGAGTTTTGTAACTCTGCGAGCCTCGCCGTCAAGTCCGCCTTTAAATCCCGTGCCGAACACTGCGTCTATAATTATATCAGACCGGCGGAAAATTTCTTGTAACTTTTCGTCAGATAAATCAGAACATTTTAAAAAATTTATATTTTCTGAATCGGCTATTTTATTATATTGCATAAGCGCGGTCTCGCTTCTCGGCGATTTGCCGAAAACGTTCAAAACTGTCACAGTTATTTTATTATTCTTCTTGTTTTTATTATTTTTGTCGTTTTTAATTCTCCCGAACAGCCGCGCCAGAACATAGCCGTCTCCGCCGTTGTTCCCCGCTCCGCACAGTATTGTTACATTGCCGATGTCCGACGTATTATTATTTATATAGTCAAAAGCGGATTCCGCCGCTTTTTCCATTAAATCCGCGTATGAAATATTGAGTTTTTTAACCGTATCTTCGTCCATTCTGCGCATATCCTCCGAAGTTGAAAGATATACCGGTTCTATGCTCTCGGGAGAGCCGTTAATTATTCTTATCATAAATTTTATTTTAAATTATTTTCCTTACATGTTAATTTATTTCAATTATAGCCGAAATTATATTAAGAAGTTATCTTTGACAATAACGTTTTGCGAATTATAAAACTTCATAATCCGTACGAATTTTTTCGACGTGTTAAATATAACCGCGCATCTGCCTTGCTTCGGGTCCTGAAATATACCTATATACAGATCTTCATTTTCCGGGTCGGAGCAGTAATAAAATATTTTCTGCACGGAGCGCATGGAATTACTTATATAGTCTTCGCTGTTTGCATACGGAACAACCGCCGTCATGTCTTTTATTGATGTCGTAATTAGGTTTTTTCTCTGACGATTATTATATACCGCCGAAACGGAAAAGTCTCCGCTTATAATAGAATATTCATACTCTATATGCGTAAATCTCATAAAAAACCATGCCGCATATGTAAAAATCAAAAAGAAAACCGGGACAATGACAATGAATAACTGTATGAAAACAAACGTTATTATAAGAAACGGAAGATAACATGCGGCGATTATCCCTATTCTCATCAATATGATTTTAAGGTCGGTTTTTTTCTTTACCGAAAATTCCATAGTGTTAGGATTGTTATCCATAAATTTACGATTCCCCCCTCCTTATTTTCATAAATATTATAAAATATAAATTTACATAATATATTATCACATAAATTATTATTTTTCAACCTATATTTATTATAATTCAAGATAAATTACACAATAAAAATACAGTTATTCTTAAAAATTTATTTATTTTGGCTATTGATTTTTTTTAAGCGTTGATGTATAATAGTAGCATTCAAAATTTCCGAATTTCCAAATTCTGATATTAATGTAAATTTAAGTTTATATATTTTATTCCAAATTTTAAAATAGCTCAGATTAAATCAACTTGAGGTGATATTTTTTACTGATTATGAAAAACGAACAAATTATAAATAAAATTATTGAAATAGAGGAAAAGGCGCAGGAACTGATAAAAAGCGCAAATCAGGAGCAAACGGAGCTTCCTCTTAAAGTATCCCAGATTATCGAACAGCATAAAAAAGATTATAACGACAAAGCTGTAAAGAGAATAGAGACTGTGCGGATTCAGGAAGATGAAATCGCAAAAGAAAGAATCGCCCAGATTCTTGACGAACATAAAATCAAATTAGAAAAGCTCAAAAAAATGACAGACGAAAATATAGACGGATGGACTGACAAAGTATATGATTTTATAATTCAGCCTACGAATATATAAAAAATCAACTTGATAGAAAAATCAAACAGAGAATAGGAGCTGCGCAATATGCCGCTTTTCAAATATGAGGCGGTTGTCGCAAAATGCCGGAGCCTTTACGGAAAACTTCTGAAACCAGCAGATTATGAAAATCTTCTGAAATGCGCGGAGGTTTCCGAAATAGCCGCATATCTGCACGACAACACAGCCTACGGCGAATTTTTGAAAGATTCAAATCTCAGCAGTATAAACAGAAATAAACTTGAATATTATATAAAAAAAAGTCTGCTTCGCGACTATATGAAGATGTATAAATTTACTTCAGGCGACCAGAGACATTTTATCAGCCTGCTTATGACAAGATTTGAACTTGAATATATCCTAAAAGTATGGCGCGAATATGTATCCAGAAACATTGCAAACAATCCCGCGGCGGAGGAAAACGACGATTACCTGATTAACGAAAGCCTTCTTGACATATGGACAATCTATCAGAATAATCCGAGAATAAATCTTGCGGCGTTAAAAAATATAAAAGATGCCGAGCAGTTTAAAGAAGCTGTCAAAAACAGCTATTATTCGCATGTTTTTGAAAAATATATAGGCGATAATATAACTCAGAATTATACTGAACTTGAAACTGCGCTCTACGACGAATACTACGAGAATCTATACAGGGGCGCGGCTGTATTTGAAACGGAAATACGCAAAAAAATAGAAGATTCAATAAGTATTCAGGCAGACCTGATAAACCTGTGCAGGATTTCGAGAATGATGTTCAACTTCAGAGCCCCGACCAATGAAATTCTCCCGCTTCTGATACCTTTGCGCAAAAAATTAAAAGAGGAAAATATAAAAGAACTCCTTAAGTGCCCCGACAGGGAAAGTTTTTTCCTCTATTGCCAAAGCCTTTATTACGGCGCAAAGCAATCGTTTTACGAATATCAGTCAATGACTGATTATATGAACGACTTTTTAGATAAATACTATAAAACAATCATGAACCTGACTTCCATGGGATTCGACATTGTCGTCCGCTATTTCCGTATTAAAGAAATAGAAATCAGAAATCTCTTTTACCTGATAGAGGGAATAAGATACAGAATGTCGCTGGAGGAAATAAAAAAACATGTACGGACCTGATTATATCAAAAAATATGTCCGTAACGAATTCCGCGCAGGCAGGAATCCGTTAAGAAGGCGGTGCATAAGTTGGCTGTAACTAAATTAAAATTAATGAGCATCTCCGGAGGCTCGCACGAAATGACAGAAGTTCTTTATATGTGCGTAAACGACCCGTACCTGCATATCGAAGACTCGTCGGCTGCAAGCGACGAGATAAATACCCGAAGTTATTTTACGGCGTATACCGATACCAATCCATATAAAAATCTGTCGTCGGGCATAGAAAATTTGGCTTCCCTTGCAGGAATAAACCTTGAAGAAAAACTAAATGAATATTATACAAACAGTTCCGCTGACGCTTTGGTAAATATAAAATACGTAAAAGATATAAACGAAATAAAAAACATAATCGAAAAAGAACTTGATTTAAATTCAGACGAAGCTAAGTTTATCATAAAAAACCAGACGGATAAAATAAAAGCGCAGTCTGACGCAATAGCGACGCAAAACAACATAATAAACGAAGATCTGAGGGTTTTGGAACAGCTTGACCATATAGGAGATATATCCGCAGATCTGGACGCTCTATTTAATTTCGGGTTCTTCAAATTCAGGTTCGGTCATATTCCCCGCGAAGCATACGATTCTATATCCACATACGGCGTAAGCGAGGCGAACGATGTATTTTTCATTCCGTCGTCCACAGAGCATAACGAAGTTTGGGGAATGTATTTTACCCCTAAGTCAAAAAGCGAGAAAGTCGACGCCATGTTTTCGGTTCTGCATTTTGAGAGGGTTAGAATCTCAGACAAAGCGCACGGAACTCCCGAACACGCCAGATCTGAACTCTCAAAAGAAATAGAAGACGCTAAAAAGAAAATACTCGAATTAAAAACAGAACTCAACTCCCTTACGGTTGAAGCCTTCGGAATAATAGATAAATATTACGAAAAAGTTTACATGCTCTACAGCATGTATGAACTGAAAAAAAAGACTTTACATTCCAAATCAAGTTTTCATCTTGCGGCATGGCTTCCGGAAAATTATGTGGAGAATTTTTCAAATAAACTCGAAAATCTCTCCACTGTCGTCACACCGGTCAATACGCCGTCTGAACTGCCGAATTTAACTCCCCCGACTTTATTAAAAAATTTCCTGCTTTTCAAGCCGTTTGAGCAGTTTACAAAAATGTACGGACTGCCGGCATACAGCGAAATAGACCCCACGCCGTTTTTGGCTTTGACATATATATTGTTTTTCGGAATTATGTTCGCGGATCTTGGGCAGGGACTTGTTCTTTCGGTTTTAGGATTTTTAATCTGGAAACTGAAAGGTATAAATTTAGGAAGAATCGGCGTAATAGTGGGGATTTCATCAGCTGTGTTCGGGGTGCTGTTTGGATCGGTGTTCGGAATGGAAGATATAATTCACGGATACAGCCCTATGGACCATATCAATACTTTTTTAATAGCGGCTATTGTTTTCGGCGTGTTTATTATATCGGTCGCGATGGTCTTGAATATAGTGAACGGCGTCAGACAGAAAAACGTTGAAAAAGCGGTATTTTCCCAAAACGGTATAGCAGGACTGATATTTTACTTGGGAGTTCTCGTAGCGGGACTGACTATGATGAAATACTTGTCGTTAAACGCAGTCTTACCCATTATAATCGGACTCGTTATTTTATGTCTGCTTATTATGTATATGAGGGAGCCTCTGGCAAATATAGTTAAAAAGAAAAAGAAAATAGTCCCGAGCGGTCCGGTTGAGTTTTTGGTTGCCGGTTTCTTTGAACTTTTTGAATTTATACTCTCTTTTTTCACCAATACAATATCGTTTATAAGAATAGGGGCTTTTGCCTTAAATCATGTGGGAATGATGACGGTGGTCATGCTTTTGTCCGGGAAAGACACAGGAAGCACAAATCCGTTTGTAATTATTGCAGGCAATATAATAGTTATGGCGCTCGAAGGGTTAATCGTAGGAATACAGTGTCTCAGATTAGAGTATTACGAAATTTTCGGCAGGTTCTTTGACGGAAGCGGTCGCGAGTTCGAACCGAGCGAACCGGCTTTGAAAAAATACAGAAATATTAAATATTAATTATAAAAATCATAAAAGGTAAAGGGGTTTATAATAAATCTATGAAAACATTAATTACTATACTTGCTTTTGCGGCGGCATTTTTACCGTTATTTTTGGCTGGAAAAAACATAATCAGGAAAAAATCGGCTAAAAAAGCCGCTCTGATTATAAATATAATTTCAGTATTCGGACTCTTCGTATTGATTTTCGTCATATCGGCTGTAGGCACGGTTATGGCGGCTGACTCAGGCGCGGCTGACGCTGCGGGAACCGCGGCTGCGGCGACGGCAGGTTTGAGCACCGGTTCGGGCATCGGCTTGATAGCCGCCGCGCTCGCTACAGGAATGAGCTGTATCGGCGCAGGTATCGCGGTCGCCGCTTCAGCCGCCGCGGCAATCGGCGCAATATCGGAAAATCCGAAGTCGTTTGCTCTGTCGCTGTTGTTTGTGGCTTTGGGCGAAGGAGTCGCCATATACGGACTTGTCATATCCATAATGATACTCGGCAAAATATAATAACCGTATCGCGGATTTAGCGGATTTAATTGAAATCCCCCTTTCAATGCTGAACTTGCTGGTAAATTCAAACAACAAAGTTGTCGAATTTACCGCAAGTATCAGCAAAGGGGGATTGCGAATTGTGATTATAAAATAAAAACAAAAAGGGGCGGTTTCGGTGAAAATGTATTTGCTGAGCGACAACAGCGACACGTGGGAAGGCATGAGGCTTGCCGGAGTCGACGGGATAATACTGCACAGCGGCGATGAAGTTGAGAAAAAAATAAAAGAACTTATAACATCCGAGGAAATCGGAATTATTTTAGTGACGGAAAAACTCCGGCTTATGTGCAACGAATATATAAGCAATATTATGCTGACCCACAAAAAACCTTTGTTTTTGGAAATCCCGGACAGACACGGCTTCGGTCGCTCAAAAACATCAATTACAGATTATATAAAACAGTCGATAGGGCTTAAGGGCTTATAATGGCTCATAAGAAACATATAAAATAAAAGGCGGTGGCGTAAATGGCTCTGACAGATGAGGAAAAGCTGCAAAATCTCGCAAATGAGGCAATAAACGACGCAAAAAAAGTAAGCGGCGAAATTCAGGAAAAGACAAAACATGAGTTTGAGGAAAAAGTCGACGACGGCGAAAAAAAGCTTCTCGCCGACGTATATAATTATATTCAAAACGAAATAGATAAAATACGCAAACAGAAAAGTCTGGAAATTTCGCAGGTAAATATAAAAACCCAGCATGAATATTTTAAATACGGCGACGCCATACCGGAACGGGTTTTCGAAAATGTGAGACAGCGTATTAAAAATTTTATAGAATCAAAAGATTACGAAACATATCTTTTGGAATCATGCAAAAACGTTATAGAAAAATCGGGGACGGAACTTGATATTTTCTATATGCCTAAAGACGAAAAAGTCATAGATAACATCAGAAACCGGATTCAGCCGGCGGGTAATATAAATTTTAAAAAAGATGAAAACATAAATATCGGAGGACTTAAATTTTTCAGCAGAAACAAAAATATACTGATAAACGATGCTTTCGATGAAAAAATAGAGCGGGCGAAAGAATTGCTGAGTTCGCTTATAGGTCCGAAATTTACGGCAATTTAGTTATTTCAAATTTATAAACGCAAAGAGGGGTATATTCAGGGTGGAAGAAAATAATAATCTTAAAATTTACAGTATAAACGGACCTGTTGTAACCATTTTAGGACATACGGAATTGAGCATGCAGGAAATGGTCTTTGTGGGCAAAAAAAGATTAATCGGGGAAGTCATAAATATCTCTGAAGAAAGAACAACTATACAGGTTTACGAAAATACGACGGGACTTTACGCAAACGAACCGGTTGAATCGACGGGTGCGCCTATAAGAGTAACTTTGGGTCCGGGTATGCTGTCGAATATATACGACGGCATCCAGAGACCGCTGCAGGATATAGAACATCTGTCGGGATTTTATATACAGACAGGGCTTGACGTTCCGAGTATAAATTTAGAGAAAAAATGGGACATAACTTTTTTTGTCAAAGAGGGCGACAAAATAAAAGAAGGCGATATATACGCGGAATGTGACGAGACATCTGTTATAAAGCACAAATTTGTCGTGCCTTACGGCGTGTCGGGGACTGCGAAATCGGTCAAACCCAACGGGCAGTACTGCGTGACGGACGAAGTTTTACAGGTAGTTTCGGATTCTGGCGTTTCCCGCAGTCTGACTTTATGCGAGAAATGGTCTATAAGAACAGCGCGTCCGGTGCGTGAAAGACTTGAGCCGAAAACCCCGTTAATCACCGGGCAAAGGGTAATAGACACTCTTTTCCCGATAGCAAAAGGCGGTTCGGCGGCGATCCCCGGAGGTTTCGGCACAGGAAAGACAATGCTTCAGCACCAGCTCGCAAAGTGGAGCGACGCGGATATTATAGTTTATATCGGCTGCGGAGAGCGCGGCAACGAAATGACGCAGGTTCTCGAAGAATTTTCGGAACTCGTAGACCCGAAGAACAATAAAAGCATGCTGGAGCGCACGGTTTTGATTGCGAACACGTCAAATATGCCGGTTGCGGCGAGGGAAGCGTCGATTTACACAGGGATAACAATCGCCGAATATTACAGGGACATGGGGTATCACGTGGCAATCATGGCGGATTCGACGTCGAGATGGGCGGAGGCTCTGCGCGAAATTTCGGGCAGACTCGAGGAAATGCCTGCGGAAGAAGGTTTCCCTGCGTATCTGCCTTCAAGGCTTTCGGCGTTTTACGAGCGCAGCGGAATGGTGCGGACACTCGGCAACAAAGAGGCGTCGCTCACTATTATCGGGGCTGTTTCCCCGCAAGGCAGCGACTTTTCCGAACCGGTCACGCAGAATACGAAAAGATTTATAAGATGTTTCTGGGCTCTTGAAAAAGGTTTAGCGTATGCGCGGCATTATCCCGCTATAAACTGGACTACGAGCTACAGCGAATATACGGTGGATCTGGACGACTGGTTTACAAAAAACGTGGCGCCGGATTTCAATAAGTGCAGAACGAGAATAAAAAATATACTGAACGAAGAAAATCAGTTAATGGAAATAGTAAAACTTATCGGAAGCGATTTGCTTGCGGACGATCAGAAATTGATTCTGGAAACGGCGAGGGTTATAAGGGCGGGATTTTTACAGCAGAATGCAACCCAGATAAACGATGCGTATGTGCCTATAGAGAAACAGTATAAAATGCTTGTCGCTATAATAAAACTGCACGACAGGGCAAAAGAAGTCATATCGCACAACGTGCCGACGTCGCAGTTAAAAGACAGCGGAGTGTTTGACATGATTATACGCTCAAAATACGAAATACCCAACGACAAACTGGAATTGTTTGACGATTTGTGGGACAGGATAGAAAAACAGATAAAAGATATCGAATACAAGTATAATTGACGCCGGCAGAAAAATTAATTTATTCAGGGGATGTTTGGTTTTTTATGAATAATATAGAATTTATGGGTTTATCGCAGATAAACGGACCTCTTATAGTAATCGACGGAGTAGAAGGCGACTGTTACGAGGAGCTTGTCGAAATAACAAGCAAAGACGGAAAACGGTTGGGAAGAATAATCCAGATAGAAGGCAATAAAGCTATCGTTCAGGTTTTCGAGGGGACAAGCGGGCTGTCTTTGGACAATACGAGGACAAGACTCTTGGGAAGCCCGATGGAACTTTCCGTA
>Ga0123357_10001057_pt1 | contig 28315 bp, 14 predicted proteins | sample TergutEmb28metaG_FD_89873 | JGI IMG/M metagenome (GOLD analysis project Ga0123357, IMG submission 89873) | Embiratermes neotenicus P4 segment gut microbial communities from Petit-Saut dam, French Guiana - Emb289 P4 | ecosystem: Host-associated > Arthropoda: Insects > Digestive system > Gut ...
ACGTTTTCGGATGTGTCGAATGATAAAAGTTCGAAGTACTATAACCAGTTTTATTTAGAGATTGAGTGGATGAACGCTAAGGGTATTACTACTGGTATGGGAGATGGGACGTATGCGCCGAAGGCGCCTGTGACTCGTGAGGCGATGGCGGCGTTTTTGTATCGTATGGCTGGGTCGCCGTCTTATACTCCTCCTTCGACGCCGTCGTTTCCGGATGTGTCGAATGTTAAAACTGCGGCGAGTTATAACCAGTTTTATAAAGAGATTGAGTGGATGAATGCTAAGGCTATCACTACTGGCATGGCGGATGGGACGTATGCGCCGAAGGGTGATGTGACTCGTGAGGCGATGGCGGCGTTTATGTGGCGTATGTCGAACCAGAAACTCTACTGCAGCAAGTACACGAAAGGTATCGACTGCCCGGCGTAACCCCCGTGACTAGGTCCACCGTCGTATGAGCGTCGGCGAGGGCCGACATCATTGAGATACTTTCGGTCCGCCGGAGTTGGGTCATCCAGAACTGGCCAGCGTGACCTTCAGTGAAGCGGTTGAGCATTGTCATCTTAACGTTATCGCGGCAAAACAGCACCTGATGGGCGACAGCACGATCCTACATGAAGTAACATGACATTTGACGCACCTATGTCCGGCCTCGACGCCGAACATAAGGGATCAACAACTATAATCAGACATTGTCTCAGCGTTCGTGCCAGGTAGACAAAGATAGGACAGCAATGACAATGACTGGAGATTCGGCTACAGAGAAGTCCGAGGCGTCTCCCAGCGCTTTGGTTAACTGCATCATACCGGCATTTAACGTTGGGCGATATCTGAGAGACGCTGTTTACAGCGTTTTACGGCAGACGATTGGTTTTGACCGCATAAACCTGGTCATCGTTGATGACGGCAGTACAGATGAAACGCGCACGATTATCGACTCGTTTTGCACGCTTTACCCATCAATACGGCATATCTACCAGGAAAACGCGGGCGTGTCAGCCGCACGTAACGCTGGTTTGGCGCTTTGCGAATCGGAGCTACCTGCAGAGTACACATGTTTCCTGGATGGCGATGACAAATACGACCCACGTCACATGAAAGTTCTTATTGACGCTCTCAAGAAGTATACACCAAAGCTGGACGAAACGGCTACCGAGGAAAGTCGTGCACTAATTCCCAATGTCGCATTCCTGCCGATCCGGTGGTTCGAAGCAAGAACCGACCTGCATTTCCTCGATGACGTGATTCGGAAAAAGCGCACCGGACTTATTGATACTGAATCCACAGATATGATTTTTGCGCACGTCACGCCTGCGGTTTTTCGAACCACGGCGATTTTTGGAGAACGATTCGACGAAAGCTACGCGGTGTCAGAAGATGTCGAATTTCTTCTCAAAGTCCTCCAGAAGACAAGCAATGCTGTTTGGTATAACGAAAACGTGTTCTACAACCTGCGCAAACGAGCCGACGAATCCAGCACGATTGACAACATCGTCACCAAAGCAGCATATTACGCGAGGATCCCAGCCTACCGTCGTGTCGTCGAACGATTCATGGAAAATCCCGGACACGTGCCTCGTCTAGTCCAGCGAGCATACATTTACGATTTCCACTGGCTTAAGGTGCCAGAAGCAGTACCCTCGGACTACGATCTCAATTTCGATATAGATCAGCTACTTAGCGATATCGCATACGTCGTCCAGCACATCGACGATGACATCCTGCAACAGAGGTATATACCGTATTGGTATCGCGCATTCTTCATGCAGATGAAACACGGTGCGATACGGTTTCACAGCGTAGTAAACGAAATCGAGCCCAGATTCTACATTGGAGACGTTCCGTTCGAGACTCTTGCCGGCGATATACAGGTTCGCTTTGTTGAACAGGTCGGGCAGGAGTTAAAAGTACGCGGTTTCTTCGTGAAGCCAGACAACACCGATATTCGGCTTATATGCAAGTTGGGACCCAGAACGATATTTTCATCGACAAGCCGCTCATTTCACAATGACATCAAACAATATCTCGGAAGGGAGATATTTCCCACACTCGATTTCGAGGTGTGCATCAACCTTTCCGAAATTCGGCCTGGGGAACCCCAAGATCTGGAATTTTACTTTACGCGCGGGTCAGTTTCGGCGCCCGCGAGGATTATCCATGCCTGGGAGTCCCGCTTCTACGGCAACAACCGCTTTTACATTGGCGACTGGGCAGTAATTCAACCCGGGAACTCTCAGAATTCGTTGGAGGTCGGGCGACTGACCAAGCATCTCATGGCCTCAGTGGTCATGCAATACAAGAGTCAAAATAGCGATCAATATCTATTTGAGAGGTTCGTGGAGTATTTCGATGCCTACCGTCGTCGTCGGATATGGCTATTCATTGATCGACCAACGGCCATAGATGATAATGCGGAAGCACTGTTTCGATATGCTGTCAGGAGGCGGGATGGGATTGACAAGTTTATGGTCATTCCTGACCCCACGTACTACCAGGCATTCGAGGGAGTCAGCGCGAATGTCATTTTGTTCGGCAGCTTTGAGCACAAATTTCTGCTGATGTTTGCGGAGAAGGTCATCTCCAGCGTCTCGTTCCATGACTATGTCTACGTCGATACGAACATTGCGGGATGGGAGTTTAAGGAAATGGTGTCTGCGTTAGGTAATGCTCAGGAAGTCTTTTTGCAGCATGGAGTCATTCGCGAGAGCAGCTTTGTTGATCGATACCTTAATAGTTCTTCGAAGAATCCGGACATGGTGGTAGCGTCGACTCGACCCGAATATAGGCTTTTGACAGGAGCTAGGGCGGGGTTCTCTGCAGATGTTGTCAAGCTGACAGGGTTGCCGCGGTTTGACCGATTGACAGATATGGCAGAAAGGATTGTGACGTTTATCCCGACATGGCGGCCAAAATGGAGTCGGGCGGATCACTCTTATAATCCGCAGTTTCAACATTCTGATCTGTGTGGGTTTATCAACGATTTCTTAAATGATGCGGAGCTTCATTCCGTCCTAAAAGAGCACGGGTTCACGTTGGTTTTCAAAGTTCATCCGATGATGCGTGTACAACTAGAAGACTTCGCGGTGCCCGAAGACGTTATTGTTGCGGATGCTGAGCCATCCTATCGGGAACTTTTTGAGCGATCCTCCATTATGATTACGGACTACTCGTCAAGCATTGTGGATTTCGCATATCTGCGAAAGCCGATAATCTTTTACCAGCCGATCCCCGGCAAGGAAGTTGAAACACCGGGCTACTTTTCGTATGAGAATGATGATTTTGGTGCGATTGTCACCACGATGAGCGATGTAGTCGAAAAAGTATCAGAGTGCATTCGAGATGGTTGTGTGATGGAGGAGAAGTATCGCGAGCGGGTGGACAGATTTTTCGCGTTCCACGATAAGCGAAATTCCGAACGCGTGTATAAGGCGGTACTGAGATTGCCGCGCCACCTGCGCTCGCCGGAAGGCTTGCCGGCGTCCTCTATCGGACGTGTTTCGTGGATGTGGCAGAAGCTGGTTAGCCGGGCTCAGCTCGCAAACCTGAACACGAAATCTGAGTAGGTTCTGCGCAACCCTTCGGCAAGGTCGATTTTGGGCGACCATCCGAGCGCGGCGAGCTTGGAAATGTCCAGAACCTTCTGTGGCATGCCATCTGGCCGGGATGGATCAAACATAAGTTGTCCTTGGTAGCCAATTGTCTTGGCAATCATCTTCGCCAGTTCAGCAATCGAGTGATCTTCTCCACTGCCGATGTTAACGAACTGTGGTTCATTGTAGGTGTTCATCAGGAATATGCATGCGTCGGCAAGGTCATCGGCGAACAGCAATTCCCTTCTCGCCTGTCCGGTGCCCCAGATGGAGACGGCCCGGCTACCTTGCTTCTTGGCATCGCTTAGGCGGCGGATGAGCGCTGGAACGAAGTGGGACTGCTCAAGGTCATAAGTGTCACCGATTCCGTAGATGTTTGAGGGCATGACGCTGATGAAGTTGGCGCCATATTGCTCATGGAGGTATTGGCACAGTTTCAAGCCAGCAATTTTGGCTATGGCATATGCCTCGTTGGTTGGCTCAAGCGGCCCGGTGAGCAGGTAGTCTTCTTTCATTGGCTGCGGGCACAGCCTTGGGTAGATACATGACGATCCGAGAAACATCAATTTTGATGTGCCGAAGTCCAGCGCATTCTGCAGGACGTTGTTCTGTATCGCAAGGTTGTCGATCAGCATTTCTGCCGGGTGCGCCATGTTGAAGGCAATTCCGCCGACTTTCGCCGCAACCAGATAAACGAATTCAGGTCGTTCTTTCTGGAAGAAGGATCTGACGGCAGCCTGGTCAGTGAGGTCGAGTTCCTGGTGAGTGCGTGTGATGATGTTCTTGAACCCAGCGCGCTCAAGGGCGCGCATAATGGCGGATCCCACCATGCCGCGATGGCCAGCGACATAGACTAAAGCCTTGGTGTCCATTGACGTCTTTATTTGCCGTTCAAAACGTCGGACATCACGGAAGCAAAATAGTCAAGTTCGCGCCGCATGTCGTGGCCATGGTTTCCTACGAAGAAGCCATTCTTGTGTATATCGTCGGCAGCGGTCAACGGCGCAGCAATGGAATGTGGCAGGTAAGAGATGACTGGATTGCGTGTGAAGTTCCCAGCAACTATTGGCCTAACTTCGATGCCACTGTTGGTGAGTTGCTTAACAACTTGATCTCGCGACACATCACAATCAGGATCGATGATGAACGCGAAACCGAACCATGAACTCTGTTGTAGTGGACGTTGGCGACGGAACCCACGCAAGCCGCCTAGTGCCTCTTTGAGATACGCCTCATTCAGAATGCGTTGGCTAACAAGTCCGTCTAGTTTTATGATTTGCTCGCGGCCAATCGCTGCCTCCATCTCGAGCGGCCGCAGATTGAATCCAGGGAGTATGAAATTGTAGCTCTCATAAAACGGGTCAGGGTTCTTGCTGTATAGCTGGCTTGTTTTTGGAAGGTCTCGAGTCCAACCATGTGCGCGCAGGCTGAGCATGAAATGGTAGAGCTCTTCGTCGTCTGTGAGCACTACGCCACCTTCCATGGTGGCGATGTGATGCGAGTAGAACGATGAGAAGGTTCCGAATACTCCGAACGTACCGCACATCTTTTCTTGGAAGCTTGCCCCCATTGATTCGCAGTTGTCCTCGGCAAGAATAAGGTCATGCGCTTCGCAGATCGCGCGGAGTTGGCTGTAGTCGCATGGGTTGCCGAGAAGGTTGACGGCGAACACCATTCTCGTTGCATCAGTGATAGCCGCATCAAGCAATGCGACATCAATGTTCAATGTATCTGGGTCAATGTCGACGAAACGTAGCCGCAAACCCATTTGGGTCAACGGAAAATAGGTTGTGCTCCACGATACTGCCGGGACAATTACCTCATCGCCGGCTTTCAGTCGGCCAGAATATACAAGCGCCGCTATGCCAAGCAGATTTGCCGCAGAACCAGAACTAACCATTACAGCGTAGCGACTGCCAAAGTGTGCCGCGAAGTCGGCCTCATAGGACTTGACTTCGGCGCCCATTGTGAATCTTCCAGATGCCATAACGCGGGCGGCAGCAGCTAGCTCACGTTCGTCCCATGTGTCTTCTGACAGTGAATAAACTATGTCGGTGGCAGTCAATTGTCGCTTCTCCTCACATTATGATTTGCAATCCTACCATCATGCTGTATTGCGTATTGGGCGTCCTTGTGGTGCGGTCGAATGAGGTATAGCATCGTTGGGTAGCGTAAAAAGTAGCTTCGATGGCATTGGAGTGAAGCAGAGAGGTCCTGGAAAACTGGCATGAAGAAGGCTCTTATTACTGGCATCACCGGCCAGGATGGATCGTATCTAGCGGAACTGCTTCTCGGGAAGGGTTATGAAGTACATGGCCTGCGGAGGCGGGCATCAACATTCAACACCGGGCGGATTGACCATTTACTCATTGACCGACACACGGTCGGTTCAAGGCTATTTCTTCATTACGGCGATCTGTCAGATTCGGCGAGCCTTCAGCGCGTGCTGGCCACGGTGCAGCCAGATGAGGTTTACAACCTCGCGGCGCAGTCGCATGTCGCGGTTTCGTTTGAAGAACCAGAGTACACAGCTCAGGCAGACGCGGTTGGAACTCTACGGTTACTGGAAGCCATTCGTCTACTGGGGCTCGATACACGGTTTTACCAGGCGTCAACCTCTGAGCTGTTTGGCTCTACGCCACCGCCTCAGAGCGAGCTTTCGCCATTCCGCCCAAGGTCACCGTATGCAGCTGCAAAAATCTATGCTTACTGGGTTACCAGAAATTACAGAGAGGCGTACGGGCTCTATGCCGCCAACGGCATCCTTTTCAATCATGAGTCACCGCGACGCGGTGAGTCGTTTGTCACGAGGAAGATCACTCGCGCGGTGGCACGGATTAAGGCCGGTCAGCAGGACACACTATGGATGGGCAATCTCGATGCGGTCAGAGATTGGGGCTATGCCCCGGAGTATGTTGAGGGCATGTGGCGCATTCTCCAAAACGACGAGCCGGATGATTTCGTGCTGTGCACAGGTGCTGGCTCGACTGTCAAGGATTTCTTGACTTATGCATTCGAATATGCAGGACTCGACTGGGAGCGGTACGTCAAAATAGACCCGGCTTATCTGAGGCCGACTGAAGTGGACGCATTGATCGGTGATGGGAGCAAGGCTAAGACGGCTCTTGGTTGGTCAGCCACAGTCGATGTTGAGAGGTTGGCTCATATCATGGTTGATGCCGATACTGCCATGATGGAGGCCGAAGGTCGGCGCTATGTCGACGAAGTGGTGCTTGACGGGTGGGTATCAGAAGGAGGTGCTAGTCGGGATTAGGCCAACGCTGTGTTTGATGTGATCACCAAGTAGATGGCACATGCTTGAATAGTGGTGCCTCCAGTCAATTGCACATCAAGTCGGTTTTTTCAACGCCGTTGTTCGTTCGGCCGGAGCCGGAGTTTGTTGATCGTTGCAGCGCTAGGTGGGTATCTCTTGATTTTTCTGAGTGAACAAGGGAGCTGTTTGTGGACGATATTCATGAAGGGGCACCATGATTAAGTCAGTGCTGTTGTTTGGACGAAGTGATTTCAGGAACTTGAGGCTGTTTGCCACGCAAGAGGTTTTCGTGACCAATCGGATTCTCGATGTAAGTCCATTCGCTGTACTCCAGAAGCCAGGCGTTAGGAGTTGGGTAGACCACTTGGACAAGCACTCGTGGCCCCGCCGAGCATTGATCGAAGTCGAACAGTCATGGCCTACATTTGTGTCGGAGACAGCAGCGGATTACCTCATAATTGACCTATCTGGAGCGCTGTTGAGCCTTTTTGTCATCAATTCGAGTACCACAAGCGCATCAAAGAGCAAACGCTTGTACTCGGCGTTGAAAGGGGAGAAGGACGGCTTGATGCAGGGATTGTATGACGGGTTGTCGAAGGGTAAAGCCCAACTCTTCAGCCCGGCGACCGCCTTGGACGATACCATTACACCAGAGATAGATCAGTGCTGGTTGAATCTCGAAACGTTCGCCGCTCACGTCAGGAGTCATTTCGGGCCCGGTAGGGTATTGTTGGTCAGAAGCGCCGTGCACCTGTTTTGGTGGGACGGCCGCACGATCGCTGCGAGGCAGCGAGGGGCTGCATTGATAAAGGCTCGCCGTTTTCTCATGCTAACTGAGGAAAGGTTTGCGCGTATTACTGCGTGTGATCAGATTTTGCTCGCGGACCACTGGCTGCCGAATGCCGATAGGGCGCTTTGGGATACCACTTTGTCATCTGACTACTTGCTCCACCTTTCGCTTGAGATATGCAGACGTCTTGAGGCGCCGGTGACAGCGCTGAGTTCACAGCAGGATCACTCCAACGACAGATTGGCTGAACAGATTTACCTAGCATCGCAATCGGATCCAACTGAGGCACACAAAAGTGCGACAGCCACATCGAAGCGGCTACTAGCCGGTGCCGAAACTGTCTATGCGCTCACCTCTCAGATTGATAATGACTTCACCAACGACAGCATCTGCCTGGATTGTGATGCTGACCTACTTGGAGGTTTACGACTCCGCGATGCATACGTGGCCGACCTGGTCACCCGGAACTCCAAACTGGTCGAGAGCTATGAATTAAGTAAGATCCCGCAAAAACTGTTGCGTCAGGTGAGCGTTGATGACTCATCGACGGTGCTATGGCTTGATGGCAATTCGCTGCTGGTTGTCACCTATGACGAAAATCAAATCAGAGTGCGAAAAGTGTGTATGGCGTCCTCTGGTTTTCGGTGGGAGTCCATCGATGAATCGAGGTTCACGTTCCCTCTTGATGTACTTTTGAATGTTCTGGAATCGTGGCCACTCCATTTCGAAAGGGCTAGGCATGGCGCAACTGAGCCATTTAGGCTGCGAATAGATGACAAGGATCAGTTGCTAGCGCTACTTGGAAGTGTTGATCTCGGCAGCATCCTTAGGTGGGAAGAACTCGTGCTGACAATCGGTGACGACGTGGCTGATCGTGGCTATGATTCCACGAGTGGGCAGGATCGTGCGACCTTAAGTCTGCTATTTCGACCGGGAGCTTACGTTGTTTGCTTACGCAACGGACTAGGTGACCAATGGTACTACTATGCCTTATCCGCAATACTGTGTGATTTGAATGCCGGCATCGAGCGTTTTCCGGTATTGGATGACTTGGGATGGGATGATGACCCGAACGTGATCGCTTCGCCGCATGTTCATGCAAATCTGGGATTTGTGTCAGCCAATTTGCCGCGTATGAGCCAAATGGTGTCACCCTGGCTCCGATGGTCACGTCTTCAAATGCGGAAATCACGCCCAAGAGATGATCGATCGGAATATTACGCATTAGGTTTTCACGAATCTATGTTGGTGACGCACCCGGGCCGGCTCGATTGCATCGTAAGGCACAATTTCTTGGTAACAGGGAACCTGCTTGTTCTAACGGACTTCCCAGAATTGAAAGCCTGGTTTTGCTCCATCTGGGAACATGTTCCAGTGATCGACATATACGCAAAAGTATTGCCCGGTTTCAGTGAGGTAGTCCCGGAACTGAAATCTATGTTTGAGCGCTGCACGATGCCAGCGAGAGAGTTGATTCCCAAAGAGATCTGTGGTTTGGCCGAAGCAATCAATTCGTGCAGTGCGGTTGTCTTGCACGTTCGTCGCGGCGATTACGTCGATCTCGGCATGGCTCGTGACCCTGCTGAATATCGCGACGGGCTATCGGGATTGGTTCACGATGCTCAAGAACACGGTTACACCGATTTTCAGCTATTTGTGTTTTCCGACGACCTACAATATGTTAATCGTCACGAAGGAGATTACGGTATCACGGACCTCTTCAGCCCTGACGTGGTTCACTATGTTTCTGAAGGCGGCGCTCTTGACCAATGGAACTTGATGAGGATGGGCAAATTCATACTCGCAACAAATAGCGGGTTTGTTACGACCGCAGCATTGTCGAGTTCAGATGTTCAGGCAATATATGGGCTCTCTCCTCTGTTAGATGGGACGATTTGGAGACGAACAGAGGGATTGACGGAGTGAGAGTAAGAAGTGGCAAGCTGAGCGATCAGCCTGGACTGTCGCCTGTGGAAACTGGGAATGAGGCTCGTCTGATGATTGAAACGGAGAGCGCGGCGTCGCTATAGCGATCACGGTGGAAAACGTTCAGTATGTGGCTGGCTGTCGGCAGGGAACACCCCGCGAAGAAACCGCGTGCTCGCCTTGATATGTTAAGCATCATTTGGATGTAGACTACCGTATGGTCGAGAATACAAACTTGAGATAACATAAAGGTGGGTTCGTGCCAATGAGCGTCAAGGCCGGTGGGGACGTGAAACTCGTCAACTGCATTATTCCGACATTCAACGCGGCACGCTATTTGCGCGATGCCATAGATAGCGTCGTTGACCAGACAATTGGTTTTGACGCTGTCAATCTTGTGATAGTCGACGATGGGAGTACCGATAACACATCAGAAATAGTTCGATCTTTTCAAATTCTTTATCCGGAGATAACGTACCTGTATCAACTGAACAGCGGTGTGTCAGCTGCTCGTAATGCGGGACTTGAGTATTGCAAGGAGCATTCATTAGCTCCCTATACGTGCTTCCTCGACGCTGATGACAAGTACGACCCTAAGCATATTGAGGTCCTTACGACTTTTCTGGAATCGCATGCCGATGTCGCCGCCGAAACTGAGCAAGTTGAGGAATTTGATGTAGGAGCCAATACAAAAGGGCCCGACGTGGCATTCGTCCCGATCGATCAATTTGAGCGAGTTACGGGACTGCATGTCGCATACAAGTCTATTGATCGGGGGAGAACCCGAGTGATCGATTTGCGCTTGGAAAACGTCTTTTTCTCGCACGTCCAATCTGCGATGTTTAGATCTGACGCAATAATTGATAATCGATTCGACACAAGTCTCAGCATATCGGAGGACGCGGACTTCCTCCTCAAGGTTCTGACCAAGAAGAATTTGGCGGGCTGGTATAACGAAAATGTCTACCTGCATTTGCGAAAGCGCAGCGATGGTTCAAGTGCGATTGACAATTCTTCTGCGAATCCTGCTCTTTACGAACGCATTGCGCGCTATAGGGCGGAATTTGAGAGATACGTGAGTGAGGCAGGCGAGGTGCCCCGAATCGTACAAAACAGCAGGCTCTATGACATAAGGTGGCTCGCGGAGCCAAAGGCGAATCCTGTAGTGTATGGAATTGCCTTTGATGTTGATGGCGCTATGAATGATATAAAATTCATTGTCAAACATATCGATGTCGACGTGTTGAAACAGCACTACATTCCATATTGGCTCAGAATGCTTTTTTTTCAGATGAAATTTGGCGAATTTCATGTTCGAAACAGCGCGACTGATATTGTCCCGCAATATTTGGCAGGTGAATATCCAGTTGCAGATATGACTGGAAACGTGTGGGTGCAGTTCATAAGGCAGCGGCAGGATGTGTTGCATATCAGGGGATTCTTTAACAAAGCTTCTTACGACGGTGTGCGTCTTGTGGCCCGGTTTGGTGACCGTATTGTTGAACCACGCGTGTCGACGTCATCGCGTAATGATCGAAAATTCGTGTTAGGTAAAGAGATATTCCCGGCGCGTGACTTTGAGTTCAATATTCGGGTCGACGAATTGAGCGACGGTATAGTGTCTAGTCTTGTTCTGTACTTCGAGTACGAGAGGAAGCTCTGCCCGGCCTATATTAAAAACGCCTGGACATCGCGTTTCTATTATTCGAACGACTATTTTGTCGGCGACATGGTTATTGTCAAACGCACGCCCGCCGACAATGCGCTGTCAGTCGAGCGCTTGGGATTCCACCACTTGGTCGATGTTGTGTTGCGGTCGACGGCCAGGTTTAAGGACCCGGATTTGGTGCAAAAGTATGTGGAGTATTTCGAAGCGTTCAGGAATAAGAGGATATGGCTGTTTATCGATAGGAACAATCGGATCGATGACAATGCTGAGGCGCTGTTTCGATATTGCGCGAATATGAGGGATGGAATTGTTAAGTTTATGGTAGTTCCGGATGAGAGTTACGTTTCGGAATTCGATGGGGTCAGCACGAACATTATTGTGTATGGCTCCTTTGAATTCAAGTTACTTTTGATGTTTGCGGAAAAGTATATCTCGAGTACGACGTTTTATGATTCAAATGTCGCAACGAGTATTCCGAAGTGGGATTTTCGCAAGATCGTAGATGCATTGAGCCAGTTTCAGGAGATTTTCTTGCAACATGGGATTATTCAAAACGATAACGTGATTGACTCGTATTTGAATGTGTCCAAACGTGATTTGGATTTGTTCGTGGTATCGACGCGCAGTGAGTGTATGAGTGTGCTTCGTAACTCGGGGTTTTCGACCAATGTGGTGAAACTTACCGGTCTCCCGAGATTCGATTTGCTCGAAAGCGAGTCTCAGAAGGTTGTAACTGTTGTATTCACTTGGAGGAGGTTGTTAGCTGACATTGAGGCACGCGCTTATAATGTTTCGTTTCGAAACACGCCCTACTTTGAAATGGTCAATGGGTTGATTTCGGATGAGGGCCTGTTGGAGGCTCTGCGGCAGGCGGGTTACAGGCTCGTGTTGAAATTGCATCCGGAGGTGTATGTCCAAAGGCAGGATTTTGCCGAGCGTGACGTGGTTACCGTTGTTACCGACGAGATTTCCTATCGAGAGCTCTATCGGATTTCTTCTCTCATGGTGACCGACTATTCAAGTGCCGTGTTCGACTTTGCCTACCTTAAGAAGCCCGTGCTCTATTACCAAGACTCCGCGGTCGAATCGAACTACGGTGTTGATGATGGACTTGCGTTTAATTATGTGTCAGATGGTTTTGGGGATATTGTGAGCACACGCGAGGCCTGTGTTAGCGGGATACTGGATTGTTTGGCGAGCGGTTGCAAAATGGATAGTCGCTATGTGTCGAGAGTTGACTCTTTCTTTGCATTTCATGACTCGAGGAATTGTGAGCGGGTCTATCTTGAGCTACTTGGAATGCCAGGACGCGCGGCGTCCTGGTTGAGTTTGGAGCAGAATTGAGCTGTAGCAATTGTGGGCGGGTCGCAGGTGGCGTATGTATGTCGCTGGTGTCGGTTTGAAAAGCGTTGGAGGCGATTTTGACGAACTCTGTCCTTTTATTCGGTCGCGGCAATGTTAGGGACTTGAGGTTTATCGCTGCGAACGAGGTGCGTATTAGTGATTGCGTGAGTGACGTCAGTCCATTTACCGCGGTCCAAGAGCCAGGCCTTGAGACGTGGGTTGATGGACTCGATCGATCTGGGTGGACTAGGCGTGCGATGGTTGACGTTGGTCAGTCGTGGACCGATCTGTTGCGGAAAGATGAGTCGGACTATTTCGCGCTGGATCTCTCTGGGGCGTTGATGAGTTTTTTTGTTGTTAACCCGGTAGGATCTGACGATCGCAATTGTAGATTGTATTCGGCGATGCGAGGCGAGGGCGGAGGTCCGATGTCAGCACTTTATGGGGCTGCGTCCGCCAATATGGCGGACTTATTCACTCCGGGCGTTGATAGCCTTCCGCCGGTCGTTGAGAGCCAGATGTGGGACAATCTCATTCGCTTTGCAAACACTGCGAAGGCGGTATTTGGCAGTAAGCGCTTGATATTGATACGAAATGACGTTCATTTGTTTTGGTGGAATGGCAGGCGCGTTTCTGCGAGGCAGCGCGGCGCGGCGCTGCTGAGAGCCAGAAGATTTCTTCATTCGGTTGAAGCGTGTTTTTGTCATGAAACAGCTTGCATCGAGATTCGCCTCGGAGAGAGATGGCTTCCAGACAGAGATAGAGCCGTGTGGGATACGGCTATTTCAGATGATTACAGCTATTGCCTCCAGAATGAGCTAGGAAGGTGTGTTACGGTTGGTGAGTTGAGTAGCTGTGCGGACAGTCGTACGACCTACCGGCGCGACGCCGAGGCTATTTACCTAAGCGCGCAGAGCGAGGCACTGTGTGAATGCGAGTTAGGCGAGTTAGGTAATGCCGATATCCCCTGGGGGGGGGGCGCTGTCGAAACGTCAAGTGTGGAAGACATCTTCGCCGTCGCGGCTAGTGTGGGCGATCGATTGTCGGAATCTGGGCATTCTGAGGAACTTGCATTAACGCTAGCCGACGGGTTGCGAATAGGCGCCTGTGACGCGGCCGGAAGCGCCCTTGCGTGCAGGAACCTTGAACTACTGACCGAGTATGAATTTAGTCACATTCCCGCGGAGCGGCTAAATGCTGCAAGACAGAGTTTACTTCAGCAGTCCGTGCTTTGGTTGGATGGAAAGACGTTGCTCAAAGTGTCGCTGGATTCGTCCAGCCTTACAATGCGCTGCGTTGACCTCTGCCATGCTGGCTTCAGTTGGGGTGAGGTTGTGGCGTCAGGATATGTCTTTGGCTTGGATGCGTTGGTCGGGGTGCTTGGGTCCTGGCCGCTGTACTTGCAGCGTGCGCGCCAGAGCGAATCTGCACCGCTTGAGCTATGCCTAAAGGACGACGATGAACTTGCTACGGTCCTGGGCGGACTTGACTGGGATGAAATACTTGCATGTGAGAACGTCGTGGTGTCAATCGGTGGTTTTCCGGAGGATTCTTCTTATGTTACAAAATGGGAAGCGAAGACTGACCTTCGAGCTTGCTTTCAGGACGGTGCGTTTCTTATATGCCTGCGGAGTGGGTTGGGTGACCAGTGGTATTACTACGCTCTGTCAGCGGTGCTGAGATCTGCGAATCCATCGGTTCAACGGCATGCCATACTGGATGACTTGTTGTATGACGACGACCCATTCGTCTTGGCTGCGCCAAGTGTGTACGCAAAACGGTTAGGCTTTGTACCAGACCAACCATACACTCCGCGGATGAGTGAACTTGTGTCGCCGCGACTTCGATGGGCCCGTCGGCAGTTGCGTCGCAACCGTTTGCGAGACGACCGATCCGAATATTTCTCGCTTGGACTGGCGGAATCGGTCCTTGTTACACAGCCTTGGAGGATGAATTTCCTCTCGCGAAGAAACGTGACAATTTCGGGTAAGTCACTTATCTTTAATGAGCTCGATAAGTTGGTTGAGTGGTTTGCATCAGACTGGACATACCTCCCCGTTATTGATATTTTGCCTTCTGTTCTTCCTGGATTCTCACAGATAGTACTGGGTTATAAAGACGTTTTTGAGGATGCCACGAAACCGGCAATGGAAGCAATTCCGGCGGAGGCACGCGATGTTGCTGCACTAATGGACTCATGCCACAGTGTAGTGTTACACGTACGTAGGGGTGATTTCGCTGCTCTTGGGCGGGCCGCTGATCCGGCAAAGTATCGAGAATCCCTAACCACGATTGTAAGTGATTTCGAAGTTTCAGGACGCGGCGACATGCGGCTGTTCGTCTTTTCCGACGACATGGCATATGTCCATGTGCACGAACACGAACTCGGTATTTCGCAGTTCTCGGCCGACAGGGTTCATTACGTCTCGGGCGGCGGCGACCCGATGACGGAATGGAATCTGATCAGGCTTGGGGAGATCATAATCACCTCCAACAGCGGGTTTGTTACAACAGCGGCGTTGTCCAGTCAAAGGGTACAGGCGATGTACGGATTTTCGCGCATCTTGGGTGGCAAGACATGGCAGCGCATCTTGGGTGGCAAGACATGGCATGGCAAGACATGGCACAGGGCAGCCTGATCAGGTCATGTTACCGGTGACGCCGCAGCACGTCTCGGCGTCGGGACTGAGTTGTTACTTGGTGTGGCACTTATGCTGCTGGCACCGCTCTCGTTTTCGGTAGACCGCCTCGCCAAGGGGTCCGGTGGGGGTGATGGGCTGGGCTGTGGATCGGCATCCTCAGGCGGTGGTGGTGGCGGTGGAGGCACGGTTACCGATGCTTGTGGTGGCGCTGTGGGTGCGTCAGGTTGAGGGGGTGTCGTCGTCATAGAGGGTGCTGACATGACCAGAGTTGCCGACTTCGGAGGCGAGGGCGGCGCTGGTTTAGGCGGCGAGGTTGGCGATGGTTTTTGAGATGTGGGCTTCGAGGGCAAAGCCGACGGTGCCGGTTGTGGGTTAGCCTTCTTGCTTGCCTCATAGGCCTTGACCACATCGGCGGTCGGGCCGTCCATAGCGATGAGGCCTTCGTTAATCCAAATTGCTCGCGAGCACGTTCCACGTATGGACCCCATGCTGTGTGAGACCAGGAACACGGTGCCAGCGCCCTCACGAATCTCGCGAATGCGCGCTTCGCTTTTGTCCCGGAAATCTTGATCGCCGACAGCAAGCGCTTCGTCGATAATCAGAATCTCCTGGTTTCGAGCTGCGGCAATCGAAAAGCGCAAGCGTGCACCCATACCGGAGGAGTATGTACGCATCGGCAAGTCAATGAACTCACCAAGCTCAGAAAAATCGACAATCTTTTGGAACTCTTCGTTCGTCTGTTCACGTGTCAGCCCGTTGGCCAAGCACCCGAGCACCACATTCCAAGCGCCACTAAGCTGTGGCATCAGCGCAGCGCCAACCCCAAGCAGGTTAGGTTGCGACGCGGCGTAAACCGTGCCGGACGTTGGAGATATGAACCCGGCCAATGCGCGCATCAAGGTGCTCTTACCGGACCCGTTAACGCCAATGATTCCGATTGACTCGTTTTTGTGTGCTACCAGCGAGACTCCGCGCAATGCGTGTACCGTATGTATGCCTTCGCGGCCTACTTGAGCGTGCAGCAAGCCGCCGTGGTCATCGCCCACTTTGCTGCCGGCAGCGTAAACCTTGTAGTCGACATGGAGATCGTCGATAATCACAACTGGCTCATTCTCGGCCATAACGCTCCTCGGCAAACCAGAAAAACACAACGCCGACGATTGCAACTGCGAATGCCCAAATCGCAAAATACTTCCAATAATAATCAGGGTATGGGTTACCCATCAAAATACCGCGTGTGATGCGCACCATGATATACAAAGGGTGATAGTCATAGAGCCTCAGCACAAATGGATGGTTCTTGAGGGTTGTATCTACGTTGAACACCACACCCGATGAGAAATAGAGGATGCGAGAAATCACGGGCACTAGTTGACTGAAATCACGGACATGCACCGTGAGCCTGGCTGCGATCATCGATACCCCAGCGCAAAACACGGCGAACAGCGCAAGTAAAGGAAACATCAATAGCCATGCGCGGGTGGCATCATGACCCAAAGCAACCAAGATTATTGGAAGGATAGCCACAGGCGGAAGAAATGCCATGAAATTTTGCGTCAGGTTCGAGAGCACAACCGTAAGCCGAGGGAAGGCCAACGACTGAATGAGCGCGCGTGAGCCAACCATACAACCAGCGCCGCCGGAGAATGACGTCTGGAAAAACCGGAACATGATGGTTCCGGTAAGGATGAAGGCAACATAATCCGGTGGGCGTGAGGCGCCCTGCACAACACCAAAGATGACTCCATATATGGCGGCGTCAAAAACTGGCTGAATTATGTACCAGACGATGCCCAGACGGTTTTCCGCCACCATCGCCCGCAAGTGATAGGCGGCCATCGTCACCATGAAGTCGCTTCGGCGGACGGTGTCGATCAGATACCGACCCAGCGGCGGCCTTGTGCCCATAGGGGCTAGGCCGTAGGCGGCCGCCAACTCCGCCGGACTCATCTGGGCCACTTCGGCTTCGGACGGCGGCTGCGGGTCTGCTACGGGCTTTTTCATCAGCGTCTATGGTATCAATTGCTGGGTTGGGGCGTCGCGTTGTTGGAAGCCAGGGATCCTGCGACTTCTCGCAAGATGGCTGGGGCGGCGGCAGCACGGGTGAATGAGCGGGCGGCGGCCCAAGCGGCGAAGAAGGTGTCGCGGTCGAGCGATGCCCACCCGTGCGCACCGTTCGCCACGAAACCATTGCCACCCAACCATTCGATGGGTCGATTCACCAACTGGTTGACTTCGGGGCCCAGTGCCCGTGACAGGAAGTCTGCGCCGCGCTGGCTGTTCACCAAAACGACGCTCATGCCGTTTTTCGTGTGCGGCGTCGGGTCGTGCTTTTCTAGACCCCAGAAATCACCAATTGTGATGTCACCGTACCGGGGCGCTGCCTGGTACCGGCAGTTTTCACAGTGCAGCGGGCAAAGATCGTGCGCGTGGTATGCCTTTTGGTAGACGTCGCCATCGCGCGGGCGCACCACCTGCTTGCCGTCGGCCAAGGTAATGCGAGACAAGTATGGGTCGTCCGCGTTTGCCTCTTTGTGCCGGAACTCGAAATCGCGGACGCCATCAGGCCAGGTTTCGCGCACATAGGCTTGAAACATTGCTGGAGGGGGGGCATTGCCGCACAGCAGGTCGACTGCCAGCAGGTTTTCCGGGTTACCTTTCAGGAAACCACGCAGGCCGGCTACCTGGCAAGGCAAGCCCGAAAAAAGCACACGCTGGCCATCTCGCAACCGCTGCCGCACATCGCGAAAGACCCCGGTCGTGTTCGATTGGCAATATTTCGACTTGTGCAGGCGCGGCAGGTCGGCCGTATCGGTGATGACCATGTGGCGTACTTCTAAGTCCTCGCCCCAGGCTGCGCCGGCTACAGCGCCGCCATCGACGATAGTCTGGTGCGCTAACAGGCCAAAAACCCCGCCTGACGAACTGGACATCAGCAGGTCCTCGTCGTCAGTTTGAAATGAGTAACATGCTAGCGGGTGTGTTGTTGGCTTGGCGGGTGCCACGATTGCCGGACAGATTCGCACGCACAGACCACAATCGGTGCATCTGCTTGGGACTAGTTGCGGGCGCAACAAACCGTACTTGTCGGTTCCCGCCTGCAGGGCATCGAACGGGCATGCATCGACGCAAGCCAGGCAGCCGCTGCACAGGGGGTTCATAGCCAAAGTGGCAGGAACATACGGTGTGCGAACACCCTTGGCACGGCGCCAACCGGGCTCGGTTGCGTGCTGTGTCGCCAGGTGCTGCGCAATCATGGGAACAGTTGTGAGCCGCCCGGCGTCGTACGGGACGAGCGGTTCTGCCACTGCGACCGTTAAGGGACCTTCGAGCGCATCCTTGAGTTTCGAGATAGAGTCCGCGCTATGGCTTTGCAGTTCGCGCATTACTGGCGCGTAATTGATGCTCTCCAGGTCCCTTCCGTCGAGATCGGAAGGACCGGTCAAAAGTCGGCTGCTCAGCCCTAGCGGTTCCAGAAGCTGTTGGAAGCGGAAAGGTGCCCGCCATGGGTGTTTCAACGCCCAGAAATCGCGCTGATAGACGATCGAAAAGCAACAGCCGTGGAACGAATCGGTCACTACGAACCTGGCATGGTCAAAACACCAGATGAGTTCACCAGCCGTGGCCTGATCGATGATTGTGACCTGCGGGTCATTCGACAAACCAAGTTTCTTGCGATTGTTCGCAGATTTGCTATCTAACTCATCGAGAATCACCACCACAGGTAGGCCATTGTTCAACGCCAAGCGTCGAATGTGTTGGCCATGGGCAGGTGTGGGGTCAAGCACATATGCCAGTAAGAACTCGTCCGGCACATTGGCGGGTCGTTCGGCTAGCGAATCGAACTGTGACCGCTCGCAGAGAAACACCGGGTCGGTCACTTGGTGCGCGGGCAAATCGAACTGCTGTCGGCAGATCGCCTGAGATTCGGGGTCGCGTACCATCAGTGTGCCAAATCGGGCCAACTGATACCGCACTGTGCCGCGATACTCCGGCGGCCCGTTGAATGTTGGTGCGCCAAAAGACGTGCCGTAGGCGATGCGGCGTTTCGAATCGTCCGTAAACGCTAGATAATACGATTCTTCGTACGGTCGGCTTAGGTCATAATTCCATAATTGGTCGGAACCCACCATGAAAGCATCGCTAAGAGGGTTCAGTTCGCGCATCTGCCCAACCGGCACTCTCGGCGCAATGGCGTAACCGTTGCGCCGAGCAAATCGGTATGGGTGCGAGCGCACCAGTGAATCGTCGTCGATGGTAACACTTTCCAGCGGGTTATCGAGCATTATGACCGAAAGGCCTAGGTTCTGCAAGACTGATCGTAGGGCGAAATATGTCAGTTGGCTACCGTAATTACGTCCATACCACAAGCCGAAAAGGGCAACATCAAACCGCATTACTTCTTGGCGTCGTTGCACCCTAGATGTTGGCATTACTCGGTCGTTTCGTGTGGGGCGGCCGGATGGGACAGTGCCATCCATGACTCGCGACTGACAAGATCGCCGGCTGCCCGCCCGAAGGAATCGACAAGCTGTCGCCAGTGGCGATTTAGTTGAAAGTTGAGTACCAAAGTCTCACGAATCTGACGCAAGAAAATGGGGCGTGAACGCCGGTACCAGCAAACGCCGGAGCCGCTTGGCAGCATAACCAGGCACGAATCCAGACTTGCTAGCTTGGCCCATTGGTCATTCCAGCCGATGTGCGGTGGCTTAACCACGTCTGTTGGCGCTGACGCAATGTGGGTCGGGCGCAGGTTTGTCAGCCCCAAGAGCAGAAGCCAGGCTTTACTGCGAACGGACCGCGGCAGTGGCAGGTGGGGGTGGCGCTGCGAGTTGACCGGTGGGAAACTGTCGGCGGTAGGCCTTATGTCGGCATCGTCATATGTTGCTTGTTTGACCTTGATGTCCTTTAGGCGGCTGGCCAGGGTGCTCTGGATGAATTCCGGCCCGTGCAATACGTCGGCCACTGCTAGGTTGCGCAACTCTACGACTGAATACTGCTGGCTGAACAGGTGCTTCAATGTACCCGTCAATGTGCCCCGAGTCGCGGCCGAGTGGGCGGCCGTAGGGTGAAGCAAGGCGGCTACCAGGCGATTTCTGGCGTGATAGTAGGCCTGCCAATCCAGAGCATCCAGTTTTGCAGTCCACGGTACGTGCCAGATTGCCACACCAGGCAGCGTTACCGTTGGGAAGCCGTGCTCTTTGGCCCGCAGGCCATACTCGGCGTCATCCCACTTGATGAAAACTGGTAGCGCATAACCAACTTCGCGGATAACGGAGACGGGTATCAGTTCCATCCACCAACCGTTGTAGTCAACGTCGATCCGCTTGTGCAAGGCGGGGCTTATACGCAGCGGCTTGCGCGCAAACCCATGGCCATTTTCTTCCGGTAAGACTGCTTGCCACCAGAAGCGGGTAGGTTCGATCATTTCGCCCCAGGAATGCAATCGGGTGGGTTCGAGTAGCGACAAAAAGTGGCTGCCAACCAGCGTAGGTTGCTTACAGTGATCGGCGAATTCGATCATCCGCAGTACGGCTTCAGCATCGACTTGAACGTCGTCGTCCAACACAATGTGGTAGTTGCTGAGCCCCTCGTCGACGGTGGCTATCATTCCCCGGGTTGCACCGCCAGAACCACCTAGGTTCTGCTCGCGAATGATTGGATCTAGTTTGTCGCCATAGTTGGCCTTGACGCTGGGGAAATCTGGCAGATCCTCGACATGCTGATCACCATGATCGATCACATGGATGCGGTCTATGCGACGGGCGACGACATCGTCGGCGGTCACCTGGCGCAACACATCGAGCACATCGGCTGGCCGGTTGAGTGTGGTGATGCCGATGCTAGCGGTGCCTTCTGGCGCCGTCGATTGAACTTGCCATGCCGCCTCTTCAACGGTGACAGGGGTGTCGTGTGCTGTTACATCGAACCAGATCATTCCGCCATCGGCAAAACCGGCCAGCGGCACGTCAAAAGTGTTGTGTTGATCGTCGCCACTGAATACCCATTCCGTGGTCTGGGAGATGACGCCAGCAGCGTCCGATTGATACAGCTTCAGGGTGCCGTCGCCGGAAACGGTGACATTCAGACGCACCGTTTCGCAGACAGTCCACGCCGACCAGAAACTGGCTGGGAAAGCATTGAAATACGTGCCAAACGACACCTCATGCCCAGGCTCCAAGCGGTAGGACCGGCGGGAAAGCACACCGGATGGATTCGCCGGCTCAGCAACTAAACGCGATTCGCCAGCCTTCAGGGGGCCCTCCACATACAGGCATAGGTCATCGCGTGGTGACTGAAAAGGTAAGACGACGCGAACCACGCTACGCCATTGTGGGGGCATCGGCTCTTCACACCTTCCCGGCTAGGCACGAAACAATGCTTGCCAAACACAACTACTATAATATAAGGGTGTCCGATCAGATAAACGCAATGCCCGAAATGCCCCCGGTGCCTCACCCCCGCCGCGTCTTGGACGAAACGATTGTCGATACGGGCCAAATTCCAGTTATCAAGGCACCTGTGCCAGCGGATATCGCGACACCTGCGCAAAGCCCAGCCAGTAGCGTTTTCGATTCCGTCTTCGTCCCGTCATCTGGGCGGCCGCAGCGGTCAGTTCAGCCGTCCGACGACTGGCCGACTCAACAGTTCTATGTTCCTGGCGATGCCTACTCTCAGCAGCCAGTTGAAACACCCGTTGACTTGCCAGTTCAGCCAATTGCCGCGCCTTCTCGGGCATTCTTCGAGCAGCCTGTACCCGCGCCAGTCGAGCCGGTCGCCGTCTCGCCGCAACCAGTCGTTACCGCGCCAGAGCCGGTCGTCGCCGCACCCATCCCGGCCCCAGTTGCGCCGGTCGAACCCGCCACGGCCGCACCCGTCCAACCGCCTGAGCTGTCGCCCGTCGACCCTGGTTACAGCTTCTTCGCCGACGAGCCCAACGAGCCTGACGAGCCCACGTATCGGATCGGCGCCCAAATCTCGGCCGAGCGCGACGAACCACCGACGCTCGTGCGCAGCATCGTTGCTTTTGTTGTTGTCGGACTGCTTGTCGTCAGCCTTGCTGCGCTCGTTATCGTCCTGATTCGTATGAATGTGCTGTCAACTGGGCTGCTGATCCTCACCCTAGTGCTAGAGACGGCGCTGATCGCTGGCCTCGCAGGTCTGCTGCTGACGTCGCGCATCGCCGCGCGGCAAACCCGATACGTCGTCGGCGTCATGGTTTCGGTGCTGCTCATCATCGTCAACTCGACGTTGGCGTTCGTCGGCCACGGTTACAACCAGATGGTCACCAACATCCAGCCTCCCGTAGAAAATTCCGTCGCGTACGACGTCATCGGGTTGATGTCTGGGCCGTCGACGGTGTCTGGCCTTGCCAACACCCAGATGGGTTTCGACGCCACAGACCCCAACCAGCAGGCCGTACAGCAGGGCGTAGACAAACTGGTCAACGGCGTCACCTTCACGGGCGCAGAGGATTGGTCGACGGCCGTCAACAACCTGCTGAGCGGCGAATACACCAGTGTGGTCATCCAGGACGGCTACTGGCAGATATTCTCTGACGCCGACCCCACCGATTTCGCGACCGTGCAAATACTGTCAACCTTCGAGGTGCCGGGCGCCTCAACCATGCCTGGCAGCACATTCACCCCGATGCCGCCGGCCGGCGCGGACCAACCCTTTATCGTCTACATCAGTGGCATCGACACCTCTGGCGCGATCGCCAATCGGGCCCGCAGCGACGTCAACCAGTTGATGGTCGTCAACCCGCAAACCGGCAAAGTGCTGCTCGTAAACACCCCGCGCGACTTCTATGTCACACTGGCCGACATGCCAAACTGCGACCTGCCAGACAAGCTGACCCACTCAGGCGTCTACGGCATCGGCGTGTCGGTGGATACCATGAACGCCCTATATGGCATCAACATCAACTACTACGTGCGCTTGAACTTCTCGTCCCTAGTGACGGTGGTCGACGCGCTCGGCGGCATCGACGTCAACTCACAGTGGGCCTTCACTGCGTCCGAAGGTGCGTGCGATGGGCTGGACTCATGCCCCAGTTTCACCAAGGGCATCAACCACTTGGACGGCGCTCACGCCCTGGCATTTTCGCGGGAACGGCATAATGTGCCCGGCGGCGACCGCGGACGCGGCACCGACCAGCAAGCCGTCATCACCGCCATCTTGAAGAAGGCCACGCAGCCCAGCTCGCTGATGAACTACGCCGGCATCGTCTCGGCGATCTCCGGGTCGATCCAAACTTCCATGACCCCCGATCAGATCTCGGCACAGATCAAGCGACAGATCTCCACCGGCACCAGCTGGGACGTCACCTCAATGAGCGTCACCGGCGGGGACGACTCGCAATACACCTGCAGCTACCCGCATCAGAAGCTGTATGTTATGCAGCCAGACCCGAACTCCGTGGCAGCCGCGAAGGACGCCATCCGGGCGGTTCTTGACGGCGACTAAACTTGGTCAAATGCGAGTTCTTCTGACCGGCGGCGCCGGCTTCATCGGCAGTCATGTAGCCGTCGAGTTGATCGCAGTTGGGCATCAGGTGGTAATCGTCGACGACCTATCGAACTCGACGGAGGACGTCATTGGGCGCATCGGCCAAGTCGCCGGCGTCACGCCAGCGTTCTACAAGCTGGACGTGCGCGACCAGGCAGGCCTGACGACGGTGTTTGACGAACACCGGCCCGACGCCGTCATTCATCTGGCGGGGCTGAAGGCGGTCGGCGAATCGGTGGCCCAGCCGCTGCGCTATTGGGACGTCAACATCAATACCACGATCACGCTGTTGCGCGTCATGGAAGCCGCAGGGTGTAGGCGCGTCATTTTCAGCTCGTCCGCGACGGTGTACGGCACGCCCGAGGAGTTGCCGCTGACGGAGTTGAGCTTGGCTGGGGTGGGCATCTCAAACCCGTACGGGCGCACGAAGTACGCCAACGAGCAGTTACTTGCGGACGCAGCAGGCGCCGACCCGGCGTTGGGTGTTTGCCTGTTGCGGTACTTTAACCCGGTGGGCGCGCACCCCAGCGGGCTGCTGGGGGAGACCCCCCAGGGCGTGCCCAATAACCTGATGCCCTATGTGGCGCAGACAGCGGCCGGTAAGCGCGACAAGGTGATGGTCTTCGGCAACGACTACGACACGGTCGATGGCACCGGCGTGCGCGACTACATCCACGTCGTCGACCTGGCGAGGGGCCACGTTGCGGCGCTTGCTGGGGCCAATACCGGCGTCAGTGTCTACAACCTAGGCACCGGCCAAGGCGTCAGCGTGCGGCAACTGATAGCCGCCTACGGACGGGCCGTCGGCCACGAAATACCCTACGAGGTGGTGGCGCGACGCCCTGGCGACATCGCCGCCTGCTACTGTTCGCCAGCCAAAGCCGAAGCCGAACTGGGCTGGAAGACCGAACTGACCATCGACCAAGCCTGCGCCGATTCCTGGAGCTACGAGCAGCGTATTGCTTAGGCGGCGTGCTCCAGCCGGCCCCGGGCACACAGGCGCCGTACTCGACGCACGATTCAGTAGATGGTTGCGCTGGGCACGCGTCTGCGCCGTCGTCAGCTCAAACCGGCTTCCGCGCGCCCGTCCCTGGTGAGTGCCGCTATTTGTCCAGTTGGCGGATTACCAGGCCTGTCCTGAGCTTCGGGGTGAAGAAGGTCGACTTGGGGGGCATCAGCAAGCCCTCGGTGGCGGTGCGTCTGATCTCGTCGATACTGGTGGGGCGGATCAACACCGCCCCGGTGTGTTGGGGCAGGTGCGCCGTCAACTCGTCCAGGTCGTGCTCGTAGGTCACCGACAGCTCGTCTACTCCGTCGAGGGCATGTTCGAGCAGGGCGCCGTCCAGGTTGCGGACGCCGTCGAAGGCGCCGGGCTTGGGTGTCAGCCAGGTGGCGGTGCCGTCGGGCGCCAGCAGAACGAGACGCCCCTGGGCCTTCATCTCGGCCAGAATGGCGGGCGTCGGGGCCGGTGCGGGGCTGAGATCAAAGCATGTGGCCAACCCGTCGCGCAGGGCATCGAAGCCCACACCGTCATAGACACGGTGGATGGCCTCGACGCTGAGCTGGTCGTCCACCAGCTCGTTGACGAATGTCAGGGTGTAGCTGGCTGGGCCACCCGCAGCCTCGCCGGCGGCTCGGCGCTCGTCCCGGTATTGCTGGGCCACGCCGTAGCGGTGGTGGCCGTCGGCGATCAGCACGTCGGCCGCGCCGAGAAGCCTGCCAATCGCCGCGATGGCGGCGGCGTCGGCTAATGGCAACACCTCATGGGTAACACCGTCTTCGGTTAGCGCAGACGGCTGCGCACCAGCTGCGACACCGGTGTCCCAGGCGTCAGCCAGCGCCTGCGTCAGCCCGGTGGCCAGCGACAAACCCCAGACGGGGGACAGGTTACAACCGGTGGCCCGCGTCAGGTCCAGCCGGTCGGTCGACGCCTTCTTGGTGACGTTTTCATGCGGCAGCACAGCGGTACCGTCACGGCTTGCACCGGCGGCTGGGTAGTCCATGACGGCCAGTGCTCCAAGGACGCCGATCACCTGGCGCTGGGCACCCGTCGCGTCGGTGAAACTCAGGCGATACAGCGTCAAGGTTGGCGCCTCGTCGCGCACAAGTGTGCCGTCGGCCATCCAGGTTTTGAGCGTGGCGGCGGCGCCGGTGTAACCAGCGGCTGTTTGGGGTGGCACGTCGACGTGGACGATGTTGCGGGTGTCGCGCGCGCCGTAGGCACCCACCTGCGCATCGGACAAGACGTCGTATGGCGGGGCGGTAAGGTCGGCCAGGTCGGCGGTGTGGGTGTAGCGCCAGGCGCGGAATGGCATCAATTCAGGCATAGGACGAGCCTACCGGAGCTTCTGCTGTTGTTTCGGTTCGGCTCAGCGGAAGGCAGCGCCCAAAAACGGGACAAAGTCGTACCTGGATGCTCAGATGCCCCGCTTTTGTGCGATCTTGTGCAACTGGCTACGAGTTTGTCCCGGATTGCTGGGCGCCGTCACGCAGGATGCAAAAGAGCTGGCTGTGAGTGTTCCACGAGGCAGACCCACATCAGTCGCCAGGGTTGCGGGCGCGTAAACTGATCTTCCAGCGGACGGGCGGAAGACCCAGGTTCGTTGAATCGCTCGCTGGCGCGTGAAATGCGTCGGCACAACAAATGAGAAGGAGCTCGAGGTGGCTGAGAAGTACGTATATGACCTCTCCGAAGGCAACATTGATATGAAGCCGCTGCTTGGCGGCAAAGGCGCCGGCGTTGCCGAAATGATGCGTATTGGTATCCCGGTACCGGACGGCTTCACCGTCACGACGCAGGCTTGTGTTGAGACCATGAACGCTGGCGGGGTTTGGCCAGAGGCGTTGCACGGCCAGATCGAGAAGGGCCTGGCTCGCCTGGAAGAGCGCACGGGCTTGAAGCTGGGCGACAAGGACAAGCCGCTGCTGGTGTCGGTGCGTTCTGGCGCCGTGGTGTCGATGCCCGGCATGATGGACACGATTCTTAATCTCGGTATCAGCGATGACACCGTCGACGCCATCGCCGAGGCGTCCAACAATGAGCGGTTCGCCTGGGACTGCTACCGCCGCTTCGTCCAGATGTATGGCGAGGTCGTCGAGGGCATCCCGGCCCATACTTTCGAGGACCTGCTGAGCGCCATGAAGAAGGATCGCGGCGTGGTGCAGGACACCGAACTTACGGCTGCAGACGTCAAAGAACTGACGGCCCAGTTCAAAGAGGCCGCAAACAAGGCTTTGGGCGGCAATTGGACGTCCGACCCCGTCGAGCAGCTGTACCGCGCCGTCACCGCCGTCTTCAACAGCTGGCTGAACCCGCGCGCTGACGTTTACCGCAAGGCCAACCACATCTCGGCCGACCTTGGCACCGCCGTCAACGTCATGCAGATGGTCTTCGGCAACCGCGGCGAGACATCGGCCACCGGCGTGCTGTTCACTCGCAACCCGGCCACCGGCGTCAAGGAGCTGTACGGCGAATTCTTGACGAACGCGCAGGGCGAGGACGTCGTCTCGGGTATTAGGACGCCGCGCCCGCTGGCCGAGCTGGAGGAAGCCATCCCCGAGGCCTACAAGGACCTTCGCGCGACGATGGACAAGATGGAGCAGCATTCGCGCGATATGCAGGACATGGAGTTCACCATCGAGTCCGGCAAGCTTTACCTGCTGCAGACGCGCAACGGCAAGCGGACGGCTGCCGCCTCGCTGAAGGTCGCGTCCGACATGGTGGACGAGGGCCTCATCACCAAGGAGGAGGCGCTGGAGCGTGTCGAGCCGGAACAACTCGATCAGCTTCTGCACCCGGCCATCGACCCGTCGCACAAGTCCAAGGCCATCACCAAGGGCCTGGCGGCTTCGCCGGGTGCTGCGGTCGGCGGCATCGTCTTTGACGCCGACACGGCCGCCGAGATGGGTGCCGCGGGCAAGAAGGTCGTGCTGGTGCGCTACGAAACCACCCCCGACGACATCCACGGTGTTTTGCAGGCGCAAGGCGTCCTAACCGCTCACGGCGGCATGACGTCGCACGCGGCTGTGGTGGCGCGCGGGTTCGGCAAGCCGTGCGTCTCTGGCGCGACGACGATCGACCTGGACGCCGAGGCCAAGACGCTGGGCATCGGCGACAAGGTGTTCCACGAGGGCGATGTCATCACCCTTGACGGCTCGACGGGCGAGGTATTCGGCGAGGAATTGCCGCTGATCCCGCCGCAGATGAACGCCGATTTCCAGCGCGTCGTCCAGTGGGCCGACGAGGTGCGCACCATGGGTGTGCGCGCCAATGCCGACAACACCGCTGACGCCGCCAAGGCCCGCGAGCTGGGCGCCGAGGGCATCGGCCTTTGCCGCACCGAGCACATGTTCATGGCGACGGACCGTCTGCCAGCCATCCGGAAGATGATCGTCGCCAAGGACGCCACCGAGCGTGCGGCCGCCCTGGCTGAGATCCTGCCGATGCAGCAAGCCGATTTCGAGGGCATCTTCACGTCGATGAAGGGCCTGCCCGTCACCGTCCGCCTGCTCGACCCGCCGCTGCACGAGTTCCTGCCCAACTTCACCGAGCAATCGCTGAAGGTGCAA
>Ga0123357_10001058_pt1 | contig 28315 bp, 18 predicted proteins | sample TergutEmb28metaG_FD_89873 | JGI IMG/M metagenome (GOLD analysis project Ga0123357, IMG submission 89873) | Embiratermes neotenicus P4 segment gut microbial communities from Petit-Saut dam, French Guiana - Emb289 P4 | ecosystem: Host-associated > Arthropoda: Insects > Digestive system > Gut ...
CTGCGAAGGGCGTACGGCGCTCCTCGGACCTGCGGCGTACGTACAGTACGCCTCGGTCCTGCGGTACGGCGTGCGCCCTTCTCGCTGCGGTCTCGGCCTTCTACCGCAATCGCGTCATGAATTCTCCGGGCTAGCCTCGATTCGCTCGCGACGGCTGTCGAACACGCTCTCAGTCTCGGTCGGACGCAATCGGTTTTATCTGCGGGTTCGCCACTCGAGAAAAGCGGGGAGGGCGACCACCGCCGCTGTCAAACAAGTAATCTCGCCAATCACAGCGAGCAGGCCGAAAAGGAAAAGCGCACGGTTTTGCGCCATGAGCAAGGAGGAATAACCAATGATCGTGGTGGCCGAGCACAATGCCACCGCACCCCCCGTTGCGCGAACGGCGGCACTCGTGTCTTTCGCACCATCTTGCATATAGCGCGTCATGACGTTGACGGCATATTCGACACCGATGCCGAAGGTGATTGGGAATGCAATGAAGTTGGCAAAGTTGATTTTGATATTGAATCCGATAGACAATCCCAGCATCCACGCCACTCCCACGAGCAAGGAGCCAATCACCTCCGCGGTGGCCGTCGTGAAGCGGAAGAGCACGAGGACGATCACCATGACGCCGGCCAACGCAGCGAGGCTTGCGCGCGGGCCGTCGCGGCGGATGGATTCGAGGATGTCGGTGGAGAGTGCGAGGCTTCCGGCAACGCGTGCGGGGGCAACGCCGGGAGGCGTCGTGTCTCGGGCAATCTCGCGCAGGCGCGTGATGTAACCGGAGAGCGCTCTGCCTTCCCAGAGCGCCTTCGATGGCTTCGGGTAGACGAGGACGATGCGGTCCACGTGACCGTCTTTTTCGCGCAGGCCCGTCGTGAACGTGCGCGGCAAGTCTTCGACGCTCACGGGCTTGGTTTCCGCTCGGTCGAGAAGGCGCTCGACCTCTTTGCGCTTGTCCTCGGGAACGGACGCGCGCATCCGAGGAGTCATGGCGTCTTCGATGCGCTCGAGCAGCGCGATTTTTTCTTCTTGATGCTGCGGGAGCACGTCGTCGATCGTGCGGACCGTCGTGACGAGATCGCCGAATTTGCCTTCGTCGCGTTCTTTGCGAACGGCGGCCGCCGCGCGTCGCGCATGCTCCGCATCGTCCGTGAGGATGGCCGTGGGCGTGAGGTACGCGCCGAGCAAGGCATCCATCTTGCGCCCCCAATACCCCTCGCCAACCTCCCACGTATCTCGTCGTCGCAACTTCGAAAAATCGTGCTCGAGTTGGTTGTCACCAATGCGGACGATGAGCAGCACTGCTCCGATCGTGAAGAACGTTGCGACGACGACGAGCGCCGTCGAACGCCTCTTCACCAAGTGCGCCACCAAGGAAGTGAGCCCAGTGCGCGTGACGGGCTTTGGCGCATGTCCTTTCCTATCGAGCCACGCGGTGAGCGGCGGGATGAGGACGAACGCAGAAATCCACGCGAGCACCATCCCGAGGCCGCCGATGATGCCGAACTGACGAAAGCCCCGGAACTGCGTGAGCACGAGAGACACGTACGACGTGCTCGCTGCGAGCGCTGCGGAGAGCGTCCCCGGGCGCACGCCCCAGACTGCGCGGTCGAGCGCGGGCTCGACGCCGAGGCCGCGCCGTCGCTCTTCGACGTAACGCGACAAGAGCATGATGCCGACGTTGATGCCGTTGCCGACGATGATGGCACCGAGGAACGCCGTGTTCGAGTTGAGCTCGGTCACGTGGAACGGTGGCATCGATGCGATGCCGAAGGAGAGCACCGTCGCGATCGAGAGCGGCAAAAGCAGGATGATGATGCTCGGCCACCAGCGAAAAAAATAAATGATGGATCCGAGTACGAGCACGCCCACGAGGATCGACGAGAACGACAGATCGGAGACGAGCGCCGAAGTTTCTTCGACCGTGATCGCGATGTCGCCCGAATATCCGACGCGCATGCCGGGCGCGTAATGCTCCGGGCCGCCGAGCGCCGCGAGATCGGCCTCCACGCGGTGAAGGAGTACGGCGCCCTTGCCTTGCGCCGACGAGAAGGACGCGGCTTCGATCAAGAGCAGCGCCGTGTGAAGCTCCGAGCTCTCGAACCTGCCGTTTTCGGTTTTGCCGCGACCTTTGATTTTGTCTTCGTACTTCTTCTGGATGTCGGAGAAGTCGAGCGATGGTGGAGCGGCGTTGTCGTCGTCGAGGTTCGAGCCTTCTTGGCGACTCACTTCCCAATCGCGCCGCGCTTCGATGCGCGCGAGGATCCGTTCGAGATCGGTTGCGTCGACGTAGAGCGCCGCGTGCTTCTCGAAAAAATCGCGCTCCTCCGTGTTGCCGGTGCGAACGGCGCGCACGAGATCCGGCGGGTAGCCGCGTATGCGCGCGGCGAGATCGTCCAGCATGCGCTCGGCGGCCGGGACGTTCTCCGCCGTGACGGTGTCGACGACGACGCCGAGATACTGCAAGCCGGATACGCGCTCGCGCAGCTCGTCGATCGCGAGCACGCTCTTCGAGCTTCGCGGCAGAAGCTCCTCGAGCTCGCTCCTCAGGCGCGAATACACATAGTGCGTGCGCCACGCGCCGAACGCACCGAGGAGCAGCGCCACCGCCCAGATGATCTTGCCGTGGCGGAGAACGAACGCGACCCAACGCCGCGTGAGCGACGACGGCCCTGTGGCGTTCGGAAAGAAGCTATGCGTCACGGCAAGATCCCCTCACGGCAAGATCCCCAGGCGACGGAGGAGCAGCACGACGAGAGCACCCTGAATTCCCGCGACGACATCGTCGAGGACGATGCCCAGACCACCCTTTAGTCGCTCCGCGTGCCGCGCCGGAAAAGGCTTCGACATGTCGAACAGTCGAAAGAGTGCAAATGCCGTGGCAGCGCCTGCGAGGTTCGGTGGCGCAGCGGCGAGCGTGATGAGAACTCCGCATACCTCGTCGATGACGACGATCTGCGGATCTTTTGTATTCGCCTGCTTTGCGACGACGTCCGCGGCCCAGATCCCGACGACGCCGGTGATGATCGCCGCGCCAAGCACGCCGAGAGGGCCGTACGCGCGCACGGCGAAGTAGAGCGGCAGCGCGCCGAGCGAGCCGACCGTGCCTGGTGCGACCGGAGAGAGGCCGCAGCCAAACCAGATCCCGAGGACGTATGCAACCCGCCCCCCGAGATCCCTCACGTACCGCCTCCCGACGCAACGGCGGCAGGCGCGGCGGAATGCAACTTATTGGTTGCTTCGTGCTTCCTGCGGGCGCGATAGCGATCGATCGCGCCGAGGGCGAGTGCCGTGACGACGGCGTACGAGACACCGAGCACGGCGTCGAGCAGCCAGTGATGATCGAGATACACGGCAGAAAAGATCATCCAGCATGCGAAGCCGATCGAGGCGGCGCGCAACACGATGCCGAAGTGTCGCCAGCCGATGAGCACGATGAGCACGGGGTAAGCGCAATGCAGCGACGGCAGCGCGCCGAAGACGCTGCTTGCGCGCCCATACATCCCGTGGAAGTACGAGATGCCCAGCATGGCGTCGACGCGGCTGAGCGCAGGACCTTCCGTCGCGCGCGTGGCGAGATCGATCGTGCAGCCGTGCGCGTGGAAGTACCACGGCGGGGCCGCCGGCAAGACGTGATACGTGATGAAGCCGAGGACGTTGAGAACGAGAAAGCCCATCGCGAAACGACGCATGGCCGAGCGATCTTTGAAGTAGAGATAGATCGCCGTAAAGACGCATGCGGCGATGAACGTCCCGTACGGCACCGCGGCAAACAGATCGAGCGCAGGAGCGTGGTGTACGACAAACCAATCATGGAACGTGATCCGCTGTCCGCCCGATTCGAAGCCGAAGAGCGCGAGCTCGAGTTGCCGTAGATCACAGAGGTGCAGGCGCTCGGCGGTCACGCCCAGGCTCTGGAGCGGGCGCATTGCATCGTAAAAGACACCAACGAGTGCCATCGGGTAGAGCCCGATCAAGAGCTCCTTCGTTCGCGGCCCAACGTACGCGAGCATTGCACTCACGAGGATGAGCAGCACATGGTCGATACGGAGCTCGCCGCGCACGCTCTGGTAGATGGCGAAGAGTACGAACGGGAGCACTGGCGCAGGCCAGAACTTCGGCCACAGCGTGCGTGCATGCGCCAGGAACGCTTGTACGTGCCCGCGCACCGGATCGGTCACGCTTCTCCGCCCGTTTGGTCGATGGGTTCGATGGGCTTGATGGGCTCGCGCAGAACGCGGAAGACGACGCGCGTGTGCATGGGGTAGGCGTACGCGAGGCTGACGGCGACGGATACGAAGACGCGTGCGATGACGTACGGCACGGGCGCGAGGAAGAGCATGATCTGCAGGAGGATCGCGTTGAGCATCGCGCCACCGAACGACACCGCCGCGTAGCGGCGCGCTTGCGATCGCATCGAGCCTCCGTGTCTTTTACGAAAGGCCCAAAGGCGCGCGATGGTGAAGTTCGCGATGCCGCCGGCCGTAGCCGAAAGAACGGTGGCGATGGCGGGTGGCGCGCGGAGAAGTTCGACGAGCGCCACCATCGATCCGAAGTCAAGCGCCGTTGCGAGGGCCGCCGCAATCTGATGGCGACCCAGCATGCGTAGATCGAACCGCTTTCGATTTGCCGCGATCTCCTCGTTGGGGCCTGCGCTGCGGTCCTCAAAGCCAGAACAGGCTGTTCCGGTCCGCTGCTCGGCCCCGCCTCGACCTCGCGTCAACTTGAAAGCGGTATGACGGTTCATGGCGTTGTCAGGGGTGGCGGAGGCGTTGTTCGCTCGTGGATGCTGCGGTGGAGCCTTTGATGGCCGTGGTGCGCACCGGTGCTTGCTGGACTGGTGCCGGGGCGGTCTTCGGGTTTGCGTCTTTGCAGGCGATGCGGGCTCCGCGCATGAGGCGCCGGAGCGCGCTCACGTTGCCGACAACGGCGATGAGCGCAAGGGCGATGACAACGGGCGCGAGCTCGACGCGAAACGACAAGTTGGGTTTCGCGGACGCGACGAGCGGCACGAGCAGCGTGCCGCCGAGCAGACACGTGAGCCTTTCGATACGGCGCATGGGTGCACGAACATCGGCAACGGCGAGCTCGCGCAAAACCGACGACGCGTAGCTCACCATGAAGCTGCCAACGAGTGCGCCGAGTGCAAGCAAGAGAAGGAGCAAGTCGTCGCGAACGAAGACCGCGATGCCGCCGATGAAGAGAGCTTCGACGTACCGGTCCACCGTGGTGTCGAGCACCTGTCCGAAGCGGCTTGCGGTGCCGCTCTCACGTGCGACGAGGCCATCCAGCGCGTCGGCCAACGCGGCGATCGCACCGAAAGCTGCGCCGAGGCCGAAGTGCCCCAAGCCTAGCGATACCGCCGCAGCCGCCGCAAAGAGCAGCGACGCAACCGTGATGGCGTTGGCCGACACCCCGAGCGCGACGAACACGCGCGCGACAGGACCGATGGCGGCGTAAACCGCTTCCATGGGGGCCTTGCCGATGAGCGGCAGCGGCGCCTCGCGTTCGAGCCGCTCGAAACTCCGCGGCCCAGAAATGAGGGACACGATTGCAAATACGGCCAAGATGGCTGCAAGAGCGCCACACAACGCGACGGACGCTGCAGTGTCGATGTCGCTGCCCACGGCTTACGTCTCCGTCTCCGTCAGTCGTAGTCTTCGTTGCCAAGATGGATAATGAGATCTCCGCCAACCATCGATCTCAATGTGTTCTTGAGTTTCGATAGCTGGACGAAGAGATCATGGTCGACCTGCAAACCTTCGGCCGCCGCGGGCAAGCCGCGGCGGTTCGTAGTCGACCTCATGGATCTCGAAGGGTGTTGCATGCATCAACCTCTTACAACAGCCAACGCAGAGGGTGCGTCGGCTCTCATCTTCGTCTCTTGTTGACACTGGATGCGCTACCAACGCGAGGGGTTGCGAAAAAAGTCGACGAGCGAACCTTACCGCTGAGGAGCCCGCGCGAAGGGAGCACCCGGGTGGACATACCATGATGCAGTCTGCAATGACGAGAATGACGAGTCTCGCACAATGCGCACGGATCGGTCAGATCTATCGCCGTCCGATGCGATCGAGCTCCTCTTTACCAATGGCTGGCAGGTCAGTGGACGCCGGCGGCGGCGATGACGTTCGCCATCACGAGCTTCGCGACGTGCACGAAGATGACGATGCCGATGACGTCGACGAGGCTGGCGATGAAGGGCGTCGAGCTCGTTGCCGGATCGACGCCGACGCGTTTGAGTACGAGCGGCAGCATGGCTCCGACAGTGCACCCGGTCATGACGATCCCGACGAGTGTGAGGGCGACGGTCAGCGCAAAGTTGATGTGCTGCTCGGGATACATGAGCACGCGCCCGAAGCCGATGGTGCCGAGCAGGACACCGAGGCTGAGGCCCATGACCGCCTCGCGGACCAAGATGCGCCACCAGTCGCGCGGCTTGATCTCGCCAACGGCAAGTCCGCGGATGATGAGTGTGGAGGACTGCGAACCCGAGTTTCCGCCCGTTGAGATGAGGAGCGGCACGTAGTACGCCGCGCCCTTCACCGCTTCGAAGACTGGGTCGTAGTAGCGAAGCGCCGTCTGCGTGAAGAACTCCTCGACGAACAGGACAACGAGCCATATGCCGCGTTTGCGGATGAAGCTCAGAAAACTCGTCTTGAAGTAGGGCACGTCGAGAGGCTCGACGCCGCCGAGTTTCTGGACGTCTTCGGTTTGCTCGGCCGTGAGCACGTCGATGATGTCGTCGATCGTGATGACGCCGAGGATGACGTCTCGTTCGTCGAGGACGGGGATGACGTTGAGATCGTAGCGCGCCATTCGCCGCGCGACGTCTTCCTGATCGTCGTTTGGCTTCACGCTGATGATGTTCGTCTGAAGGATTTCGCTCAGGCCGAGGAGCGGAGAGGCGAGCAGCAAGTCCCGCAGCGACGCGATGCCAACGAGCTTCTCGTTCGAATCGATCGCGTAGACGTTGTAGACGTTCTCTTGGTGATCTTCGGCGTGAGCGCGCACGGCCTCGATCGCTTCGCGCACGTTGACGTCCGGCGAGACGTGCACGTACGCGGTCGTCATGAGGTGACCGGCGCTCGTTTCCGGCCACTTTTCAAGCTCGCGAACGTCCTCGGCAGCCTCTGGATCGACGACCTCGAGTTTCTCGAGAATGACGTCGCCGACACTCACGGGCAGGCCGCTGAAGAAGTCGGCGCGGTCATCGGGCGCCATCTCGCTGGCGATGTGCGCGATGCTCTCTGGCGGCATGAGCGGCGCGATCTCGCCTTGCTCGTCTTCTTCGAGGCGTTCGAAGATCGGTGCCGCGTCCTTGGCCGACAGTTGCGCGAGAAGCTTTGCTGCTTCGTCCGGATCCAGCTCGCCGACGATGTCCGCGAGATCCTCGGGATGGATCTCCTCGAGCAACTCGCGCACCTCGTCCGGATCCTCTTTCAGGATCTGTTTCAGATCGGGTCCAAGGAGTCGCGCGAGCCGCATTGGCGGCGCACACTACCCTAAGCGCGACGCTCCGGGATCGTTGAATTCATGGCGATTTCGTTACTTTTTTTCGCTGCTCGAGCCATGCGCATAGCCCCATTCGCGAAGCAGGCGCGCCATCTCCTTGGCGCCTTCGGCATCGTCACTCCGGCTCTCGTCGTCGCCGCGCTTGTCGCTCACGTCGCGAACTACGAAGAGCCCCACGTCGCGGCGAGGATCGAGCGGCGGGAGCATGGGCGACTGAGCCGCGAGCTTTGCCTCGGCGGTGGTGAGGCCGTGACGAAGAACGGGCGCGACGATGCCGTAAGGGCCGCCGAACATTGCCGTCTCGGGCCACGGTTTGTCGTCGAGGTAGAGTTCCCACGCAACGGGGGTTGCGGGAGGATCGACGACGATGTCGAAGCCGGCGGGAGCCGACGGGCTCGTCGTGAATGCGACCTCGACGCGGTCTCCGTTGATCTTGAAAGCATCGCCACCGAGGTCGACGGGCTCTACGTCGATCGACGTTGCGCGCGTCTTGGCGTCGCCGACGATGAGGTGGCCTGAAACGCGGCGCGCTTCGATCCCGCCGCAGAAACGAAGGCGGATCGCTCTCGACTTGGCGGGATCGCCCCCCGGGCGGGCGCCATCCTGCGCGTTCGCGACGCTTACGTTCTTGAATGCTGCGGCGAGCTGTGCGCGCATCTCGGCGACGATCTCGGGTTTCCGTGCCGCGAGATCATGGCGCTCGCCCGGATCTTCTTGGAGGTCGAAGAGCTCCTCGCTCGTCGTGACGCCGCGATCGCCGAAGTACGTCGTGCGTGCAGCACCTTCGCGAACGATGAGCCGGTAGCGCCCGACCATGATGGCGCGCGTGCCTCGGCTCTCGCTCACGACGACGCGCTCGTCCGCTTCTTTCTGGCCGCGCGCGAGGCGCGTGAGTGACGATCCGCTCATGCGAGGATGCGGTTCGAACCCGAGGAGATCGAGAATCGTCGGTGCGATGTCGGTGTTGCGCACGCGTTCTTTGACCACGGCTCCTGCAGGCAGAAGGCCTGGCGCGACGATGAGCACCGGAATGTGCGTGGTCTCTTCGAAGTTGCCGACCGCGTGGTGGTAGCGGATGGGCATCTTCTCGAGACCGGAGGTCCCTGCGTGCGCGCTCGACATGGTCTCGCCGTGATCGGCCGTCACGACGACGATCGTGTGGTCGCGCAGATCCGTCTCGTCGAGCGTGCGCATGAGCACGCCAATGGCGTCGTCGTCTTTTGCCGCCTCGGCCATGTACAGGCGCGCGATGTTATCTTTTGGCCCGGCGGGCGGCGGCGGCATACGCGCAAGAAAATTCTGTGGCGGCTCGTAGGGCTCGTGCGGTGAGTTGTAGTTTACGAATGCAAAGAACCGCGTGTCCTTGTTCGCGGTGATCCATCGGACGGCGTCGTCGGTGATCTCGAGCGTGTCGCGCGTGCGGTAGCGATGATCGTCGGTGCGCTCGAACCCCATCTCCACTCCGACGGGCGCGTAGCCCACCATGAAAAAGTTGTTCACGAAGGCGTGCACGGTCATGCCTTGCCGGCGAAGCATGAGAGGCAGAAGCGGCGGATCCGATGCGTAGAACCCGCTCGCGGCCGACGGCGGCAATACCCACGCTTGCGTGTCGACACCGAGTTCGCTCGAGCGCGCGCCCGAGAGCATGGCCACCGTGCCCGGGCGCGTCCACGACGCCGCCGAGTACGCATGCGTGAAGCGCACGCCGCGCTTTGCGAGATCGTCGATGGCCGGCGTAAGACCGGGGATCTTCGGCAAGAGCGCCTCGAGCGGGGGCAGGGGTGCAGCAAGCTTCGCCGCGTCCTCTCGATCGTCATGGAAGCTCGCAAGCACGTCGGCTCGGAGCGCGTCGATGACGATCCAGAGCAAATTGTATTGTGCACGTGGTTTGGTGCGCGCAAGCAGCGTGGGATTGCCCCAGAGCGCCACGACCGCACCGGGGGGCAGCGCGGCATCGGCTCCGCCCTTCTCGCCGGATACGCCTTCGGTGGAGAGTTTGAGATCGACGTTCTGTCCTGCGAACGCGGACAGATCGCACGATGCTTCGTTCCATTTGCGCGTCGGACCTGGTGGCAGACGATGACGATAGATTTCGTGCGAAGCGCCCTTGCCGTCGATCACGGTGACGACGAACACCGCGATCTCTCGCGTCGCGTTCACGGTGCCTTCGGCGAACGTGAGTTTGGCACCGGGGGGCACGGCGACGCGGAACGTGAACGATGTCGGCGTGGTCGCAACGAGTGCTTCGCGCTGCTCGAAGCTCCCTTCGTTCATGTTCCAGACGCGCGCATCCGGTGACCATTGCGTGCCTTCGCGTGTTGGCATGGACCACTGCGTCTCCGTGGTGCTCGTGCGAAGCGCGATGCTCGTGACGAAGCGCGACGCCTCACCCGGAGCGGGCACGAACGCCGGTTTCATCTTGCGCCAGTACGCGCTCAGGATCCTCTGACCCTGGGCAGCGGTCGGCGCATCGATTCGTGCCTCGCGAAGATCTTCGACGAGCCGCAAGAACACCTCGTAACCCTCGCGCCCGGGCGAGTTGCGCGTCACGCTCGCAGAGGCTTGCTTGTCGACTGTTCCCGTGACTCCGCTGCCGGCGCGTGGAGACGGCGCCGGGGGATCTGCTCCTCCGCCCGATCGCCATGCAACCAAGAGGGCTACCGCGCACGCAGCAAGTGCAATGCCCGCACTCGCGCGGAGACGCGGTGGCGTTGCCAAGCTCACCTGAGATCCGTCCGTGTCGCGTGCGTGAGCATGGCGAGCGACGGCACGAGCAAGCCGTCTTTTTGCTCCATCTCGGGATCCTTGAGCATCCACGCCCAGAGTTCGGCTCGCAGGCGCATGGCTTCGCCCGGCTTCTCTCCCGAAACGTCGCGCGTCTCTCCGGGATCCTCCTTGGTATCGAAAAGCATGTATTTTGCACCTTGTCGCGTCGGCATGTAGACGAGTTTGAAGCGCTCGTCGCGAATCATTCGGTGCCGCGCCATCTGCGTGATGGGCGCCATGTCGCGCCGAAGTACGATCTCGGCATTGTGCTTCGTATCGAGCTCCGTGAGCGCCATGATCCCTGGATACGGGATGCGCAGCTCGGGCTTTAGGCCGGGGATGTCCTCGGTGAACCAGAGCTCGGTTTCGGCGTAGGCGAAGCGTCGATCGACGGGCTCACCTCGAAGTGCGGCCGCGAGCGATTGACCGTCGAGATCGCGCGGGGGCTCGACTCCCGTGAGCTCGTAGAGCGTCGCGGCGATGTCCACGTCGCGCACGATGCTCGCTTCCCTTCGGCCGCCGCCTTTCGATGCTGCTGCTGCTGCGCGCGGATCGTAGATGACGAGCGGCACGTGCGTGACTTCGTCACCGAAGAGATGATCGCCGTGTCCTTGGCCGTGACCGTGATCGAAGAGGGCTTCACCGTGATCGGCCGTCACGACGATGATCGTGTTCTCCGCGAGACCGCGCCGTTCGAGTGACGAGATCACACACGCCACGGCGTCGTCGATGGCCGTCACCGCGCCATCGTAGAGCGCGCGGATCTGCCGTACGTCGGCCTCGTCCGGTTCGGACTCGTGACCGAGTCCCACCGGCTTGTGGTACTTGAACCGCCCTCGGTACGCCGAATCCGTGTATTTTGCATAGTAGGGTGCCGGCGCGGCGTAAGGGAAGTGCGCGGTCGAGAAGAAGACGGTGAGGAAGAACGGATTCTTGCCCGAGGTGAACGCGTCGAGCGCTGCCTCCACGTCCTTTTCGAGCAGCATGGGATCGGCAGCGGCATTGAGCTCGCGCATCACCGGAAAGAGCTTCCGCCCGAGCTGCGAGTGCAAAAGTGGCATGAGCGGCGTTTCGCGCTCGAGCGCGCGCTGGCGTATGAGCTGACGGAAGTCGAAAGAAGGAGTGTCGACCCTCTGAAAGCCGAGATCGATCCGGCCAAAGATGTCGCCCGCATAGTCGCTGACCACGCCGGTTCGAAAGCCGGCGCGGGCGAGACGTTCGGGCAGCGCATCGAAGTCTTTCGCGCGCTCGTCCCATGTTGGAAACATCGAGCGAATGCCGTGATGATGACCGTGGCGCCCGGTCAAGATCGTGACCCACGACGGGAACGTGCGCGGCAACGAGACGTACGCACGGTCGAAGCGCGTTGCTCTTGCAGCGAGCGCCGTCAAATTCGGCGCAATGCGCGGATCGAGCCTGTCCGCACGGAGCGAGTCGGCAGCGAGGATGAGCACGTTCGGCAGATCCTTCGACGGCAGAAGAGGCCGCGCAGAAGAAGAGGCAGCCACGCTCTCCCTCGAGCGAAGGGCCGCGGCCGCGAGGCCGATGATCAACAAGAGGATTGCGGTGCGGCCTCCGATTCGTCGCGCGAGATCGCGCACGCGATTCATCGAGAGGCGGCGCGCGACGCGCAACGCCATCACGACGCGATCGCGTTTCACGCAGAGCCCTACGAGGACGCAGGAGACGACGAGGATGCCGTTTGGGCCAAGCACGTCGGTCGCAAGCACTTGCACGGTGCGCGCGAGCCCGCCCTGGCCGTACCAGCGCGTTGCGTAGAGCTGAGGGCTCTTCGCCATCGCCCAGAGAACGAGCAGCGCATGAAGCAGAGCACACATCACCGCGCTATCTGCGAAGGCGCGCACGAACGAACGGCGCGCGCGGCGCGCCTGAGAGAGCCGCAAGCGAAGAAGGATATCGGCGAGAATGCCAATGGTGAGTCCGAGCGCCATGGCGGTTGCGATAATTCCAATTCTCATGCGCCCGATCTCGGCGCCAAAGCGGTGCTCGATGAACGTCGTCATCGCATCGGCGCGCGCGACGCCTCCGAGATCCGTGTCGTCTTGATCGCTCCGCTGGCCCGCCCACGCGGCAAGCCCGAGAACGTAGGCCGCCCCGACGACGGGGGGCGCCGTGAGGATCGAGCACACTCCACGCAAAACCTTCTGCCCCGTCTTTTTTTGCCTATTCAGAATATGGATCATCACATGTTTCTGTCGTAGAGCCCATCTCTCATTCGCGTTTGCGATGGCTCTTCGACGCGGTCCAGTTGGCTGCCGCGCGTGAAAGAGGCCGCGGTCCCGGGTTCGCCGGCGCGTGGCGCGCAGACAGATCCGCAACGTTGCGCCCAAGCCGGGCAATCTCGTCGCGTATGGCGCGCTCGAGCTCCGAGACGCTCGCGGCCTCGTCCACGTTGGGATCATGTCGCACGGCGCGAGCACATAATCGCTTAGCGCGAGCAAGGCAAAGAGGCGTGGCAGCGAAATCGTCGATAACCTCGAGGACGTGGTCTCCATCCATTCACGTCCGCGTTTGCGCTCGGTCGAAGTGACCGTCGTGCGCGATGTCCGGCTCGGTCGGATCATCGTCCTTCACGATGCAGAGCGGATTGCGTCGAGCGATTGCGCCGTCTCGATTGCGCTCGCTCCGATTCTTTTTCGCTTCGCCGGCGAGCTCACGTGCGAAGAAATCGCCGAGCAGGTGTCCGTGGAGAGGAGAGAGCCCGTCACGACCGATCTCGTCATCGGCCTTGCTCGTGATCTCGAAGAACGCTCATTCGTGTTCGGTGCGCCCTTTCACGCAGCACGTGCGCGGATCAAAGGCGCGTTTGCCAGCGCGCCCGTGCGCGACGCCACACACGCCGGGAGCGCGTACTACGGGGATCCGCAAAAACTTGCATCATACATAGAAAAGGACTGCTTCGGTGTGGCAACCGGCAAGCTGCGCGAGGGCAAGCTCGTTGGTCTGGTCGCTCCCCACATCGATCCGTGGCGCGGCGCACGTTGCTATGGCGAGGCCTACGGCGTCATCGGACGGAGCATCCCGAAAGACGTCGACACGTTCGTCATTTTTGGCACTTCGCATGCGCCGATGACGATGCCCTTCGCGCTCTGCCGCAAGGCGTTTGCCACTCCCTTCGGACGCGTCGCTGCCGACCACGAGAGCATCGACGCCATCGCACGCGCGTGCGACTTCGATCCGTACGCTGACGAGTTCAATCACAAACGTGAACACTCGCTCGAGTTTCAGATCGTCTTTTTGCGGCATCTGCTCGGCGATCGACCCATGCGCATCATCCCGATCCTTGCGGGCCTCAGCGAGCACCAGGCGAGGGGAGAGAGCCCGTCGGCGAGCCGCGGCGTCGAGCGCTTCTTCGAGGCCGTCCGCGGCGTGGTTCGCGACAAGCGTGCGGTCGTCGTTGCCGGTGCTGATCTCGCGCACGTGGGACCGCGTTTCGGTGACGAGCGAGCGCTCGCAGATCACGAACGCGACGCGCTCGACAGAATCGATCACGAGTCGCTCGATCATGCTGCGCGCCGCGACGCCGAGGGTTTCTTTCGGCACGTCGCACGAGATCTCGACACACGTCGCGTCTGCGGGCTCGCGCCAGTCTATTCACTCCTTCGCACGGTGAGCGAGGCGGCGCGTGGAGCGCTCGCGCACTACGAACAGAACGTGGATCCCGAGGAAGGATCCATTGTCAGCCACGCGGCCATGGGGTTTTACGAAACGGGTTGACCATCGATAAGACCGCGAGCTATAGGCCGTTGCGTTGTCTTCGCGGGAATAACTCAGTGGTAGAGTGCCACCTTGCCAAGGTGGACGTCGAGGGTTCGAATCCCTTTTCCCGCTCAATTACAAGAAGGCCAGCGTCGCTGGCCTTTCGTCATTTTCAGGGCTTCTGTCTTCCCGTGTACTCGTCCAGCTTCGCGGCCGTTGGCCGCTTCGCAGCGGACTCGTACAGGAAAGAGCGAATCCCTTTTCCCGCTCAACACCTACGAGATCAGTTGGTCGTTTCCGACGCTTCGGGTGGTGGTGTGGCTGCGGGCCGGAGTGGTGTGGACGCGATGAAGCCGGACAGCCGCATTCGCTGTTAGCATGGCGAGTCCATGGCTACCAAGATGACGGGGAACCGAAAGGACTATGCGCTCGACGCGTATCCGATCGGAAGCGGAGGTTTTGCAGACGTTCATGTGGCGAAGCACAAGCCGACCGGTAAACGCATCGCGTTCAAGAAGCTCCGGGACGGTATTCGCCACGCGAAAGAGCGGTTCAAGCGTGAGATCGAGGTCATGCGGCACCTGTCGCACCCCAACATCATGCCGCTCCTCGACGCAGACAAGAATGAGCAGTGGTACGTCATGCCCCTCGCCGACGACTGCCTGACAAATCTCGTCAGGGCGCTTGATGAGCCTGCCCTCGAAGAGTGCTTCCTCCAAGTTGCCGCGGGCCTTGCCCACGCGCACGCTGCCGGGTTTGTCCATCGTGACATCACGCCGAACAACATCCTGCGCATTCGAGATCATGACGGTGTGCGTTGGGTCGTCGCCGATTGGGGGCTCGTTCAGCGCCCACCCGGTGAGACCGGCGATTTTGTGACGAAGGGCGGGCTCGGTACGGAGGGATTTGCTGCGCCTGAAACGTGGACCGTCGGCCATGACGTCGATCGCCGAGCCGATATCTACAGTCTCGGCCGCGTGATCGCGTGGGCGCTTACGCGACACCCGCCTGTTCCGAACATCGATCTCCCTGCGCCGGGGAAGTGGCGTGCCGTCGTTGCGAAAATGACGGCTCAGGATCGAGAGGCCCGACACGATGATCTCGCCGCGGTCAGTGCCGAGCTAAGCGAGCTACGAGAGTCGATGGGGTCGACTTCACGCCAGCTCATCGCACTTGGCTCAGACGTGATCGGCGAGGGGGAGTTGATCGAGGCCGTCGGCCAAAATTGGTCGATGGAGATCGATCGTTTCATTGTTGGCGACGAGCAGGCGCTTCTGCGCCTGACTGATGGGTTCGACCAGCTACGTTCGCATGAACGGCACGTCACGCTCGAACGACATGGTGAAGGCCGCCTCTTGACGGCTCCGCCACGCTTCACCCGCAAGGGTGCTGGCTGGTTGGTACAGGCCACCGTGGCACCACGCTTCGAGCGGACTCACGTGGACCACATTGGTGAGGATATCTCAGTCGACAACGACGGTTTCGGAAGAACTCTCCGAGGTCGAGAGCGGTTGCCGCAGATCTTCATGATCGCTCTTTCGACCGAACCAGGCGAATTGATCGGAGATCCTCTCTGGGGAAGTCTTGTTCGCCGCCACTTCGTCGAGTTGGGAGATACACCTTTCTTTGAGCGTGCCGTGGCTCTCGAAGCGATGCGACTCGCATCGGTCCCCTACGTCGACGACGATGGCACATCGTCAACTCCGCTGCGCTGCGTGGAGCGGATCGTATCCGTGAAGCTCTCTCCCGGCAGAGACGTAAACTCCCGTCGCGCCCATATCGTAGCCGAAGTAAACGGTCTCGGTCGATGGGAGGATGACGTCGACATCTTGGTCGCCTCAGATCGGCCCAAATATAGCATTGAAGACATGACAGCAGCCCTTTTGTCGTCGTTTAGTGCGTGCGCGGTTGCCGCGTCGACCAAGCCTCAGTAGCCGATCAACGGCTCCGCGGCATTCTCCCCACCCTACGGAAGCGGCGGTTCGTTCCCGCGTGCGCCATGCCATAGTGCATGCACGGTGACGAGGTCGTCCTCGATGGTGAAGTAGAGCGCGTACCGAGTTCGGGAGAGACGCACCTTGCGCACGGGCTTGCCATCGACATCGCCCCAAACCTGGGTCTTTGGCGGCAAGGCCGTGAGGAGCTCGAGCGCGTATGTGAGCTCCTCTTCGAAGAGCTCCGCTGCCGACGGCCGATTCGCGCGCCACCAGGCATAGGCGACCTCGGCTTGAGCCGTCGCCCCACTGGTGAACTCGACCCGAAAGCTCAATGCCTCGCTCGAACCCTCGCGAGAACCTCGTCCGCGGGAACGCCCGTGCCGGGGACGTGCTCCCGGATCGACTCGACGAGGAAACCATGAAGGCGGGCGCGCTCCACTGGGTCTAGGTCATCGAGGTCCTCCGCGGGGATGAGCTCGACCTTGGTCCCCTCAGGAAGCGAACTCGGCTCATCGAGGACGAGCCGGCCTCCTCTCACGCAAGCGCACAGCGTGTTCGACATCCTCGAAGGATAGCATGGGGCGAGCCACATCGTGCGACAGGGAGGGTTTCTCAAGCACTTCGGTCCGCTCTCGAGGCGTGGCAGAAATCGAAGACACGGGTGTCCCCACGATGACGTTGGCCAAACGTAGTTCCCACGGACTCACGAAGACGCGATCGCTCTTGAATCGTCTGATCGAGTTGCCCGATCTCGCGCGCACGATCCAGGCGCTCCCGGTTCAAACCTTTGCAGCTCTGGTCCGTGAGGTTGGAGTCGAGGACGCAGGCGAGCTCATTGCTCTAGCAACGACAGCGCAACTCGTGCAGGCGTTCGACGAGGACCTGTTCATGAGCGATCACGCCGGTGAACGCGAGACTCTCGACGTGGGTCGATTCGTCGTGTGGCTCGAGGTTCTCCTCGATGTTGGTGACGAGGCCGCGGCCGATCGCATTGCCGAGTTGGACGAGGACTTCGTGGCCCATGCGCTGTCCGGCATCCTGCTGGTGCTGGACGAGGAGGCGCTCCGAGAACGTCTCAGTGAGATCGACGAGGATGCATTCAATCGAGTCGATAAGGCGCTCCAGAGCACGCTCATGGAAGACATGGACGGCTATATTCTCGTCGCCAAACGACACGACGGCTGGGATGCCGCATTGACGCTGATCCTCGCGCTGGATCGCAACCACCGCGCGCTGCTCGTTCGGCTGCTGGAGCGCTTGGCACGGGTGGGCGAGAGCTCCCTCGACGATCTCGAGGAGCTCTCAACGGTGCTCTCCGAGGGTGAGTCGCTTGCAGAGGACGTCGAAGCCGCGCGCGAAGAGCGCCGCAGCCAACAGGGGCACGTGGAGGCGCAGGCGGCCCGCGCCTTCTTGACGCTCGCACGAAAACCGATCGAGCACGAGGAACGTTCGGCCGGCCATGATCCGCTAACCCGCGCGTACCTCCGCGGCGTCGAACGACATCGCCTCGTCGTAGAGCGAAGGGCGGCGCCTCGCGCTCAGAGCGTTTTCGATAGCCGTGCGCTGCCACCCGCGATCCAGAGGGAACTCGATGAGGCGGAGTCCGCCGGCCTCATGATCAAGGGCTCAACCTCGCACACCACCGCCATGGGTGCATTCATGGATGCCATGCGCGAACTCGGTCGGGGAGAGCCGCTCCTCTTCGGCGAGCGCATGGAGGAGTTCGCATACCTTACGAACGTGCTGCTCGCGGGTCACGAACGCAACGGCGCTCGCCTTCGCCTGCAGGCGGCGGCGGACGCGGTGATTGCAACGGTCTCTTATGGCGCCGTGATCGAGGTGCGTGCACGACGCGCAAAAGGACGACGCAGAGAGCCGTTGAGTGTAACGGAGTTTGCCGAGGTGCTTCGGAGGCGATCGGCCGACGTGCTCTTTCGGGTCGCGAGCAGCGCACTCGTGACGGGTTCCGCCCCAAGGGTGAAAGCGGCCAAGACGAGCGGCTTACTCTATTCGGCCGAGGAGCTCGAAGCCGCTTTGCAGACACTCCCTCGTTGAGCGCGTCCCCTTCACGTTGCGGGGCTCGAGAATAGATATTCCATGAGCTCGCGTACCGAGCGGCATTCTGTGCCGAAGGGTAATTTCCCTTTGCCACGAAAAAACAGGCCCCGGGAAATGTCGCCTTTGAGTGCATAATCAAGTTGGCTGTCGATACAGAATTGGCCAAAGTTGGCAACCTTGTCGCGCAAACCACACTGAATCAAGCAATCCCAACTCAGAGTGCAGCGTCGGCAGATGCCTTCACGCTGCACCGCGACCAGAAGGTGACTCTCGCGTTTGAGGTAGTTGGTCAGCCAGCGCGTGCGTACTGCGCGCGCGGGCAGGCCAGCCACGCTCGTAAATTCGACGATGTCGTCCTCTCCAGCCTCCATGAGGATACGTTTGAATTCGGGTGACGCGTCGCCCTCTTTCGTGACCGCGAAGGGTGTCCCGATCTGAACCGCGGACGCGCCATAATCCATGACTTCCCGGATCTTGACGTAGCTGTTGATTCCGCCGGCAGGAATCAATGGGATATTCTCGCGTTCGATGCCGAGTTTTTTGAGCACCTCGAGGGACTCTGGAATCACATTCCGGAAATCGAACTTGGGATCGGATGTCTCCGCCACGCTGGCTGCTCCCAAATGGCCGCCCGCCCAGCCTGGATGTTCGAGCACGATTCCATCAGGCAGGCGCTTTTTCTTCATCCAGCGTCGGAGTACGACCGAAACACCCCGTGCTTCCGAAAGGATCGGAAGAAGAGCAATATTTGGGTAGTCCGCAGTTAAATCAGGCAAATCAAGCGGCAAGCCGGCCCCCATGACAATGGCGTCCGCACCACTCTTGCAGGATTGTTTTACGTAGTCGGCATATTGACTGACTGCGCGCATCACGTTCACGGCGATCGCACCAGCGCCTTTGGCGAGCTTGCGAGCCGCCACGATTTCGCGATCGAGCGCAGTTAAATTCGCCTTTTCGATTTCGGTGCGATCACGACTCTTCGCGGTTGGCACTTCGAGATCGGGATGCAAGCGGCGCAGGTCGATGCTGGCAATCGTACCGACACCTCCGAGCGATGCGACCGTGCCGGCAAGTTTGTGCGCAGAGATACCCACGCCCATGCCGCCTTGGACGACAGGAAGGAGTTCCTTGCCACGCAGGCGTAAGGGCGAAAAAGGAGATTTGATCATGGGCTCTTTCTCGGATTTCGTCGCGGCAGCTTCTAGCTGCGGCGACCAAACAATAGAGCCCAGAATCTGACGAATGCGTGTCAGTCTTAGGTAATATTTTCGATATATCTCAGAACGTGTAGGGCAGCCTGCTGCGCGAATCGATACGTCGGTTGGGCGCTGCGGTGCCTGCGCACGTACGACAAGTACGCTTTCGCGGGCTCCTCGCGCTCCGCCCTAGCCCGGAGAATTCACGACGCGATTTCTGCAGACGGCCGAGACCGCAGCGAGAAGGGCGCACGCCGCATCGCAGGACCGAGGCGTACTGTACGTACGCCGCAGGTCCGAAAAGCGCCGTACGTCCTTCGCAGCAAGTGGATCGGCTCGTCTGAGTGGAGTCGTCGTGAATTCTCCGGGCTAGCCTCGATTCGCTCGCGACGGCTGCCCTACACGCTCTTAGGGCATGCCTGCACACCTGCTGCGGCCGCCTCGCGACGGCGGGCCGATGCGTCGGTTGGGCGCTGCGGTCTGCTCACACTGTCGCGAATGCCTCGTTCGAGATTTCGAGCGGCGACCTGTCTTCTTCCGCAAGAAGCTGCGCCTTGTGCTCGACGCCAGGCAGATAATTGTGTGCATAATACATCGCTGCCTGGATCTTCCCGGCGTAGAAGGCGTGGTCTGGGTGGCTCGGGTCGATCTTTTGCTGCGCGGCCTCCGCCACGAGCGCGCCTTCGAGGAGCAGCCATGAGACCGTGAGCTCGCTCATCATCTCCGCGAAGCGGTTCGCGCTCAGCGGAACGAGCGCGGGCTGTCCGCTCTGGAACCACATGAGGAGGCGCATGGCCGCGCCGCCGAGAGCTTCCTGCGCCGTACCGAGCTTCTTGATGACGGCGCCGAACTTGGGGTGGCCTTGATGCGCTGCGACGAATTTTGCAATGTCGCCGAGGAATGCCCGAAGGTTCGCGCCGCCTGCCTGACCAAGCTTGCGGCCGACGAGATCCATGGCCTGGATGTGATTCGTCCCTTCGTAAATGCTGAAGATCTTCGCATCGCGGCAATACTGCTCAACGGGATAATCACGCGTGTAGCCGGCGCCGCCGTACGTCTGAATGGCGGTTTCGCACACGCGGAAGGCTTGATCGGACCCGTACGCCTTGACGAGCGGCACGAGCAAGTCGACCTGGCCGGTGTGATAGGCGACCTTCGCCGCGTCTTTTTCTTTGTTGACCGCAACTTGGTCGAAGTGATGGGAAAGCTTGATGATGAGGGCGCGAATGCCTTCGGTGACCGCCTTCATCTGAAGGAGCATGCGACGAACATCGGGATGTTCGATGATCGGCACGCGCGGGGCATTTGCGTCTTTCCACTGCGTGATGCTTGCACCTTGCTTGCGCTCCTTGGCGTACTCGAGCGCGTTCAGGTACGCGCTCGACGCAACGGCGACGCCTTGGACGCCGACGGAGATGCGTGCAGCGTTCATGAGTCTGAACATCTGGGACATGCCTTGATTCAGCTTCTCTTCGCCGCCCACTGGCCAGCCGATGCACTTGCCGTTGTCGCCGAAGTTGAGCACGCACGTGGACGAACCGTTGATGCCCATCTTGTGTTCGATGGCGCCGACCGAGACGTCGTTCGGTGCGGTGAGGGTACCGTCGGCGTTCGCACGAATTTTCGGGACGATGAAGAGCGTAAGACCCTTCGTGCCGACCGGAGCACCATCGACGCGCGCGAGCACGAGATGGACAATGTTCTCCGTGAGATCATGGTCGCCGGCGGAGATGAAGATCTTCGTGCCGCGGATGCCGTAGCTACCGTCCGGGTTGCGCGATGCGGCCGTTGTTGCAGCGCCGACGTCGCTGCCCGCTTGCGCCTCGGTCAAGCACATCGTGCCGCCCCATTGGCCCGAGTGCATTCTCTCTGCCCACATCTTCACCTGCTCGGCAGTGCCGAACTGTTCGATGACTTCGGCCGCACCGTACGCAAGACCGGTGTACATGTTGAAGGCCACGTTCGCGCCCGAAAGAATCTCTTCGACGAGCACGTGCACCGATCGGGGCGCACCCGCGCCGCCTTGCTCCGGCGAGACGCCGATGGATTTCCAGCCCGCTTCGGTGATTTTCTTCCAAGCCTCCTTGAAGCCTTTGGGAGTTATGACCTGACCATTTTCTAGTCTGCAACCGGTCATGTCGCCCACGACGTTGAGCGGCCCCAAGACTTCGCGCGCGAAGCGATAACACTCCGCGAGCGACGTACGAACCTCCTCCTCACCCCATCCTTCGAACGGCTCTTGACCGAGCACCTCGCCGAGCTTGAACTGCTCGAACAAGAGAAAGAAATACTCGCGCAGATCGGCCTTGTAGCGGTTGACGGTCTGGATCGGCTTCGTCACGGCACGCTCCTTCGAACAAGTGCAACAGATAGCAATTTCATCGCCATCCTGCGGTCCGTGTCACGACGCGTCAAGGCGAAACTGAATCGCCATTCAGAGCTCGGCGCGTACGAGAACGAACTTGTTATTGAGCCTTTTGTCGGTGAGCTCCTTGTACGACTTGGCTGCCACTTCCGTGCGGAGCCCGCCGAGGCGACTGTGCTCCGTGATGAAGTACATGACCTTCGTGCCTTTCTCACGCTGTTGCTTCAGCCAGTTCTGAAACGTGGAGCCGGTCGAAACGAACGCAGGGACGTGGTTCCCCGTGTAGATGTTCTCGCCCTTCCAGTTCATCTGATAGGCAACGAGCACTTCGTCCGGGCTCTGGCGATCGCGATAGTAAGCTTCGATCACGTCGTGCTGACCCCAATGCGGCGACAGCTTCACCATGTACACATTGAGGCCCCAGATCGCCCAGACGATCGCGAAGCCCGAGAGCAAACGCACGCCGATCTTGCGGATCTTCTCGATGCTCAGCGTGAGACACAGAAGCGCGCCTGCGCCCGTGAAAATCGCGAGCTCCCTCGAAAAACGGATGTCGCTGGGCCACGGGCGTTTGTAGTTGTACGTGAAGAGTTGAAGCAGCCGGATCGCCCCGGGCTGTTCGGTGCCTTCTGGTTTGATGACGAGATCGCGCCCGACGAGCACCACGACGAGGGCGCCCGCGATGGCCGCGGCGGCGATCATCATGCCCTCGTGCATGCGCGTGCGCGCGCCTTCCTCGGTCTCGCTCGTTTGGCTTGCCTCGCCCAACGACAGCGCGTCGTCGAGCACGATGCCCAGGAGCATTGCCACCGGCGGCACGGCCGGGAAAATGTAGTGATGGAATTTGGTGCCCATGAACGTGAAGAGCGCAAAGGCAAACAAGAACCACATCACGAGCATGACGGACGCGTCGCCGACCGCCGTGCCCTTGTTCACGTCTTTGCCCGACGCGCTCGCGAACATGCGCGCGACCATCTTCGAGAGCGCCGAGTCGCTTCGACGAAAGCCCCAGAGGAGCGCAAGCGGCGCAAGCCCCACCCACGGGAAGATCGCGTAGCCGAACTGCCAGATGTAATACCGGATGCCCGTGTCGTCGCCTTCGTTCGTGTCGTGCACGTGACTGAAAGCGCGATTGAACATGTCATGGAAGATGAGGCGGTCTGTGAACGGTGAGCCGTGCCTCACGTACATCGCGACGTACCAAGGGAGGGCCACCGCGAGGATCACGAGCAGACCGCTCGCCATCTCGAGCCGCAATAGCTCGCCCCATCGCTTCTTCGTGGCCACGTACGCGAAGGCGCAGATGATCGGCAGCGCGAAGCCGGCCGGACCCTTCGCCATGGTTGCGATGGCAGCGCACAACCACGCGGCGATGTAGATGAGCCGGCGCGCGCGGCGCTCACCCCAATTCAAATAGAGCAGGCCGCCGGTGATGGCGCTCCACACCACGGCTTGAAGCGATGGTTCGAACGCGCCGAAGTAGCGCACGAGGCTCGGCCACACACCCTCTGGGGCTCCGCCCACGGACTTAGGAATGATGGCGGGCATCCGTGACGCGCACGCTTCGTTGCCGGGCAGGCCGCAGTTGCCCGCCGAGCCGCTCTGGAATTCGTCCCAATGAATTCGAAAACCCTTGGGACCGTTGCCGAAGACGACAAACTCGATGTTGCGCGAGAGGAGATACAAGATTTGCGGGACGGTACAGAGGAGCACGGCGCCGAACACGAGATGCCAGAGCGACAGGCGGAGGCGCATGCCGAACACGTTGAGCTCGTAGAGCTTCACGCGCGCTTCTTCGTCCGTGTTGAGACCGAGAAGGAGCAGGCCCATCGCCGCTGTCATGGCCGCGACGAAGGGCATGTCCGTCATGGTCTGGTGCGCGAGGAAGTACCAGTCCGGCATCGTTGCGAGCACGATGGCGCCGAGCAAGCCTGCGCGCCGGCCGAAGACTCTCGCGACGCCTTTGTAGAGAAGGTACATCGCGCCGAGCGTCATGAGCACGTTCGGCGTACGCAGCACCCACTCTGGGTGCGCAACCGGAAGGTTGCCCACCAGGAGCATCTGATCGGGCTGGTAGTGCGTGCCGAGCGTCGCCATCGCGAGCGACTGGATCCAAAAATTCAAGATCGGCTTCGACCAGAACCAACCGTCCTGCGCCCACCAGAGCGAGATCCAATCGTCACGGGCAAGGATCTCACGGGCAACTTCGCCGTAATGCGTCTCCCACGGATCCCAGAGCGACGCCACGCCCATGGCGGGGAAGTAGAGCAGCGCACCGATGACGAGCACCCAGAAGCCGTGGCGACGAAGGAGCGAGCGTTCTTGTAGAAGTTCGTCTTTTGCCCACGGTCCGAGTTTTTCGCCGAGCGAAAAGACGCTCGCGACGACGCCGATGAACGTTGCGGTAACGGTGATCGACCCGACCCACCAAGGCCCCATCGCCGATTGAGCGGCGGCGAGTGAACCGGCAAAGGCGAGTGCGAAGAGCAACGTGCGAACGAGCGGACTTGCCAGGTTCGCGAGTGTTGTCCGCGCGGCGGGTTCTTCGTTCGTATCGTCGAACGAACCCATGAAGTCCATCACGCCGAACGCGCACACCGCGACGAAGAAGAAGCCGGCCGGTACGCCCCACGCGTTCTGACCGTTTTTCGCCATCAAGAGAAAAGCCGGAATGCCGCCGGCGACGAGGGTGATGAGCCCGCGCTTTTTTCGCAGCGGGTTGCCGCGCGGAACGAGGCTCGCGGGATCCTCGGTGTCGCCGAGAGAGGCCACCTCCTTGTCCGCGCCGATTCCCTGATCGCTCCTCGGCGCATCGGCGTTTGCAGGCGCCTCTTTGCTCACGGGGCTCTCGTCACTCTCGGCGGGTGGGACGTTGGTCTCCACGGTACTCATCGCGTTTTCGGTCAGCTTCGTTTCACTCATGCGTCCGCTTCAGCAACGGCAAGTATAGTGGGTTATGGGGTGGTACTGCCGCGAGTGGACAAGCGCTTTACCCGTTTTCGTTCTCGGAGACCAGACGCCTACGGACGTGACGCAACCGGCAGGACGCGCGCGCCCGGCGATCACATCACGACGAATCATGGCGTGCGAATGTCCCGTTACTCGGGATCGCTGGGATCGCTTTTGCTGCTTGCAACCGCGATCGATCTCGAGCGCCGACGCGGTGGCGGGCAATGACAGTAGCATTCTTGAGAGCGCGGGTTGCGCAATCCGCGAAACTGTCGGAGCGCGAGGGCGCATCGCGTCACGCACGCGTCGTGCTGATTTTGCTTGTCGCGCGCGCAGTGTGCTCTAGTAATCGACCTATGTCTTGGAACACGGAGCCGCTCGGAACCTAGCAAAGACTCGGTCCGCAATCTGTTCGGTGTTCCAGTCCCAGATCCACCCTAAAAGCGATTAGCTCTAATCCAAAAAAGGATAGTCATGACGAATACCCGAGTGCAGGCAGAAGAGTTACGTCAGCGCGTCATGACCGCGGACCAGGCGGCGACGTTCATCAAGAACGGGATGACCGTGGGCATGAGCGGATTCACGGGAGCTGGCTATCCAAAAGCCGTTCCTACAGCGTTGGCCAAGTACATCGAAGCATCGCAAGCCAAAGGTCAACCTTTTCAAATTCGCGTGCTCACGGGCGCCTCGACGGCACCTGAGCTCGACGGCGTGTTGGCAAGGGTCAATGGCATCTCCATGCGCACGCCCTACCAGTCCGATCCCATCTTGCGCGATCGCATCAACGCCGGAGACTTGGACTATTTCGACATGCACTTGAGTCACGTGGCGCAGCACACGTGGTTTGGGTTCTACGGCGACGTCGACCTGGCGCTCATCGAGGTCGCGGGCATTCTGCCCGATGGTCGGCTCATTCCTTCGTCATCCGTGGGAAACAACAAGACGTGGATCGACCAGGCCAAGGAGGTGATCCTGGAGGTCAACCAGTGGCAGCCTGAGAAGCTGTACGGCATGCACGACATCTATTACGGCACTGCGCTGCCGCCCAATCGCAAGCCCATTCCGCTCGTAAACCCGGATGACCGCATTGGCGAGAAGGCACTTCTGTGCGATCCGAAAAAGATTGTCGCCATCGTCGAAACCAATGCTGCGGACCGCAATACGCCTTTCTCGCCACTCGACGACGCATCGAAGCGTATTGCAGAACACGTCATTGACTTCCTGGACAACGAAGTTGCGCAAGGACGGCTGCCAAAGAACTTGCTGCCCTTGCAGTCGGGCGTAGGCAACATCGCCAATGCGGTGCTTGCGGGGCTGGGCAACAGCAAGTACCGGGACCTGACGTCCTACACGGAAGTGATTCAGGACGGAATGATGGAACTGCTCAAGAGCGGAGTGCTGCGCATGGCTTCTGCCACGTCCTTCTCGCTGAGCCCGGACGGAATGCAGGAGTTCCTCGACAACATCGACTTCTACCGTGAGCGCATCATCTTGCGACCACAAGAGATTTCCAACCACCCCGAGCTCATTCGGCGCCTTGGCTGTCTCTCGATGAATGGGATTGTGGAGGCCGACCTTTACGGCAACATCAATTCCACGCACATGATGGGAAGTCGCATTCAGAATGGCATTGGCGGTTCGGGCGACTTTGCACGCAATGCCTATATCTCGATGTTCCTCACGCCAAGCATGGCCAAGGGTGGCAAGATCAGTTGCATCGTACCCATGGTGAGCCACGTCGATCACACCGAGCACGACGTGGCCGTGGTCGTGACCGAGCAGGGCCTGGCCGACCTGCGCGGTCTGAGCCCCAAGCAGCGCGCGCGCAAGATGATTGACAAATGCGTGCATCCGGACTTCCGCGACATGCTGTCCGACTACTTCGATCGCGCATGTCGTGAGTCCTACGGCAAGCACACGCCACATCTCTTGCCGGAAGCACTCTCATGGCATCAGCGCTTCCTCGACACGGGCAGCATGCGCAAAAAGGCATGAACCCAGCCTGCTGCGCGGAATCGATGCGGCTGGTAAACACGCTCTGAGCCGTCTGCCTGCCTAGTTGAGTGCACAAAAGGAAGCCCTCTCTCGGGAGGGCTTCTTCTTTTATGTCTTGTTTACGTTGGATGGATCTGCGCCCGTTGCGACCTCCGGGGTCGCCGGAGCGGTCCCGAGCGTAGGAACACCGTTCGTGAAGGAGACGGGGGTCATGTGCAGCGACCGTGCGCCGCCTTTCTCATAGCCAACTGTGGGGTTCGACCACGCATGGTATGTCATCCACATCTGGCCCTTCTCGTCGGTGACGAACTCCTGGCCGCCTGGACCGAGTGTTTCGCCGCTCGATGCAGCAAGAGGGCGATCGAGTGTGCGCTTTTCACATGGACCGAGCGGTCCTCGACATACGGCGTATCCAACGGAGTAGTTCGCGCTCTCCCACCAGTTCGCCGAGTAAAAGAGGAAGTAGTTGCCTGCCGCCTTGACCATGCTCGGGCCTTCGATGAGCGGCGCCTCCCACGCACGATCGCGCCGTAAGAGTTCGGTGGCTGTACCGAGAAGCGTGCGACCGTCATGCGCGAGGCGCTGGCTCCAGAGCCTGGACGCGCCGTGGCAGGGCGCTGCATTCTCGTCGCTCTTCCACACGAGGTACGGCTCGCCATCGTCGTCCACGAAGGGACTCGGGTCGATCGATCCGCAGAACGCTTGCGGCGCGGTGACCTGACAGATGAAAGGTTCGGTGGAGTCATCGACGTACGGGCCCTCCGGTGACGTCGACGTGGCTCGACCAATGCACTGCAGATCCGACGTCTTGCTTCGCGCCGTGTAATAGAGAACGAAGCCGTTGTCGCGTTGAAGGACGCTCGGTGCCCACGTCAGTCCTTCGTTTGCCTTTGCCCAAGATGGCAGAGTAGGCAGTGGATCGGGTATTTCACTCCACGTTGCGAGATCGGTCGATCGCGCGGCGTGGACGTTCTTGCCGTTCGCGTTCGTCGCGAACGCGTAGTATGCGCCGTTCGCACGAAGGACGAACGGATCGGCGAAATCCCCACCGAGGACGGGCCGAGTGTCGACGGCGTTCGCCGCGGCGGCTGAAAGGTCGCGGACATTGCTACGTGATGCGATGCGCGCGGTGGGTGTCGGTGACCGGTGGCAGGCTGCCGTCAGAGTGGAGACAACGGCACTTGCGATGAACCATTTAATAGAGGGTTTTGTCATGCTGGAGTTAGTGCCCGGCGTCGCCGCGACGGAACCAGTCCGGGCGGAGGCGCTGTCGACGCACACCGTCCCGGAGTTGTTGTCCGGTTGTTCGACGGGGCGTGCTAGCGGGCGCTAAAGCGTGCCTGACATGGCCAGTCTTCTCAAGGCCAAAGACCACGCATTCTCAAATTGTGTGTGTGCCCTGCGCCTTCGTGCGTCCGGTGAACGGCAATGGGCGGAGAGATCTTCTCGCCGTTTGCCAGCCCGGTTTTTCACATGTTTGAAGGCGTCCGCACCGCGCGTTTTTTCTACGTGGCGTCGCCTCTCACAACAGAATAGCCCTGCTCAAAAGCACGATTGGCCGCGTTCGCGAATCGAACGCGGCCGTTGCAAATACCGCCGTCAACGAACGACGCACACGATGGCTCTTTCGCGCCCAGCGCTCATGAAACGTCTTTCGTAGTCGTTGACGTTGACCTGATCGGCGACGGCAACGAACCCCTCTCAGAGCGTGTAGGGCAGCCGTCGCGAGCGAATCGAGGCTAGGGCGGAGCGCGAGGAGCCCGCGTAAACGTACTTGTCGTACGTGCGCAGGCACCGCAGCGCCCAACCGACGAATCGATTCGCGC
>Ga0123357_10001059_pt1 | contig 28289 bp, 22 predicted proteins | sample TergutEmb28metaG_FD_89873 | JGI IMG/M metagenome (GOLD analysis project Ga0123357, IMG submission 89873) | Embiratermes neotenicus P4 segment gut microbial communities from Petit-Saut dam, French Guiana - Emb289 P4 | ecosystem: Host-associated > Arthropoda: Insects > Digestive system > Gut ...
GTCAATTTTCCATCATCTTTGTCCTGGCCTCCCAGTATCGCTCATATTCCGTCTTGTTAGATAATGCAGTACAATGTCCTAGATGGTTTCTATCCATGGGTTCGTGGAGGCTGCATAGTGTGCAGCTGGGGTCAGGGCAGATTCCAATGCGGTGGAGATGTGTACCCAAGCAATCATGCCCAACGCGCAGTCGGAACTCTGCAACTGCACTTCTTCTAGGCCAGTCTGTTACCTTGGATATTTCTTGCGTCCACGGTTTATAGGATAGTCTTGTCTCTAATTCGTGTCTGTGTGCACTTCGGAACACCTGCTTTAAATGTAGTTTAATAGAGTGGTAGGGTGTTTCTCTGATATATGTTTGTGTAATTTTGGCGTCCTTTTTGGCCAGTAAGTCGGCTTGTTAATTCCCTGTAATTTGGCAGTGTGCTGGTATCCACTGCAGTGCAATCTGTTTGTATTTTCCCTTAAGTTGTCGTATTAGGTCCTGGCAGTCTCTGGCTTCAGGTAATGTAGTGTTCCATATCTGATGGGTCACAACCCCTAAGGATCAAATGAATGCAAAATAAATTGAATTGAATTGAACTGACTCTCTGTCTCTCTCTCTCTCTCACACACACACACACAAACATGAATATGTGCACACATGCATGCACAGTGTACATGTCTACATAGATCAACAAACCAACCACTTGCTTGTTCATAATGAGCAACAAGACTGCAAATTGTGTATTCCATGGTATATTTCAGACCTTACCATCACATTCTTTTCTTTCAGAAAGTGTTATTGTCTCACATTACACAGGTAAATGTAATTTCCTTTATGCCAATATGATAAGTATGGTCTTCCCTGTGCCACTTTTCAAAGAACTCATAAATGATCAATAGCATTACCTGTAGATCTATGACATTGATTTCATTCAAATCAGACAATGTAAACAGAGAGAAATTCATGTATGCCACTAAATAATTATGGCTTTCACTGCACAAACTTTCATGAAAGTCAGTTACTCAGTACACTTTTGTGCACATCTCTTGGACCAAATTTTGTCCAAATTGGACTAATCCACGCAGATCACCTTCATATTACAATGACGATTTTTGTAAGTCAAACGTTTTTGGCAGGTTCCTTGTATAAAATATATTTGTCATTCTCTGACCTAAATGTTATTTGATTCTCATTTATTACTGGTGTAATTTGGTTTGGGAATTATTCCAGGAACTTAAAAGATTATGACAATTTTCAATAATATTTCTTTTAAATTCACAAATCTCTGTCTAAAAATAACCAGCACTCTTCTTCATACTGTGACTCACAGCCAAAGCCTAGACTTATCACTCTTTTTGTTGCTGTTTGTTCTTTGTAACAAATATGAGGTTTCAAACCTGTCATCATTGTATTCACATAATTGTTTTGACATTAATGGCATGCAGTAGAGCCCACATTCTATAGTGAAATTTATTGTCAGACTGTATTTTGAGTGTGTCTTGAGTGCTTTCCAAAGCAAAGTGAAGGTATGGAGGCATATGGGGTGGAGTGGGGTATAGCTCCACTCACTCATGACCTTGGCACTAAATATGGTTAGTTCCTCATTTAAATAGTAGCTGGGTGGGCCCCAGAGCTGGTGTGGATGGTTTGGAGAAGAGAAAAATCTCTTGCCATGGCCAGGAATTAAATCATAATTCCTCAGCTGTCCAGCTTGTACCCTAGTCATTATGCTGACAACATTATCCCAATTGCTTTTTGTAAAACAAGTGATAAGGTCTGGTTCCCAGGTACCCTTAACATACACAGTACTAGAGACATTCAGTTACTTACAAGGAGATGACAACGTAAAATATTTGTTTTATTAAGTGGAAATGAATGTCATAGTCTATTGAATAGCACTCCTGCTTGTTTTTCATAACATACTGAATTCAAGTCTTCACCCAGAGTACAGTGTTATGTGGTTTTCTGCAGTCCCTCCAGGAGAATTCCCTGCTGCCATGAATATTTCCTTCCACATCCTGTTCAATTAACTTTGTAATAATTATGTTGCCATTATTGCTACAAAGTCAGAGCTACTGACAGTACCCATATTATTAAATATGTAAAAAATAAGTGAATACATTTGACATTCCTCAGACCAAGCTGCTTGCTACAAATTAATTCCTCTGCTAAAGTAAAACCATACAGATTGCAGGTAGTAGAGTCAAGGGGCCAATTCAAGAACTCAAGAGAATTACGGCTTCTCCAACAGTTAACAAGAGGTGAAGCAGATATTGGTGCTTCCAGTATTATCGTCACTCATGACAGAGTAGGATTAGCTGAATACACTGTGGCTGTTGAGAAATTCAGGTAAATCTTTGTCTGTTCTTTCAGTTCTGTTGTGCCTTTTACCTTAACACAAGAATGCTGATTCATACAGGAGTATGACAAAAGTGGCTGCCATGAAAATTTCATTGTTCCTCTGTCACATAGAAAATTAAAACCCCTTCATTATGATTTGAATATTTTAAGGCAACTGTAAAATAAATCTCTATGTACAGGATATTCATAACTCAGAAAAGAACCCCCAAGACTCTCTATGTTTGATTATGGCTTCCCCTTCCCCCCCAACCAATACTGCCAGTAAGTGTACTTTCATACATTAATTTCCCAGTATTGAAAAACTTTACATCTGGATGGTGAATTTAATTATTCTCCTGTGGTTCCATTCTTTATGTATGATCTCTTTGCTATGATACAGAAGGCAGAATGATGTAGGTTATGATTTTATGACACAGGTTTACTGAATGTAATTACTGTCTGTGTCATTTTCTCCATGATTTATTTCTTTTTGTTCTACGTATTACATTCTAAAGAGTGCAGGTAACTGATGTGAGATAATACAGATGAGTCTTTCAAATAAAACAAAGGAATGAATAATGCTATTGGAGTCCCATCTGCCTGTGTCATAATGAAAATCTCAAAGATTAAATAAATACTGCTGAAAATTTATATTGAGAAGTTTCATTAAAATAGAAGTCTAAACTTATATTTTTGAAGGACATTGACCAATTAGGGTTGTGAAGTCGTTTGGTGGCCTTCACTTAAAACATGTTATGATGAATCATTCATTTGCACATCTAGAATAATAATGCCAGAAATCTTAGAAGGAAAATGTTTTACTGCACTATGTGTAAGCCAAATTTGGTTTCAACATTGCGTACATGGGTCACATCTATAACTGCCATCCTTCCACTAGATATTAGTTATGTCCGCAGTCAGTACAGAGTGAGCTGTGGTGCTGTTGGTTGAGGCACTGTGCCACAAGATGGGAGGTTTCAGGTTCAATTGCCTTGGGGCCCTTGGAAACTTTCAATTAGCGCTGGAGTCCACGTACAGAGAAATTTCCTTTGGGATATAAAGTGCACCCAGCATGTACAGCCAACACCTCTGCTGTCCTAGTTGTACCAAGCATTGAAATAAAGATGCAAGCCCAACATTCCATCCCTTCTCTGGGTCTTCATGACTTCTCATGAAAAAGCTTTACCTCAGCAGTGTACATACATTTTATAGACATACTACTTTAAAACACTCACCCTGTAAGAATCTAGTTTATAGAGCTGTCTTGTTATTCTAGGTGCACAAATTGTGTCAATCAAATCACATATGATTTGATAGTAAGTGTGACTGAATTCTAATTCAGCATTTTTTCTGTCACAGAATGGTGTCCTATATCAATACCCTTTATCAATATGCTTTGACTCTGTCTCTAAAAATGTTCATTCAATGATTATTTTGGGGGTTTTCACACTGTGTAGTGAAGGTATGTCCCACTGTCTCAGAGGAATGTCCTGCTGCCATCTTCAGGGTGACTGAATCAGGTAGATGCTGAAGTAATTGACATAAAGCCCCCCCCCCCCAAAAGAGAGACCATCATATGAACAGCTACCATGAAAACCTGAAAATCTTTAAAAATGTTATCAGCATTATATATCAAGAAAAATATAACCATACTCCAACATAATTTATTTTAATGAACTGAAGAGGAACCCAGTTTTCTGACTAAAAGTCTGCACATTTCACTTTTCTTGACCGTTACTACTTCTGCATATTGCCTGTGATCAATATCTCTACAGCAGAACTTTCAAACTTGGTTATAATTTAAATTATTCACTGACACAAAGCAATGTCAATACACATAAAAGCTGTACCATACATGACAGACATTGATTGACAATCACTTTGTGTGTCAGATGTAATATGTACACTGTTTTGTTTGATCTGTATGCAGTGACACTCGTCAAGGCAAAATCACTTTCCTTAATTGTGGTTCTGTGTGACTGACATAACTCCACAGAAAGGAACTAGTATTACTTGAAATTAAAATCATGTCAAAGACAAGGTCAGTGTACAGAGTTCTCAGTGATGTAAAATAAATTACCAGCAAAAAACTTCATTTCCATTATGTCAGACATTTTTTATCTCCCTTCAAAGTCACAGTTCCATTAAACAGAGTATTTGGAGACAGTCCAATAGAACACTGCACTGCGATCCCTGTTCTATAGGAATAAACTCTAAAATGACAAAGGAACATAACAGAAACAACCATAATTTAATGCAAAATCAATTCTCTGTAGGGTAGTATCTCAGGTGCTTTGGATTTCCCTCTACCCTTACAATAATACATGTAAATGCTTCTGTGATGTATATAATCAAGGCATCGGTATTTTCATTAATTGACTGTGGGACCAGAACCCTGCCTGACAGAATAGCCTGTACTGAGACCTCATAACATCCATATGATACTTAAATGAATTACATTAAACTTATAGAGACAGGGAGTTTGTATAATCATTTCAAATATAATTTTGTCACAGGCAGACAAATTCATGTTGTAAGGATACACTAAACTACACTAATGTATGAGTTGTGATACAACTTTTAAATAGCAAGTGTTGTCTGTAAGTTACAATTTTGAATAACTCTAACACTCTCCACCTTATTCTGCTTGCATAGAAACTTCAGATAATTTTCAACAGAATGTAAGTAGTTATCAACTGTATATTAGCACCATTCTTATATGATAAATATTGATTTCTTCTGTACTAAAAATATATAAATGAAGTCCTCCAGTCACTCATTTTAATTATTTTATTGCAAGCACTTCCATGTCAAAAAGTATGTGATATTGCGCATCAAAATTAAATATACTACAACCACCAAGACTTTCCTTAAAAAATTAATGAAGCAGAAACAAAGCAGGAACACATCTTTCTTAACTCCCCACCACAAACCCAAAAGCAGTTTTTTACTTAAGAAGGTTTTACAGAATAGAATAGGTAGCCCTTGGATCAGATTTTACTAAGGAATCTGACAAATTTAATTACAGTCACTTCACCCACTGTAGTACTGCTGCAAAAACTAACTGTGTCTTTTATACATAGAGCAGAAACACAAGAGAGAATAAGAATACAAGCAGCAGATATGAAATTCCCAGAGATATATAAATATTAATGAAATGATGGGAACAACAATTGGACTCATTGATTTCATAAGAAGTGAAAGTGATTAATGAATTAACATAAGGAGCCTAAGCATTGGGTGTAGAGCAAAACAAGTGAGAAAATGTATATAACACAGTAAGTGGAAGGAAGAAACAAGGTATAAAGTGAATGCTTTTGGAAGGACAGAGAATGGAAGATATGACCCACCATCTTGGAAACATAAATGGATTATGATGAAAATTACCAATTGCTGTTATAGTGGGAAAATTTGCTTTAACACAAAACTGCAAAATATTCCTGAATAAAATATAGTAAACAAGTCACTGGGTCACTCGCTCTGTATTCATTTGTGTGGCACTGTATGTATTTCTGCTTACACACACACACGCACACACATACATACATATGCACACACACACATCATGTGTGTATGTGTGTGTGTAGAACATGCAGTTTCATTTTTTTCTATTTTGTTCTTTAGAAATACATAAATTACAAAAGGAAATAAAGTGTTAGGAAACAAACCATTCAGTTAAAATACACCTAAGTTTTTAGTTATCTCAACATTTGCTAATCAGTTCTGTTTAAAAAATAATGGTTCTGTTTAATGTATGACATTTCTGTCACAGGCCACAACTGTATTATAAAGTGCAGTCTGTACGGGCTGCACGTAACATCTACATCCTACCGTTCTCGGTTGGTGTTTGGGCATCATTATGCTCACTGCTGTTGGCTATCACTGTTGCGCTCACATTTATTCTCCGCCGGGAGTCACAGCTACCTAAACATGATTTTGGGCTATTGATGGATGAGGACATAGCTGATAAGTCAGTGCAGTTGAAGTGGGAACTTAGTGAGGTTCTGCTGGTCACCACTGGAGCAGTTTGTCAGCAAGGTATATGTCATACTCACAGGTAAATATTTCATCCTTGCAGAAACTGAGGATGTAATCTTAAGATCACGTTTAGGAAAATGCAGAAAAGATAACATCCAGTTGAGGTTGTACACTTCTAGTTTACGCACAGTATGTAGACCTGTAGGTCAACAGTGATGTTTTAGAGAGACAAGCTGCCTCCACATTTAGGGTCAAAGTTAGTACATTAATATGCAGTTAAGTTTTACAGGCAGGAAACAGGGAAGGTGGCCGATCAGATTCACAATGGGGACAAAATTCTGTGCAGACTGAAAAGTATGGGGGGGGGGAGTAAGTATAAGAAAAAGAAAGAGAGAAAGAAGAGAGAGAGAGAGACAGCTTTTGAGGAACATAAAGTGTTGTCATAAGAGCAAAGATAAACCTGAAGACAGAAGCAGCATATTTGTGTAAATGATTGATATTCACCTATAAGGCTACATGGTGTCACAGTCTAGAAGACTAGCCTCAATAAAATCACCTAAAAAAACCTGAAAATGTGCATAACAAGCCAAGTGTTTAAGTAGACAGACTGATTAAGGTACTAATACTTGTACAGGAGACGGAAGTGTAAAATGTTCTGAATTTAATAGAAGCATGCACTTCCCAATATGAGTTCCTGTTAGCTTCTGTATGAAAAGTAATTTCGATTTGTTACTGCCATTCAAGGCATTTGAATGTTATCACATTTGTTTGGATTATTTTGTCCTTTTATATTATGATGTCTCCATATCCAGCACTTCTTACAGTTTTTTGTGATGCTGTCAGCAACTCAGACTACAGAGAGTCAAATGATAGGAAAAGTGAGGAATTATGAATTGAAAAAGATTTCAAACGAATTGGCAATGGACTAATCAATGTACTATCCCAGCATCTGCCTGGAAGGATTGCAGAACCACAAAAACATCAGGATAGCCAATGATCCAGGCGAGATTCAAACCAGGCAAACAAGTCTACAGCATTATCACTACACCAGTCAATTAAGTGCATTATGGTTATGAGACACTCACATAACCTTTGCTTGCTCAATAATACAGTACATTTCCATATTTAGTATGCTGCTCTGGGATTCCAGGTTTACTACAAACTATTACAGTCAAGGCTGATGAAACTACAAGCTCCACATCATTCACCCAATAATTTTCCTGTAAGCACAATATTGACAGAAAATTTAGCATAGCAATATCACTCAAAGTTTGTACCTCATTTTATCACTTAATACTTCCATTTGACACTATGCACATATAACACTACAGAGAAACTCAGCACATCTCTCTCTTCTTGATTGTGCTCTTCAAAGATAAGAACACTGTAGTGATTAACATACCAGGAATTTTACACTACAAAACCAACATAAAAATGTCATTACCATGACAGCTCTATACTAACATGACTTACAAGCATCCTCAGGCATTAAATAATACAAGTTTAAAACAGGAAGTTACAAAACATTATGACATCATTGCAGCATGTAAATATAACAGACAAAAAATTAACCAGAAGTGAATTTACATGACATAGAGTGCACCTAACTACATCAGGTAAAGAAAGAATAGCTAATCTTATGGGACAGAGTAGAACCAACATCTTGACAAGACAGAAGAGTCTCCCTATTAGTTTATTATGGAAAGACTATAAAGATACTACTGCCAAAGAGGACAGGAAGACATTCACAAGTGAGTGTCCAGCTGATATGCATATGAGGAAAGTAAGGATATGAGGAAGAATTAAAAGGACTCCAATAACAAGAAATGAAGATTTTTCGTGGACAACAAGCTTATCAAGGACAACAGTGTAAGAAATGGTGACAGCAGTTTACAAAATAGTGACAATTACAATCCTAAACAAGTAGATATATGTAATGTAACATCAATCAGAAAATAATAAATAGTCATACCTCCACAGTTACTCCCCAGAATATAATGTTAGGTGGAATATACTCACCTCAAAATTTCTCATATCAGACTACTCTAGTACAGAATAGGTCTTCACCAATAAATAACAGTAACAATTATCTACCTAATAATCAGTTCTTAAAAAAACTTTACATCATAACATCAGAGGTTTAAAGAATAAAACTAATGAAATTTTTTGTCATATACAGTAATTCATAATCTACCAAAAGTTTTACATTTGATCGAACATCACTTAAAATCAACTGAATTATCAATTACTCAAATAGACAATTATTTTTGGCTGCTAATTACTGTTGGATGTCTGAAAGTAGGAGTCACTATTTTTATTCATAAACATTTAAAATTCACAGCTATAAATTTACATACATACTGTATTGAATAAAATATTGCAGCATGTGCAGTAAACTTAATTCCACACACACAAACACATATGCATTCTAACTATCTACAGAGCCCCATTTGGTAAGTTTAATAACTTCTTAATCCAGCTAGAAGAGATACTACAGACAATATGTAATCTGAAATTAGACTTTACCATTTGTGAGGATATTAATATAAACCATCTTACTAAGGGTAGTAAAAGAGGTCAATTTGATGCTGTATTAATGTCTTGTAAGCTTATAAGTACAGTTATTTCCCCTACTAGAACTGAAAATAATTCCAACTCAACCACTGATAACATTTTTATTGACACCTCCATGTTTGAAAATTATACTGTATCTCCTTCAATAAAAAGGCTATCAGATCACGATGTGCAAATGATAATAATTCATGTTCCACAGAGGCAGCTAGATGTGCATCTAACCCGCTATAATAGACTTCTAATATAACCTAAGCTGCAAAACATGGGATTCCATCTTCGGCAGTGACAATGTAAATAAAATTTTTAATACATTTCTAAATACTTACTGAAGAATCTTTTATTCAAATTTCCCCCTACTTAAAGCATAGCAACTAATAATTTTTGGATTCCCAAAGGTATAAGAATCTCTTGCCATTGTAAAAGGACACTATGCACAACAAGAAGAAACAGCAGTAATCCATCCATTAAAAAAATATTACAAAGATTATTGTAAAACCATGGCTATTATTATACAAAACGCAGAGAGATTACACTATGACAATCAGATAAATAGTGCTCATAATAAAGTAAAAAATACCTGGGATTTTATAAATTCAGAAACACAGAGGAAGACAAGTTATGGGGAAATACAATCTTTAACAACTGGGAATAAGAGCATAAATAACCAACAGAGGATTGTCGAGGTTTTCAACACCTATTTCCCCTCTGTAGTTGATATCATGAATAATAAGAATCAGGTTTTTACAATAAATGAGGATAACAGCATAAACAATGACAGTTCCAAACTCTCAATTCATATATAACATAATTAAATCCCTTAAAGCAAGAGACTGATATGGCTATGATGAGATTTCTACAAAGATTCTAAAAAGAAGTTCCACTTTTAGAATTTCACCATTAAACTAAATATGTAAAAAGGCTCTCTTCAAGGGCATCTTCCCAGACAGACTGAACGTTTCTGTAATAAAACCACTATAGCAAAAGTGTACTAAGCTTGATATGTCTAATTATAGACCAAAATCACTTTTAACTTCCTTTTTTGCACTCATTTTCTGATGGTTCATGGGACAGCACAAGTTATAAACATGGCTAGAGGCACATTACTTTCAAAAATTTCAAATGCAAGTAATATTCATAATGTGCATATAACTAGAATAGACACATATTTTGGTGCCAGATTTTGTACAACTCAATTCTATGTTTCATGTAAAAGAAAAAGGATGTTGAACATAACACTTCAGCATAAAAATCACATATCTGCTAACCAATAAATCTGTTAGTCTATAACATCTATATATTTTTGGATGGACAGTTTTTTTCCCTTAACATTTGAACATCATGGTCATAGCACAGATGGGCTCCACAAGTAAACAAACGTCATTACTACAACAATTCCAATGGGATTAAATTTAAGCTACAGTGTTTGTAAAAAATAAATTGTCAATACTATCCATAACTACAAAGTGCATCATTTATGTGCATCTGTAACAATGGCTCTAAGTAACACGATTTGTTATTGCTGACTTACAGGTTCAGCTCGAAATCCTACAACATCAGCAGCAAGAACACTGTTTATTGTCCTGTTTGTCCTTGCTGTGCTGACATACACAGCCTACTCAGCTAGTATTATTTCACTGCTGTCATCACCAACCTCTGTCACCAGCACACTTCAAGGTATCTTGCGCCATGGCTCTAAGATGGGACTTGCTCTCCTCAACATACACTACTACCATGCCCATTTCAAGGTACAGTACTGCACTGCCAAATACTTGCATATTTTTAACATTAAACATAAAATGAACACCTAGTATACATATACTGTAAATACTTTACATGATATGTGTGTATGAGGCAAACCAAGATAAAACCATAGAAACACTAATAAGGTCTGTCCTATGGTACAGAAGGAGTGTGCACATTGTCACAGACTGCAGAAAAAAATGCTTAATGCATTTAAGGGATAAGTCTTAAGGAAAATTTATGGACCTGTGTTGGTTAATAGACAGTGGCAAAACCAGTATAATCATGAAATTTATAAATTATACAAGGAAATGGAGCTGACTAGGAATACCAGATTGAGAACTCTAGTGAATGGGTCATGTGATGACGAAGAATGAAAGGGTGCTCAAGAGAGCACTGCAAGGAAACAGAGAAGGGTGATCATTTGGATGGCCCAGAGGGAGATGGTTAGATGCAGTGGACTGGGATGCTAAGAGGATGTTGAACTGGAGGAACTGGAGAAGGCTCGCAGATGATAGAGATGCCTGGAGGCAGTGGAATAAAGAGGCCAAGGTCCAAGTTGGATTATAGCTTAACAGACGAAGAAGAAGACGATAATGATGTGTGTGTATGTGTGGATGTACACATGTGTTCTGAGTTTTGTAATGGTCCTGCAGTAACTGTAAAAGCTGTGCAGCACAAATCAAGTTGTGTCCAATAATGACAGGGGGTCCTTGAACAGTTGAATATCTGCTAACTGATTCAAGCATACTGTGTAAGGTTGTTCATCAGGTACTTAGCTAAACCTCAACAGCATCACTGCAAACATGGGACCACAAGCCTGTAAATTTGCTGTTGGACACTTTTGTAACATACTGTATATGGAAGGTGTTAAAAACATAAAACAGAGGAACATAATTTCTAAGAATACCTGTTCAGCATTACATGACATTGCATTAACTACAACAGATCACCACCAAAATCATCAATCAAATGAACATGCACACTCCTCGTTGATGAACTTCTCTTCTATATTGTTTTAGAACTATCATACTGTCATGCATCCCACTGGGCCTTCTTTTCATTACTTCACTGTCTACAGCCGCCCTTGATATACCAACTGTCCATTTGCATAACAATATTAATCATTTTTACATATATGACATATATTTCAGGAGCCAGGATAACCAAGTTACAAGGCTACAGGCTGGATGATCTCAAATTCAAATCCTGGCAGGGGCTAGAGGTATTTTTCTTCTCCAAAACATCAGACTAGATCTGGGACTCACCCATCCTCCTATTCAATGGGTACTGGAGTTCTTTCCTGGGTGTAAAGTGCCTGGGGCATGAAGTTCACCACTCCCTTCCATTCAGCAACAAAGTTAAGAACAAGATGAGCTATATCTCCTCTCCCTCTATAGGCTTTCATGGCATGGAGAGAACAACTTTAACTTCACCTCTACTTTTTGCAATACATACTTTATTATTTTATGTATATGCTCCTCCTTATATCAATAGCCCTTAATTCCCTCCACATACTTCATCTCATCAGCCTGTAGCTTATTTAGTGCCCCTTGATATGTATGCGTGATGCAAATCAGTATGATACTAATGAAATGAAATAAATACCCTTCATACAAAATGACCCTCTCTAGATGGCCATATTGTCTCACATTCCAATTCTCTTATAGAACGAGGATAATGCCGTTTCTCAGAAGCTTCACAAGATAGAGGTTTCACCATCATTCTTGGAGCTGGCTGATGGTCTGGAATCCACTGTGAAGGTAACATCTTGAAGTTTAAGAAGAGCCTCTCTCACAACAGTCATTAAGACTTCAAACATTATACTGTACACCAAAAACTAAAAAGCATTATATGGTATTTATGGTAGTAACAAATGGCACATGGAGGCTGGTGTATCAATTTCTGAATATACAGAAAAATGAAGAGGAATTTTAATTCAAATAATAAAAAGTACAACTGAATTGAAGCAACTTCACTCTCACAGTTGTAGATTTCATTTTTGTTCAGCTTCTCTCTTTGTGAAGACAGACAAAAGACAGAGGAAACACCTGAAAACTGATGTCAGAATTCACACTCCACATGCTTAACACCAATATACACATCAACCATTTCATATTGCCAAACCAAGGTATTAATGTTTCTCTTCACATTGAGACTGATGAGAAAATATTATCATTATGGTATCAGCGACAGTGTTTGTGGTAGTAGTTTCAGTAGCAATGATGGTGGTAATGATAACAACAGATGCATTTATATGCAATTTTATCAACCTAATCCAAATTAACATTTGTGGCTGTCCTTATCAAAGCTTTTCTTTCAAAAATGCCAATTGTGAGATAAACCTTTTCTATCTTTATTCTTATGCATCTTTGGGCTCTCTTTTGTGAGGTGGTCAAAATAAGTAATTTATGAACACATTTTTTCAGTTTCTTCTAACCTGCAGTTCACCTTAGACTGATATCCAGCTTCTCTAATCAGTTCTCCTTGTAACAGACCATGTTTTACTGCCTTATATTAACTACATACACATATTTGTTCTAAAATATTCATGTTCATATAAAACTGCAATTATTCATAGGGTGAGGTCGCATTTTGTGCTGACAAGGTGGAGGCACACACCTATCTCCACCGCAGCCACCAGACAGTGGAAGCTTTGTGTAGTGTGGGAAAGATCCCACTGATTCAGGGCCCAGAATATCAGCGTGCCTTTGCTCTTCCAGTCTCTTCCCCATTTACAAGGCCTATCAATTTTGGGTAAGAACATTAAATACAATCAGTCTGATTCTCACCTTGAATATTATCAGTAATTCTGTACCCAGAATGAACTGTATGCTATCTTTTCTCAGTCAGTATATAGAAGAAGTACACAAATTTCAAACATATCCATAGTATATGTATTGGTTGCATACACACATATATATAATTTCCTTTTCATTTTCCCTGCCTTATGCCACTGAGAAATATGAATTAAACTCCTTGCCTGTCAAATCTGTGTCCTCTTGATGAAGTCACATTCCCATCTCTTCTTAGCCTCACCTGTATGTTTTCTTCTCCCAGTGTAATATTTCATGGCTCCATGAAATTACAGTCTAGATCAAGGTTTGCGATATTTGGCAGATGGGGTAGCAGTGTCCATTCCAGTGTTGACTTTTCCTCTCCAGTGCTTCAAACACGCTGTAAATACTTTGGTTTGTTTATGTACATCATAAGCCAATAACCTATGTGCTGTATCCCCTCCAGTTCAGATTTTCCTCAATTTAATGTTGAAATCCAAATCTTCAATGGTACTTTCACTTTGTATATTTATGTTCCAAAGAATGGATAAACATGGTCATGTAAACATAGGTATTAATACTGAATGTTCATTTGAGATGAAAATTGTTGTGACAGCATGGCAGTAATTTACTGCATGACCATAAAGGCATAAACCCCAGTGGTTTCACAGCATATGATGGTGATACTCTTTATCATCTCCACTTACACAGAACTTCGTGACTGATCACAGCAAAAAGGTGACCAGAACTTCACAGCTTCCATACAAGCTGCAGAAAATGATCACAGCTGCCTTCAAGAATGCCTCACAGCATAAATTCCCCTAGGTTTTTGATATGTTAATGACTCTATGACCAGTTCTAGGAGCCACAAGATGTCATCAACTGTACAACACAGTAATAAATTATGTGCTTATGGTGAATAGTATTCATTTCTACAGAACAGCAGTAAAATAGTTTTGAACTAAACGAAATAATTTGTAGAGGATAAATATTGATCTACTGATCAAGAATCATACCTCTAACCAGAACAATTTACTGCACTACTGGCAATACCGGTAGTTAAGTACTAGTATTGACCAGTAAACCACTTGTACCAGAGAAAAGTCCAGTTCATTCAGGTTCCACTACAGACAAGTTTTACCCCATAAAGACCATGCTTACAAGAATCACCTGGTTCTTCCAAGAACTCCCTGTTTCCTGTTATACAATAGTGATACAAACCTTCTACTGTTGGTGAAACAAACTTTCACACTTATACATCACAAAATCTTTTCATATACAGATCATTCACCTCTGAGCAACCTTTGCTTAATTACAAGTTTCAGCTTTAAGTACACAGATGGAATTTCCAGAGCCTAGTATGAAAGTTAAACTATTACTATTATTTTTAACAACAGTAAATCAAATGAAACTGCATGGATTCTTAAAATGATTTACCACTACATATAAGGAACTCTGTGTAGTAGGCTGTATGCTTCTAATTTATTGGTATAAAGAATGAATTAGGAATAAGTGTGTAATGTGGGAAATGCAAGCTGAATACTTCTGAGCAATGTGTGGTTTGTCCAGACCACAGTAACATAGTGATTGGTGTTGTGTGTCAGTCTGTTGCGTCTCATCCAGTTCGGTCTAATGGCACGAGAACGGCAACGATGGTTTGAAGTAAAACCATTGTGTGATTCACCTGAGCCACCTGCAGGAACCAGCTTTATCAGTATAGCAATTGATGACATCTATCCTGTCCTGTATCTCATTACTTTTGGAACTGCTTGTTCTTGTATCCTGCTGCTATTGGAGTGCATCATCCATTACAGGTATATTTGAATTTTATTAAATAAGTCCTACAGAATCTAATGTTTATTGGACCGTGCATCATTGTGATAGGTGAAGAATAAAAGACCAACTTGATGTCACTTGATATTTTATTTCACTTCTTATGTGTTCAATATTCATATCCGTGTTGCAGGCTGAAGCCTGCAACACAGATACCACTCCAACCCAATCACACCGAAACTCCAACACACATCGAACCAAGAACAATATGACCAATGTGGTAATTCAACAGAATAGTCGCAAGCTCCTGATGATGGATATACTAATGTCCGAAACATGTTTAGCACATAAGAAGTGAAATAAAATAGCATGTGACATCAAGTTGGTCTTTTATTCTTCAAGTCCTATAGACTACAGCTTGAAAATGACTAACTGGTACCACAGCATTTTCTGCTTTATTACAGTATGAAGTTATACAGGAAGAACTATAGAAATAAACAAAATGCTTGTTACAAGGGGACAGCACGACAGAAAGTAGTAAGTCTGTATGATACTCCAAAGATAAAACAGATGAGAGCTACCTGGTGGATATCCAGAGTATGGCAGAAGTTTCATCGCAGTTTTGCTACTGCACCTCTTCCTTTCACTCGCTAGAATGGCTTTATATGGAATAAGATATAAACATTAAGAATCAATTACAGCAAATATCAAGTTACAGTAAATGCCATGTTTTACCATTCACACTTTTATGAACCAAGATGACCATATATTTTAGGACATAATGACTTTCTCCTACATCCTTCAACAGCCATTATCATCACTATCACCATCATCATCCTACCATATGTAAATTCTACACAACCTCAGCAAGTAGCACACAGCAACATAAAACAGATACTCTATTTACACCAGTGCAAGATGATTCTAATCTAAGACAACCCCCCAAGTGAAACAGGTCTGAGAAGGGAAAAAGTATTTATTCAAATCCAAGATGACTCCATAAAAACGTCTGCTAACAAAAATATTTTACTATTAATTTCATATACTTAATACACAAAGCATGTCAGGTTCTACCTACCTTTACCAATCACTGTCACTATCTCCAATCTTCCCAGTCAGTGCCTTCATCTTCCTCACACTAACTTATAACATTCCCATCTTCTTCACTGTCATTCCACTATATACCATCATCAATCCCATCCACTGCACTGGATATATAGCACTTCTTACAACTCTTCACAGTCTTCTGGTGAGATGTGCCACAATGCTGTTATGATCCACACTGACTAAATACTGCATGTATGCTTCTTGGTTTATCAACTACCTTGTGCCCATGAAGATTCACACTTTTCTCCACAGATGTTAGTGGTGTTAACAATTTTTTGTGTTCTAGTTTTCTGTGTTGTGTCTGTGGTCTAGTCAGAGTTCATGGCTCTATCTATGGTTTTTAGTATGTGGACTGGTCCAGGTTTTATTTTTGAGTCTTGTAGTGAATTTTTAATTTTTCAATAGCTATTTTCCTGTTACTGCCCCTGGACTAGATTTGTTCTCATGTGCACATCTTAAGTTACTGTTTCTGTGGTGCGCAGTGATTGCTAATAGTTCAACCTAAGTGGTACACCAGGTTAGATGTTTCTTTGCCACCAAAATGCTGCGCTTCTTTAAAAAAGTAGATGATGGACAAGTCCCAAAAAAAGATTTATGTCAATTAACTTCAGTCACGTTCTGTTTTCACTTCTGTTTTTCTTGATCTTTAAAGATGGGGCTGATAGGTGGTCCCAAAATGTCAGTAAGGGATTACCATTCTCTGCCGCACAATATCCCAGGAGAGCACATATCTCACTTGATTTGGTGATGCACGCCTTGGTTTGGTTCCACATCATCTGGTTCAGAGTGATCCAGTTTGGTGCGATTCAGTTCGGCGTTTCATACACAAATTTAAGATGACCTCATAATTTAAGCACCAAATTTAAAGAAAAACCCTATCTTCCATTCAAGTAAATATGGTAAATCACATTAATACTAATACTTCTATAGGAACACTACTTCTTCACAATCCTGTTATTGAATGACTTGTATGTGCATCCATACGAGTCTATGCCCTGACATTACACCTAGACAACAGATGTTAAGGGTGAAAAGGGCAGATGTGTGGGGTACATAACAGAGAGAAATACAGATATGGAATAACTGACTTGATGGAATTGGTCCATTACCTCATGTTAAAAATAATAAAATATAAAACCCTAAATATTTGGAAGAGGATCAGTGCCCGTCCTCAGGCTAAAAATACCATAAAACCAACTCAGATGGGCCCAATTGGTACAGCTGTTCTCATTCTCTTGGCCTGGAAGTTAAGAAGAGTTTATTATTTTGTATACTATCTGTAGAATCTTATAGAATAGTACTTGTACAGAAACTGTAGTATAGCAACAGGTAACAGATTGCAAGGCAGTTTTTGTTAACCTTATATATATGATCATTCTAATGGCACTTGCTGGCATCTGTAAATGAAACTGTTACTCAACATGTGTTTCACTGTAGTAGGTTGCAACACTATATTTTTGGCAGATATATGAGAAAAATTGTTAGTATAATGAAGCATAACCTCTACCATTTATATGACTAAGAACATTTACATGTCAGTGAACATCCAAGTGGTATATAATATTTTAATTAAATCTGGATATAAAACACTCTGGGAGCCAGGCCAGCATAGCTAGTATAATGACTAGGCCACAATGTACTGGGCAACTGACAACAGTGGTTCTATTCCCAGGAGGCGTTAAAGAGATTTTCTCTCCTTCAAAGGATCTGGTTTGGCTCTGGGACCTACACAGCACTCTATTCAACAAGTATCAAGGGCTTTTCTCTTGGGAAAAGAGCAGCCAGGGTGTGAAGCCAACCACTCAGCTCCATACTGTGCGTGGGTTAAGAATGAGTGGAAATATAACCCCACTTCACCATATGCCTTCATGGCATTCACAGGCTTTATCTTTTACAATAAATCGCTTAGACTCAATTCACATACTCAAAACACTTAACAGCTCTGAAATGTTGGAAATTAACTGTACGAGCGCGCGCGTGCACACACACACACAGTTCATGCCCACAGAAGAATTCACTACATACAGATATATGAACACCTCAAATCATAAACAGGCCGGTCTTGTTTTATGCCATTTCTTTTTGTGCAATTTAATTTTAATGTTACTTGAAAATTTACACCACATTTGCAATTTACACAAGATTTTTTGGTTTAGTGTGATTTGGCATACACGATCCGTGGCTGCTCTTGTTGTGTTGGAGGCTAGCAGAAAATGACGTCACTGTCACACCATCAGTCATGTGTATGGATTTATTGCAAGGGTACTATAATAATGTGGATGATGTTGCTCCCCCTTCAACAGCATTGGCTTTTGTTACCAAAATTAGTGTAAAAGGTAAATCTACATAACTTAGTGAATTCCAACTAAAAAACTGGCAAAAGACAATCAGTACTGAAGAGAAATTAGACCAATAAGCCAACTTAAAAAAGGTGAACAAATTATTGACATATGCTGTAATAGATTCATGATAATGCCGACAGAATTATAGATAATGCTAAGTTAGAAACTAAGATGTTTGTGTAGCAAGACTACCACAATCCTATCAGAATGAGCTGTACCAAACACTGTGGAGTCTCTTACATTTTTACTACATTACAAATAAATAAATGTACTGTATAGAAATGTACACATACTGTATATACAGTACATATATACTTTACAGTCTGTTGTCCACTAGTGGTATAGTCATATGCTATATAGGATGAGGTTGTCAATCTCCAAACCCCCAAGAAATATACTGTAAACAGGAATTTTGTGTTTGATTTGCATAACAATTTTCAGTAACCCTGGTGTAAAATGAGACCTGCATGTACAGTAATGGTATTTGGTAGATGTACCTGAGTACAGCCTTTCATTGCACTTGTTCCACTGTATAGGTGGCCTTTTCTCCCATTCAGATGCAGGAACAATGGGACTACAGTACCACGGAGAGGTTACCAGTTCAACTTCCTATCTCTCAGAAATGTACATGTATTAAAACAGGGTCCATAATCATTTCCACACTTAGGGTGCAATTTTTACATCATGGAGTGGTATTTCATATGTAAGATGCAGATTTTCTGTACTCCAGTCCCTGTTATTGCAAACACCCCCATACAGTTAATTCTGAGTGTTATGTAAGGCAGACACTACATATGTTCAATTAGCTCTCACTCTATATTGCTGTTGCAGTCACACTAATGCCATAACTGACTAGAAAAGGCACCTATGGCTATAATGGCCAAGTGTCCTGGTCTTGTGTACAGTCCATGCAACACACCTGGTCTCAAGAACCACCATTCAGTCTGCAAAATTAGTTCCCTTTATTTTACTTTTTATGTAATACTGGCACCTACTGGATGCATACACCACTGTCATTGCAGCTCATGCTTAGTTCACTGAATTTAAGAGCATTTTTCTGATGCCTGTGTCACGTCCATAAGTTACATATACGTGTAAATTTTAACAATTTGTTTGTTTGGAAGATACACTGATAATTGAATTATTAAATTAATCACAGTATGACTCAGGGAAATTAAAATGTTCATGAACTTGGAATTCATTATCAAGGAGTAATTACTGCAACTTATATGATAGCTGGTTGGGTACCTACTTCACGGATTCTCAACTTTTATTAATGCCGGTATAACATATGCCCACAATGAGGCACCTTAAGACCAAAAATCAGTCCTCAATTATGAGTATTAACCTAACACTCATTCAGTAACATTGTACTGTTCACATAAAATATGGACATCTCCTCCACGAAGAACACTGTAAATGAACCAAATTTTCAACATTTCACATGAATATGTAAAGAGAACATACATGGTATTCTCTCTTCTTTAACTAAGATTCCTAATACAAAGTTACTGATAACATCTGAAATCCCATCAACTGAATGCAGTGTACTCATGTTATTTGCAAGATATCTCATCCAAACCACGAAACAACAGAAACAATGTAAGAGACACTTCATCACTGTGATAAAATGAATAATATTGCAGCCCTTATTCTGAACTACAAAAAGTTGGTGTCATTTTTCCAATGACAGATTTACACGTATGTTAGTAGATTTATTAGTACAGTATTTAAAACATAAATCTTTATCATCCAAATTAAAGGAAGATAAACTTACCCTTTTAAGGTTCATAAAAAATTTTGATGTCTTGAAAAAGGATAGAAAATAACACCTAAATAATATAATCCACGCAGATTATATATATTTTTTTTAATTTTAAATATTACATTCATTTCCAACAAGTCAAACTATCATCACAGCTTTTGTTCTACAACTTACCTTTAGTACAATGTACAATTACCACATCAGACTAGAATGTAAAAAATGCATGTTCATCTTAAAGCATCTATTACATCTTTCTCAGTATTTATGTTTTTAAATGTGGCTAAATCTTTTACGTCATATCCTGACACTAGCAACCTACCCAATGAAAATCATTAATTTTTGTAAATGGCAAATAATCAAGACACCTCCCTGCTCTGCCTCAGAAGTTTTAACTTAGGCTGGCATTAGGCAGTTATTTTGTACAAAATTATACCATTTCATTCTATGGTAATCACAGTAACAAATAATAAATCCATCACAGTTCACAGTTAATACCTTGTTCCATTTCACACAGCTGCATTCTTCCATGTGTGTACAGTATTTAAAATACTGTCATTAGCAATTTGTTGGGGAGAAAATAATACTGATGCCATAATTTCAATATCAAGTGTACCAATAACATAACAGAACGGAAGTACTACATTTATGAATATAACATAAATACAATATATTGTTAAAATTTTATGCCTTGTCTTGTACTCTGAATTAATACAATATTCAGCCCTCTCTACAAACTCATATTTCTAAACATTTTCTCAAATACAGTAAAAAGGTGAAAACAAAATGTATATCATAACATTGCTCACGTGGCTCTAATCTCTAGTAACTTCATACTGTACTGAACCGTGCTTCATTCCACATCTCATGTCAGTGACAGCACAAACACTTCATTCCGCATTGCTGAAACAAACAGAAACAATACAGTTATATAAACTCAGATTCTTGTACATGTTATTTGCCCCACGTTTGTGTAGCTGTGGGGCCGCAATGAAGATTTATCAAACTGAGTCATCTCTAACATGCAACAAAGTTTTGGAAATTTAAAAGCAGCTATACTGTCAGAATGATCAGTCATTCCCTTACACTTCATACAGGCGTCAATTGCAGAACCACTAACAGCAAAACAGTATGCTACACATAGCCTACACAATCAAAATGTGGCTTATGCAAATTCTTGCTGAAGGTGTAGGTTAGGGTACAGTGTGAAGTGCAGCTTCTCTAAATAGGAGAAAGCAGAACAGAATAATGTGCATGCTATATGCTATGACTGCACCATACCATGCACTTAATCTTAATATCTCAAATGTTGTCCATATTGGTACATCTTGTACTGCACTATACACTGCTCCAGCAGTGCCAAATACATGCACATGATAGTACAGAAACGGAGGGGGGGAACCACTCGTACACTTGAAATTCCAAAAAGCACTTTTGTTAAAACTGAAGAATGTTATCTTCATCATGGTTTGGGGCTGTATTTTAATGTGGGGATAGCAGTTTAACATCTAGGTACATGAGGATTTCAAAGCCTCTGAGTTCCACAGGGCCAGCAGCCATTTTTAACCTCAGTGTAATGGCAGCAGTACTGAAAAAATGCAATGCTCATTCAGTTGGACTGCTGCAATAATGTGACACACAATCAGTAAAGGTTAACATAATTAAACTGGTGACACATAATAGAAACCAACTTCTTGCAACTGGCTATGCTTGTCTCAACAATTTTTACTCTACACTGTGACATAATCATACAATCATCCCTGTCTGTTGTGACAAGTGCCATGAAATTCAGAAACTAATTTACCAGAACCAGATCTTGCGGGGAACAAGCTACATGCAGGGAATTGGCTATGGCTCATACTGAATGACACTTACAGTCTCAGATTCACAACATACTTTTTACATCATTTCTATGGTCTACAACCCATTCACAACTACTGATAAAGATATGAATTTTCTAAATATGTAATTTGGAAACTCTACTCATCTTAGGAAGCCAACATTTATTTACACAGCCTCTTTCTGCACCTCGTATGCAATCAATCCTCTTTACCTTTATGCATTTCAACAGCCTGAATTCCAAGTCATTATTATTATTCACCATTGCAACCACAACTTTAACATAGTTTTAACAGTTTTTTGTATCTTTATAGTGAAAAAATGTCACTGTTCTTGAAAAAAGCCTGAGGATTTCTGAGATAATTTTGTGAATATAACTGCAATCTAATATGCAAGAAGAAGACCACATTTTAATGGAGTGGTAAGCATATGAAGTGTTTAATATGTCCACAACAGGAGAAGCATGCCACATTCAGGTTACAGAATACCATTTCCAAAAATGTTTAAAAACAATACTTGATTTTTAGGTGTGTTTGCACTGAGGAAAGCAACTATTAGCCTTGTCATGTCCGTCCACAAGGAACAACTCAGCTCCCACTGGGCAGATTTTCATGAAATTTGCTATGTGAGCATTTTTCTTAAGATATGTCTAGAAAGTTCAAGTTTCATTACAATTGGACAAGAATAATGGGTACTTTACATAAAGACTAATGTACCTTTTTAATGATATCTTGCTCAGTTTTTCTTAGAATGGAAAATATTTCAGACAAAAGTTGTACAGAAAATCAAAATACACATTTTATGTTCAATAACTTTTTTTTTTAAATCATGCAATTCATGAGATTTGTGGAAAAATGTTCTGGAGTGGGGCAGGCCACAGATGACAATATGGCATATGCACATTGCATGCTGGATACCTAGGGCTACAAATACACACTCAGGTTATGTAATACTTATAGCTTTCCCACTGCAACAACGGTTTCACGAACATGGCCTCAATGTTACATTATATGTACATTGCCTCTCTTGCTGGGCTTACAGTATGGTAAACATGACTTTTTTGTTATTTCTAGCTTCAGTAATGTGTATATACTTAAGTTGTGAACAGGCTGTATAGTCATTCATGTAATAGATGACTATGCCCATATCTCTCAGTCCCTGCCAGTTAAGGCCCCTTTAATGTTTGCAGATACATACATAATGCGCATTGTGTTGGTGAATCCTGGACCTCGCTTCCAGCCTGTCACGACAACCACAGGATCCCCTGCCTTTATGAAGCCTCGGCCCTTACCAAACTGGAGACCAAACTGTACTCTTGCATCCACATCTTTCAGCCAGTCATCTGACACTATACCAGCTGTAACAAATATGCAATGCAATTTTCAACTCAATGACAACATATTTTTCTTCAAAGAACAGTATGAGGGTATCACCACTGTCTCTTCCAGCATGCAGTAAACAAAAGGAGCAAGCTCACCATGCTGTGTACATGCATGTCCCCTTTTCAGGTTTGGACCCAACTGATCAATTTGCACAACATGGTATGAATGTCAGCATGCAACTAATGTCCATGTGTTATGCAAGTATGACCAATGTGAAGGCATCTGGGGATGAATTTTTCACCCTATCATGATAAACCATTGAAGCCTACACCCCAAATTTTTATACTTTTTAATTTCCTAAAATCAGTAAAAACAACCAGTGTGATGTTTGAGGTTCTCAGAATGATGCTGCTGATTATCCTGGTCAGCTGGGATGTGGCAGGGTGTTGTTGGACAAGTGGTTCCTGACATCACCATTCTTTGACTGCTTGAGTTCAAGAATACCTGTAAAGTGAAGAGGCAGAATAGCTCTGAAGAGATGACACTGTCGAGCAACTTGACCGTAACGAGTCACAGCAATGATGGGACACCTTGGTCGATATTTAGCAATGAGATGAGCTGAGTGTCCAGATGTTGTTATGACAATAATTGCTGCAGCTAGGCACTTAGCTGATGCTTCTACTGCAGCAATGGCAATGGTGTGAGTTGCATCTACTGGGGGTGATGCCTGTTGACACAACACACATGGCATTAAGAAATAATACTCTTCAATTCTGTTGAATATTTAGACTTTTAGTAGTACAAACATATACTGACAGTACCAGCTCCATGGATGGCACAGCATTCTATAGGATATTTACAAGCTGAGAGTTGCTACTCAAGCCATGTTCCCATGACCTATCATTCAGTCATGATACACACTAAAATAGTCTGTTATCTTTTGGCAATTCGGAACTTCTTCATCAAATCCATGGTGTTTCAAAACGAAGGTCAGGCAGTGCAAGAAAAACAACAGCTCCCTGGGTTAAATAGAATATTAATGCCGATAAGACACATAGTTGAATCAGTAACAACCTATATTATTAATAATTATTGTAAAATACACTACTTACTGTCCCTTCTAACTAGGGTAGGATGCAATGAAAGAAAGAAGGAAAAATAAATTTACTGCACTGATTTCTATGCCTTACCTTCAGACTCAGTTCCTGGAACAACCTTCTCTGCCAAACAGCAGCCTCTGCCTCCTTACATATGTTGGCCATTGTCAGAACACACTCAAGTGGGTAATCACCTTTAGCTGTTTCCCCAGACAACATTACACAGTCAGCACCATCAAGAATGGCATTTGCCACATCCGAACCTTCAGCCCGGGTTGGACGTGGTTTCTTTACCATTGATTCCAACATCTGTGTGGCACAAATAACTGGTTTTCCTACCTGCAAGGGAAATATTATATTACAGTACAGTGAAAGTGATGCTAGAAGTTAGTCTCAGTAATGCACAGTAAGGCAACAATTTATCTTCCGGATAAATCAAAATCTCTATGGTCAAGACAAGTACAAAATTTGAATTTACTGCTCTCCAGTAGATGCTTTACAAACAACCTAACTGCAATGATCTAAATTAAAAACAACCATCAATCAAATTAATTCAAGGCCAGGGCTTATATCTCTTACCATATATTGTCCAGCATAAGTTACAAATTTATATCTCCCAGCAGATACTTCAAGAAAATTTCTGATGAAGAAGGCTGTGCCACTAGTCTCTGTCAGTGGAAACATGCATCAGAGGTATTTTAAGGGAAAAAAGATTAAAAAAAAAAAGAGGAAGATCATTAGAGAAAGTAAACCACTGGGTGAACACAAGAAATGCAGACAATTAGTAGACAGTAAGTGTTCAAGATGCAAAGAAAGTAAACCACTGGGTGAACACAAGAAATGCAGACAATTAGTAGGTAGTAAGAGTTCAAGATGCAGGAGGCCAGGTAAAAAAACTCAAATATATTTTGGTAGGTTATATGATCAAGTTTTTCGAACCTGTGCTTAAAAGTTTACAAATGTTCAATTACATAACTGCGAGTAGCCCAGCACATATAAATATATTCATGTTCAGCTGACACATTTGTATGCATACAAAGTATTAGCTGTACATAAAGTAGCTTATATTTTCCCAGCAAAATGGCAGACAAGGGTGAAATATAAGCAGCATCCTTTATGCACCCCCTGAAGAAGAAACAGTGGTGTACGGTCCCAAATAGCACTGTGAAGTTTGGAAGCATAAAATATTGCTGGTAGAGTATGTTATTAGGCCCTTCTTCTTCCAAAACTGTCATGAGGAATTCCTTCAACATGTCTAAGTACACTACACCAGTCACAATGTGTTCACCAAAAATGAAGGGGCTGAACATGTTTTGTTTGCAACAAGCACACGTGATATTGAATGTGGGACTGTCCCTTGTACCTTCAATCACTGCATGCAAATTGCTGCTCACACCGATCCTAATATTTTGTTAAGTTCATGTGCCTGCAAAGGTGGAAAGTAGCTTTGTCACTAAACACAATTTTGGCTATAAAAAGTAGGTCTCTGACAAGTTCTGAAAAAATGTTATAGCAAAATGTGTAGCAAACCTGATGGTTATTTTTGCGGCTTTCACACATTTACTAGATGGTGTGAAAAACCCAAAAAGACTATCACTTGATAAACAATCACCACATAAACCTGTAGCAAACTCCTTTGTCTTGGGGTGTTACATCCTGCAACGAATGGTATTTGTAACTTCTAAAATCTCAAGAAATATCACTGAATTCTGTGCAATGTTGACCATGGCATGCTTAATAGTTAGGCAGGTTGCCTTGGTTGTCTGTGACTGCCAACAGAAGTTGCTTGTACTTCATTCACCTTTGTTTCTGTGACTGATCATTTACTGGGGCTTGTCCCTTTACACATGTAACCAACTTTGCTGAACAATTTACATCACTTGCAGACGGACATTTTCAATGTTCGTTCCCTACCAAACATTTCCCTTGCAGTCTAACCAAGGATTCTGGTTCGAGGTACAAGAGCATATACTTACCTTTTTGCACATCAGATGCCATTTTCCACATGTGTGGTGCTGGAGACACTGATGGCAAAACCTGGAAACTCTATCAGCAAGATTTCCAATGTCTGTCATGCTACCTACCTCAACAAATTTAGTTTTCGTTCTTGTTCTTTTCAGTTCATAGGCAATATTGCATTAAAATCATCTGCATTTCATGTGTTCACTTAATATATTAAACTGAAAGTTATAAGATGCAGTAATTAATAGTTCTTAAAAAAAAAGTATGAACTCAACTAAATTAAAGAAGCCTTTTATAAACAACTGGACACCGTCCATGGTGCGGGGAGAATAAAACCCTACCCTGTTATATAGAACAACATGTCAAGCCTCACCACCAGTGGACAACACCAGATTCTGCAATTTTTGTAAATGAAGCACATCCCATACTATTTGGAGGGGAGGATTACAGAACAACTTTTATGTTTCATCTCTGAAGACTTGAAGAACATCATCTGGGTTTCTGAGCAGATCACCCAAGAATATGTAAAAACAGATACAGCACAAACACAGGGAAAATAAACATTTGCAAGGACTTTCACCTCTTGTTCCTTGCCCTCTCAACAACCACCTTTAGACCACAAAAGCAGCAAACATGGTACAGAATTTAAAGAAACAACCACAAAGAAACTCTGATGTGCAGAAAAGACACAGACAAGCTATTCTCTTATACCTTTGTTATCAAATGTTATTACATCCTTAGATGGAGCTTGAAAACGGGAGTAGGCACAACCAATGGGTGCTAGTCCTGTGAATTACTTCTTGTTCACACATACCAAAACTATTACTAATGCAGGGGACTTGCAATACAGAAAATACCATGTCAGGGATTAACTCAACTAGTACTGAATTCTCTCAGGTGAGGGATTAATTAAAAGTTCTACTTCATATGCATTATACTTTACCTTATTACAACGTGCAATCATTGTCTTCTGTGCCAGAAATACTTTCTCTGGGGGAATCTCAATGCCCAGGTCACCACGTGCCACCATAATACCATCTGAGGCTTCAATTATTTTGTCTAGGTTCACCATACCTTGATTGTTCTCAATCTTAGATATTATGAGAATGTTCTTTCCCTTTTCACCTACACAAGACAATTCCACATTCTATTACTGGTCAATTAATGCCATTCAATACAAACACAGCATTCAGTGACAATTACTAAAGAAATTACAAAATGGATAAAAAATAACATAGGTACAATGGTGCTGCAGTTAAGATGCTGATTAAAAAAAGCTGTGGCAACTGTGCATTACCAAAGTTCCCATGAATTCTCTGAGTCACCCATGATCCTCTAATAATTTCAAAGTTATCTACAATGAAGAGATTCTATTATTTCATCAGCCAGATAGCCTTCTTGCAGGTTTAGAATATTCCTGTTTGAATTTGCACATCTAACAAAACACAGGTTAATGTTCCCTTCTCTTGACTGTTTTGAAAAACTGTCCCTTAACTGCTCCTGTCTGTTCACTGACATTCTGGAATTTTGTTGGTAGTCACACCAACACATGGTCTGTCTTCCTCACACACCTACCAAAATCTGTCTTACTCTAACCACTTCTCCCCCCCCCCCCCCCAAAACCCCCCTCTAAAAAATCCCCCCAAAACCACAAAAAAAAAAACAAAAAAAAAAAAACAAAAAAAAACAA
>Ga0123357_10001060_pt1 | contig 28278 bp, 17 predicted proteins | sample TergutEmb28metaG_FD_89873 | JGI IMG/M metagenome (GOLD analysis project Ga0123357, IMG submission 89873) | Embiratermes neotenicus P4 segment gut microbial communities from Petit-Saut dam, French Guiana - Emb289 P4 | ecosystem: Host-associated > Arthropoda: Insects > Digestive system > Gut ...
ACAAGAGAGACACACACCAGCGCCCCGCGAGAGTCGCAAAACCACTCCCCCCCCAAACACGCCCGCACACACCCGCGACAGACCGCCCGCCACAATAGAGAATATATATATATATATATATATATATATATATATATATTCATACAATTACCAACTTTATTCAGGTATAACTTCTTACACGTCTGAAAAACGCGTTTCGGCCACAGTAAGACATCTTCAGTATCAGAAAGAAATGCTATATGGAAACCACGCAAATATTAATAATATTAGCAGCAGATGTAATATAAAGTAATGTGATATAATGTATAAGATTATGTGCGTAACAGTTGCTAATAAAGCAGGGACAAACAGTACAACAAATTATTTACACAAGCCCACCTGCATCCTGGGTAGCTGTCTCACTATTATTGACACTGTACATTCAGCATATTCCCTTAACAATTTCATGTATTCCGTTGTGGTTTTCGCCACTAGATGATGGTCCGCTGACAGCACGCAGTCCTGCTATCTTCCCACTGGTTGCATCGTTTGCTTCTTATCTACTCTAACTAGACCTGTTTCAGTAACGTTACACACATTTCACCGATGTTGTGCATGAACTGTTCAGTTCTTGGCCAGTAGAGGTTAATGTACTTCACAGTGCATCACAAACTATGTCTGTAGCCTACACGTTCACTGATGCACACACACTCTGGGAAACACTTGAGACATCTTACTTGACCCAAAGTCTAGTCATTAACTGTCTAGATGGCTGTAGGTGTACTTCAGCCACACAGAAGGAATAATTACAAAATCGTCTGCAGCGAGTATTAGTGTCTGCTTCCTTGCAATCCATTCTTTTTGGGGGGGGGAAGAGGGGGAGGGGCCTGCTTGCCCCCATCCGCGCGCATATATGTAAATTGAGAACCTCTGAAGCGATTTTTGCGATATATTTGAGACTACAGATTTGTATGAGAAACTTTCTGGACTTAGTTATTTGCATTTAGATCCGATACTTTTAGAAACCCGTTTATACGTACTACTATACGACGCTGATCCAAAAAGCAGGCGAAAGCCCTTCTAGACATTCGTAATTACACTCAAGGAAACCCCATCGCTAAAAGAAAACCCGTACTAGTGCCTTTTCTAGGATATGGGGAAAACAGAATTTATCCGGAGCACTCGTTTCTCGGTCTTTCATAGCATAAGAATTACAGGGCGAAGGTAAACAATGATGTCCGAGGACCTGGACGTTAGCTTGTCATAGGAAACTTCTTCCTTCAAAATGTCTTATTACGTGCACACGGTATAGCATAGTACGACAATCTTGCTCTTTTCGATTCACGTTGCATTCCGTTCTCTCATTAGTTTTCCACTTGAGTCTGACTTCTCATGTTAAAAGAAACAACAGAGAGAATGCAAAGTGGCTCCTTTCATTTTAATGTGATCGTGTAGAAACGACAATTAAATTAGGCATGTTCCCGAAGTGACAACGTAATTATTCGAGAAAAGAGAGAAAGCAAAGACACCTCCCAACAAAAAAGACAGCCACCACAATACGTTTTCGAGAAGTCTTGCTTTTTTTATTCCTGTTTTAATTATTGCTTTGTGCAGTGTTGTTTGGACGAACATTCTGAATGTTTACGCTTCCAAGTTAATTGTCCGGTAGGAGTTTCCTGACACTCCCGTCACTGTTCTACCCACCCCTCTCTCCCAACCCACCACTTCCACCGCAGTACATGATATGCACCAGTCACGAGGTCCATCCTACTAAAACTGATGTATGATACGAAAGCACGAGACATAACATTAATACAAAAATACCTCTTAATACGGGCTACTCTTATATGTCTCTTAATGTCATGTGGGATCCTTAAGCAGTTTTATGCAGAAAATACTGGAGCCCTACTCACCAAAACTCTTCCTCTTCCATCATGTAAGTATTGAGCAATTTTGCAGTCTATGCATTTCTTTTATATTTTATACTCCAATAACTATTTCCTATTACAAGCTGATTTGTTCGGGGGAAGAAACACATACATTGTCATGAAAAGTTTTTATTCAATTCTGAGTTTTCACCTATGGACTTCAAAAAACACTTACGTTTTTTATGTATATTGGACCGTGCATCATTGCAGCAGTTGAAGAATAAAAGACCAACTTGATGTCACTTGCTATTTTATTTCGCTTCTTATGTGCTCAACATGTTTCGGACATTAATATATCCACCATCAGGAGTTTGCGACTATTCTGTTTAATTACCACATCGGTCGTTTTGTTCTCGGTTCGTTGTGTGTTGGGAGATTTGGTGCGGTTGGGTTTGAGTAGTGTCCGTGTTGCAGGCTGAAGCTCAACTGGTCTGTTCATGTAGTTTGTGGTTTGTGGTTCACAAAACACGTTTATTTTACCGGCATTAAGCTGTGCACTGTAAATAAACGAATGATTCAAGATTACAGCCCGCAGGACAACAATTTTTAGTCAAGGTATTTTTAGTTGCAAACAAATTTCGCCTCTTTAGTGAGCCATCCTTAGGCTAACACGATTGTGTTTTGGAAATGTATGCTATGTGCAAAACATCGACAAGTTTCCGTAACAGTCCAGTCTCTTAAGCTGTGCGAAACAGATGTTAATTTTTGTCGTAAACGAAAAGTAAAGTGTAATGCACAATGTGTTTCTTTGTCGAACCCCACAGAAAATGCATCAAATCAATAGTGTCATGGCAAATTTGTAAGTAGGTTTCCCGGTGCTTTTAGCATTTTTGCAATTAACAATATATCAAGCGCTGAACAAGTTTCAAGCAAGTCATTTGTTCGACAAGTGAGAACAAACGCGATGCGTTCTCTCAGATGAAACTTAGTATCATACTGGAATCGTCTACATACATCTGCACAAACATCTTTCTTACCAGAGGACGGTCTGGATCGGGGTTTATACAGCAGTATGCCGTGATAAAGCTGTGGTACTAAAAGTAATTACACGTACTGCAAGTATTCTGAATAACAGGTTCTGGTCGCCGGATGATCTCACACCAATACACGAGGGGCCGTTACATGATAAAGTTGCAGGATGGTGTGCTGTCACTGCAACATACATAATTAGACCCATCATCCACTGGGACGGAACAAATCTAGAAAAGTAAATATGACAAATTCTTGCAACATTATTCGAAAATTTAAGTAACTGGGAGAATTAATAATATTTCTTCCAAAAAAAAAAACGCACAATTTCCCTTACAGCCCATCGTCCAATCGCTACCTAAATAATATTTCTGTGGACCAAAGATTTAGCCGTCTTCTGTGGCCTGTTCTTGCACCTCATCTGATGCCACGTCACAGTTACCTGCGACAGAAGTTGAACGACAAAATATACAAACATTTATAAAACCAAATCACACAAGCCTGAAGACTGTAAAGCAGAATTTTTACCCGGCTCCCACGTTAAGTGGTACACCTATGTATGTTTCTGCAACTGTTGCGCCGTAGGTAATTAATAAACGCGCAAAGAAACTTCGGCCAGAAAATCTCAAGACCTGCCTAATGGAAAAAGGTAAGCTACGTAATGTTAAAATTAATCTTGGACAAAGTGGATGAGTTCAGTCAACAGACTCGGGATGGGACGCACAGTAGGACTTCGTTAACACATTAATGCGTTATCGGGTGTCAGAGAAGCAGCGGATTTGTTCAGCAGCTGAAGAAATAAATTTTCAAGCAGTTCGTTCCATTATTTATACATAATTGGACATTGCGAAATACTTCATTCCAGTCAGCCAGTCGAAGGCTCTAGGTTCGAATACCCAATATGTCGCAACCACCACATTACGGGTCTGCACGCAACACACTACAAACAGCGAAATGTCAAATAACTGAATGCGACAGAAGAGAAAGGGCATGCTGACCAAGCGCTCAGCAGCCACTCACGCGACAAAAGGCCAAAGGGTTGGGGAAGGCCAATAGCCTCATTACACGAAACAAGGTCTAGCAAGTAGCAAATCAGACACCCTCTACGAGAAATAAAAGAAAGTAAAATAGTTACCAAGGAGATTGTTCATATAGAAAAGGGTGATGAAAGTGCAATAGACGGCAAGAAATATATTAAAGCAGATTTGTCGACTATTTTGATACAAAAAGGGTGGCCACACTGCAGTCCGGAGGAGAGGAAAACATCTTTAACTCGAGTTTCCATACAAAATTGGAGGCTAAACTGTAACCGCTGTCACAAACCGAAAAAACAAAGAATAATTTTAAATCTGCTACTCCAATAAAGACGCTGACCAAACCGCCAACCCGGCACAGAAATAAGTAGCCCTTTCCCAGTGAGCGTGTTCATATTAAAGGGTGACAACATTGCAACCCCGAAACATAATGTGGGTGAGTTTTTAACACTTTTATATGACAAAGAATTTTCGATATTTTATTCAAATATCCTGTCAAGTGACACAGTCAAACCACGTCGATGATAGGTGAGTGAAATATGATCACGGTTGGTGATATAATGATCCTGACAAGAGAAAACCAAATAACCCGGAAAAAACTTTTTACCAGTTTCATTTAGTTCATCACAAATCCCACATGGGCTCCCACCATGCCGAACCAGGGACTCCGCGGCCACATAAATAAACGTTCAATCCTAGGTCAGAAGAAAGGGGAAATCATCACCGTTTACGTGAAAAGGAGAGGCTAAACTGCAACCTTCAGTTACAATAGCAAAGCAAATTTAATGCGACTCTCCATACTGCATGAGGTAATAAATCTGCAACACCCAATCAGAACAATAATAAAGTGATTTTATCTTAAAAAAGATGTAATTAAATTCCACCCCGAAGGCAGGCAAAACAAAACAGTATATAGTGTAATTTTTATACACCAAGCAGGTGAGCTAGCTGTAATCAGAATGCACAAAGGAGAATAAAGGGTTTTTAACGCTGTTCCACACACAGTTTAGGGTGACCAAGTTGCGAATTCCAAGTCACGGCGCAAACTGTAATTGCGTATGTGATATCTGAACTCTTAAATGACAGCGGCTCCAGATGAGAGGTTGAAAGGTGTTCCTAAAATCTGAGCGGAATTTCAAGCTGCACCGCTGCCCGGGGAGTGACAACAAAGTTTCCGTAACTTGGTATGTTGCAACCCACATTTTCTAAAATCGGTTCCATTACATTAATTACAATTTTGCCTGTTTCAGAGACGAGGTTGTCGCAACATTCACAACACACGTAGGAAACAAGAATCATTGAACAAATTTTAGAATGGAAATCAAATTAAACAGATCTCTCGGGAGACATAATAAGAGCATGCGCATGGAGATTTTACAAACGCCATATTTACTTGCAAAATGCCATAAGATTTCACAGTATACGTGTGAAAAAAAATTCAATAACGGCCTTCAAAAAAGAACGGACTATCCTGCACTGACTTCCACGATGCTCAACATACTCACTCACCAGCGTTATGTTCAAATTTCTTATACCGAAATTTAGAAATTAGGGATAAAAATTAATTTATCCTTCTTCTCTCAACAAAGTACAGATATTACGGCGCAGATACCCACAAAAATCACAGCCACTTGGAGCAGCTTTAGATTTTATCAGAATCGGACTTAAATTGTACAAAATGTGGACACAATTTTATTTACGCCATTTAGTAAAGTATGTCTCTAACTGCACCGACATTCACAAAATCCACAGCTATTCCACGGTCTTACATGGAGATATTCTACATAAAATTTCACCAGAATCTATCAGGAAATGTGAAAAGTAGAGCAGATATTCATTTACTTCTTAAAGTGTGACTTCGCCGAGCCGTCTCTCGCGAAATGTTCCATGGAAATCCGAGGAACGGTTTAGCCACTGATTCTATGTCACAGGCGAACAGACGTACAGCTCCCAGGTCCCATCTCGGCGAGTGAAAACATGAAAAACATCTGCAGGCTGCCAAAAATCCAATCACTATTCTTGACTCGTATAGCCCATAACCTAAACACTTTAAAGACTGACTTATCCTGGAATGTTTTTTTTTTTAAATTATGACATCGTTTTGTTAAGCGGTTCGGAAAGCAAGTATGTAAAAATTACAGAGAGCCTACAATTGTAAATTACTGTATTACGGCACCAACTACTCTGACAGTACTAGATGCTGCTGGGTAAGCACTCTAGTAGCCGTAAGTATAATACAACCAAAAATAGCACTTGAAATAATTTTGTTAAAAAACTTGGCACGTGACGAATATAATGACCCAAGACACGCACGGCTTCGTATATTCGTTTATAAACGTAAATTGTGCCATGTTCTGGACAAAAAGTTCCACATTTATTTGGTATTTCACAGCATGCAATTATCACGAAAATTCCACGTTTGTAGTCATGACATTTAAAGCTGGCCGGACTTGTGGCAAGTAGCTCTTAATTCGGTAGTCCATTGCTTACTGCAGAACCGTGCAAACCTTTTAATTATTCCTGTCATTACCAATTTTAAATAAAGAACATCATGTTACAACAAAGTAACTTATTCCACGGAACAAAATCCTTCTGAGACGGTGAAAGTTTGTAGGCTTTTTATGGGACCCGAATATTCCTTAACATTTATGTCCCAGCCTACCACCACTCGACCGTAATCGCAGTCAAGTCAATCCAGTTCACAAACTCACATCCTACTTCATCTTCACCATCTTAACAGTCACACTGTTCTTGAATTGGAAGTGGATTTTAAACAAAAGGTGTGGTTATATGCTGACTGGATGGTGATTCTGTAAGATATGAAATTAAAGAGGGGAAAATATATCATGTTGGTACATAAATGAAAGATTAAAATATACAATAGTAAATTGTGGATAAATATATGTTGTAGGGAGCTGGGTTTATATACACATTTTTGTTTTTATATTCCAGTTTCTGAAGTAACTATAGCCTCCCCTCAACACATTCTTTCATCTGTTAGCACTTACCTCGATTACAACCGTCAAAAATCTAGAGATTCCTCACGGAAAAGTTTCCTTAACTGTTGTCCATCAAAGACTACAAACAAACCGATATAAACATCCTAAAATCCCCTCCAGTACAAATGGGTAATTGTAAAATGAAATCTCAACAAAATGAAACAAATTATAGTGCAGTAATCCTTCTTAGTATGGTTGAATATTATGAATTATCTGACGATGGCCCACTCCGGCCGAAACATGTTTTCAACAACTTTTGTCACAAATACAGAGTAATAAACATTCTTTGTTGTGGTCGACGGTGTTTTTCTACATTATTAATATTACCATTATGATTACTGTCACCATCACGACGGTATGAATCAGTTTAAAATTAAAGATTGAGTGTTGTGATGATGATTATAATGATGATGACGACGAATATTACTTTATTTCTTGGGAGTGAGTAATTCATATCCATACAAATATAGTAAATACCATTACCAGGCTGCAGTACACTTTAAGAAAAGGTTTCCTGTAACGTCGCAAAGTGTGAATGATACAAAGAATTTCCCCATTTCTACCTACCAGTACTTTCATCAACACAGATATTACTTTCACTTGTACTGGTAGCTGCCAATTATTGGTGGTCATTCACATTCCAAGATTGGAGTGTTTCTATACATTCAAACGTATATTAACATTTTATAGCACAGTGTGACAGTGCACACGAGTAGTATAATAATATACAATAGATTTAAATGACTTTTATTTACTTAAGACCTTAAATAAACTGTGTTTAATATAGTGTACCTTTGTAAGGTTCTTATTCATTATACTAAGCTTCTTTCTTTACCGTGTTCCGGTCGCTAAATATTGACATGTAAGTAACTTCCTTTAGCTGCCTCCAGTTTATATGACCAAACTACCAGCGACTCTTATTCTATCCCTACTCTTCGCCATAGGTTTCATGGTATTTATGGCTTAGTTAACGACGCTGTTAGTAGGTTAGACAACAAAGAATTTAAGAGTGAGCTGGTTGGAAAGCAATGAATTGGAAAGGGTGTGGAAGGTTGCCTGAATAGCTTAATCTCAGGCACAATTCCGGCATTCAATATACAGAATTCATGGCAAACAAGATGTAAAGTGCTGTGAACGTAATATCGCCACTCATTCTTAACTACGACTCTACTTGGAAGGTGGAAGGTGAACTTCATATTCCCTTTTTTGTTTCCTTCATATCCCGGTCACTTTAACGCCGAAGAAGAAACGCCGAATACTGGGCCCCAGGGCCCGACTGGACGCTTTGGAAGGCAGAATAATGGTTGCTCTCACACATCCAAATTCAATTCCTTGTCATCCGAACTTTAACCTACTGACAATTCCGGCTGTGTTGACACGACTCCTGATGTTTAGAATACTACTCTACTCTATAATTCATAATATAAAGCTGGGAGAAGAGGAAAAGCAAAACAGACACGTGGCTACTGAGTAGGATGTTGAAGTCCGCATACTGGTCCTATGTAGGCCTAATGGTTAAACCACAATTCAGAGAAGTGAGGATCTACATTGGAAGAAAGCACTGTGCAATCCACTACATGGGTTCTATCCTTGCATTTACAGAGGAGGGAAGCCGGTGCGAAGCGTTGCATCTAAATTGCCTGGTTAAATGTTCACTCTCAGCAGAGGTCACCACTTTGTTGCCGAATCAGTTTCAATGGCTCGTCCCTTCTTTTCCAACACACATTTGCAGCTATTCCAGTCACTTCAGGTCAAATCCGAACTGCAGCAAGCGCGGTGGTTATAGCAAAGTCGATGGTTGCTCCTGGCTCAATATATTACCTACTTTTAAAACCAAAACTATTATAAATATTAATTAAGGATTTTCAACAATATAGCACATACAGTGTAATGACACTTCGAAACATAAAGTTAATTCAAACTCTTACAATTCAAAACAACAAATGGGCCCAATTTTATGACAATTAAAATAATATTAAAAAACACCAACTCCTACATGTTTTGGCCTTACTGGTTCACAATCAGGCAGCATAAAATTGTATAAAAGTGTTTGATACAACTGTGTTCTCCTTGTTGACTGGTCAGTAAAGCCCGAAACATGAAAGTGTTGGTCTTAGTCTTAATAATTAACCAACTTCGTGCACATATTCTTGTTTTGTGATAAATTTATTACATGCCTCTACATGTTTCGAGCACTATGTGCTCATCATTAGGAGATCACAATTGTATTATACAGCCTCTGGTATCATCATACCTATAGGTGGCCGTCCCGTGCACAGGTTGTCCTCTCTCAACCTGCGCACGGGACGGCCACCTACAGGTGTGATGATACCAGATGCTGTATGGTACAATTTTGACCTCCTGATGATAAGCACATAGTGCTCAAAACATGTAGAGACATATAATAAACTTATTATAAAACAAGAATTTGTGCATGAAGTTGGTTAATTATTAAGATTATACTGCGATGCACGGTCAGCAAACATAAAAAAAAATGAAAGTGTTGGTGTTTTCTAATAGTTTTGTAATTTTCACAAAAAGGGAGCATTTGTTGGTTTTAATTGTAATAACTGAATTATAACGCGCGGAATGGTGAGTGTGAAATAAATTCATTTAAACGTTCAAACACTCAGATGTTACCCGTCACAAAACATACCGCATCTCAGGCACAAAGACCAAATTTTTAACGCTGTTTCAACTATTTACCCCTGCTTTCTTTTTTGAGAGTTATACAAAACAGAAAATTACAGTCTATTGGCCAGATATAACTTTAAGAGACGTTTGGTAGCGCCTATTACCTTCGTCATTACCGTATGTCCAACGATCTGTCCGCATGTATCAGCACGGCTCCCACTCGACGAATTCGTATGAAATTTTACACTGAGGGCTTTCATGAAAACATGTCGAGATAATTCAAATTTGGTTAAAATATGGCAAAAATATCGGCAATTTACATGAAGATCTCGGTACATTTTATTATTGTCGGCGACATTACTCGCCAAATAAGCGATCTATTCGAGTGAAATGTTATAAGCCTATTAGGATAACCAAGGAGTTACAAACATTACGTGAACGCATCGCAGTGTTAGGTTACATGTACATTGCCTATCATATTCACAATAAGAGTAGATGGTATTTCGACTCATTACCCCTGTGCTGTAAAGGTTAAAGGTAAAGGTAAAGGCAAAATTTGCCCTATAACAGACCATGAAGGCCCAGAGGGGGGTACAAATACAGTTCTATTCTTTCTTTAGCCTCGCCGCTAGATGGGGTGGGTGGTCAACGCCACGACCCCGCCCCTTTACCCTTGGAAAATAGAACCGGTACCCACGGTACAGGAGGATGGGCGGGCCCCAGGGCCGGTCTGGACGGTTGCGGAAAATTTAAACCCCGCCGGGACTCGATCCCCGGGCCGTCCAGCTCGTATCGAGTCTCTATACCGACTACGCTATCCTGGCCCACGTGCTGTAAAGGTCATTACGTAAATCTAACTGCGTCATCAGTGCTGGCAATACATTTTTTCACATAAAAATTTTGTAGGTATTCTCCAAATTCTCCTACGTTACAATTTTATCTTGCAACGAAACATTCTGGATTCTGGGCGGCTTTTACTGCGATTGCTATGACACTGGACATGTCAGAGGTTTCAAAAAAGGAGTAATTCTGCGTACTTTGATATCGAAGTACAAACTGTGGGAAGTAAACATTTGCGAATCTCTTCAACTATGCACACCGATATACGTGTACTGATAACACAGCTGCTGCTCGTCCATATACTAAAAGACGTAAAACCGAGCGTAACGGTGAAGAATATATTCCCAAAGCTTTGTGGATTTATGAACTTGCGTATCGAAGAGCAAGAGGGAAACAAAAGGGGAAATGAAGAGAGGATTTTAAGATCAGTACAAGCGTTCCGTAATGCAAACCCTAGAGGCAAAAAAAAAGTAGAAGACATACCCTTTCCCCTTAAGCGGAAGGGTGCAACTAGATCATCAAATAGTTTGCAATTTCTGCGATAACAGGCTTTAAAAGGATGTTACTTGAAAAGTATTATTAACACCAGTCTACTACCTATTAATGATTACAGTTCATTCTCTAGTGCCCTATTACTGTCTGAGACCCGGTCACTTCTCACAGTTTCTGTGAAGGAACCCGATTCCTATTTAACACATAGATATTACTTGTAATGTGTCGACAACTACGATATTTATAGAAGTTCACTGTTCACAATAGCTATGCTAGTATCACATCACTCTTTGAAACCAAGTGTCTATTTATGTTCTCTGTGAATGTAGCCATTTACTATTTTATACCCGGCCACTATCTGCACGTTTGGTAGTAGCATACAGCTACTATTAAATACGCCGTCACTATATGTAGTTGCTTTAGAACTGCTGGCTAAAATTCGAAAACAAATTATAATTTTGGTCTTAAATTTATACATATAAATATCCACAAAATTTTTATTTAATTTTTTTGGTAAACTGCTCAAGAAATGTAGTGACTTCAAAAACGTAGGAACTGAATCTAAAGTAACTTAGTAGCTCTAAGGATAAAATAGGTAGAAAAATAAACCCATTCTTAGATACGTTTACAGAAATTTCTGCTTTAACCACTCCTTAAGACTACTTAGTTTGCAATGTTTAGTTGAAGAGAGGATCAGAATAACAAATAAAACATACCTCTGCTCGTGTTCTGTTTGTTAGCCGTGCATACTGGCACAGCTTTAGCGTTGTGGGTGTTTTGATCAGGACAAAGGGTAGGCAATCACACTCCTGACAGTGCAAACAGTCAGCTAATGCAGAGTTCAAAGCCACCAAGCAAGACAGATTACTGGAAGCCTCCAGCCCGCGCCGATATAATGAACCAGGAACGACAGAAAGCGGAAGTTACAGAGCTTCAGTGCTTTACATTGAACACTGACTGAATCTGTCACATATACCATGTGCTATGTCACGTTATGCCTACTCTAAGCTTCAGTAATACTTCTTGTATAGAACTCAGCTTCGAAATAGAAACAAACGTAACTACTGTGGCTATTTTTGTTTAAAGTGTAGGTGAAAGGAGGACATTACCAAGCAGAGAAAACAGACTAGTCTATAACTGCTATTCTTCACATTTTTAACAAACCCCATGGAAGTGATAATTCCTGAAAGTTAACAGTCAATAAAGTGAACATAAATTTCCTTGCATTGCATGTCCCCTACAGATACATTGCCGTGTCCACAGGAACCAGCCACGTGATAACTATCCCGAGCTTGACTATTACAGTTCACACCCCTATTCTTTTAAAGCGCATTTCAGTAGTTTTTAAAATTCATAATCTAGAATTTGATAAGGCGTAAGAATTATCTTCATAAAGACTCGTCTACCCACACGTTCATATGAGAGCACAGAATACTAACAAATGAGGATTCGGTGAAAAATTCGTAATAGAGTAATTAGACCTCACACGGAGAAAATACTACTACGGACATTAGATTATACGTTTTTAAATGAAGACATCAACAAACGCCCAATATTTAATCTTTAAAAGAATTTTTTGGATACAAAATTTTTCTATTCGTTAAAAAAAGAACAATGCAGTCTCCCAATGTACTAAACAATAGGACAAAGACATCTTGGAAGTCACTTACAAGCCAAATGGATGACGTGGACGCTGACGCTTGTGACCGAAATTTGTGAAGAAACATCAAGGCCACGATCGTAATTATGATAAAGATAAATTTCTACAGATTTTGCTAATGTTCAAACAGTCGCTCCTAACCACTACATTTGAGTGCATACTATATTAAATCCGCCAGTCAAAAAAAGAAAAAACACTTGGAACTTTGGAAGTGTCTGTTTACAAGTCCATACTTCCTTCACGATGTCTAAGCAAGAAATATAAACGAGGTTAAATCACTAAATACGTGAATTAGAAAGCCTAGTTCGACATACGATACAACGATGACAGGAATTTCTAGCTGTAACGCCACTTACAGAAACTACTCAAATGAATACATTAAAACAATTATACTGTGTCAATATACCATTTAATTACATTACTCCCCACTTTCCTGCTGCCGAATACCAGTGTCGCGTTTAAATAGAATTTACAGGAACTTCCCAGTTCGACCGCATTCAGTACTTAAGTGTACTGTAGATGTTTACCTTCACTCCGTACATAACGTATACAAACTATGGCAAGATTTTGAAATTTGGTTTCAATTTGAAAGAAAGACGCCCTAGATGCTAGACCATTAGGCGGTCGATCCATTTGAACACCTGCACTCTGAGATAAGAGAACAACGAACAAAGAGGCAGGTGTAATTTCTGTCATTGATTTCACCTGTATACAAGATAGGCAGTAGTCTAATAATGGCTTCGCGACGTTCGAAGAAAAGTCGCTGTAGAAATCAAGTTAAATCGGTTTTATCGCCAGTGCCCAAAAGCATGAACTGTAGACGGGAATTCTGCTCCCATTAAAGCCCTCTGCTAACTCGAGCCTGCTGTTATTTCCTTCCGACCGGAAAAGAAAAAGAAGTATACAGTTCGCGAGATGAGAATAACAGACTTACCGATCCTTCGTGTCCAGCGTCTTCCTCTTTTCTGCTGTCTGGTACACTAAACAAAACTAACGTCGCGATACTCATGAATCTTCAAACCTCGACGCTAATCCAAAACATATATAAGTATTCATTTAATACAGAGGAGGAACAATATCTGTTAAAAGAATGTCATCATTTTTCATAAAAGTTCCGTTTCTTCTAAAAGCAATTACGAAATTCTTAACCCAATCTGAGAATAGTTGGACACATTACTGAACGTTACTGCAACAGTGGTTGCCACTGTATTAGAAATATTTAAAGATGGCTACTGACAACATAGCACTTTAGGCGCTTTCGCAAGATTGTAAAAAAACATTTAGCTTGTCTCTCCGCAGGGAATAATTCCGAATTTCCACGATTTGTTATATTTTAAGCATTTTTCCAAAATCTGTCCAGAAAATTCAATTTTATTAAAATCTGACAAGAATAACAGGTACTTTACATCACGATGTATGTACACGCATGACATTATTTCACAGAATTCTTCTTAGAACGAGGCAGGTTTCAGACAAAAGTTGTACAGAAAATCAAAACTCATACTCTATGTTCAAAAAATTTTCCCCCTAAAATCGTTCAGTTTATGATATAAAATGTAAAAATATGGTACAGTCAGACAGGCCACACACTACAATATAATACGGCGGATACATACTGCATGCTGGGTAACTTAAGGTTACAACCACACAGAATATGTAATACTAATTGTTTTTTGACGGCAATAATGGTTACACGAAAGCGCTTAAATGTTATATTATATGTACTTTGCATGTCTTGTTACATTGTTACGGCGGCTGTCAAACTGTTAGCTGCTAGCAATCAGCTTTCTGAACCTTATGAGTTTTCCAGGTATTTTGTCAAGCATTTCCTTACAGCCGTACAACAACGTACATTAAGTTATCTAAGATTGAAATTCCTACCTCCCAGACGACACATTAAATTTCCACTGAAAAAAGGGTTAATGTTGTACAGGGAAGCAAACCGTGTCGATCGTGAGAATCTTATGCAATTATTTATACACTCCGTGGATAATAGAAGGAGCTTCTATGTGTTACAACACGTGGTACATACAATTAGTTACGACGAGGCTTTATACTGCTCAAAGTGTATCAGAGACTGACCCCATTCGTATCTGTCGGCTTTCCTGCCTGAGAATTTAGAGTTTTCATCGCTTCAATGTGGGTAATTTACAGGATAATACGAAGAAACCTACACTGATTGTCCCCCTTTCAATCATCACACACTCAGCATTAATAATCATCTTTTACCAAAGTCGACGCTACGAAAACCCTGCAGTTTACTTAGCGTTGTTAAGTAACATGAAAAACTATCGCTTCAGATGAAAGGTCTGGGACTGGAGAGGATGAACTGCGCAATTCAATATACGGCATGACGGGAAAAGCCGTGATTGAAAATATCCCATAGTATTGCCAATACATGTATACCAAATTGGCTACGATGGGCCCCGAATGTAGTCTGGGGGAAACAAGACCTTGTTGGAGTTCTGGAGGAGAAATCCATTCTAAAACAATTCATCACTCGAAAGACGGATTGTAATTAAGGATAAAATTAATAAGTATTCCAACAAAACTGGTCGTGAGAATGTGGTGTGGATTAACTGATTCGGGATCTAGTAGCAAAATCAATCCCTGTACAGGCCTATTACAGGACCAGAGGGTAAGGCCTTCAGCCGTAAGCCCCGGTCACCTTTATCTCCAGGAAATATTCGTGATATTGATAACTGCCAAAGGGTGAGTGGACCCCACGGCCACAGTGCGGCCGGAATGATTATACCAGTGACACCAACTGGGATCGTACGCGCGAACTTGCGGCTTTTACCGCAGTGTCTCAACCAACGGCGCAACCGCGTGACCCAGGATCTTGTTGTACCGTGCCCTTTCGTATTAGTGTGTTACCTTTGGATTCGCCAAAGTAGCCAACATGTCACAAATTTGTGACTTGTGATCCGATGGAACTACGGTACAGATATTTCTGGCTCTACAAAGGCAGGACGTTTCTTGACCAACTAAATTTCACTATTGATATTAGGGTCTTCTTGCTCTTCAGCCCTCAGGATGAAGGCTACTTATTCCTGTGTAATGTTGGCGTAAACCGGCCAACCAAGAAGCTTCAAACCCGAGAACTATAAACACCATAATCGGATCACACGTGCCCATGAAGACTTTAAATCTTACTTCAGTCACTTTCCAATTAAAAACCTTCATAAATTCTGACAGTGTCTTTCGTTTGGCAACAAAAATTATAAAAATTATACGCCTTGTTTCCTAATTCTTCGTCGAAAATGACACATTCACGACAGGCCATGCGAACTCCGGCAGTTATTACGTGATTTTAACCAGCATGTGAATTGTAGCGTTGCTAAGCGACGGATTTGGAATTTATCTGAATGCAGTGCCCAACATAAATGTGTATCTCTCATGCAAATAACACGAATAAATCCAGTCGTCTGTACCGGACGATAGATTTAGAGCTGGTGATGGGTATTCTTCCATTATGGTAATATGAAATGTACTGACAGTAGAGAGTGGACAATAAAACCCAGGCCGTTGTTAAGGTCCTATAGAATTTGTTTCCAAATTACGTTTCATGTAACACTGCGAATCACTCACTGTTTCTTCTTAGACTCTTTGCGACGTCTGAATTTCTTAGGCAATGACAGTTTAGATTACATTAAGGGACGTCAAGGCGTGTAGTTTATTTCACATACTATCCAGATACCCCCCACGTATCATTCGTGCGCAAAGCAATTACTTTCCAAAATCCTGATCTCAATGAAGCACCATCAACAATTCTTGCCCAAGTATAAAAGATGAGTTGTATAAAATAATTAGAATCGTGTTTAACCCTTATCCTGCTAACGTGGAGAATATGGTGAGCTTCTAATAATGCCAACAGATGGCAGATGGGATTTAATTCAGAATTTAAATGGTTAAATAAAGTAAATGGCCGTGGATCAATTAAATATTTTGAAAACATTTTACCCCATACTCTAAGACAAACCTCCGTGAGGAACTTCGAATTTACACAAAATTTATCATTAAATGGATAAAGAGATATGGAATTTATGATCTTGTCAGAACATGTCAGTGTAAATACAGGTAAGTCTTTTCAAAATGCGTTGTATTTCCACACACAGACTCGTGCACGATGAGTTTTAACACACACAACAAAATAAAGCGCAACGGCGCAGAGAGCAGTGAAATATCATACGGGGAATGTCATATTTTTCTAACCCAGCTATCAATAATCCCTGTATCACAGTACTACATGACAGTCATTTTATCGCTTCATTCCACAAGAGAATTTGTCGTATGAAACGTGTGGAAGCATAAGGTAATATAAACATACAAGTATAGCTTGTCCATAATGGCAGCCAGTAGACGATTTTTCTTCTTCGGGTGATAAACTGTCATTCAATACACCGATACTGAGGGTGTAAAGGGCATATTTTCCATAACCGGGTTCATGAACATTTCTCCGTCAGCATATACAAACAAAATACTTTTCTGTGACCACACCTGACAGAGAGAGATGGACGACGTAAATCTATTTCGAACAGACGTAGAATTCGGCACGTTCTTTGTGACCGAACAAACTTCGGGGACCACTAGTCTATCTGATTATTTTTCTTACACCTCACGTGAGGGCAACTGCAATGTATTTGTAATTGAGGTACGATGCATTCAGGGATATGGAGCTGCGTCTTAAACTATTAGGCTCCCGACGTTTCGAGACAACATAGGAGTTTCATTTTCAATAGTCACAAAGTCCTTATGACCACCGAATATGAAACCAGAGCGCTGCCTCAAAACGTCGGGAAACAAACAGCCAGTGAAGCATCGCATCTTATTTCTAGTGCTGCGAAAACACAGAACTCATTTCTTCCTCTTATCTTAGAAGTTCGTTATGGTTGATTTAGCATACTTACCTAAATTCCCTTAATATCTTTATTACAACAATGCTCATTTGTTTCTTATTTTCAATTGTCTCTACTACCCACAAGTTCTAATACTCCAATGTCATTAGGAGCGTTCTCAGAATTTCGAAAAATGATTGTTAACTTCGTTATACCTTTATGTCCTTCGTCCATACGTCCATACGGAACGACTCTGCTCCCACTAGGAGAATTTTCATGATATTTAATATTAAAGTATTTTTCGAAAATCTGTCAAGAAAATCAAAGTTTTGATTAAAATCTAACAATAATAACAGGTACTTTACCTGAATACCGATGCACATTTATGATAATATCTCGCTGAATTATTCTTAGAATGAGAGATGTTACAGATAAAATTTGTAGAGACATTCGAAACACACATTTTGCGTTCAATGCAATTTTCCGAAAATCGTGCCGTTTATAAGAAAATGTGGAAAAATGTGACAGTGCCAGACAGGCCATGGATGAAAATACAGTACGGTGAGGAAATATGCAATTGCACGTCAGATATCTAAGGGAAGAATACAGACACACTCCTGTAATATACAGCACATTACTTCTAATTGTTAACAGCAGTACGAAGTATTATGTAGCTTATCAAGAGCGAAAAGGGATTCCACTGTTGCATCTTCGTGGCAATACAGAACACTTTCATATTGCTGTTAGCTACATCTACGCTAAAAATTTAGGCACATACTGTTGCGTTGTCATGGAAACAATGGTTACGCGAATGCGCCACAACGTAGTGTCGTACTACGTTGTCTGCCGTGTTGGAATGCAGAAACGGCACCGTCGTATGACGTGGTTAACATAATATAAACGCGCTAATACACGGCGCCCCTGTATATGTTTTTCCACAGATAACCAATTAATTATTCGATCAATCCGTTCAAATTTACATTGTATACCTAGACTGTTTCCATCAAATCGCGGACTCGTTCAATATTCACGACATGAAACTGTGAAATTTTTAAGGGACGGTTTAATGCGTTTTATTGGCAAAGTGCAGCGCTGAAATGCCGACCGAAGCACAGGCACCTACTGAGTGCTTCATAGCAACTCCTGATTTCTAACGGTACTATCTCAAATAGTCAATTTTTATGTTGTTGCAATGCGAGAAATATGTGACGCTCTCAATCAGAAACCAAGCACTATGGTAAAAGCTATGGAAACCCGTTAACTGTGGAAACGAAGTCTTCACAAAGTCACTCACTCACTCGCTCATTCACACACACACACACGCGCGCGCGCGCGCGCGCGATCATAAAAGCATTACACAAGGTACATACATGAACGCAATTAATTACGTAGAGTTCATTTACCCGTTCTTCGGACGGAACGTTGTTACTTAAAGACCAGACGCAAGAGCGTACAAATTAATATAAAGTATCAGTCTACACTTTACCTTTACTGCATAAAATCCTGTAAGATGTCCACTGCTCAGTGACGTGTCATCATACCACAGGTTCTATACCCAGTATCTACATAGCACACTAAGCTTATGTGTCGAAATACTGTAGCAGCCCGTGACTGACAAAGCACGAAGAAGGTGTTTAACCATCGCGAAGCACCTTCAGCAAGGTATTGTTGATCCTAACCACAATAATGTACGAAGCATCAATCAATTATGTCGTACTGAAATATCGCAAGCCCCGTCATTTCCGTCCTAATTAATGAACGTTCTGTTGGAACTCCAAGAATATGAAACATGCAAACAAAGTGGAGACATATCAGAAGCTTCGCGTGCCCGCCATGTTCCCATAGGACGACAGCTGTGTCACCGTACTAAGAGAAGAATCTCTTGCTCTCCGGATGTCTTTCGTGTTGACAAAGAGTAATAGTAACAATCACCAGAGAGAAAGAGAGAGCAGAGTGTAGAGTAACAGCACGCTTCATCTGGCATTTGCTATTTGTATTGTGTGTATCACGCATTAATGTCATAGCAGCTACTGGGAAGATGCTACCAGGTTTGCAAGATGGGAATATGCTCTGCACCTACTACACTCCGTACACTTACAAACGCTCAGATACTGCATTATTTTTTGGCGTTATATCTTTCTCCTTGTTCCTGGCTATTTAATGACTGTCTATAAAACGTGCATATTAAGTAGCACTGAGTTGCACATCCGTGAAGATTTAACTGTTGAGGATGTGCAAGGAGGCATACACAAAGCGGTGTGGTGAATATTTTGACTCGACAGACGGAAGTGCTTGGAGAATCGATATATAAACTGCAACGGAATCCTTATAGTCTGTCTCTTCTTCAAATATTATAAGGGCAATTAAAGTTAATTAGATGGGCAGAACATGCAACACGCATTTGACATGTGAGAAAATCATACAGTATTCTGGTGGGAAACCCTGAATGAGAAAGGCCCAGCTGGCAACACAAGAGGTGGGGGATAATATCAAGATGAAGCGTAACATGTAGTGTGCGTGAAATGGATTAAACTGACTCTGTCCAAAGACTGATCGATAGGTTTCTTTGTGATTACTGTAATTTTAAGTCCAGATTGCTTAAAATCGGGGAAATTCTTGACCACCTGACAGACTACCAAATTTTCACGAATTATGACGTCGGCTAGTGGAGGAAAGACGTTGTGACACATTTTGATTACCATTTTATAATTTACTTGTGTCGACTAAGATGAAATAGACGAAACCGAACTACCGATATTTAAGCACAATACATGCTGTAAAACAAAATGTAAATTTAAAATTTTATACAGAAGCACACACACAAATTTCAGAAAGCGGGCGGATGTTAACTACAGACTTGCTAAACTGAGGGGCAGAATTAAATAAATTTTAGAGACCAGGATGTTTTCCTAAACTGGTTACACTGACGTTTAAAAAAAAAAAAAACCTTCATATTTCTACTTTGCAGTAACAGTAAGGTATTATTCATTAAATAACATCACTTAAAAATGTACCCTTACTATAGATACTGTTTATCTGTACTAGTTCCAGCGTGCCGCAAAAACCAAAGGACGATAAATTGGGCACCTAACCAGGTTCCATCCCCTCGTCTTTGATCATCATCGTCAATATCATCATCATCATAAACATCAAGGATTGGACCCCTTGATCCGTTCCGTCTCCAGAGTTACAGCTGCTCGCGCCATCGCTTCTTCGGTCTTCCAATTGTTCTCCTTCTCTGTGGTCTGTAGCGGTATGGTTTCAAAGGTATTCGGTTTTGTGGCATTCTTTGCAAGTGTGAAAGCCAGTTCCGTCTGTATTCATCTATCTTGTCTAGTATGCCTGTAATCCGTAGTTCGCGGCGTATGTAGTCGTTTGTTTTGTGGTCATAAAGGGTCTTTGATAAAACTACAAAATAACCAATGATATCAACTGAACGTAGTGGACGGAAAATGATAAACCTTTCCTTTGCATTAGGTACTCGTGAGTTTCTTAACGAACACAAAAGGCATAACACCCCCACGTGGGTCACGATAGCTTCCAACCACACTCTTTATAACCCATGATTTAAAGAAACCCTTCCGTTCGAGGTCACACAAAGGATTCAATTAAAAGTAACGTTAATAACCCAAGTATCAACTTACCAGGACATCACACGTGTCGGTTCAGTTAAGTCATGACTACGAACATCTCGAGAATGAATTGAAATCACTTGCAGCAGGCAGCTGCCACGTCACAGTGGGCCTGATGCTGTCACAGCAATTTCCACCCCGCCCAGCCACTCACTGCCCACTGTCCACACAGAGCTGGACGTTGACTGGTTTGTTCCTACCTACACCACATTTCACTGAAAATCTGAATTTCGACATTGTAACAGTTGTAACACCAGTTACACATAAAAGCTGTCTAATAAGTTTTGATAAAAAAAAAAAAAGGAACAAAATACGCGAGCAGAAAATGCCGAGAACTTTTGGACGGAACATGAAAATGAAGAAAATTACACATCTACCAATTTTATCGTCTCTATTCACATCGGACTGTTCGCGTGGTTAAATAAAGAGGGACATTAAGCGTACAAGGGGGAAATGGGAAACACACACGGAATTTCACCGAGCAAGTTGACTCAAGCAGTAAAGATTCCGACCTGTATTCGGAAGGCATTTGCTTGGAATCTGGGCTGGAACACCACGTACAGAGACGCATTTCTTTGTTTACTCTTTTCTTCCAAGCGAACGCCGGAATATTAACTTGAAAAAGACTGTTCTAAGTTACTGGGCCCTGTGACTGAAAGTATCTCTTTCTAATGGGTCCACCAGATTAGGCACTGCCTTGTACCTGAAGATGGTAGCACACCCGGCTTCCGAAACGCAGTCCTACACTGAAAGTTTGATGATGGACAAAGTCCAAAGAAAGAAGACTACTTCAGCAAGAAATCCCTCATATCTTTAGGAATCCAAAATTTATTAAGTCTTCACACAAATCCCAATCCCCAGCCATATTAATTCATTCTACATCTTCATATTCCATTTCTTTAAGATACGTTTTTAATACTGTCCTCCAACCTACACCATGTATTTCCCAAGGGTGTGTTTCGATGAATTTTTCATCTCTCACAGGACCATTACAAATCCCACCAACTTCATCCTTCTTCGTTTGATCACCCTAACAATTTTCCTTGACCTGTACAAATTATTAAGCCCCTTAACGTGGACCCCTTTGGTTCTCCCCTTGCTTTGAATCACTCATACCTAACCTAATATTCTCACGCCCACCCCATTCTCAACACTCTCAATCTATTTTCTTCCCCCAGGATGAAATTTATCAGATGCAGAAAATGGTACGTTTTCACGTATATTTTAATTGTCTTTGTCTAAGAAAACCTGTTTATTCTCTGATAAAGGCTGTGTAACAAACAGTCATTACCTGCATGTGATGTCTAAAATAGCTCCGTTGATGAGACACCAAGCAGTGAGCCTGGACAGTCATATCAGGGGGTTAATTTACGTGTAAGAGCTGCAAGCATTCTAAAACTTCACTAGAATTAAGTTGTGATTTTCACATTCTCTATAAGAAGTAACTAATATATCATGATGAGACGGTAAGAAACCCACTGGCGAACGATAGACACAGATAATAACAGCAATAGGGTTAGAGCTTTCAAGACAGCGAATAATCTTTTCTTTTCTTTTCGCACGGCTTCATCGCCAAAACGGTCGAAACCCCTGTGTCTTCTTGACCTGTATTTAACCCAAGATTTTACTACCCTTTCTGTTCAGAGGAGTTAACCATTTTCCTCTAAAACAAAGAACTTAATGATTCATTGAACTGGTGTTTAATAATTTCTACATCACTTAAATTTCAGTTAATATGATGTGGAGTATCACTTGACAATTTATCATTTCCTTTGTTTGAGTTTCCCTACCGTTTTTGTTACGCGCGTTCGCAACTTTGCAAAAAACGACTACTAGCTGTGTGTCCATCCTCATGGAACAATTCGGGTCCCACTGGATGTATTTTAATTATACTGACATTTAAAGACTGCTCGAAAATTTGTCGATAAAATTCAAGTTGGATTAAGGTCTGACAAGTATAACGGTACTTCACATGAAGACCTACGGACATTTATTATATCTCTCTAAATCTTCTTATGATGAGAAACATTTTAGAAAAACGTAGTAAAGAAGAAATCACACACACATTTTGTCTTCGATAATTTTTTTCAGACAATCATGTCATATACAAGATGTCGAAGAATCCCAAACTGCACTGTAGCGTATCCGCTGGAAAAATAGTTACGCGAACGGGCCACAATGTTCCGTTGTACGTGTACTGCCTATATTGTTGTTCACAGCTCAAGTTTCGTCGTCTTTTAACTTAGATTTTTTCCTTGCTTTTATTTGCAGTGTTTCACTTATTTTACGCGTTCCTAATAATTGACATACGCTGCAACTTGCATCATACTATGTTTCACAGTAATACCACATTCTAAACATGAAACACGTAGCTACCCATCATACTGTAGTAATCAGGTGTAAGATGTTGAATCCTATGGGAATTCTGGGTTGTATACAGTCCTTTCTAAGCATATGTACTGAATATTCCGCATGATTGGTTATCAGATGAGTCGTCTGTACTGCAGATGAAGGTAAGGTTTGCACTACAGTATGTTTAGCTCCACAGGACACTAGGCACATACACGATATCACCTGTCACTTTAAACGTATTCCATTACCAATATACGAAATGAACACATCGTCATAACTTGGCATCAAAAGCTTCGTTTTATACATGTCCACAAACCCACAGATAAGACATACTCGTTTTCAAGCTAACAATATGTGCCGATTATATCCACATTTTTAAAGTAGTCTATTTTCCGAATATGAAGTGTTCATGTGACATCGCGAAGCGAGAAGCGTATCATTGTAGTTTGAAATGAATAAACAAATGCGAAGTGAAGCAGATTCGTTCCATTATTCCCTGGGATGGTTAGACATACACGTTTAATTCCGAATGCGTGTTAGCCTATCGGATTAAGATCCGCGTGATATGCGGAGTAAAATGTGAGTGCGTGCACCGATAATACAAGCACTCTTGCCGGGTACTTAGGGACCCTATGCTTTGAGTTAAGGAAATCACATGGAAGCTACCAAGGTACTTCTCTCTTCTATAACTTGTTCACATGTACAGAACACACCATGTATATATATATACATATATATATATATATATGTCTTCTTTCCTTTATTTTCAAAACGATTTATTTCCCCATTTCCCTCTTGTTTATTCAGTTCACTCCTTTATCACATATCCTGCATTCGTTATTCTCCAACTTCCTACGTACTACTTTTAGATTCTTTGTTTGTATAACCTCTTTCTTTAGATTTCTTATAATTACTTTTATCTTTTTATTTCATTTTCTAGATTTGTATTAGGGTGGCAACGGTTCGAATCTCATTAGGAACACCAGTTATTTTCACTGAGGTTTTATTACGTTTCCCTCAGTTCTTCAAAATTCCGTGAAACTGTCTCATATTAGACCACAACTTGTTCCTCCCAAATCCTTTACAGCTCACCACTGATCAAACAACTCATCTTTCGACGGGTCGTTACGTAACACAGCCAACCCCCCCCCCCCCCCACAAACACAAACCGAAGCAGTACCCGATTAAGGGGGGGGGGTGTTTGTTTCGTTCCTGCGAATCCTTTCCATGGTTCATCACGCGACGCAAAATTATCAAAATACAAGAGGCTTTCATAGGAGGTTACTTCCCCTCCTTGTTTAATTAACCACGTTAATAAGACCTCAATTAGTGGAAAGAGTAGACCTAATTAGCACAAGGACGCTTATGGGGGAGGGAGGGCTAGAGTTGGTGTATGAAATGCGCTAGGGACGAGACAAAGGTAAACGCGAAACGTTGGTGCTTTTAGGTAGGGATCAATAAAAGCAACCGCCATCATTCTCTTCCAAACCTTCCTCTTGAATCCCATAGCATGTTAAATATGAGAAGGATTCCAATAAGCCGGCTCATATACATATATATATATATATATAGGAAATGTCCGTGTCATTGTTTTTGTTATGGCCCTGGGGTTCTGGTGGCTGTGGCTTCTACAATACACTTCAGGTAGTCATGAATGTTGGGGCTGCGGCAAGTTTCTGAAGCTACGAAATAATTCTAACAAAGTATATGCCAGGCGTTCCTACAGGAGGTGTTAAAATATCCTGGTGGACCCCACAAACCTGTCCGCCTAATATATCAGTGTTACATAGCGCCTACGTATAAAAAAAAACATTCACCGCAATAACTATACTACTATAATTTATGCGATAGTGCCCACCTGTTCTTTGTTTCTCGGAAACTACAGTAATTTTTCTACCAGACACTACGTCCTCCCTTAGACCACACACTACATCATCCCTTAGACCACACACATATTTGCAATAATTCTGCTAGTAAGCGACTTTTGAGACAAAGCTAACGTTCAAATTTCTTATGCTAACATTCGCCTCCCACTTCTGTTACAGCCCGTATTTACAATTACAGTGCTACAATCCATCTGCCATTCATTGAGACACAGTCCAAATTCACATTTAGTGTGCTAAAGCCCAACTAATGAGACGCAGCCCACACTTACTAATATTCCAATATCCTACAGTTATTTCAGACACAATCTCGATTCATAGTTTTGCTATCATACAACTAACGTTTAAAATTCGGTGATACCCTACAGTATGACAGACCTCGTCACTGCCCGAAAGATGTTCTGTTTGAAGCCTGAACATAATTCACAGTTTCCACTGGACCGGATTTCAGTGTTGGGCCGAGCTACATGCCAGTAGAACCCACCGAAAGACAGCCGTGCAAATCTCACATCAGAAACGTTTCTCAATAAACACTTTCCTCCAAGCAGGTAGTTTCAAAAAGCAGTACTAATATGGAACACCCTATACATATTTCACGCGCTTTAAACATAAGAGAAATTGCAAACGCCTCTTCCTCCATCGTACCCAGCACATCCTATGTGACACCCAACCTTGTAGGATATTCTTCTGTGATGTTATGAAAGCATCGAATGGTAAAATATACATTTAGCCTTCTCGTCTGAATGTGGGTTTCTTGCACTTAATTCTTGCATCTTTAATCAACCATGAGAAGCTCTCAGACTAAGACTATCGTCATCATTATAATCAACTGATGATGAAGATTTAATAGATACATCTTTTGAACAACCAGGTTACGTTTACACCCTCTTTGCACCTGATATTTTTGCAAGTGTCTCTCACTACGGTTCATTATAAATACTCAAAAGACAGCAGAGCTGAGACCTCAACTATGTAATACGAAATGTTTTATTGTGTTCTATGCAAACAACCTTCAAGTATTTACAATGCGTGGTTATGTCTTTCTTTGGAAGCCGAAACATGTCGCAATGCAAACATTTAGCAACGTACTGAAATACAGTTGTGACCGACGGCCCTGTTCTCCGTCGTCTATGGCAGAGCTGCTACGCCGTGCCTTTCTTCTCCACACTGTAGCTACTCTTACTTGTGCGGAGATGACATAACGCCCAGCGTTCTTCCTTTGGCTGGCCTTTTCTTTGAGCCCTTAACGGACGTGGGTATAGCCAGTGGCTTTAAAACGTCAGGATGGAAATGAAATGTGCATCATCTCAGGTCTCGATCCCTTCTTGACCTGTACCTGCACAACGAATCTGGCCTCTTCTACGTCCTTTAGCTAGCAAGCCTATTTTTACCCTGCAGCAAGAAGGGTGCTGGAAACGAGAGGAGGATGAAAGGTAAGATTAATAAAACAACCGATTAACTTACTTAACGACACTGTTTCAATATTATCGGTTAAGTGCTACTGGAACACGTTCGTAAGTTCTGACCTAGTTACTATCTAGGAAGAGAGGAGGTTGATGCATATAAAACATATATATGCCTATTTAGCGGAAAAGGCCTTAAATATCGAAACAGTCGTAAAGATAAATAGCCGAGAGAGACAGGATACTGTAGTCGATATTGGGACTAGGGTACCGAATGGTATCGTGGTACAATTCCCAGTAAAAGCCAAAGATTATTGTCTCTACAACATTTCCAGACTGGTCTTGGGTCTCTTTCCCCTGGGACAAAGCTGTGCCGGGGTATGAAGCTGACCACTCACGTCCAATGCCAAGATAAGAAAATCAGTACAGCTACAGTTCCACTCTCCATGCACCTACATGTCACGTAAAGAAAAAAGTTTACCTATCTCTTGCAGTCAAGAAAACGGCCTGGTTTTCTTATCGTAAATCCACAGAGTAAAGACCTAGCAGCACGGGTACGCCGCTACACTAACCTGCTCGGTGACAGGAGAGGACGGAACAGTAAATAAGGAATAGAATACAAAAAAGCAAATTTCGCCCCATAATTACAGTAAATTGCAGGTTACAATGATTTATAGTGAGGAACACTTGGATTCTTTTTGTTACAAATAACAAAACAACGATATTTCATTGCTGAATTTCAGTAAAAAAAATAAGATGATGGTTTCTTTTAGTCTACACAAGAAAACGAGATGAGTTATTTGTAACTGATTGCGAATTGGTGCTCCCCGCATTACATCATGAGCAGAGCTGCGTAACCATTGTGAAACGGGTTCGCAGTTATTCGTATATTCTACCCTCTCACCCCAGACCACGACAGGTGTAGTAAATTAAAAAGACGTCCTATCTGCATCCTTACAATATTCCATTTCATTACAAAACACTCGGATTCTTATGCACTACCTACGGCATCACCGGGGCTTTGCTTGAGATGAGAAATATTGTATTTAAAAACGGGATCAATTGCTTAGATCAAAACTGGTGGAAGATGAATGAATATAGACCACTGGTGGAATATTACTGACAAGGGAAATCCGAAGTACTCGGAGAGAAATCATTCCCAGTGCAAACTTGTCTGCCAAAACACCCACGTGTACTGGCTTGAAGTTGATCCCAGGACTCCACGGTGAGAGACCAGTGATTTAAGGCCTGACACAAGACACGACCTTTCTCTGCTTTAACTTCCAATTATTAATAAATTCATATTATTTTCATTTTTGTTCCGTGCAATAGTTTATGATTGTAGACATGTACCAACTATTTGCACTGTGTTATGTTATTAAAATATGTATTTACATATAATACTTTAAAACATAAGATTTATTTTAAAATTTTCTAAAACTCCTACATGTTTCGGTCATAACATCGCGATCCCAAACGCTAGGCCATAGCTCAAGAACAACACCACCCACCGCAGGAGCATCAATAGAGAACACAGGCATAACATGAGCATACAAACGCATGCCGCCACACCACCGGAAGAAAAATAGTAGCAACTTCATTACAGGAATTTTTATACTCCCTGAGGATGGTCAA
>Ga0123357_10001061_pt1 | contig 28278 bp, 24 predicted proteins | sample TergutEmb28metaG_FD_89873 | JGI IMG/M metagenome (GOLD analysis project Ga0123357, IMG submission 89873) | Embiratermes neotenicus P4 segment gut microbial communities from Petit-Saut dam, French Guiana - Emb289 P4 | ecosystem: Host-associated > Arthropoda: Insects > Digestive system > Gut ...
GGGTACAATTATTGTTGAAGCCCCGGAAAAATCCGGCGCCCTGATTACGGCGGACTTTGCCATAGAACAGGGCAGGGATCTTTGGGTAACCAGGACGGGGGTAAATTCGTTTAAAGGAAAGGGAACAGCCAAACTTGCGGCCGACGGCGCAAAGGTAATTGAGAGCGCTCAAGAAATTATGGCGGAATGGGGGCTTTTGGCGCAAAAAGATACAGGACCGGAGCCGGTTGATACACAAACGCCGGTTGGAACACAGACGCCGGCAGCTGCGGCCACGGCTGCTTTAGCCGGCAAGATTCTTGCGTCCGATCTTGCGCGATCCCTTAACATAGAAAATATTTTGGATGATAAATGAGGAATGTGATGGCAGCAAAAGCAAAAAACAAATCAAAATCCAAAGAAAAAAAGATTCTGGTTATTGTTGAATCTCCGGCCAAGGCCAAAACCATTGAAAAATACCTGGGACCGGATTATACAGTAAAAGCATCAATGGGGCATTTGATTGATTTGCCCAAGTCAAGAATTGCCATAGACGTTGATCACGGTTTTGAGCCGGAGTATATTACCGTCCGCGGAAGGGCAAAATTACTCAAGGAAATCCAGGGCGATGCAAAAAAGTCCGGCACAGTACTGCTGGCATCTGATAATGACCGCGAAGGCGAAGCCATTGCCTGGCACCTCCGGAACGCCATTACTGCCAAAACCCAGGTACCGATACAGCGGATAGCTTTTAACGAAATAACTCCCCAGGCAATTCGGGACGCGGTTGCAAACCCCGCCGAAATTGACGAGGCAAAAGTCAGCGCCCAAAAGGCCCGCCGCGTACTGGATCGTCTGGTAGGATATAATCTTTCGCCGCTATTATGGAAAAAAGTAAAGAACGGACTCTCGGCGGGCCGGGTTCAGTCTGTCGCTTTGCGGCTGATCTGTGACAGGGAAAAAGAAGTGGAGTCATTTATTCCGGAGGAATACTGGACCCTGGAAGCGGATTTTAAGGTAGGCAAGACTTCATATACCGCCCAGCTTGTATCATGGAATAACGAAAAGCCGGTATTAAAGGACGGCAAAAGCGTCAAAGAAATAATTGAAAAAATTAAAAACTCTGACAGCGTTGTAACCGATATCCGCGAAACCGAAAAAACAATCAGGCCCCGGCCTCCTTTTACAACTTCGCAGCTGCAGCAGACGGCTGCTAACCGGCTGGGCTTTACTTCCAGAAAAACCATGCAGATTGCCCAGCAATTATACGAAGGCGTCAACATCGGGAATTCACGGATAGGACTTATTACCTACATGCGTACAGACTCGGTCCGTGTTTCCCAAACCGCTCTTGCCGAGGTTCGCGAATGGATAGGCAAGAATTATCCAAAAGAACTGCCCGAACAAACCGTGGAGTATACGGTCGGCAAGAAGGCCCAGGACGCCCACGAGGCAATACGGCCAACCTATATAAGTTATCTGCCGGACAATATCAAGGAATCCCTGACCAGGGATCAGCTGCGCCTGTATACGATAATCTGGGAACGTTTTGTTTCAAGCCAGATGAGCAGCGTAAGAACACGGACAATAAGTGTTGACATAAGCGCAGGGGAAGGGATCTTCCGCACATCGGGCACAAAAATTATCGAAAAAGGTTTTTACCAGGTAATGAAACTTTTATCGACCAAAGACGAAAAAGGAAATCCGTATCCCAAACTCAAAACCGGAGACAAAATAAAAATAGATTCATTCAGACCGGAGCAGCATTTTACCCAGGGGCCGGCCCGCTATACCGACGCTTCGATAATCAAGACACTGGAAGAAAAAGGAATAGGCAGGCCTTCGACATACGCGCCGATTATTTCGGTGCTGCTGGACAGGTACTATGTAACAAGATCCAACAAGCAGCTTACGCCGACCATTCTTGGAAGAATAATTTGTGATCTGCTTGTGGATTATTTTCCCCAGGTAGTAGACGCGGCCTTTACCGCGGAAATGGAAAATAAACTCGACGAAGTTGAAGATTCCCAAATACAGTGGCCGCAGATGATTAAGGAGTTTTGGGATCCTTTCAAAACCAGAGTTGACGAAGTCGGCAAAACCCTGGAATCTTTCAAGGGAACCCTGGACGAGGAAACGGATCAGGTCTGCGAAAAATGCGGCAAACCCATGGTAAAGAAACTGGGACGTTTTGGTTATTTCCTCGCATGTTCCGGTTTCCCGGAATGCCGCAATACCAAATCCATCCCGCTGGCAAAATGTCCCAAATGCGGCGGTGATGTAGTCGCCCGCAAAACCAAGGGAAGGGGCAAAGAATTTTACGGCTGTACCAATTATCCGGACTGCGATTTTATAAGCCATTTTAAACCGTTAAAACAGGAATGTCCCAAATGCGGTCAGTTTCTTGTTGAAAAATACGACAAAAAAAACGGATACTACAAGTCCTGTATTAATCCTGAATGTGATTATCTGCATTCCAGCGACGATGAGGCTCCGAATGAAGAATAAACCCGGCGCCGCGCAGGCCATTAACGATACCATGCAGTCCGGCCGCATCCGGGAATACTCCGATTACCTAAGGGTAGTCCGCGGTGTTTCTGCCAGAACCCTGGAAGCTTACGGCAGTGATCTTTCTTCTTTTGCAAATTATTGCGGCAACCACGGCATAGTTCCGGAGGCCGCGGATTCCGTTGAGGTTAAAAAATTTATCGCGGATCTCAGCGCGGAAGGCACAGCGTCCGTAAGCGTAAACCGCGCCCTGTCGTCGATTAGGGGTTTTTACCGCTGGCTGCTAAGGTTTGGTTACAGGCCCGACGATCCGGCCGTTACGTTAAAAAATCTCAAAACGCCAAAGACCCTGCCCGCGTTTTTGTACGAAAAAGAAATGGCCAGCTTTAGCGAACTGCCGGATACCGCGGGAATCCTTTGGCCGGAAAGGGACAAGGCCCTGATCCTGACCATGTATTCGGCGGGTTTAAGAATTTCGGAACTGGTGGAGTTAACCATAAAAAACATGGAGCCGGATCTTGGAGGCGCGCGCATTATCGGCAAAGGCAACAGGGAAAGACAGGTTTTCTTTTCTGATGAGGCCAGGGCCGCGCTTGCCGCGTATCTGCCGCTAAGGGCCGAACGTGTAAGGAAGGCAGGCGCCAATGGAGCAGGTCTTACGGGGCGGCTCTTTATCAACCGCAAAGGTCAGCCGATTTCTGTTTCAGGAGTCCGCTGGATAATTTCAGAATACTCTGAACGTTCGGGGCTGCATAAAAATATCCACCCGCATTCGCTGCGCCACAGCTTTGCGACCCATCTTGTCAATTCAGGCTGCAATGTAAGGGTGGTTCAGGAACTGCTGGGGCACGCCAGTATTTCAACAACCCAGCGCTATACACATGTCGATATTGAACATTTAAAAAAAGTTTATGCTGAATCCCACCCGGGGATTAAAAAGTCAAAAAATTCCAGAGGAGCGGAAAGTGGAAAAAAATAAAAAAAATCCCAGACCTGAGTTTGGTTTTGGAAAAATAAGGTCAACGACAGTAATCGCGGTGCGCAGGAACGGCAAGGTTGCCATGGCAGGAGACGGCCAGGTGACCATGGGCGAAACTGTTATGAAGAACAATGCCCGCAAGGTAAGACGCATGAATGACGGTAAAGTGTTATGCGGGTTTGCCGGTGCGACCGCTGACGCATTTACTCTGTTTGATCGGTTTGAAGGCAAGCTCAAGGAATATTCCGGGGATCTGGCCAGAGCCGCGGTCGAACTTGCCAGGGACTGGAGAACAGACAGAGCTCTGCGCCGCCTGGAAGCTTTGCTGCTGGTAGCGGACACGGGCAAGACCCTGCTAATCTCGGGAACCGGCGATGTTATAGAACCGGCCCAGGACGCGCTGGCAATCGGCTCGGGCGGGAACTACGCCTATTCCGCGGCGCTGGCTTATTTGGACGCTTCCGATTTATCTGCCCGCGAAATCGCGGAACGCAGTTTAAAAATTGCCGGACAGATATGCATATATACAAATAACGAAATTACACTTGAAGAACTGGAATAAAGGTACATTTAAAGGAGCAGCCTGAATGGAAGAAACCAAAAAAAATAAAATCGATTTGGATCGCCTGACGCCCAGGGAAATTGTCGCCGAACTTGATAAATATATAGTCGGCCAAAAGAAAGCAAAACGATCGGTCGCGGTAGCCCTGCGTAACCGTATACGCAGACTAAAACTTGAAGAAGAAATGCGGGAAGACATTACTCCCAAAAATATTCTTATGATTGGTCCGACCGGAGTCGGCAAAACAGAAATCGCACGCCGCCTGGCAAAACTGACCGGTTCGCCTTTTATCAAAATAGAAGCGACCAAGTATACAGAAGTCGGTTATGTAGGCCGCGATGTGGAATCCATGGTCCGCGATCTTATGGCCGCCGGCGTTCAGATGGTAAAACAGGAAATGCAGGAATCTGTAACCGCAGAGGCGGAGCGCCGGACAGAGGAGATCATTCTTGACCTGCTGCTCCCCGGAACAGGCAAGGCGCCTAAAAAACCAAAACCGCCGGCACAGCCGGTAGTACGCCCCATGGGATCGTTTTCTTTTAATCCCAATAACGGCGAACCGAACGGACCTTCTTTTATCGGAACAGCCATCCAGGTCGGCATACCTTTCCAAAAACCGGATACTGGAAATGATCAATCCGCGGACGAAAACGCGGCCGCAGAAAATCACGGCGGCGATCATATAAATGATCCGGAGCATCACCACGAATTCGGGGCGGAAGAAAAAAAGGCTCCGGATCCGACCAGGGAAAAATTCCGCGCGATGCTAAGGGAAGGCAAACTGGAGAACCGCGAGGTTGAAATAACCGTGAGCCAGAATCCCCAAATCCCGTCCTTTGAAATGGTGGGCGGCAATATGGAAGAGATCGAAGCGAGCCTGTCCGGCATTGCCGGAATCTTTGGCGGAAACAAAAAGAAAAAAGTTGTGACTGTCGCGCGGGCCAGGGAAATCTTAAAAAATGAAGAGTCAGAAAAACTGATTGACCGGGACCGCGTTAGCGACGAAGCCCGCCAGCGTGTTGAGCAGACCGGCATTATATTTATCGACGAAATTGACAAAATCGCTGTCAAGGGCGAGCGCGGCGGCGGCGGCCCGGATGTTTCCCGCGAAGGCGTCCAGCGGGACATACTGCCGATCGTGGAAGGAGCGACCGTAAATACCAAATGGGGGCCGGTCAATACAGGCCATGTCCTCTTTATCGCGGCAGGCGCCTTTAACATGGCAAAGCCTTCAGATTTAATCCCCGAGCTCCAGGGCCGTTTCCCCCTGCGGGTAGAACTGGATTCCCTTGGCAAGGACGATTTTTTGCGTATCCTGACGGAGCCCAAAAACGCCCTTATCAAGCAATACAAAGAATTGATGGAGACGGAAAAAGTCGAAATCGATTTTACTCCCGAGGCGATTGACCGCCTTGCCGCCCTCGCTGCGGAAGTCAATTCCAGGCTTGAGAACATCGGAGCGCGCAGGCTGCATACCATTATGGAGGCCCTGCTGGAGGAACTCTCGTTTGAGGCGCCGGATATTGGTCCGGCCAAAGTGCCCATTACTGTCGAATATGTCAACCAGAAACTGGCCGACATTGTTACAAACCAGGATTTGGGGCGCTATATACTTTAAAGGTGTTTTTTTAAATGCCGATGATTAAAGAAGAGGAGTATTTATGGATATAAACAATACTTTTACCAAAACCATAGACCTTCTGCAGCGGGCAATGGACGCAAGTACAGTCCGCGGATCGGTTATCGCCAACAATATCGCCAATGCCGAAGTTCCCAATTTCAAGCGTTCCACCGTGAACTTTGAGAGCGAGCTAAAAAGGGCACTGGACACGGAAAAGCAAAAACCAGTACTGGAGCTGACCCGCACAAACCCGAACCATTTATCCAACTGGGAGCCCAGGAATTACCAGGATGTCCAGGTAAGGCGGGTGCTGGATTATACAAGCACCACGGACAATAACGGCAACAACGTTGATCCAGAATACGAATTCAACGCGTATTTACAGAATCAGCTCAATTATTATCTGCTGGCAAATTCAACCAATTTTGAATTCAGCCAGGTTAACATGGTATTGAGAGGCTAAATATGGGACTTTATACATCGATTAACATAGCGGCCAGCGGCCTTACCGCCGAACGCACACGGCTGGACGTAATCTCAAACAACATGGCAAACGCGTCAACCACACGCACCGCGGAAGGCGGTCCTTTCAGAAGGAGCAGGGTAATAATGGAACCCCGCACCGAGGGCCCGTATTGGAGATCGCCGTTCCTGCCGCAGGGTCTTGATAATGGTATCGGAAACGGTGTGCGGATTAAAGAAATTCAGAAGGACTACTCTACAGAAACAAAATATGTTTACGATCCGACCCACCCGGACGCAATCCAGAGCGGGCGCTGGGCAGGCTACGTTGAAATGCCGAATGTGGACATAGTAACCGAAATGGTGGACATGATAGCCGCAAACCGGGCCTACGAAGCCAACGCGGCGATAATTGACAGCGCCAAAGGGATGTTTACCAAAGCGCTGGAAATTGGAACAAGGTAAGTAAATTCGGAATTCGGAATTATGAATTAAGAATTTAGAAGATAGAAATCCTGGGAGGGAATTAAATGACAATTTATAAACCGGAACTTGTGAATGTTAATACTGCCAAAGATATTCCGCTTAAGCTTACACATCCGTATCATATGACGCCTTCTTTTGACAGTGTTTTAAATCAGGGGCAGAATCTGGCTTCACTCGGAGACACAATCGGGGCGGACGCTGTACTGGGCTCCGGTACATTCGCCGACACCATGCTGTCATCGCTGGACAAGGTAAGCGCTTACCAGCAGCTTGCCAGCAATATGGTACAGGAGGCGATTACAGATCCGGACTCTTATGACGCGCATGATATTACCATCGCGCAGGCAGAAGCCGGCATGGCTCTGAATATTACAAGAAACGTGCTTAACCGTATTGTCCAGGGCTGGAAAGATTTGATTAATACACGATAGCGGTTAATTTGCCGCATGCAGTTTGGGGCTGCTCATTTGGGGGGAGGGGAAAATGGAATGGTTGAAAAAAATACTGTCCCAGATAGTCGCGCTGTGGACTAAATGGTCCATGGTTCAGCGTATTATCTTAATCGGGATAGTCATGGCGGTGGTCATAGGCATAGGGGCCGTTATTTCGGTATCGGCAACCCCGACCATGGTTCCCGTCATAGACGCGCCGATCAGGGACCAGGCCGCGCAGGACCGGATAATCGCCCGCATTAACCAGGAAGGTGTGCGGACTACGATTACGGCCGCGGGCGTGATACAGGTCGCTGACGAACAAACGGCCCAGCGTATGAGGGCTATATTAATCCGCGAAGATTTGATACCGTCCGGCACAGATCCGTGGGCCATATTCGACAGGGACCGCTGGACCATTACCGATTTTGAACGGAACGTTAACCTGCGCCGCGCCATTATTCAGATGGTCACCGATCATATCAAAGCGCTGGACGATGTTGACGACGCCAACGTTACGATAGTAATGCCGGAGGACCAGCTTTTTGCTTCCCAGCAGAACCCGGTTACGGCGAGCGTAATCCTTACACCCAAAATCGGCAGCGATATTACCCAGAACCGCAAGAAAATCGAAGGCGTGCAGAAGCTTTTGATGTTCGCAATCGAAGGCCTCACCGCGGATAATATTGTCATCACCGATCAGAACGGCATGGTGCTCAACGATTTTGCCGGCATGGCCGAGATGGACAGGCTTTCCATGATTGATCGTCAGACCAAAATGATCCGCCAGCTCGAAGCCCAGTACAGGGCAAAGATACTCGCCAGCCTTCAGCAGACTTTTTCCAAGGACAGGGTCAGAGATTTGGATCTCAAGATCGAAATGGACATGTCACAAAAATCGGTCAACACCACTGAGTTTTTCCCCTTTGTTGAAAAACCCAGAACACCGGGCCTGCCTTATGACGATTCTGTAATTACCCCTTCTGTAACAAGATCCTACAGCAACTCTTCTACAAGCTGGGAAGGCACAGGTTTTAATCCGGAAGGCCCCCCCGGAGTGGAAGGTCAGACGCCGCCGGTAATGGCGGATATGTCCAACCTGTACGGTAAAGTTAACCAGGAAACAAAAACTGTTAACGAGGAAATAAACCAGCGCAATACCCAGGAAGAAAAAAGCCCTTCGATAGACCGCGTGACAATCGCGGTAAATATCGACGGAACCTGGAAAATGAGATACGACGCGAAACACAACCCAATAATAGCCGATGACGGTTCGATCGAAAGGGTATATACTCCCATATCGCCGGAAGACCTGCGTTCGGCCCAGACCTTAATCCAGAACGCGATAGGCTACAGCGCTGCCAGGGGAGATTCGGTTTCGGTCCACAACATCGCGTTTGACCGGACTCAGCAGTTTCAGAATGAAGATACATCATACTTCCGCAACAAACAGTTCCAGCTTACTTTTGTAGTCTTTCTTTCGGGGTTGGCATTTTTGCTGATTGCCTTTATTTTATACAGGACAATTTCGCGGGAAATGGAAAGAAGGAAGCGCCTGGAAGCGGAAGAAAGGGCAAGGCGGGAGGAAGCCTTGCGGCAGCAAGCCCTTATGCAGGCTGAAGAAGAAGGGATGGATGTTTCCATCTCTGTGGAAGAAAGAACCCGCATGGAACTAATGGAAGCTGTGGCGAATATGGCCAAAGAGCACCCGGAGGATGTTGCACAGCTTATCCGTACCTGGATTTTGGAGGACTAAATGGCGAAATTACAAACAGGCGCATCTTCTTCCGCAGCCGCAGGAAAGAAAAAAGGCATCAAGGAATTTACCGGCAGGCAAAAGGCAGCAATTTTTTTGGTTACCATCGGCTCAGAGATCTCCGCCGAAATTTTCAAGTATCTGCGCGAGGACGAAATAGAAACCCTTACTTTTGAAATAGCGCGTCTGGAAACAATAGACGCCGAGCAAAAGGACGCCATTCTGCAGGAGTTCCAGGAACTCATGATGGCCAACCAGTTTATTTCCACCGGCGGTATTGATTATGCCAGGGAGCTCCTGGAAAAATCCCTTGGCAGCCAGAAGGCGATCGACATTATTAACCGGCTGACATCAAGCCTGCAGGTAAGGCCCTTTGACTTTATACGCCGCACCGATCCTGCCCACCTGCTCAACTTTATTCAGCAGGAACACCCGCAGACAATCGCGCTGATCCTTGCCTACCTTGAGCCCAACAAGGCATCCATCATTCTGCAGAATCTCCCCCATGAGGTGCAGAGCGATGTGGCGAGACGTATCGCGACAATGGACCGGACAAGTCCGGAAGTTCTGCGCGAAGTGGAGCGGGTTCTGGAAAAGAAACTTTCTACGCTTTCCAGCGAAGACTACACCACGGCCGGCGGCGTCGAGAACATTGTCGAGATTCTCAACCTGGTTGACCGCGCTTCAGAAAAGCAGATTATCGAAGCACTCGAAGACGAAGATCCCGAGCTTGCCGAGGAAATTAAAAAACGGATGTTCGTGTTTGAAGACATCGTTATGCTGGACGACCGTGCGATTCAGAAGGTCATGCGCGAAGTTGATTCGCAGGAGCTGGCCAAGGCCCTCAAGAGCGTGGACACCGAGGTCCAGGATAAAATATTCAGAAACATGTCCAAACGCGCCGCGGGTATGCTCAAGGAAGATATGGAATATATGGGCCCCGTACGCCTAAAAGACGTGGAAGAAGCCCAGCAGAAGATCGTTTCCATTATCCGTCACCTGGAAGACAACGGCGAAATTGTTGTTGCCCGTTCAGGCGAAGACGAGTTGGTTGTATAAGGATAGGATAACCCATGGCCAAGGCTGTTTACCGTCCCGGCGAACTTGAAGTTCTGCCCAAAAAAATAGTACTTGATTCTCCTACAGCTTTTCCGGAGCTGTCCCATCTCGCGGTAATTGCTCCGGAAGAAGAAGAATCCGGCGAGGAAATTGAAGAATACGACGGCCCGACCGCGCAGGATTTAAGGAACGAAGCCGACGCCTTTAGGGTGCGCTGGGAAACCGAAAAAGCCGCGCTTATAGAATCTGCCGAGGCAGAATCGCGCCAGATAATCAAGAACGCCGAAGACGAAGCATTTAGGCTGGTAAAAAAACAATCGGACGAAGCGCAGGTAAGCAAGCTTAAGGCACAGGAAGAAGCTGAAAAAATAATCGCCGCGGCCCACACAAAGGCAGTTCAGATTGAGACGGATACAAGGGCAGCTTTTGAAAAAGAACTGGCGGAAGCGGAAGAAAAAGGCCGCGAAGCCGGGCGTGAAACCGGTTTCATGGAAGGCCATGCCGAGGTTGAACGCCTTGTACGCCGTTGCCAGACCATACTGGAACGGGCCAACGACAAGCGCGCCGACATCCTGGGTGAGACCGAACAGGAGATTGTCGATCTGGTTTTATTGATTACGCGCAAGGTAATCAAGGTAATCTCGGAGAACCAGAAAAACATAATAGTCCCCAACGTAATACAGGCCCTGCGCAAAGTTAAAGACCGTGGGAACATTACGATTAGGGTTAACCTTGCGGATTTAAAACTTACCACCGAACATACAAAAGATTTTATTAAACTGGTTGAAGGGGCAAAAGGAATTCAGATTGCCGAAGATTCAACAATTGACCAGGGCGGCTGCATTATCGAAACCGACTACGGCGAAATTGACGCCAGAATTTCCAGCCAGCTCAAGGAACTTGAAACCAGGATACTGGACATTTCGCCGATAAAATCCAAATCCAAAGCCGCCCCTGCGGAAGGTAATTAAGATGTCCGATGCCGCCATAGCTGTAAAAGAAAAAAAAACCGGAATCAATAAAAAGGGAGTTCCCCTGTATGCCGGTTTTCATAAATATTTTGAAACTACAGACAAAACCGATCCGATAAAATGTGTCGGCCGTGTCAACAGGGTACACGGCCTTTTAATCGAAAGCCGCGGCCCCCAGGCGGTAATCGGCGAAATCTGTAAAATAGAAATACCTTCGTTTAATAAAAAAACAATTATGGCCGAAGTCGTCGGGCTTCATGCCGAAACCGTTCAGCTTATGTCTTATGAAGAAACCGACGGCCTGGAAATTGGCTGCCGTGTAATAGCCTCCGGATCGCGGCTTGAAGTCGGTGTTACTCCAAAACTGCTTGGCCGCGTCCTTGATCCGCTTGGGAAACCGCTGGACAACAAGGGCGGTATTGAAACGGCCGACAAATACCCGGCAATGGCCAGCCCGCCCAACCCGGTAAACCGCAGACGCATAAGCGAAAGGTTATGCACCGGAGTGCGCGCCATTGACGGAATGCTTGCCATAGGCCGTGGGCAGCGTATCGGAATTTTTTCCGGCTCCGGGGTAGGGAAATCCACGCTGCTTGGAATGATCGCGCGCAACACAAACGCCGATGTCAACGTAGTCGCCCTGATCGGCGAACGCGGCCGGGAACTCAACGACTTTATTGCCAAAGACCTTGGACCGGATGGGCTTGCCAGAAGCGTTATTGTCGTAACTCCGTCAAATTCGCCTCCCTTAAGCAGACTTAGGGGAGCCTATGTCGCTACAGCCATTGCCGAATATTTCCGCGACCAGGGTCTTGACGTAATGCTTTTGTTTGATTCCATTACGCGTTTCGCAAGGGCCCAGCGCGAAATAGGCCTGGCATCCGGTGAGCCGTCGGCGACCCGCGGTTATCCGCCCAGCATGTTTGATTCAATGCCAAAACTCCTTGAGCGCTGCGGAACTTCGGAAAAGGGAACCATTACCGGAATTTATACGGTCCTGGTTGACGGCGATGACCTTGACGAACCAGTAGCCGACACCGTGCGCGGAATCCTGGACGGCCACATTGTGCTCTCCCGCAACCTGGCCCGCCATTACCATTATCCGGCGATTGACGTTCTGGACAGCATCTCCCGTCTGGCTTCAACTGTCAGCGGACCCCAGACCCAAAAAGCCGCGGGCCTTCTGCGCCGCCACCTGGCCGTTTATGCCGAGGCCGAAGATTTAATAAATGTCGGCGCCTACAAGGAAGGTTCCAACCTGCAGATTGATCAGGCGATTTCCAAACGCGAAGCGCTGGAAAACTTTTTGACCCAGACCGTAGAGGACAGGGCTCCGCTTGCCGATACCCTCAAAACAATGGCTGAGATTTCTGGCATAGAAATTCCCGCTGAAGAAATGGAAACGCCTCCTGTTAAGGAAGCAAAAATTAATTTGGCTGATTCCGGCGATGACGAATATTATGATGAAGATGATTCCGGGCAAATAATTCCTGCTGACCCGGAAGCAGCTGCATCAGTCCCTGAAGCCGTTAATCCGGACGCTGCCGCAGTATCCGCAGCCGCAGTTCCAGAAGCCGGGACCGTCACCGAGGCCTCGGTTTTCTCCGAAGCCGCTGCCGCGCCGTCCATGGACGATATTGATTTGCCGCTCATAGATTTATAATTAAAAAATGAAGAAGTTTTCGTTCAATCTGGAAAAAGTTTTATCCCTGCGCAAGTTCCGCGAACAGGAAACAGAGATAGAGCTGGGCAAGGCAATAGGGGTTCTTTCTGAAATCGAGCGGAATATACGCACAGTTGCCGAGGAACGGATCCGCTCCGGTGATATGTTTGCAGGTAACGGCGCGATGATCCGTTCATACATGATGTATACAACCAGGCTGGATATGCAGAAAGAACATTTGCTCGCCGAAGCTGCCAGGGCAGAACTTGTGGTGGAATCCTGCCGCTCCCGCTACATTGAGGCGTCCAGGGACAGAAAAGTCCTGGATAAATTAAAAGACAAGCAGGCTGCCGCTTACCGCAAGACAATCTTTGCAGAGGAAACAAAGGCCCTTGATGATCAGGCTGCTTCCAGAAACGAATTGAGCAGAAGTTATGCTGTGTAAAAAAAATAATCAATAAATATGTATCGGGACAAATGTAATTAAATATTATTCTGCCTTAACTTTTCGTTCCAGTACTCTGCCGTCCAGCAAATAAATATTTGCGTTCCAAATATCTCCGGTTTGGGTTTTATAACCTGATTGTGTCCATGTATTGGTAAAATTTACATAAAAAGGTTCATCGTAAGCTCTGTCAATAAATTTTCCATTTTGAAAAAAATCAACATAATTAATTAATTCCGGATACTCGGCGCTTAGCCTAACCCACCTCTCGCCATTCAGTTCATACCTGCCGGTTACACCATCAAGAATATATTGTTCCTCTTCCGGTAACTTAGGTATTTTAATTCCAAGTCTGCCTGCCATCCTGCGCGCAAAAAAAAGGTCTTCTGCATTCGCGATTCCCCAATCCGCCGGCGGTTCCTGTTTGGACAGATTATTGTAGTAACCCCACGATGTTTGAGTGTCTATTGCAACATCAAGATTTGTAAAACAGGGTGAATCTTCGTTGCATACAATAGGCTTGTTAAGTGTCCAGGATTTAACTTTTTTAATGAAATTACAATAACTCTGCCGGCGCGCGTTGTTTCCATGAATAAGAATAATATCGCTTGCGCGGGCAACTTCAATGTTCATTTCCGCACCGCCCTCGCTGCAGCCCGCAGGTATACCGCCGGATGCCTGTCTGGAAATTTCCATCAGCGTAATAATACTTTCCGGATCGCAGATAACAGGACGATTTTTAAAATTCCCGACAGTATGTTCATTTGCAATTTCGATAATGATATTTGTATAGTTTTGATCTTTTAACCATTGAGAAGCGGTTTTTACGGCGTTCATCATTATTGTTCCGGTTTTCATTCTGGGGGATTGTCCCTGATAGAATAAACTTACAATTACAATCATGCCAATCTCATCGGCCGCGCGTATAAGTCTGTCCAGCCTGTTAAGGTATGAAGGATCAATTTTTAGTCCGTCATCACTGAACGGATTGTTGTTTATGGCTGAATTTTCAATGGTAAAAACAGGCATGCCGCCCTGCAGCCCGACTGTAAATGCCCTTAATCCGTATGAATACCAAAGGGGCAAAGCTTTTATCAGCTCATCGGTATGGCGCTCCGGATCCCATTGTTTCCATCCAAAACGGGCATATTTTTGCGGATTTTCCTTATCATCAAATATTCCCTGGATAAAACGCGCATTCATCATAAGACCGTGTACATCAACAGAATTTCCCTCAATTTCGCTGTAAATTAATTTCCCGTTAATTTTTAATTTTTGCTTGTCAATTGTTAATTTTGTTTTCATAAAATTATTAAATCCTCCGGAATTAATATCTTCAGCCTGGAAAAAAACATCTGTCCTGAATTAATTAACCAAGTCTTGCGCCGTCTCGTGAAAATACAGGAATGACATCCAGAGGCGCAGGTACCGTAATGCGGCTGTTGCCGCCGTAAGTTTTTCCGGTCCATACACAGGTCCAATTGGCGCCTGCCGGCAGGTATATTTCACGATCCCTTTGATTCGGATACAATACAGGAGCGACCAGATAATTTGGGCCGAACATGTATTCGTTTTCTGTTTCCCATGCTTTACTGTCCTGCGGAAACTCATAAAAGAGCGGTCTGATTACAGGACTTCCTTTTTCGTGCGCGGATTTCATTAATTCAGAAATATACGGTTTTAAACTTTCCCGTATAAAAAGATATTTTTTGCAAATTGCATACACTTCGTCAGTGTATGACCAGACTTCATTGTCCGCTCCCGAACGGCAGGTTGCGCCGCCTGTAGTTCCGTATTGCGGTTTTATTGGTTCGCGGTTGCCGTGCAGACGCATTACCGGACAAAAGCAGCCCCATTCAAACCAGCGCACCAAAAGTTCGTGGAAAGCCGGATCTTTAATGTTACCGCCGTGGAATCCGCCGATATCGGTAGTCCACCAGGGAATGCCGGCTATTCCCATATTTAATCCGGCAGCCAGCTGGTTCCGCAGGGTTGAAAAACTCGAATGGATATCGCCGGACCAAACGAGTGCACCGTAACGCTGGCTCCCGGCCCAGGCGCAGCGCAGAAGGTTGATAATGTTTTTTTGGCCTGCTGCATTCATGCCGTCAAAAAATGTTTTTGCGTACATTGCAGGGAAGACATTGCCGACCTGTATATCCGGGCCAAGATGATAACGGTAATGATCAAAATCATATACCGCGTATTCCGGCTCCGCTTCATCAAGCCAGAAGACTTTTATTCCGCGATCGTAATAATTCTTTTTTGCCTTTTCCCAGACATATGATCTGGCTTCCGGATTGGTCGCGTCAAAATGAATTGTATTACCCTGGAAATCCATCCCGATTCTGTAACCGCGTTCCGTGCGGACAAGCAAACCCCGTTCAACCATTTCGTTCCAGTTCCCGCTTCTTCTGTCAACTGTAGGCCAGACCGAAACCATCAGTTCAATGCCCATCGCTTTTAATTCCGCGATCATCGCATCAGGATCCGGCCAGTATACTGGATCAAATTTCCATTCACCCTGTAACGGCCAGTGGAAAAAATCAATTACTATAACCGAAATTGGTAGGCCTCTCTTTTTATATTCTCTTGCAATACCTAGGAGTTCTTCCTGTGTCTGATAACGCAGCTTGCATTGCCAGAAACCCATCGCAAAATCAGGCATCATCGGAACAGTGCCTGTTGCTCCTGCATAGGCTTCTTCGATTTCTGCCGGATCGTCTCCGGCAGTTATCCAATAATCCAGTTTTTTTGTAGATCTTGCTTCCCAGACCGTTATATTTTTCCCGAATGTGACATTTCCGACAGCCGGATTATTCCAGAGGAAACCGTATCCAAGACTGGAAATCATAAACGGAACAGACGCCTGTGAATTCCGCTGCGCCAGCTCGAGTGTGCATCCTTTTAAATTCAGCCATGGCTGCTGGTACTGTCCCATGCCAAAAATTTTTTCATCGGGAGATATGGATTCCAAACGCAAAGCAAGTTCATAGTCGCCGCCGATTATAGGTTTGAATTCCCGGTTTTCTATATCAAGGGCGCTGCAGTAATCGGCATTGATATCACGGCGGTTCCTGATAAATTCTTCCAGTATTTTTTGGCCTTTTTGATTATAGATAAAAATTTTTCCTGTTTTTTGAATTACAAGTTTTATTTTTCCGTTTGCAATTGAAGCTTCTTCTTCATGTATTGTAATTGTACAGTTGCTCATCTTTGGAGCCATCAAAGCCCAGTCATCTATCTGTGATGCAGGCATTTCCGCCATTTTGGAAGCACGGACTCTGAGGCTGTTTTCACCCCACGGTTCTATCCAGACACGCTCAGCGTCATAACGGTAGATAAGCCGGTTTTCTTTTTTTTCAAATAAACATGTCATTTTTTTACCCCCGTGCTTCAATACGGACAATTATTCATTGCCAGGAAATTTATTGCAAGGCAATTATTCATTGCCAGTATTCCCTGGAAAAGAAGACAAAAATCGTCCACAGCTCCAGACGTCCTGTCAGCATTAAAAATGAAATCGTCCATTTTGCGTAATTCGGAAGGTTTATTATTGACGTTACCGAATCAAAAGTTACAGGATCGATCCCAAAATTACCCAAGCTTAACAGGGCCATGTTAAAAGAGTCAATATGATTGAGTCCGGAGCCGGCTATTATTAAACCGCCTGCTATTGTAACTGCGAAATACATGACGATGAATCCCGCTACACCGTAAACCACATCCTTGCGGCCTACCTTGTTGTTGAGCCTTACCGAGAATACTCCCTGCGGATAAATGATTTTTTTTATTTCATTACCTGCCTGTTTAAAAAGCACTACATGGCGGATTACCTTTACACCGCCGGCAGTAGATCCGGAACATCCTCCTATAAACATAAGGCAGAATAAGGCGGCTTTTGCGAGCGGGGTCAGCAATGACTGGCCTCCCGCAGTCAGACCTGTTGTGGTCAGTACACTGACCGTATAAAAAAATCCGTTTCTTAAATTTGTGCTGCTGCCGGCCCTGCCGGTTAATGATCCCGATACAGTGGTAATCAAAGTTGAAATGACAATGATGCCGATGTAGGCTCTTCCTTCGCTTGAGTACCAGACATCTTTCCATTTGCGCTGCAGCAGCCGGTAAATTAACGTAAAGTTATAACCGGCTATAAGCATAAAGACAGAAACTATCCAGACTATTGCCGGAGAATTCCAGTAGGCCAGCCCGTTGTTGCGTGAACTAAAACCGCCTGTGCCCATGGTCGAAAACGCGTGGATGATCGCGTCGTACCAGGTCATGCCGGCAATTACCAATAATATTGTTTCAATAAATGTAAGGCTTACATAGAGAAGCCATAAAATTTTTGCGGTCTCTGTGATTTTTGGTGTGATTCTTTCTTTTTCAGGACCGTTAAATTCGGCCTTGAGGATTTGGAAACCTCCGATACCCAGAAAAGGAAACAGCGCGACAGTAAGTACGACCATGCCCATGCCGCCAAGCCAGTGTGTTTCGGCCCGCCAAAAAATCAGCGATCGCGGCATTATGTCCAGGTCTGCGATTATCGAAGTGCCGGTAGTTGAAAAACCGGAAACACTTTCAAAAACCGCGTCTGTAAAACCGGGTATGCAGCGGGATATCCAGTAGGGCAGGGCGCCTGTTACCGAAGCCATAACCCAGGCCAGAAACACGAGCATAAATCCGTCTTTGGCCGTAAAACGTATCGCGGTCTTTCTGGTCAGAAGATATACCGGCAGGGCCGCAGCTACGGCAATTGTTATTGTAACCGCAAAGCCGCGGATCATTTCTGCCTCACCCAAAAATACCGCTATGCCCAGGGGAAAAATCATGGCGAGCGCGTACATCAGTATGAGGAAAAACAACAGCTTGAGTATTGCCTTGCGTTTCATGACTGACCGTCTGACTCCTGCTGCCGCGATTCATCCGTATCAAATATTTTTTCGATTTCTGTTTCTGTGCCGCTGCGTGTAATCAGAATAAGCTGATGTCCGGCAGTGTATACATAACTTCCGCCCGGTATAAAATCCTTTTCGTCTCCGCATTTGACAAGCATAACCAGGGCGCCTTCCGGCAGATCAAATTCCTTAAGCGACGAGCCTTCCGCCCTGCAGCCGGGGCTGATGTCAATGGTCAATATTATGAGGGAGCCTTCCGCAAAACTGTGAACCCCTTTAACATTGCGGCCGATTAATCTGGACATAATGGAATCGATCACGACCGACTTGATCGGAATAACCACATCCACTCCCAAACGCCCGGCAATGGCCGCGTGGCCCGTATTGTTGACCATTGCAATCGCCCTTCTGACTCCCCGGGATTTTAAATAAACGGCGGTAACTATATTAAGTTCCTGGTGGCTGGTCGAAGCGATAATAAGGTCCAGGTTATCCATCTGCTCCTCGGCAATAAAGCCCTCATCAGATATGTCTTCGTTGAGTACAACCGCCTCCGGAAACCTGTCGGCCAGTTCCTTGCAGATGTTTTTATTCTGTTCGATGATTACAACTTTGGAAAATCTTCTGGGGCCCAGGCTTTTTAAAAAAGTAAATACCGAACTTTTGCTTTTTGGTCTTTCCGGATCATCCTCCTGATCGCTTAAGTCCGCGCCGAAGATACCGGATGCGATCAATGCGCCAAGTCTTCCTCCGCCGATGATCCCGATTTTACTGATTGGTTTTTCCCTGTGGCCGGCAAGTTTGAATCCCCAGGAAAGATAATCTTCCCTGGATAAAAGGTAGATCCGGTCGCCGGCTTCCAGTTTTGTAGCTCCGGTCGGAATAATCCGGCTTCCCCTGTGTTCGACAAGAGTTACCAGGCTTTCTTCTGTCATTAAAGTATGAAAGTCCTTTAATACCAATCCGTCAAAGGATGAACCCGGCAGTATATCAATGGATCCCAGCATATAATGCGTACCGGAAAATGAAATTATATTGCCTACGGCTCCGTGCCCTATCGCGTCAAGTACGGTCCTGGCGGCCTCGGCGTCCGGCTGGATAAAATAGTCAATTCCAAGCTGAACGTTGTTTTTATCGCCGGATCTGTACCGGAAATTTTTTTGAATGTATTCCTCGTTCCTTACTCTGGCAATTTTTACAAGATCCTGGTACCTTGCCGCCAGACTGCAGATAACAATATTTACCTCATCCGAACCTGTAACACAGACAAGCGCATCAGCGTTCCCGATACCCGCTTCTTCCAGGGCGCTGACGGAATTTCCTTCATCATGAAGCACCATGCAGTCCAGGCGGTTTGACACATGGCGCGCCCTCTCCTCATTGGACTCGATAACGGCGACATCGTGTTTTTCTTCTGTAAGCTGACGGGCCAGCTGGGTTCCTACCTGTCCGGCTCCGACTATAATTACGCGCATCTTTTCCAGTATATCAAAATAACGTATGTACTGCTATATAATTTACAGATAATTTTGTAAATTATATAGCTGCAGTCACAAAAGCTTGTTTTTTTGCGAAAACCAGTTTAAACTACTCTTGAGTAGTCTACTTTAGAGTAGTTGATTTTGGAGGTTCCATGTCAGATCCGGAGTTTGAATTTTACGGAAGAGATAATGAATTAAAAGAGTTAAATCTCCTGTATAGAAGAACAGGGTTTAAGTTCATTGTCGTTTACGGCAGACGCCGGGTCGGTAAGTCATCATTAATCCAGAAGTTTATCGAAGACGGCAGCAAGCCAAACATCAGTTTTATGGCGTTTGAACAAAACAATAAATTAAACCTGGAAGCGTTCAGTGAAGCCATATTGGCCAAATACAGCGCGGCAAAAAAATACCTGTCATCATTTGATTCATGGGATAAGGCATTGGGATATATAGCGGAACAGTCAGGAAAGCAAAAACTGGTTTTGTTTATAGACGAATTTCCGTATTTGGCCAATGCGAACAAGGCGATTTCATCAATATTGCAGAAAAATATTGACGGCATATTCAGAAACACAAATATAACCCTTATACTTTGCGGAAGTTCAATGAGTTTTATGGAAAATCAGGTACTTGGGAGCAAGAGTCCGCTGTACGGCAGGAGGAATGCACAATTTAAAATTGAACCATTTGATTATTATGAAAGCGCCTTATTTTTTGAATTATTCAGCAATGAGGAAAAAGCAGTCGCATACGGAGCTGCAGGCGGTATACCGCTTTATCTGTACCGGCTAAAATCTCATGGAAGTATTGAAAACGGTATTATCAATGAATTTCTGATAAAAAACGGGACGCTTTACGAAGAACCCCGCAATCTGCTGATGCAGGAACTGCGGGAACCATCAGTATATAATGCCATTATTAAGTCAATAGCGGGCGGCGCAACAAGACAAAATGAAATTGCAGTAATCTCTGGAGAAGAAAATAACAAGATCAGCAAATATCTGAACCGATTGATAGCCCTGCATCTGATAAAAAAAGAATTTCCGGTAATTAATGCTCAGGAACGCAACAGTCTTTACCGGCTGTCTGATAATATGCTCAAATTTTGGTACCGGTTTGTATTGAATAACATTACGAATATTGAATCCGGAATGTCAGGGTATATATACAGGGAAAAAATTCATCCTCAGCTTTCAGATTATATGGGATTCATATTTGAAGATATCTGTATTCAATATATGAAACGGCAAAACAAGGTTATGGCTCTGCCATTTGTCTTTGACAGCATCGGCAGATGGTGGGGTAATAATCCGCTGGAAAAGAAGCAGCAGGAAATTGACATGGTGGCGATAAGCGGTAAAACTGCGATCTTTGGTGAATGTAAATGGAAAGATATTATAGGGGCAGATGTTTTTCATAATTTAAAACAAAAAGCTGAAATGTTTAAACAATTTAATAAAAAATATTATTTTATTTTTGCCAAAGGCGGATTTTCGGATAGTCTGCGAAAAATAGCAGAGGAGGACAATAACATACAATTAATTTCTCTTGAAGATATCTATTCTATTTAAGTGATTCATTGTATAAAAAGAACATGACCGAAACTGCAATAACACCTGAACAATCTTTTTTCGCTGTTTTTTGCATTGAAGCACTTGCGGATGATTTATGCTTAACCGGTGATATCGTTTACAAAATGCTGACAGAGGACAGCGATATTCTGGATACATATATAATACCCTGTTATGTTCCGCTTCACACCCAGGGCAGAGACTATATTGTCTGTGAAATAAAGGAACTTATGCGCAAGCGGGGAGTCCTGCGGTGATATTGTACCACGGCTCATTTTCGGTTATTGAAAAGCCGGATTTGTCATTTTCAAGGCTGCGGACAGATTTTGGCAGGGGATTTTATCTCACACCGCTTAAATCCCAGGCAGCGGATTGGTCGAAAAAATTTTTAAGTCAGCACGGTACTGCCTATATTTCACAATACAATTTTTTATCCAAAGCCGGCGAAAAATTACCTCCGGAGGTTAAAATCCTTGAATTTGACAGCCATACCAGGGAATGGCTTGATTTTGTCACAGCCTGCAGACTTGGAAAACCAAATGATTCAGGCTGGGATCTTGTAATAGGCGGTGTTGCCAATGACAAGGTTTTTGATACACTCCAGTTATATTTTGATAATATTATCGGAGCGGATGAAGCTATTGGACGGCTTAGGTTTAACAAACCTAATTTCCAATATTGTTTTAAGAACCAGCCGCTAATGGATAATTATTTGTTTTTTTGCGGTTCGGAGCAGATAAAATGATCGCAAACCGGACCCTAGTAATGCATAAATGCGCACATGTTGTGGAAGGTTACGCTGCATATGAAAATGTACCGCTCCGGCAGGCCCTTGATGTGTTTTATAAATCGCAGTTATACACGCAAATAACACAGGGGATTTCCGATATGCACTGCCGCAGCGACGGGTATCTAGCCGAGGAATTGTCCCTTGAGTTGGAACGGAACAGGGGTACCTCAGACCGCGGTACCCCAAAGCTAAATCAGAACAAGAATCAGAACTGATACCCCAGCGAAATTTTGAGATAATTATTATCGCGGTACTGGCCAAGTTCGCCCTTGATGTCACCCAGAAAAAACCCTGCCGAAATTCCGGCTGTAACACTGTCATGCGACCAGGTAATACCCGGCATTACAAGGAAGTCCTTGTCTTCAATTCCCCAAAGGCCTGTGGCTTTAATTTCAAGTTGATCCATCAGAAATTTTTTGGAAAGTATCATTGTAATCCGCGTCGAGGTAAGATCCTTACCGGCCTGGGTGTCCTTAAGCGGATCTGAATTGATTTTGTCATGAAACAGGATAATACTGCCTGTACCCTGCGCGTTTAAATTAATTCCCCAAAATAAATCACGGTCAAAACCAAGGCTCCAGACCAGCGACGGGTTATACACGGAGCCGTCAGTTCCGTCCAGATCTGAAGTAATGTTGGCGCCTGCTTCTGCGCGCACGTTAAATCCCGCGATTACCTGCGCGTAATCAACGCCGATTTGATGGTAGGGATTATAAGCTACATTAATTTTTATCAGCGATGTATCAACATCATCTATTTCGCTGGAAGGAATTAAAGTATAAAAAGAACTTACAAAAGAAGTTAAATCAATATTATAGGCAGGACGGGGCAGCCTTCCGTAATAATACTGAATTCCAAAATCCGCGGGTCCTATGCTTGTCGTGAACCGCAAACCAGCCTGGGCATAATCAAATGTATTGTAACTCTGTGTAAAAAAATTATCCAGGTCCAGTCCGTTTGACCAGTTATCAAGAGCCGGTTTTATGATAGGCAATAATGGTGAAAATGGTAAAAGCAGACCGTACTTTATTTGAAATAGCAATCCGCCTGCAATTGACGATGGCATCGAAGCTATCTGCTCCGGCGCCCAGCGCCCGGCGCCGGCAAATCTGTGGCCTTCAAACCAGGGTACAAAGACGGCTTCTACTTTTGAAAAATAATTCAAGTTCCAGGTAAAATGCAAAAGGGGCCGCGATATTTTAATACTCTGCGGATCACCCATTGCGCTTAGATCCGAATAATCCAGAGGGTTAATTACATCCAGCGGACCAAAACTGTCGGCTCTGCCCCAGCTCAGCTTGCGCAGGCCTCCTTCTATATTGACCGGTCCAAAGAAAACACGGCCGTAAGCTTCGTCAATGCTTAAAGGCGATACCGGTGATCCAAATACCGGCGCCAGTTTTAGTTTAATGACCGCATCGGCCGAAGAACCCGAGACAGAAAAATTCAGTTTCCCGTTAAAAATATTACCCAACTGCAATTTATCTGCCGCAGAAAAATCATTAAAAAATCCCTTGAGTTCCGCATTGACTTCTCCGCCGATTGTCAGCGGGCTGCTCTGCACGGCATTTCCAGAATTGCCCGCTTCCTTGTCATCGCCAAAGCCAAACCCCTGCGCTTTGATTTTAACCGGCGCAGACAAAAGGATCGCAATAAAAATCAGGCTTAATGCAATCTGCCGGCAGCCCTGATACCAAAATACCTGTACTCTGTTCTTCATTTTCAATTCTTTCATCTTGCCCTTCCTGTTTCAAGATATTCTGTTGTAAAGACGCCTTCCGGTATCGGATCATCATATTTTAAAATTTGTACATTTAATGATGTAGACGTACCGGCTGCCAGTGTGGAAATTTTTGTGACCATAAATGCAAGCCTGCCCTGGACTTCCTGTAATTCCAGTATTTCCAGCAGTTTTACCTGAACTCCTTTTTTATCATAGAGTTCGATCTTGTATGTTACATAATTATTTTTATCAATCCACTGGATCATCTTCGAGTACTGGTAGCTGGAATCTTTTGGCGTTGATTCAATAACATAACAATCGTTGTTATTTAATTTTTCTTCGCGCAGCAGTTTATGATTATCCAGATCTGCTTCCCGGTCCGCGGAAGAAATATCATCGTAGGAAAAATCGGTGCCCATAAAACTCCCGGAGCCTTCCGAAGCCGCTATGCGTCTGACTTTACCCAGGCTCGGTAAAAAAATCCACTGATCATTATCCTTGCCCGGATTTTCTATTGTCAAAAAACGCGTGCCCTGCACAGCAGCCGGTGACTGAAACACAATCAAGGCGCGGTTATTTCCCTTGCTGTCTTTTTTTGAATACTGATCAATTAAACGTTCTGTAACCGTACCGTTCTTTGCCGTAATTACCATTTTTGAACGCGTACTGATGGTATCTGCGGTAATCCTGCTGCGTGACTTTTCAACGATGCTTGCCGCGTCCATTGGACGCGAGGCGTCCGTTGGACTTTGTGTGATTGTTTGGGCAAACAACTGACTTGCGATTAATACTGCAAACGCAGCCAATGTTATTTTTTTAAACATTAAAATACCTCCGCATAATTAGCAATTGTTTTTCCTGCACGTTCGTGTACTGTCCGTGAGGTTCGTGGTAAAAAATTTTCATAAGCCTCTTCTTATAAACTTTGGATTAAGCGTTGAAAGCAGAACCGGAATAACCGTCAGACCAACCAGGGCGCTTGAAAGCATGGCAAGGGCAATAAGGAAACCAAGATCCTGGAGCATGACAAACTGCGAAAAAACCAGAACGGCAAAACCTGCCCCGGTCGAAATTGAATCGACCAGTATGGCCTTGCCCGATGAGGTAAATGTTTTGAACAAAAAGTCTCCCTGTCCGTTCGCCGCCAGGTATTCCCGTTTATACGCTTCGACATAGTGGATGGTATAATCGATCCCTATGCTCATGGAAAGACTGGCCATCATGGAAGTTCCGATATTAAGCTTGATTCCGGCAAAACCCATAATTGCCAGGTTAAAAAGTATACCTATGGAAAGCGGCGCAATAATAACAATGCCGGCAGTAAACGAACGGTAAGTCAGCGCGACCAAAAAGAAAACTACCAGAATTGAAACTACTACTGAACTGATTTGAGATTGCACAACCAGCCTGTTGAGCGAACTTTCCACCATGGCTGTTCCGCCTATTATGGTATCTACAGTTTTGGGAAAGTTCACGGAAATATAATTTCGGATTTTATCTATTGCGCCGCCTGTATCCTTGTCGCCCAGAGTGCGAAGCTGTACGGTAGTTTTTATGGCAGTAGGCGACAGCGGGTCATTGGCATATTCGCTTATGTTCCCGGACAGCAATACAAGGTAATTGGCGACAAGCTGTGAAAGTTCATCGGGTGTAGTTTTACCGTACCGCGATGGATCGGCCGGAATTTCGTAATAAGAGGCCCCTTCGTAATTTATCAGTTTTTCCAGTTCCCTGACCAGTTCGCCCGCATCCATGGAACGGTTCTTTCCGGAACTGGCAGCTTCCCGCAAAAGTGTTACAAGCTTTTCTGTATCAATTGCAGCGGCCCGGTCTGTGTTAGCAGAATTCTGCGCGGTAAATACGGAGCTGTCTGATTTTAATTCTGTATTATCCATCGGAGTAAAGTCACCGGTATCCTGGCTGCCAAATCCGAAGTCACCAATTTCCGGGCTGCCAAATCCAAAGCCGCCTGTATCAAATCCGCCTGTACCAAAATCCCCAAAACCAAATCCGCCTGTGTCAGTATTAACCGGCGCAGCCGGGCGCAGACCGTCAGGGCTTTCATCGGCATTAAAAACCTGGTTTATCCGTTTTACCAGATCGGTAAAGCCCATAACCTTGCCTACTTCCGGGACATTGGTATCCAGATATTCTGCGAGCTTATCAACTGCAAGGAGGACATCGGGCATTAGCAGTGCTTCCGTACTGTCTGTTTTTGTTACCACGCTTACAATTTTTGATCCGCCGAATTTTTCCCTTATAAACTCATCCGAACGGTAAATATCCGTGGTAGTTTTAAAATATTCGACAAAAATATTATCGATTACAACTTTTGAAATTCCCCAGATGGAAAAAAGGACAACAAGGACCACAATAAAAATTACCGCGCTTTTCCTGTGCGCTATGCGGGTAAAGAAACCGGCGATAACTGAATCCATTTCCGGAGTCCGCCTGACTCCGCCGGAATTTTTGATTTTCTTTAATTTGGGACCGCGGAGTATTAAAAGAGCTGGAATCAAAGTTACAGCGGTAATAAATGAAATTAAAACGCCGAAACTGGAAAAATAGCCAAACTCACGTATGGGCATTACCGATGTAAAGCAAAATGAAATAAACCCGGCTATTGTAGTGATGGCCGCGAGAAATACAGCTCTGCCGATTTCACCAAGTATGGAAAGTACCAGAACCCGGTTTTCTGCCCGGCTCATTTCGGCAATTCCCCTTGTTCCTTCAAGGTAGCGCAGGACTATATGTATACCGTAGGAACTGCCTACAGCCACCAATATTACAGGAAGCACCGACGAAACAACCGACAGCTTGATACCGACAAGCGGCATTGCTCCTACAGACCATATTACCGCAACCGCGACAGCAATAAGGGGCAATATTACGGCAGTAATGTTTCTGAACGAGAAAAAAAGGATTAAAAGTACAACAAGTATTACGATCGGGATCATTGTGATTAGGTCGCTGCGCATGGCCTCGTTAATGGTGGCGCTGATTATCGGAATCCCCGTTACATAAACATCCGCGTAACCCTTAAACATTTCCTTGGCTATATCCCGGATTTGACTGAACTGGTCTATTACCTCCGGACTGCTTGCCTGCTCGCTGGTTATATTGAGCGGCACCATAATTTGAGTGGAAGTATAATCATCGGAAATCAGGGCCCGGCGGTAAATGTCCCAGGAAAGCAGCCGCTGTTTAAGGACGGCAATCTCCTCCGGGGTTCCGGTAAAATCATCGCCGACCAGTTTCTGTACGGTTATGGAAGGCGGCTCACCGGGATACAATGCATCCTGCGCGAAAATGTAATCCGAAGAAACGATGGAGTTAACATTACCGGCAATTTGTATATCTCCCATCCTGCTGTTAAAATCCCTAATCCGGTTTAAAAAGCCAGGATCGAAGACATCGCCGTATTTTCTTTCCAGCCCTATGAGGATAAAGAGCGACGAACCAAAGGTATCATCTATATATTTGGAAGTTATACGGGCTTCGTCGTTCACCGGGACAAAACGGATGTTGTTATTGTCCAGCTGCGCCCTGGGAAGCTGGAAGGCAAAAAAAATTGTAATGCCTGCGATAATGATGACGGCAATGATGGGCCGGGCCAGCAGTTTGTCAAAAAAATTGTAAAGCTTATTGTTCATAATTTTAGTAGAGTCCTGTATGATTATTATAAAGAATTATGACATTGAAAGTAAAGTATAATATCAGGGCTGATACTGGAATTAATCTGCTGCTGCTTATCCTTTGATGGCTCCAATCAAAACACCTTTATTGAAAAAGCGCTGCAGAAATGGATAAAGTATCAAAATAGGTGCGGTAGATACGACGATGAGCGCGTACTTGATAGTCTCCGACAATAACGCCGACACACTATCATTTGCAGCTGCAGCCTGGAAATCCAGATTCTGGTTCAGCAGAAGAATATTTCTAAGGATAAGCTGCAGCGGATATTTTGATGGAGTTTGAATAAAGACAGAGGAATAAAACCAGGCGTTCCAATGGCCTACTGCGTAATATAAAACCATTACCGCCAGTGTAGCGGAGGAGAGGGGTAAAAATATTTTTGTAAGTATCTGTAAATGCGATACTCCATCGAGTTTTGCCGCTTCAATAAGGCTGTCCGGGACCGCATAAAAAGCTGTACGCAGGATCAGCATATTATAGGTATTGATGGCGCCCGGGATAATCAATGCCCAAAGTGAATTCATAAGTCCCAGCCCCTGTACATTAAGGTAAATAGGTATGAGTCCGCCGCTGAAGTACATTGTAAAAATCATAAATATTGAGAGAGGCCGTCTTAAGATACTGTTCCTTAAACTCATAAAATATGCGCCAAGGCAGGTAAGTGCCAAATTAAAAATTAAACCGGCAACAAGAACAAACATGGTATTACGGTATCCCGAAAGAATTAAAGGATGACGAAAAACCATGCTATAGGCTGCCGTGGTAAGGGGAAATTTTGGCAGCCACATCAGGCCATACCCGGCCATTAATGAAGCCGGATTACTGAACGAAGCAATTAATACGTAATAAACAGGATACAATGTTACCAAAATTGCGAGACCAAGGATTATATAGTTTGAAACCGTAAAGATACTGTATCCAAAACCTTCCTGCCGCAGGGATGATTTTTTTTGTTTAATTTTCATTGATTTTACCATAAACCTTTACCGGTCAGTTTCCTGCTAATACTGTTTGCTCCGGCAACAAGAATAAAATTTATGATCGAGTTAAATAATCCTACCGCGCTCGAAAAACTCCAGTTACCATTTACCAGTCCCCTGCGGTAAACATAAGACGAAATGACATCAGCGGTTTCCATTACAAAATTATTATAAAGCAGGATTATTTTTTCATAACCTACATTCATAATTCCGCCTA
>Ga0123357_10001062_pt1 | contig 28276 bp, 20 predicted proteins | sample TergutEmb28metaG_FD_89873 | JGI IMG/M metagenome (GOLD analysis project Ga0123357, IMG submission 89873) | Embiratermes neotenicus P4 segment gut microbial communities from Petit-Saut dam, French Guiana - Emb289 P4 | ecosystem: Host-associated > Arthropoda: Insects > Digestive system > Gut ...
CCACATATTCCTGCCAGTTTTAATATGTATTTGGTAATCAATAAGTGTGTAACAGCTGTCAAAGTTTCAAACTTCACTGGCCATTATCTCCATAACCGTTCAACTTTGGACATAGGTGTTTTGAGTTATATCGGTATACTTTAGCATAAGAAACACCCTCCTGAAGTCTGGCACATTCCTCCTGGGACACCCTGTATATAAAAAGTAATAACATTAGAGCACTAATTTAAAAAATACAGTACTTACTGGCCAAGAAAGTAATTTACCACATCAGTGCATAACAGACAAAGATTGGTACATTCATGTAGTTGTGTTACACAAACAAACAGATCTAAGAAACAGATTAGTAGATACTGACTTAATGTGCTAAACTTTCAAATACCAATCCAAATCATACGTAAATATATTCAACTTTTTTTAAGTTCAAAATATTCATCCAGAGAGTGAAAGGAATTGTCAAATAAAAATTTCCGCAAAAATAATCTAAATTCCTTGGGATTATCAGACTCTACTTTTATATAAGCAGGCAGTTTATTAAACACCTTTACACCTAAACAGTACACTCCCTTCTGATATTTAGTCAGATTCAAAGAAGGTTGGTGAAATTTTGCATGTTGCCTAGTGTCAATGTGATACACCTCAGAAATTACCAGAAATTGATTATTATTTCTTATCATAAACAAAAGGAGAGAAAGAATGTACTGGGAAGGGAGTGGTAAGATTTCTAAATTAAAAAACAATTTTCTGTAAGAGTCACTATTTCTACAACCCATCATGATTCTAATAATCTTCGTTTGCAACCTTAAAATGTTCATACTGTCTGAGGAGTGGCCTCAGAATAATAGACCATAGGTAATTACAGAGTGGAAGCAGGCACAGTAAATCATTTTCAGAGTATTTATTGATACATATGGTTTGACTGACCGCATAGCATAGCAAGCTGAGCTTAGTTTAGACTTAATACATTCAATGTGTGTTTTCCAAGAGAGGTTATTATTAATAAACAGCCCCAGAAATTTTGTTTCAATAGCTGTACAAATGTGTTTATCTTCATACGTAATTTGTATGTCAAAGGTACATGTACTTTTACTTGTAAATTGGATGAAATAAGTTTTGTTAAAATTCAAGGAAAGCAGATTAACTTTGAACAATTTATTTAGTTGTCCAAAACCTATATTAAGATCATTTTGAAACTGAATATTATTAGGGCTTGTTATTAATATACTGGTATCATCAGCACATCAAATAGGTATGACTTTGTGCTCTATGGCCTTAGGTAAGTCATTTAGGTATACTAGAAATAATAATGGGCCCAAGATTGAACCCTGTGGCATCCCATATCTAATTTTGGTCCATTCTGATACTGTGTTTGAACTTAGATATGAGCTGATGATTTGAACTCTTTGATATCTATTCTGAAGATCAGATTCGAGTAATAATTTAGCCTTACCTCTTATTCCATAATAGGGTAGTTTAGACAGTAATATATCATGAATAACAGGGTCAAAAGCTTTCTCAAGATCACACAAGATACTACCAGCCATTGTTTTACTGTTTAAAGCGTTTAAAATTTCATTTGTTAGTTTTAAAATGGCATCTTTAGTTGCTACACCTTTCCTGAAACCAAACTGATTTCCCGCTAGTAACTTACTACTATTAAAATGTTCAGTTAGTCTAATATACAAAGCATTTTTAAAAACCTTTGAGAAAGAATTCACTAGAGATATTGGTCTACAGTTTGTTGAACTCATTCTATCTCCTTTCTTGTATATAGGTTTTATAATTGAGAGCTTCAGACGATCATTAAAGTAAACACAGAAAGATAAAATAAGCTACATCAGTTTTATGTTAATCGTATGGTCAACTACTGTATATATACAGGGTTATTCAAAATGATTGTCAGGGTTTTAACAACTTGTCATACACAATACACTTGAGATAGAAGTATATGTATTTTTTTATTTAATAGAACAACACTACAAGTTTTTGTTACATACCTTACAGGTGCTCTATATGTGCACCCTTTGTGATTCTACACACATCAACATGCATCTCAAGTGTATTGTGTATGACAAGTTGTTAAAACCCCAACAATTGTTTCGAATAACCCTGTGTATAAAACATCCTTAACTTCTTCTATATGAAAGGTACCAACCGGTTTTGGATTCACAGAACATAAATAAATTCAAACTACAATAACAAACTTGTGGTTCACGCTACACCTACTGCACCAAAAACAGTTTGTTTACATAATCCAGAGTGATAGCAAAAACTGTTCTTGCACAGAAATGAAACATGAAATGCTACACAGTTCCATTTTTGGGCCAATATTATTTTGATTATATCTAAATGGGCTTCAGTGAAATATGATACACAAAAATATTAATCTCAATGTTCTGTTCTGTAACAAAGGTCTTTTAAAAAAAAAGTGTAAAGAAGATGGGAATTAATTTAAATAACAGAGTACCTAACCATATAAAAGAATTGGACAAGCACGCGTATTTAACATGGACTTTAGTTCCCGTCTATTACAGCATACAATTTATTTGGTGGACACATGTATGTAATGTTAAATGTTGTTGAACTTTGCTTTTGACAGAAATAAGAGTTGATATGCTAACATACATAAATGCGGATATGTACTTATACAAGTTATGTTCAGTGAGGTATAAACTGTAACTGAAACTGATGTATCCTATGACAGAAGTCTGACTGAAGTTAATGAACCATAAATAAAATTAAACTAAACTGAACTGAACTATGCTAAGGTAAACTAAACTACATTGATCTTTAATCCTTAGTTTACACATACTGTTGTAACATCTATGATGAAGGTAACACTGAGTTCTTACTATGAATCTTATGTTGACATATAATTTTCTCTAATTACTGATACCTAATTATAGCCTTTCAAAGGCTAAAACACATACACCTGATACTTCAAAATAAAAAAATAAAAAAAAAAGAGTTGTGAATTACAGATCCTGTATCACCTTCTTCATAAACCGCTCTTTTCTGATTAGGTTTGGTCTAAACCGCTCTTTTCTGATTAGGTTTGGTCTAACTAAATGTATTCTGGTCACCATAACTTACTTCACGAAAACCCATAGTAGTACACTGGTGTACCTGAATGTTTGGCCATACAACTACCAAAAAAAAAATAACTGAAATCAGTGTCAGGATTAGAGAATTATGTGGACCAAAGCCGTTTAATTCTGTTAAAATGGGCAGTTTGGGGTTCTGATCATCAATGGGCCGGGATTTACTTGTCTACGACGTACGGATATAGGTTACGCTTCATTTGCGTACAGGATGAAAACGACTACCTACCATCCATCCCAAGAAGTTAAGGAGCAAATTTTCTGGTATTCCTTCATACGCAGAAGTGAAAATCTTGTTGGTGGTTCTATTATAATACACACATTTATCCCTTGGTGACGAATCGCTAGAAAGAAACAGCACGTTCACACATTTTAGACTTATAGTAAATAATACTGCTGTCTACAATTCATAAATTCGACTTCTGCAAACTTTTCGCACCTCCATGTGAAGTAGGTATCCATCTCGTCAATACCTTTATTAAGGGTAGAACACTGGTATACGCTGGACAATAATGACTCCAAGATGCATACGATTATCCATTGCTTTAGTCCAGCATGTGGAAATTTCCCACCTAGCCGTCGTGTGGTGTGAACCGTGGACTGCTATGCACGTTGCTGGAAGCCTTCTATATGCACGGAAAATTTTATTTTCGTTCCGGAAAGTCGTTGGCTGTCTTTGGGTGCAAGTCTGATCCGTGATGTAAGCAGTTAGTAAGCAACATGGCGACTGTTGAGCCGGCAAGAGAGAAGTCTCTACTCGAATATAGAAAAAAACTCCTTGAACATAAGGAGGTAGAGAGTCGGCTGAAAGAAAGTATGAGTTTTGCACTACCTCTGATTATTTTGCAGATATATTGTTGGACCACGCATTCTGATGTTGATGTTGTGTATTGCCGAGTCATTCTTGCTACAAAGTGATTCTTATTTTGATGTAAATCAGCGACCCACATTATCTAGATTGTATTCGTTTTTATTTCAGTGAGAGAGCAGTTAAAGGAGTTAACGAAACAGTATGACAAATCGGAAAATGATTTGAAAGCATTGCAGAGTGTTGGACAGGTCAGTATGTGGCGTATTTTCGTCCAGACTAAGTGCAATTGGTGACTTATCGCGTAAGGTCAGGTTCTTTAGATGAGTATGTAACTCAGCCAAGTACTTACACTTGGCATGCTGCTGAGTTTTAATTCACACATTTTATTTCAAGGCATTGCATTTAATATTAGGTTTTAGCTCACTGTATTTAAATTATGTGCTGGAAATATTTTTTCATTGTATTGCAATTAATAGTAGTTTTTTATTCACCATATTTAACCTTATAATGTCAAGGGACCATAAGCTGGTCTGTAAATTGTAGTAGTCACTGCCCTAGTCAGGTGTATACTGGTCTCTGTGGGTTTCATCTGTATCTTGCTGCAGGAAACAACAAAATCCTTTTGTTACTGACCTGTTTGGTGAGATGTTCTGTGTTTCCACTGGTGAATTGATGAATACTGATATTTGTTTTACACATCAGTTTTCTCTTGCATGACTAATTTGTCTCATCAGTATCGCAACTTGTGTTTTTGTTGTATTCTTGTACACTCCTGTCTGGTCCAGTGGTAGTCTTCGTCTTGTCTGGTCTCATGAAATTCAAAGCTGTAATCGAGTCATAGGTTTGCAGAATGTGTGGATACATGCCATAAGGCCATCAGTTGCCTGCGTTTTAGTTTCAAGGGGAAGGTTTCTTTCATTAAGCACATTAAATGGCTACAGGAAACCAACAAAGGTCTATTTATAGTGGAAGCAGGAAGTTTGAGATGATAAATAGTAAAATTGACTGCATTTTCGTACAAATTACAGTAATAATCAAACTGTGTGATATCACTAACACTGATATAAGCCATTTTCTTATAAAGAGTGAAGATAGCGTCTACAAAAATATTTTAAGTAAACGTAAAAGGTTCAGAGTTATAGACTGATACATATTTAATGTCCACAAATTAATGTACAAATAAACAGGTTGTTTCTTAAACTTTAGTATTTATTTTGAACTTAACATATTTAAAACTGTAATTCATATAGTTTATTATGTGAATTGCCATGTACCAGAAGTTTAAATGCCACACCAAGAGTGATGAAAGGTACCCACGCCAATAGTGCCATGGTCATTTAAACCCAGCAGGTAAAGGTTAAAGAAGGCGCGGGACACTACAACCCATTTAAATCATCAGTTGGCACTTTTTGGATTAACATGGGATGTTCTATAGACCATATCCTGTTATTAGGACAGGTCACATATGTATTGAAATTGAACCAATCCATGCCATTAAACAGAATTAGTGGTACAATTTCTGCATTATGCACCAAATGAAGGTACCGAGTTCACAAAACTCACTCTTCCTGATCTTTGTCAGATGTCATGAACTACAGTTGTCTTATGTGGTTGTCAATGCAGCATGCTCATTTGCTGTGCAAGGAGAAACATTGATTTTATTGGAGATTTCTCAAATGTAGCACCCTTTCCATTTAGTTTTTTCTCAGCATGTGCATACTGCTTCTTCGCTTCCTGCTTAGCTGTTACTTGAAACTTTTCCACGTATTTGAAATCTTTATTTTTGTGTGTGTCTGGAACATGTGCTTCAGGAAATTTTTTCTGAATTTGTGACAGTGCTTCTTGTAGGAACAGTATTTAGCATACACATCGTAAATAGACATGCAGTGTTGCAGTTATATAGTCATTGCAGCTGAAGACTGAATGACTTCACTACTGCAGACAAATTGGGTGCAGGCAGCTAGTGGTCCAGCCAAGTTTGATGTGACAAGATAGCTGATGAGAATTTACCAGTAGTTTGGACCAGATAAAATAATGACCCTTAAGGCCAATTCACACATAGCATGCCACACCCATGCTGTGCCGTTAATTCACACATGCCATGCCACGACCCTGCCATGCTCCAACAGTGCCTTGTCCTTCGTTAAAGTCAGTGTGGTAGCCGGAAATATCCGAACTGCTAGTCAAGCAGTTTAACAGATCATCTTTTTTGTAGTGTGCTGCTACCACTCCTTACAGTTGTAGGTATGGATCATTCTGAGGAGGGTTTGTGTGCTTCTGATAACAGTCTTCATGGAATTCGTGTGGTAGCTGGAAGAAGCCAAACGTGGGCAGGTAGCCCACAGGCCATCTCTCGATGGACGTGCTGTGCCATGGCCTTGAGAAGAACGGCATGGCATGGGCACAGCATGGCAAGTGTGAGTCAGACACCTAGTTGCACTGTGTAAATCAAATGGGAAATACACATTCTAAACCCTTAGTGGCACGGCATGGCAGGGGAACGGCATGGGCGTGGCATGCTATGTGTGAATCGGCATTTATATCCCCTTTGATTGATGTTCCTTTATTTACTGTCATTGGCTGTGTAAATTAGTTGCTGCATGAAACAGTTGCTTAGCAACAAAACAGGGAGAGAGATGATTTCTTTTGCACTATGAAAGAGTGCCAGAATAGTATAGTCAGTATAGTGACTAGATGATGGACTGGATGATCTGGGTTTTGAATCCCCGAAGGTGCAAGATGTTTACATCTTCTCCATCCAGTGCCCTATTGCATACCAAAGGCTTTTACCTGGAGATGAAGTCGCCGGGTTTTGAGGCTGACCACTCGCCTCTTTATAGTACTGAGGTTGAGAAGGAGTGGAGCTATGCTTCGATTCCCACTGTGTGACTTCATTGGGTTTGTAGGAAAAACTTTACCCTTTATTTTTACCTTCATACTCTGAAGCAACCAGAACAAAGGCAGAGAGAGGAGAAAACTGTGTGGCTGAAAAGTCAGGTAATTGAAAATATACTCTCATATTCATGGGAATGCCAATAGAGTTATGCCAGGAAAATCATAATATGGTATCGCAGCATTGTGAGACCTGCATTGAAAGTGGATGATACCATTTGGAACAATTTTGCAAGTGCATTCACTAATAAAGAAATTCACATTCTTTATTAATGTACATTTTACTAATTGGTTAACTGACCCTTGGGTGACTTTCCGTGTGCATATGTGCATGTATGCACATGCGTGCTCACACTCATGCTCGAGATGTGAGCCAAATCTTTTGTACTGAGGCAGTACAGCAATTCAGAATTCATGCACTGGGTCCTGCATCTTCCCCATCTCTGGATCTCCATTGTCTGATGCTGTCCAGCACTACCTGAAATGAAGCTTTAATCTACATAATATATTTGAAATTTTGTTTTTTGACTGCATTTTCATCTTATGGCCTGATATGACCTTAGGACGAAGTTTATTTTATGGACCTGAATTTGCAGGTCCTTGTTTCTGATTGTAATTTAGGAGATGGAGTAAAAGAGTTGCATCAAACTGCCCCATGTTTAATTCTTCAGTTAAAATGTGTTAGAATGTACTCTGTTGTATACCTAGAATGTTAAAAACATACAAACATCATGAGTCATACACCATTTATTCTGATGAATGACTTACACACTTTGTATGTTTTCATCAGTTCTGCTTGATGATGGGCAATGTGAGCGTTCAAAATTCTCAACCAAAGCTTTGCCATTTGTGAAATGTGAAAACCATTCTACTTATGGTATCACAAAGGTATTTTTAAGCTTGTTGTGAGCCTTGAAAGCTGTTTTCTCAAGGTTAAAAGAAAACCCGATTAAATTTTGTGTTCCTTAAAGTATTGCATTTTACTGGGCTACAGCAATTGTAGAATGTGTGACACACACACACAGAGTTAAACATCAGTTGAACAAAAGTGCAGTGTTCTGTTATAGTGATACCTCACTAATTCACAATAAATAACTTAAGGGGTACCTAGTGGTTCACTGCATTACTTCTGGTTAGCACTCTACACAGCAAGTACTGTTACTAAAGTCAGTTCTGTGATTCTTTTTCCTTTTTTCTCATTCTTATGCACTTAACTCTAATCAACAGACATCTGCAGTGCTAACAGTATGGATTTGCCACTGAATGTTATGGTCTGGCATGTTGGTATTTTGTAAATTTAGTCCTGCTTATTTAATGTTTATTTTGGGTGTTGGGCATGAATGAAACAAATTTTGTGGCATTTGGCAGTACATGACTTTATGTGGCTGCATGCTGGAGGAATTGAGTGGAGTCCTGAGACCAGGAGATAATTCCTGCTAGAAATGCAATAGGTGGGCACGTTTAAGATATCGTGCCGAATGGAGAGTTGTTAATTCTCATCCTGAAAACATTTGCACAGTTCGCTGGCTTACTGCATGCTCAAAATGTGTAATGTTTTCAGTGTGTGTGTTGTAGTAGAACAGTCTTTTGCACCAGTAGCAGTCCCCTGCACCACACCAGACATGCTCACCCTGTTGCAGGCATTATCACCTGGTCTCTGGTGTGAATATGGTCAGCATGACATTAATGTTGTTCCAAAGTTTCTATTTTGCTGTGTTTGAGTTACTTTTAAATTTTTCTAACAGATTGGTAGAGCTTAATTGAAGTAGATGGTTGAGGTCAGAAATGTTTGTTTTTTGACTGTAAAAAAAGCACAACACCTTTAATTAGTTCTTAAATAATTATATCTGTTTCAGATTGTTGGTGAGGTTCTAAAGCAACTAACAGAAGAAAAATGCAAGTATACCTTTATGAACTAAACATGTATGACATTTTGAATTTCATTTCTTCAGCACTGTGCAGTGAATTCAAGTACAACCTTATTAATATATTATAGAAATATGTAATGTAAAGTTTTTCAATGAGGAGCTTCATGGTCTGTCCTCACCAAGTTATGTACAGGGGACCAAAAGAAGAACAGATGGGTAGGACATGTGACACATTTGGGGAAAGGAGAGGTGCATACAGGTTTGTGGTGGGGAAACCAGAGGGAAAGAGTCTGCTTGGAGGAGCTAAGCTAGCAGGGGAGGATAATATTAAGATATTTTACCAATTTCAGCCTCTGTTTTATCCACTTGTTTGTAAATTTGAGATCTCATTTTTATATTACATACAATCTTTACATTGTCCAGGATCAGATTTCTGTCAGCATTTTGTACTGCAGGAAGATGGCTTTGTAGAGAAGCCACAATGTGTAACATCATATATTGTGATAATAATAGCATAAGAAAGCTGTGATTGACTGTGTTTTAATTTTCATAATTAAGAAGTTTCTTCAGGAAGGTGCATACTGGATTGATCTGGCTGAGAATAGGCAAAGGTGGTGGCCACTTGTGTTCAAACTGTTACCTTTTCAAGAAGGATGGAGTTAGTTATTTCATGTGCATGCAAAGCTACTGGAAAAGCAGTGCAATAAAGGACTGTTGTGTATGATAAGAAACTGTCTGTTAAGAGTTACAGTGTAATATATGTGCATGTACTAATGTTATGTACAAAAACTTGACTTAGAGGAAAAGATGTATTTTTTGCATGATGTTCAGTTCATAATATTTTGATTGTATGAATTTAATTTCTCAAATGCAGGGTAAACCATTTCCTGCTTGCCAATAAGGGGTGGTCCAATGCTTTACTACAGTTGGGGCGTACAGCATATGTCAGGAGGGGCGACAGTCAGTGAAGGTAGCTGTGCAAAGTAATAACTCTCATATAGTCTAATAAAAACTCAGTGGTTCTACAGCAGATGCTGAAAATGTTGCTGTCCCGACCGAATGCATTCAGTATACCTGTGGAACACGGTGTTAACTGTCTTGAGTTCTTATCTGGAAATTGTTGAAATATTGTGGCAAATGTTGTTTCTTAGTTCTTCTAGAGTGTGGGGATTTGTTTTATACAATTTATCTCGTAACGCTTTCCCTCCAGCCAACATTTAAACTTTAAAATCCTCCCTGCCGGTGTATTTTAAGGGTACTGAAAAAAATTTAAAAGGTACAGTATTTCCTGTCATAACAATACGAAATTTTTACACACCATAGCAGGTTTTTTTTATCTAATGCGCAAAAAATGGAATACTTATGTTTATTTGGAGTCTGCCACCACAATTGGAAAGTTGGAGGCCAGAATCACAAAATTTATGGTCACTAGACGTCCACTACAAGTTACACATTGCACTGAATAAGATTTTTACGGCACTGCCTCTGAAAATCACTTGTTACTTTTACTCCCAGTAATTCAGTTTTGTGTGATACACTTCAAAACACTGCCCTCTGCAAAGTCCTACATCGCATTTACGGCAGTGTATTGCAGTGCATTTCTTCATAGTTTTCCCAATCTGGCGCTTGCCTCTCTCTGCACTCACATGACATGAGTGCTGAGATTTTTCCTCCAGCTTAGCATGTGACGTTGGAATCCTATATACGGAATGGTCTGTCCCTACAAGTCTGCCAGCTGGACTGCTAATCTGACCTTGCACTTGAATTTCTGTACTGGCACTAGCGAGCAATCCTTCGGTGACTTTCTCATGGAAAATTTCCAGCGACGTTTTTTCTTGCTTGTTTTGTTATGCAAGATGTGTGCATTGACCACTGCCAGGTCGAATAGATGAAAGGAAGTTTTTTCCACCGTTTTATTGTCTTCCTTTCAAATGTATAAAAGGACAGCATCTGGTCTGATCTGTCCACACCAGTTTTATACTTGTTGTAGTCCAACACTGCACCTGGTTTTATTTTTTGATGTGCCTCCCATGACGATGGTGCCTCAACAAGAACATATTTATGGGCAATGGTTAGGAAAAAGATATCACGGATGTCCTCCCATTTGATGGCTTTTTGTTTATATGCTGTGTTGCATATTGGTTTATTTCTCTCTGTATAAGTATGAACATTTCTGGGCTGATGAATATTTCAAATATATCCCAGGGAGAACTGTTTTGAGTTATATGGAAATTTGTATTTATCCCTGGTACTCTGGAGAAGGCAGGTTTCTGAACCATCTGAGTTTGTTCTTTCCATCCTAACACAAAATCTGAATTGGCGTGTTTAAGAAGGGCTCTGCATATTCTCTTCCTGCCTCTGTCAGGTTCTGACTGGAAAACTTCCTCCCCTTCGCTGCTACTACTGCTGCTGAAGGGTGAATTTACTTTGCATGTGTCTCTGTCAGAAAGTTCACTAAAACTACCACCATCTGAGTCCAAATCATTCAAAATTTCACTTATTTTATCAGCTCCAATAAAATTTTTGGGAAGTAAATTCTTAACTAGAACTCATTCCGGGATTTTCCTTATTGCTTGTGAAGCATGAAACATCATCTGACTAGTCAGACTTCATTGATACTTAGACCTGCATGCTGAGAGAGGGCACATAATGATTCACTGCGTCTGATGGTGGAGGTCAGCCGCAATAAAATAAAGCCATGAATAGAGTCAAACGTTAAAACAGCTCCTTGCGCACCCATTCCCTCGCAAGAGTCCAGCATATGTACTTAGACGGCTGACAGGAAGGTGAACGGAGTCACTGGAACTACACACATGGGGGAGTCTAATGGTACAAACCTGAAGCCTATACGTGCAATACTTTTTTTTTTAGCAAGCTTATGAAAATTGGGAAGTAGTAGTACTCCATCTTGACAGCTGGTGTGAGAGGCCGCAGAGTATTAGTATGCCGCGCAGACAGGAAGTGTTAAACTTCCCCCAGAAATAAAAGCCACAAATCACTTTATTTGCTTAGAAATGGTTGTATTGGAAACTGGCACCAAAATTTAGTGTGACATTTGGCAGAAGTTGTATATTTGGAATAGAAGTGTACTAAACAAACATGCTCTTGAATAGACTTATGTTGTTAACAGCACTGAAAGATTGACTAAGAAATACATTACCACAAGCAGACAAACCAGTGGTTTATGACGGAAGTGTCTTATTGCTGACAGCATACTTTACACTCATATGACACACAAATTGTGAAGCACTGTGAGAGGTTTTCAATGGGCTTTGGCCTCCACATTCTCCTGATTTAACACCATGTGACTTTTATCTGTGGGGAAGTTTGTAAGAAAAATTGTATAAACAAGCAGCCACACTCAGAAAAAAAAAAAAAAAAAAAATAAACCATATGTACCACGAGATTTCAACAGTTTGCAGTGAAGAACTCCAGTGAGTTAAGTGTGTTCCACAATTATAGTTAGTGCATATGGTCAGGAGGACATCATTTTCAGCATCTGCTGTAGCAGTGAGTTTTTATTGGACTATCTGAAGGTTATCACTGCGATACTTCTCATTGCTACCTTCATGGACTGTTACTCTTCCCAGACACGTGGCATATGATGCACCTCTGGCAGAGCATCAGGCCACTGCTTGTCAGTCAAGGTAGAAATGGTCATCCTGTACATACACAGTTGGTATAATGGTCTTGTTGATGATCACTTTCATAGAAGTTGGAGGAGCACTTAATGTGTGCTGGTTACTTGTGATGATGTAGTTGCATTTCTTTGACCCAGCAGTTGCAGTTTCTGCTGGTGGTATCTTCTTGATGTCTATGTTCATAATTTTATTATACTCTGTTATCTCTTGTGTTGTTGTATCCTAAGTGTTCGCTTCTTGTTTTTGAACTGGTTATTTCAGCATCAACAAGTGAACACTTAGGACCAGATTGAAAAGGATGTCTTCAGAACAAAGGTTGGGTGTGCTTCTGTTGTTCGGTTTGATTTCTTGTATTTACTACTGTTGCTACGGATTGTGTAGTTCGTGTAACATTATTCCTTTTATAGTCATTGTGAAAGCCACAAATGGACCTCGCTATGTGGTGGGATGTCGACGACAGTTGGACAAAGCCAAGCTGAAGTCTGGGACAAGGGTTGCTTTGGATATGACAACTCTCACCATAATGAGATATCTTCCTCGAGAAGTAGATCCATTGGTGTACAACATGTCACATGAGGATCCTGGGGATGTGACTTATGCAGCTATTGGAGGACTCAGTGAGCAGATCCGGGAGCTCCGAGAGGTGACCATGTGCAAGTTATTCTTTGAAATATGAGTTTGATATTGGTGATATACAAGAATTAGCGTAGCCTATTAGTTTCATTCAGCATTTCAGTTGGAATTAGTACAGATACATACAAATACAGTAAAACCCCAATTGTACTTTCCCACTTTTCTGCAATTTTACACACTTTCTAGTACAGTTCTGGTCATATGCTGTTAAGAACATTGTTTCCCAAATTTTACACCATTCGGGTGGTCACACAAAGACGTAAAGTCAGGGTTTTGTTGTAATTTTGACCTGTGTTGCACGTCCCTCATATCCAGTTTTGCCATTCATAACTACCATAGATGTCTGGTATAGTGGACTGCATTATTTGAAAATCCAATCCCAGTGGCTGCACAGTCTAGGACACGGGTCTGCAGCTGCTCGCTTGTTGGGTTTGTGGGGGATTTTGAATCCCGCTTGGGACAGGGATGTTTGTCTCTTGGGAGTGTTGTGTGTTGTCAGGTAGAGGTTTTTGCAATGAGCTGATCACTTGTACAGAGGAGTCCTTCTGGCTGTGGTGCATCTTTATGTGTGATCTAGAAACCTCAAGAATGAGGAGGCTGTGATCTGTGTTAGGCTACAGCGCCACAAAAAAAATGTTTTGAAAAACTTTACTTCTGTTTGGTTTGTTAGAATCTTTGACCATCCTACTGGTATGGTAATGAGCAATCAATGCACAAAGAGTATATCCCATTGTGCAACAAATCCTGTATAAGCTGCCATGTCAGTCTCTCCTTCACTCACATATGATAACCCACTTCATGTATATTGTAATAGATATAACAGATACAGGCGGCTATGTTGGGCTGTAACATATTGCCTGCCCAAAAATGGAATATTGTTTACAACTCTGATGACATAATGCAGTAAAGGTGGACATAGCTTCATGACAAGGCACATGAATGTACCTTGAGGTGTTCTTTGCTAGTCATACACTTCCAACAGGCCCAGGGAACGTCTGTTGAATGATGGTCAGCTGCCACTGGAGAGGAGGAATTTATGCTGCCATTGAAGCCTGATTTCTCCTGGTCTGAGTTTTAGACACAAGCACTGTCTTGGGGATAGTCCTGTGACCAGTGGTTTATTTGCAGTCATGTAGTTAACCTGTTTACATTCAGGTCAGTCAGATTAGTATTAGGAATTTGCATCAGAGTTTCTCCAATAAGAAAATGTCCTGTTGACAGTTAATTGAGGTCATAAGGTTTACTGGAGTGCGCAGTTAATGGCTGTGAATTTGGACAGGCTTCGGTTTATGATGGAAGTGTCAAGAGCTCATCAGAAGTAACAGTTTTATCACCAAATGTTTTTCTGAGATGATATTTTATAGATTGAATTGAAGCGTCCCATAAACCGCCAAAGCAAAAACTGTTGTAAAACTCTTGTATGTGTCCACCTACTCTTAAAGATTCACAGTTTGTCCAAGAATGGTGTTCTTCGGTTGACTTTTGATGAGAGACTTCCGTGACTGTGTTGTTCTCAAATCTACCTTTAATATGAAGTGTGCTGTACAAGTTTCACATATGATATGAGTGCAGCATATATTTCCTTAACTGTAAGTGCTGATGTTTCACCTGCCTCCTTCCATAAGTGGAAATACAACTGGAAACTCTGACAATATGTGATCACCCTAAGGGCTAGCACGCACAAGCGGTTGGAACCACAGCGGTTTTTTTTACCGCTGCGATGAAACGTTTTGTTTTAAATGGAAGTGAGCGCACAGACAGTTGCTTCACCGCAGTGTTTTTCCAAACGCAGCATGCTTCATTTTCTGGGTGGTGTGGTGGCCACACAGTGGCTGGCAGTGGCAGTGTAACATGAAATAACATACCTACTTGCACGCACAAGCGGCAAAACAACCGCACAGCCACCAGTCTTCACCTGCCATTCCAATCAAGTGCACACATCATGGATCTATACTTCAAGATTTTTGACAGTGAGAGATTAATAACTGAGGTGGAGAAAAGGCTTGCAATGTGCTGCTGTTGATTAGCATTTGGGTTCAAGTCCTAATGGTCCTGATGCACATAGGCCTTATATAATGGGCCCTTTGTGCCCCATAATCTGTTATTAACTCAGTGGAGCCCTGTTCCTTGCTAAAGTTCCAGATGGCCCCCAGACTTAACTTTTATTGTCCTCTGGGTCCATGGAAGAGGAACCCAGATATGCATTCTCTTTTTCTCTCAAAAATCCCAATAAACAAACCCCTCCAGATTCCCCAGCAAGGCCCTGTGGAGAGAGCTGCCCAATTACAAGGCTTTTTTTTACATCTCTCTCAAATTCCTTATAAAAATTTCCCTAAAGAAAGAAATGTATCCCTTCTGTCAAAGGCCCTAGGAAAGTGTCCCTCCATGTTCCCCAAACGTGTGGCCCCTGTGGAAACAGATGTCCATTTCTAGGGCCTTACTTAGCATATTTTTCGGGGTCACCAGTAAAGGAGCCCACCTCCAGGTTCCCCTCACAGAGCTCCCGCAGAGAGAGATGCCCCATTCCTAGAGCCAGCTGTCATGCATCTCTCAAAGCCCCTGGTAAATGATCCCCCTTCCAGGTTCCCCAGCAGGGCCCCTATGGAGAGAGAGATGCCCGTCCCCAGAGCCTTTTCTACGTAACCTTCAGGGTCCCCAGTAAAGGAGCCCCCCTCCAGGTTCTGGGTTGTACATGTTGTGGAATTTTGGGAGATAAGGTCAGTAGGATTGAACAGTGAGGGCTTGTTTCCATTCTGCATCTGAATTAAATTCTTGAATTATGGCACCATAACTGTCTACAGAGTTTTCCATTTGGAAGGATTCTCAGGGATCTAATTAGCATGAGCTTTGAGTGTGCCCAAAGGATGACCTGATGAATATTGTTAATTACAGCAAAAACAGCCTTATGATAACAGTTTTCCTAAGACTAGTTCTTGTACCTGGCCTTCTAATAATGATCCTGCTTCGTCACGGTATATCAGGGAGGGATGGAGACAACAGGGAAGATATGTCAAATTGAAGGTACAGAAAACAGCCTCTTTTATTGTGGTCAAGTCTCTTGATGTTCCACCAGAGCACACACACTTACATCCTATCCACTTGTCTTGATACTCCTGTAAGATTCGCATGGATAACGTTTTCTTGTCTTTTTTTAATCACACGTTGCCAAAATTCAAAGTTGGGGTTATTGGCTGACTTCAGGGTCGAAGCTGAGTGGCTAAAATGTGCCGCGTCACAAACATAAGTTACTGTGCTGGCCAGCCGATATCCATTCTGCCGCACGATTCCTGTGCCGTTCCTCCTCACGCCGCCTACTTGCACCAAGGGTTCCTAAGTGGAGGGCCCAAAGCAAGAATTTGCGGAGTGATAAGAATGGACGTTGACTTGCCAATGCAAACCTTTATAAAAAATTTATATGAGTTTTAAATAACACCCTTACATCTCAGGGAAGCCTATTCCCGGGGTCAAACCTGGGATGGGCAGCTTCACTCTTCATGCAGTTCAGGGTGAGGCAGGGAGATTTTCTTAATTGGAGCATAAGAGCTTCCTTTTGGTTGGATTAACAGCAGGATAGATGAAATATATGAGAAAAGCAGCAGAATATACTTGGATAGACTATAAATAAAATACAGAGATTGCAAAGGAACTGAATATAAACCCAGTTTTGGAAAAAGTACAGGACTACAGAAGAAATGGGATACAACATGTAAACAGAATGCCTCACAACAGATTACCAAGGAAAGTAAAATACTACAGACCAAAATGCAGAAGGAACCAGGGGAGACCATTGAAGAGACTTCTGGATGTGTGAGATCACAGTGGGTCAATAAGTGGCCCATCTCCTTGATAGATAGATGACGCTGACGACGATTATGAAACAAGACTTGCTTTGCTGCTGCTTCTTAAAGCTGATTGATGCTATCGATTTAATTAATATGAGGGAAGAAATGTCTAATTGGCAGACACAGGGATACATATGCAGACAGACTTTAGCCATCTCCCAGGCTTGTAGAAATTTCATGCCATTTATATCTCTGTTACAAATTATAAGCCTACAGATACGAAGTGTCGCATCATTGTTGCTCTCATGCAACACATAACATATTTTTCATGGAAATTTTAATCTTTTGATTCACCAAGTACTAAGCATTAATAAGTGTTCTGGGGCACTTTGAAAATCACAGAATTTATTTAAAAAGGAATCATGTTTTATGTTGCAGGTGATTGAACTGCCATTGATTAATCCTGAACTATTCCAGAGGGTTGGAATCACACCACCCAAAGGTTGCCTACTCTATGGCCCCCCTGGCACAGGCAAGACTCTTCTTGCTCGAGCTGTTGCCAGTCAACTTGATGCCAACTTTCTCAAGGTATTTTTTATTTAATATATGAACAAGTTAGCTGCATGGTTGATACGCGCATAGTTGTTGGTTTGAGTCTTGATTTTGTAAAATCATTTTGGCAGTACCCCAATTAATCATATTCATATGTATGTGATATTGTGTTTCTTCTGATCACTGTAAAACGTGATATTGTAAACCTCTTTTATATTTTACCCCTTCAGTGTATTTGTAGTAGAAATTTGCAAAAATTTGCCATGTATTTCTACTACATGTAACAACTCCAAAACAATTTAAAAGATTCTTGAAATTTCATATTTGGTAATTTTACTAAAATCCGTGATCACATTTCACTTGTAGTTGATAGTGGGTAGCAATTACAGATACTTTGCATGAAGACCTGCAAGTAGGTCTGTATGTATGGTGAACAAAACTGCTAAGAATGTATTAGAGTAAAATTTGTTGGAACAAAACTTGTACATGAAAAATAATTAAACACACGCTGTGTGCTCAGTATACTGTTGTCAAAAGTATTATGGTTCTTGAGTTAGTTAAACAAGGAGGCAGAGGCAGCAGAATTGTTACATTACAAGATTTCCTAACTTAGTTCCTGTTAGTGTTCACAGTTGCAACAAGTGATTATGAAGTTACTGTGTTTTGTTTGCATTCAGGTGGTGTCAAGTGCAATTGTGGACAAATACATTGGAGAGAGTGCTCGTTTGATCCGTGAGATGTTCAATTATGCTCGTGATCACCAACCATGTATCATCTTTATGGATGAAATTGATGCCATAGGTGCGTATGTGCAGTTTCTTGTGAAACTAAGGCTTCCTTTTAACTTTCATCATATTGATCTTCATGTAAGACCTATTCACTGAACTACCATGAAATAAACGTACGTTTATTATGAACTCCTCATAGCCATAGCATATGTGGTAGCTGCTGCCAAGTGTTGCTGTTAATAAATGTTTGGTAATGGTATTTGTAGTCATTTCAGGATTGTTGGTGAATTGTATTCCAAGATGTAATCCTCAATACTGTTTAAGAGTTATCTGATCACCACCATGTCCAAAGTGACTCTGGTAACCAGTTCTGTTGCCACAGGGAGGTTGGTGAAGTTTTCAAAGGTGTAAAGTTACCAGTTGTCACTGTATTGTATCCTATTTTGAATGGTTATTTGAAGTTATTTTTATATATGGAAATACAGTTTGAAAGTACAGTTGTAGAAATCCGATTTAACATAATTATCTTAATGTTTAGTGTACAGCCTCTTAAATGCTACGATTCACTAACAGCCAGAGCACTTCTCAACTTAAATGCTCCTTGTGGGAGAGTGTTTTCTGTTTTCAATGTAAAGGATGTACCTTTATTGGGAAAGTTTGTCCTGTTTGTCCGTTAAGGTTAAACACCTGAGTGACCTGAAATGAAACTTACAGTTTATTTGATAATTCAGATACTTTCCTATGCCACCATTTTAAGGACAATTTTCAACATGGGTGCTATTCTTGCATATTAATTTATTCAGGTTAAACTGAAAGTCATGTACACTGAGAGTTTATAATGGCGCAAAAAATTGTCATAGTGAATACATGGTAGTATCGAAAAGTTCCTACAATTGTGGATGCATATTTAAATGGGGTGCAGTATCACAATGCTGCTGCAGGATGTGTTGCCTTTGTGTGCATGGGTGGGAAGTGACTGCATGTTCGGGCATGTTGTGTGTGTGAGTTGTTTGATTTAAGGTGTGTCTAAGCTGTCCGGCACAATATATCTGTTTGAGCAGAGCCAACTTCAGGTTCATGTGCAAAATAGGGAAGAGTGATGCAGAAACGCTGCAGGCCTCACAAACTGCTCGTGCAGATAATTATCTTAAAAGACAGTTGTGTATTGCTGGTACATAGGCTTCAGAAGTGTGCAAGGAATGCTCAGAGATGAGCTTCACAGTGGGAGATGTTCCACTTCCTTGAATGCTGAAACAGTTGTAAAGACGAAGTAGCTGGTGAATGCCAAGTGGTGGATAACAATCATTGAGTTTTCAAATGAAGTTGATATCTTGCATTGATCAACACAGGCAATTCTGACAACAATGGATGGGGTGGGTGTTTGTAAAATTTGTTCCACAGTTGCTGACAGATGATCACAGGTATTGCTTGAAGACAATTACAAGTGAATTGTATGAGAAGTCAGTGCAGGACACCAGCTCCCAGGCAAGGTTGTTACAGGAGATGAAAGTTTGGTATTTGCTTATGACCCTGCGCATATTCTACACGTAACTCCTTACCATACTACTTACTATTTTGAGGCTGGTGTCACATTTATGGGATAAAGTGAGAAGAAAGCAACATAGAAAAATGGTGTAATTGATGGATCCTGCACCATGACAACACCCCACAACACTCAGGTATGGCAGTGCAGCAGTTCTTGGTGGAAAAACAAATCACATTAACGCTTCAGCCGCCATATTTCCCAGACCTTGCACCCTATGATTTTGGTTGTTCCCTAGACTAAACATTGGCCTTCAACATCAGCATTTTGCAACAGTTGAAGACATCAAACGTAGTGTGACAGCCGGCTGCACACCATACCGCAGGATGATTTCCACGAATGTTTCCAAGCATGACAAAACCATTGGAGCAAGTGTATGTGTGCAGAAGGGATGTACTTCGAGGGTGAACAGACTGGAAGGCTACAAAAACTTGAAGGCTGAATTCTGGGAACTTTTTGATGCTCCCACAGATTTGTGTATGGCCACATGAATGTCAAATCCAGAATCAAACAGGATATTTTTTGTGAATATCTCATAATTAGAGACAACATGGGATTCCATGCCGTTAATTATGAGATAGTGTGCAAGACTGAAGTTGCAAGTTAATCATTTTGTGAATATCGGCATAGCAGTGAAAAACTACCATACAGGTATTGTAACGGTAAGCAATCCTGTGTGTCACATTGAAAACATGATCCAACAAATCAACTTAACATGGTATCAGCATCAGTATACCACTGAGCAAACATGGAGATTGCTAGGATGTGCCAATTGCAGCTCTGTGTATACGAGTGTATTATTTGCCAGGTTCAACATTTTTAAATGGTACATTCTGTGTGACAGCTCACTGTCATACATGATATTTTCAGACAGTGTTTGGATGCTGTCTCATTAATTCTCAGTCAGTGACTAGCACAAATAATGGTACCATGTTTTCTTATCAGGAATGAGAGTTTTGCAACTGCAAGTGGCAAAAGGAGTCATGGAAATGTACTTCTACATGTCTTCCCTTCCATGTGTTCTCCCACCATTTATGTATGTGGTTGTTATACTGAGCCACCCTCTGCTTTTGCTGTGGTTTCAGTTTCCATCATGTTTCCCTTCATTCCTTAGGAACACCAGGTATAGGCAGAAGAGGGAATTGTCCTACCCTCTCAACTGCCTGAAGGGTGGACCCTGGTATAATCCTGTCTCATTCACCAGACTAAAAGTAGATGTACACTTCCTTGCTTGATGAAGAAGGCACATAAATTAGGTTTCTGTAACATCCTGGCAGAATGCAGTCAAGGACCCAGAGTAAGCTGACAGCACTGCAGCGCCATCCTAGAACGTTTTACAATTAGGGCTGTGAGCAAATGCCACAGAGCCATGTCAGCTAGCCCTCTTTGTTGTAATCGTTTACATTGCCTCTGAACCTTCCTGATGCAAGTTGTGCACATTTTATAACACCATCCTGCATTACTTCATTTCATGCTGCTGATGGAGCCATCAGAGAGAGAAAAATCTATGGCTAATGTAATGATGTGTGGTTGCACCATAACTGCTGAAGATGAATAAGACATTACTTAATGCACTGTCACATTGGGTGAGAGACATTGTAAGAATATGGTGGTAGCAAGCCCATTTATGGAAGTGGTTTGACTTCACATCTCAGCCTGTCTGGGATGAACTTTATGCTGATGGTGGTTACTGCCCAGGTCACTTACATCTCCACCATAAGCCATACATATCACCAACTTCGTTTTTGCTAAGCATCATTTAGGGTGAGAACTGCAGCTGGTAAAAAGCTACAAGGCTGTGCCTACAGCAATTAAATAGAAACAACAGCTTTCAAATTGGTTTTACTAACAGAAGAGTTAACAGGCAGGTACTTGCTGTTACTGAATGACTGTACCACACTCGGAATATGGAAGTTGATGGTGCATTGATAAATTGTCGCCACACGAGACTTAATATAAACCATAAATGTAATTATGGACTTCAACTGTATCGTGTACTTACTGTCATGTCAATTGTTTGTACAGGAGGACGACGATTCTCAGAGGGGACATCAGCTGACCGTGAGATTCAGCGCACTCTCATGGAATTGTTGAATCAAATGGATGGTTTTGATTCATTAGGCCAGGTAAAATGTTTGGATTGTGGACAGCTGGAAGTCCTTCATTATTATAGATTTTATTTCATTATCCATTCCTCAGCTAGTGCAGCCTGACTTGCTGATGAATTAGATGGAAGGCAGAATAGCTAGACAGTGCACATGAATATATTTATAATGTACAAATTTGTGCGTACACAATTTCAAATGTCTCTGATCAGGGGATGTGAGGGTAATGTGCTCCCGGATTTCTGTGGCTGGTGTCTTGGATTTTAGGCTAGATGAATTCTATGAAGGTTGCCTGTATGCTGTTCCCATCTTGCACTTTTGACAAAAATTTAACTTCATATTAAGTGCATATGTTTTCCACAGCACTTTGTTTTCAGACATATACTGCACATTTTCTGTTATCTAAGGATGCTTTAAAAGTACAGCATTTCGAAGCTGGCTCTGCGTCCCTTATCAGGCTGAATTATGAAGTACACTGAGTTTGGCCCACTGGATACAGCTGATCTTTGTCCCCTCAGTGTCTTTCTGACCAAACAGAGCAGGTTTTGTACTGTTGCCTGATGACAGAAGCAAAGTTCATTTGTAAAATATGCTTTTTAATTGAGATTACAGTGGAACTGTCCAGTGTATGTTTAGTAATATAAAACATCATCAGTAATACTTTAGACTTACAATATACAAAGGTAAGTCATTAAAGAACAGGAATTTTATAATAACTTTTTTACAAGAGTAAAGTGAAGATAAAGTGATACCGTTACAGGTCCGATGTGTCCCAGAGGGTGGGTAGAGGTATAGCTCTACTCTTCCATGACTGCGGCATTAGAAGGGGCAGTCATTTAACTTTTGTTACCTTATTACATTCTTGTATTATTTGTTATGCAAAGTAGTTGTTTTGTTTCAATTTGAGCATGTGTAAGTGTTCTATTTGATGTTGCTTGTTTTAAGGTGAAAATAATCATGGCAACAAACCGCCCAGACACACTGGATCCTGCATTGCTTCGGCCAGGCCGTCTGGATCGAAAAATTGAAATTCCACTGCCCAATGAACAGGCTCGTTTGGAGATTCTCAAGATTCATGCTGGACCTATTGCCAAGCATGGTGAAATAGGTGAGTGTAGTCAACAGAATCAAGAATTAAATGCAGATAATTGTGATTTCTTTTGAATATAGTGGAATTATCCAGAGGTGTTTTTCTATTTTCCCCATGTAAGGCAGTAATGATAACACTAACTGCATTTAAAAGAGGTAAGAGGAGAAAAATTCACTATACATTTGAAGATACAAAGTGTATAAAAGTATAGTTTAACTCAGTTATAACGACCTTGATATGTGTGACACCTCATTTATAACATTACACATTCCATGATACTAATTCCCCATAAGCACATGTTCTGTCTTGCTTAGTATGACACACATAAGGGCTTCTTCCTCAGATTTAACAAATTTGCCAGTCATCAGTTCCAATATAATGTTCCAAGAAGTAGGCTCTTTTAATAATTTAGACATCTCTTCGTTCCCTTTCAGATAGCTATATAATTTCCAGGTCATGACAGTAACTATAATAATGGCAGTTTCTTCTTATGTAAAGTTCCCCTTTATGTTTCTACTCCTGAAGTTAACAGGAGACTGGTAAAGTGATACGGACTGTCAGAAATTTGGTCTAGTAAATGCTACAATCCAAAGGATATGGTAAAACAGAGCCAAAATTATTAGTGTATCATATAGTATGGATCAAGAATAAAGTGACTTCGAAAGCTTGAATGCAACGATGTCAGTGAGGTGCTGCTTAAGTGGTTTAAGCAACAGAGTAATGAAATGTACCAGTGAGCAATCCTCCTCTCATGATAACTTTGATTCTTCCTAAATTTTAATTGTAAGTTAATGTATTTATTACAGTAATGTGTATGGAAATTTACAATTTTAGAGTAGCAATTTTTATTATTTCTAAATTTTAACTGTAACTTAAATGTGACCTAGATCATAGCATTAACATTAATTAATATGCCTGCAGGCCTGTATTTTGTCATGAAATATTTTTCCTTCACCTTTACCATACACTTCACTTACAGCAACACTTGTTTATAATGATGCAGTTTCTTTGGACCCTTCAATGACATAACTGAGATTGTACTTCAGGAAGATGAACTTTTCATTATGTTAATCAGTAACATTTTCTCGGGTTATCAGTTGCATCTGGTGAGTAAATCAATGTTTTGAGAGCATCTCTGTCTTCTTAATTGGTTCCCTGATGATAGGGACAGAGATGGTTCTCAGAACATCAGTTTACTGAACATTTAACCACCTGATATGGTCCCTAACCCAAGAAAATGTTATTGAATTTAATCATCATCATAGCTTCAAATTATGTATCATTGTCTTATTACTCACGAACATTTTCTCTTTTTGGAAGATAATCTCTACAGGGTAAATTGGGAAGTCTTATAGTTATAACTACATATTTATAATATAGGTGAATATAACAGCACTGCAAATACATACTTAGGCTTTGCATTGATTTGAGGGTGCTTAAATCCAGGATAAGTTGGACAGGTCTTACATATGTTTGTGCATAGGAAAATAGTACATGCAAAATTTTATCTGTGGAAACTCAAGGAAAGAGACCACTTAGAAGACTTATGGATACACAGCATAACAGATTAGTAAATTGATAGGATCCAGTTGTAGGTTGTAAATACAGTGACCATTGTGCGAGGAGTTTTGTAGAGGCAAGAGACATCTTGATCATTTAAGTATCTTATTTGCTTAAGATTCTTTGTAATCTAGTTGTTAAGAGACATTTAATATACAGTACTTGTACTAGAAGTACAGATGTATGTTGCAGATTATGAAGCAGTGGTGAAGTTGTCTGATGGTTTTAATGGGGCAGATCTGCGCAATGTTTGTACAGAAGCTGGTTTGTTTGCAATTCGTGCAGAGCGAGAGTATGTCATCCAAGAAGACTTTATGAAGGCAGTGCGCAAGGTTTCTGATAACAAGAAGCTTGAATCAAAATTGGATTACAAACCTGTGTAACAAGTGCTACTGAAATTTGTACTAAGATTAAATCTATTACTTTTCTCACTGTTAACAATAAAGTTTTCCTTGTGTTTTACTTGTGTTATGTTATTTACAAAATTTAAGACATTAAATCAGATCATATCACAATCGTTTTAACTCCATGGACCATGCAAGCAATCTTTCATAGCCCTGCAAGCCATCTTACTGCATCATCAAGGGTCAGCGCCGAGTGGTAATTCCATGCCGACATGTCAGAACCTAACGGTGGAGATGGGATTGACAGATTGTCCCGAAACGTCTGTATGATATTACCACGCCATGCCGCGTGAGATCCCAGACAAGAGCGGATTTCAAGTACTTTGCTCGTTTTGTTTTGGTTTGGTTTATTTGTTCATCCATTCAGTCACATATGTAACATTGGACACGTCAGTTACAGATTACGATTTACAACACATCTTATAATGTATGGACATCCACACAATACAATATAATAAATATCAATACAAAATTTAAAGACCAATTGGAAGTTGAATTTGTCACTACATCTAGATTTATGTGTATTTATATGAATACACCTCAGAGTTAAAAATTCAAATAAAAAGTAATATAGAATAGTATTGAGTTATGTTACATGTAGAAATATTTAGATGTTTACTTTTAAATTGATTACACTGAACCAAGATGTATTTTGTAATTCCAGGCAAAATATTCCTCCAAGTAAAATGAATTTACAAGTAAACTCTTTAAAACGGATCTGAATTGGTTTGTGTCATGAGATGTATTTTTTATGCTAGTAGGAAGGTGAATAAAAATTTTAATTCCAAAATAAAAGGGAAGGGGGAAAAATTGTGATTTTGGTGGTAGAATTTTTAGATTCTTGAATAACTGATGACAAGAATCTCTATTTCTGGCATTTATAATTATTCTAATTATCCTTTTCTGAATTTTAAAAATATTAGAGCTGTATGCAGAATTACAACAGAAAATTATGCCAGAAGATAGGACGGAATGAAAATATGAAAAGTAAATTGTCCTTAGTGTATCTTGGTACATAAAATGTTTGACATAACTAATTGGATAGCATGCTCTGCTTAATCATCATTTGATCAATATGGTTTTTCCATGACAAGAAAATGTCTATAATTCTTCGAATTTGTGCCTAATACCTTACTTTATTATTAAACTTATCCGTGGTTCCTTTATCCAGTGTTCTATCTTGCGTCACATTCTGTTCTGCCATACAACCCATGTGAAGTTTCACAGGTTTTAGGTTATAAAACACGAAGTCGTCTAGCTTAGATTTATAAATACTTCAAGCAAGAAGAGAATATCTTCCAAGCATACGTAGTTTACTCCACAGTCTTAATGCAATCATTCTAAACTTTCATGTGTCATAAAGTAACATTGCAGAGGTAACTAATATTTAGCTTCTGTCATACAAATTTCTTGGCTCCTCACTGCAACCAACATATTACGTAACTGTAGATCACGAACACGACGAATGAGCAAGCGAAACTGATGAGTGGCAATAGTAGTGAAATTACCTAATAGATGGCAGAACACATTCTTCGAATCCTCCATACCGTAACAAACCTTGCTGCCTGTAGTCATGATCTCACTCCAGTTAGGGAACCTGTACCTATTTTCAGTTTTAACTTGATATACCTTCTGCCCAGTACCCACTTCACTGTGTGTAAACATTCAGTTATACGGAAAGTTTATTTTAAATGAGGTTAATTTTTTTTCAAGCGTAAGTTTTGGGTTTCATGGTGCACCCAATATGGACTGATTGTCATATATTTCAGTGGGCAGTCTCACAGCTGCTTTCGAAAAAGGCGGGAGATTCACTGTCACAGAGTAGGATGTGTTTCATATTGAGATTGTACAGCGACAACACAGGTTTGTGTGAATCTGTAAGAAGTTTTTGCACTTCTTCACCTTGTATGTGCTCCAAGTTATTTTTGTTCTTTCCCTAGTTGTCTGGATAGAAATGAATTGCTGCGGCACGTCAGGAGAGTAGCCTGCGATGTCCTTATTACATCAGGAACGACTGTGAGAAATTTTGATTCCGTGGTAAATGAACATATAAAATCCATTACATTTTGCGAATTAAACAATGAAGATGAGGGAAAGGATACAAGTATGGATAAAAGATGTCCTGATTTGTGTTGTTAGTATGTTCGTTATTTAATGACTCTGTCAGACACTAAATTGTATGGTGTTACACGCTATGTAACGCGATATTAAAAAAGTAGTTTATTACTAAACAATGCCACTGACACCAATTCCAGGTGAATAAATTCCATTAGTGGAAAGTATGTTATGGCCTATTGCAAATTAGAGCCAACTGTTTATTCCTGATGTATATAAAACCAATATTACAAACTTTATAAAATTGGTGGTGGCATAGCAAGGGAGAAAGACTTGTTTGGTATCATAACATTGGTATTAGCAGCACTGTTACTTTAATATAAAAAACTAATGCAAGATTAATATCTCTGACTCATTTGTTTCAGATCAAACATTATATGCAGATAATTTTATTATTAGTCAAAGTATCGCACCTCTTAGATGCTCAGTAAGCTGCCAAATGTGTACCTACCACTGACTGCAGGAGACTGTGTACTAGTGATACATGGTTTATATCTCATAGCATCATTAGGAGGTACTCAGCAGATGCAAAAAGGGTCCAGAAAGTAGTGTAATGTTTTTGTGAAAAGACTTAATCATACCATTATGATTATGCAGCAAGCAGTGATTGTATTTGCACTATTTGTATACATTACAAAATTTTAGCAGGGGATGAGATTATGCATCATCCTTGGATTTGCCTGGAAGGGCTAAGGAAAAACATAAAAAACTGTCATGCAAGCAGATCTCCACACACAAAAAAAATCTGAAACCCGGAACCTCCAAAATGTAAACAGTACAGCTGTCCAATCAAGTGACATTCACTTCCAACACATGTTGGAACTGTTTTCATAAGTTCCATTTACCCACAGTGATGCTGCGTGAAGTGAGAAGAACCAGTATGATATATGTTGCCTCCTGAATGACAGAGACTGCAGGATCCTGTGATATTATGGTACACTTCTTCAAGACTGCGTGGTGTCATTTCCAAGAACAAATTTTATGATGTTAACCACCATGAAAGACATATTAAAGTTGGTAGACATCTAAGCTGCTTAGGGTGAGTAAATTTGATAAGGGTTTATTTTTTGCAGGTAAGGGGATTATGACACAGCAACTGCAATCCAGCTGGCTCTTGTATAAATCTTGTTCAAGACCAGTTTATTCAAATAAATAAGGAAGAAACTTGTGTAACCTACACATGAAAGAACAAATATACAATATTACAGGTTGGCATTATCCAACAATATAGTACTGCCTAATGAAGAAAACCTAAAATCTTGCACTCTACAATGTTTTTATCCAATTATGTCTACTTACAACCATGTTTATAATATTTGCTTTATAAATCTTATGTTTATTGGACCATGCATCATCTTGATAGTTGAATAAAGAGAGACCAACTTGATGTCACTTGCTTTATTATTTCTTTATTTAATGCTCAACATGTTTCGGATGTTAATACATCCATC
>Ga0123357_10001063_pt1 | contig 28266 bp, 24 predicted proteins | sample TergutEmb28metaG_FD_89873 | JGI IMG/M metagenome (GOLD analysis project Ga0123357, IMG submission 89873) | Embiratermes neotenicus P4 segment gut microbial communities from Petit-Saut dam, French Guiana - Emb289 P4 | ecosystem: Host-associated > Arthropoda: Insects > Digestive system > Gut ...
ATCCTCGACTTCGTCCTGCCTGAACGTCGTTCCAAACGACGTTTCCCACGCGCCGTGAAGCTCAAAATGAGCAACTACCCTCGCAAACGACGGACCGCTCCTCTCGCTAAATGAGCGGCATTGGCTTTAGCCCGGATAATTCATGACGACTCCACTAAGACGAGCCGATCCCTTTGCTGCAAAGGTCGTACGGCGCTCCTCGAGCCTGCGGCGTACGTACAGTACGCCTCGGTCCTGCGATGCGGCGTGCGCCCTTCTCGCTGCGGTCTCGGCCGTCTGCAGAAATCGCGTCATGAATGATCCGGGTTAACACGACTGCCGGAACTTCGTTCCGGGCTACGCGTTTCCGCTACGCGGAAACCCGTCGTGTTCCCTTGTCTCAAGAGGGCGCGGGCCCCCCTCTTGCCCGCTTTCGCGGGCAATTCACCCCTCCGAAAAGCCGCTCCCGCGGCTTTGCTTGCACTCCTGCCGGAATACTTCCGGCAAGAGTGTTAAGCCTGTGCACTTCGCCTTCGGCTCCGTCGCTCTCACTGTGCTCCGTCCAGCACGCTGGACTCCGTACAGTTCGAGTCCGCCGGTGCTCGCGCTCCGGGCTAGCCTCGGTTCGCTCGCGACGGCTGCCCTACGCGCTCTGATCGAAACGCTCTGATCGAATAGCATCTGCCAATTCTTCGCTTATGAAGACGCCAGCCTCAAGGAGATGCCATGAGACCGATCGCCAATATTCTCCCCAAGCGGCTGGGTGTCACTCGAAGCGCCGGTAAGGTGCAGAACCTGTCGGAGCAGCTTCTCGGCGTCGTCCGCGAGGATTCACCGGCGGTCATGGAGGCTCTGAACACGCGCCCCACGGGCCTGACTTCAACCGAGGTCGAGGAGCGGCTGGAGAAGTACGGACCCAACGCAGTCGCCAAGGGCGAGGGCCACACTCGGCTCAAGCTATTTCTCAAAGCTCTGTTCAACCCCCTGGTCATCCTCCTCTCGGTTCTGGCCACCATCTCGTTCGCGACCGGGGACGTGGAGGCGGGGACCGTGATGACGACGATGGTGCTTCTCGGCGTCATCCTGCGATTCGTTCAAGAGGCGCGCGCGGACTCCGCGGCCAAGAAGCTCCAGGCGATGATCAAAGTGACGGCGACGACTCTCCGGGACGGAGTTGCGACCGAGGTGCCGCTCGCGGAGCTCGTCCCCGGGGACGTGATCCAGCTTGCCTCGGGGGACATGATCCCCGCCGACGTGCGCCTGGTGGCGGCAAAGGATCTCTTCATCGTCCAGGCGAGTCTCACCGGCGAAGCGATGCCGGTCGAGAAGTTCGCGGTCCCGGATACGTCGGGCAAGGCCTCCGCGCTGGAGGCGAGCAACATTTGTTTCCTCGGGACCAGCGTCGAGAGCGGCAGCGGGACGGCCGTCGTCGTCTCCACCGGCGAGCGCACCTACCTCGGATCGATCGCCCGCGCCATCGTGGGTCAACAGGTCGAGACCGCCTTTGACAAGGGCGTCGGCAAGTTCACCTGGCTGATGATCCGATTCATCTTCGTCATGGTGCCGCTCGTCTTCTTCATCAACGGGTTCACGAAGGGCAACTGGAGCGAAGCCTTTTTCTTCGCGGTCGCGGTCGCGGTGGGCCTGACGCCCGAGATGCTCCCGATGATCGTCACCGTCTGCCTCACCAAGGGCGCGATGCTCATGGCGCGCAAGAAGGTCATCGTCAAGCGGCTCCACTCCATCCAGAACATCGGCGCGATGGATGTACTCTGCACCGACAAGACCGGGACCCTCACCGCTGACCAGGTCGTCCTCGAGAGGCATTGCGACGTCCAACTCGAAGAAGACGACGAAGTGCTGGCCATGGCGTACCTCAACAGCCACTTCCAGACCGGGCTCAAGAACGTCCTGGATCGGGCCATCCTCGCGCACCCTGAGATCCACGAGCAGTTCCGGGTCCCGGAGCTCTCCAAGGTGGACGAGATCCCGTTCGACTTCAGCCGCCGGCTCATGTCCGTGGTCGTGAAGCAACTCGATGGAAGCCATCGCCTCATCTGCAAAGGCGCGCCGGAGGCGATCTTCAGCCGCTGTACGAGCTTCGAGCTGGATGGCGAGCGGCTCCCGATGGAGCCGATGCTGATGGAGGACCTTCGGATCGAGTACGACCGCCTGAGCGTCGACGGGTTCCGCGTCCTGGCCATCGGCTATCGAGACTTCACGCCAAAGGAGACCTACTCCAAGGAAGACGAGGCGGATCTCGTGCTCCGCGGATACGTCGCGTTCTTCGATCCCCCCAAGGACAGCGCGCGGCCTGCGATCCAGGCGTTGCGCGAGCACGGCGTGGCGGTCAAGGTGCTCACCGGCGACAACGAGGCGGTGACGCGGAAGATCGCTCGCGACGTGGGCATCCCCGTCGACCAGGTCATCCTCGGCAGCCAGGTAGAGACGATGTCGGACGCGGAGCTGGCCGAGGCGTCGGAGAACGCGCCCCTGTTTGCCCGCCTGGCGCCGAACCACAAGCAGCGGGTCGTCGCTGCCTTGCAGAGCAAAGGCCACGTCGTCGGGTTCCTGGGCGACGGCATCAACGACGGGCCCGCGCTTCGAGCCGCGGACGTAGGGATCTCGGTCGACACGGCTGCCGACATCGCCAAGGAGTCGGCCGATCTCATCTTGCTCGAGAAGAGCCTGATGGTCCTGGAAGAGGGACTCCTCGAGGGCCGAAAGGTCTTCGCGAACATCTTGAAGTACATCCGCATGGGCGCGAGCTCGAACTTCGGCAACATGTTCAGCGTGCTCGGGGCGAGCGCGTTCCTGCCCTTTTTGCCGATGGCGCCGCTGCAGATCCTGACCAACAACCTGCTCTACGACGTCTCGCAGATCCCAATCCCTACCGACGACGTCGATCCCGAGCAGATCGCCCGCCCCAGGCCGTGGTCGATGAAGGAGATCACGAAGTTCATCGTCTTCGTCGGACCGTGCAGCTCGATCTTCGATTACACGACGTACCTGATGATGTGGTTCATCTTCAAAGCGAACGCCGCCCAACACGCCGCGCTCTTCCAGACCGGCTGGTTCGTGGAGTCGCTGCTCACTCAGACGCTGATCATCCACATCATTCGGACCAATAAGGTGCCCTTCATCCAGAGCCGGGCGAGCTGGCCGCTGATGCTCACGAGCTTGGCGATCATGGCCATCGGCATCTGGCTGCCGTTCTCGCCGTTCGCCAAGGCCCTGGGGTTCGCGATGCTGCCCGGCCCGTTCTGGCCGCTCCTCGTCGCAACGCTCTTGCTCTACTGCCTGCTCACTCAGTGGGTGAAGGTGACGCTCCTCAGGAAGGCGTGGATTTGACGCAAAGCCGAGAGTCTCATCGGACTAAAAACTCTCACAATTGGGAAATCGAAACCGCCCTTGACAAATTTCTGGGCCTGTTGCTCCATCGCACCGGATACTTTTGCTGAAGGCCGTCACTTTCAAAGAAGGAGTGTGCTTTGAGCCTTGTTCATTCTTCTGCCGGGGAGGTGTTGGAGCCCATTCTGGAGCGCTATTCCCGAAATCCGCGCCACCTCATGCAAATTCTTCGAGAAACCCAGGAGCGTCTGGATTTCATCCCCGCGTGGGCTGTGGATCATCTCGCCGAGGCCCTCGCTTTGGCGCGCACACAAGTCCAGGCCGTCATCGACTTCTATGCCTTCTTCTATGGTAGTCCGCGCGGCAAATACCGCGTCCTCTTCTCTGACAACGTGACGGATCGGATGCAAGGCAACACGGCTTTGCTTTCGCGCATGTTGTCGAAGTTCGGCCTGGCCCAGGGGCAGGTTTCAGGAGACGGACTGGTTAGCATCGACACCACCTCCTGCACGGGCATGTGCGATCAGGGGCCCGCCCTTCTGGTCAACAGCTATCCCGTCACGCGGCTTTCTTCGCAGCGCATCGACCAAATATGCGAGCTTATCAAAGGGCGGACTCCGCTAGAGGAATGGCCGGCAGAGTTTTTCCGCGTTGAAGACAACATCCGCTACAAAGGCGTGCTCCTCTCGACGGAAATGGTCAACGGCCAGGCGCTCAAACGCGCCGTCGAGCTTGGCCCCCAGGGCATGCTGGCTGAAATGAAGGTCTCCAATTTCCGCGGTCGCGGCGGCGCAGGCTTCACAACGGGCGTCAAATGGGAGGCGTGCAGAAATGCATCCGGCGAAACGCGCTACGTCATTTGCAATGCCGACGAGGGCGAGCCGGGGACTTTCAAAGACAGGGTGCTGCTGGCCTCCTTCTCAGAGCGTGTTTTTGAGGGGATGACCATTGCGGGCTACGTCATCGGCGCTTCCAAAGGCCTTGTTTATCTGCGCGCCGAATACCGCTACATGCTGGAGAAACTTCAGGCCGCACTTGAAGCCAGGCGCAAAGCCAACCTCTTGGGCAAGGACATTCTGGGCCAGAAGGGGTTTGACTTTGACATTGAAATTCATCTGGGAGCAGGAGCCTATGTCTGCGGGGAGGAGACAGCGCTCATTGAATCGCTCGAAGGCAAACCTGGCAGGCCCCGAATACGCCCCCCGTTCCCCGTCACCCACGGCTATTTGGGCAAGCCTACCGTCGTCAACAATGTTGAAACCCTGGCCAAGGCGTCGCTGATTGCCCAAAACGGCGGCGCCTGGTATCGCGGTCTGGGCACCAAGCTTTCCACGGGGACCAAGCTCCTGTCCATCTCCGGGGACTGCGATCGTCCCGGCATTTATGAGTATCCCTTTGGCGTGCGCATTGCCCAAATTTTGGAGGATTGCGGCGCGCGCAACGCCATGGCGGTGCAAGTCGGCGGCGCCGCAGGGACTTGCCTCGCACAGCATGAATTCGGCCGTAAGATCGCCTTTGAAGACGTCTCCACCTCGGGGGCGCTCATGGTGTTCGGCAACAACCGCGACATGTTTGAAGTGGCCAGAAATTTCATGCATTTCTTCAAACATGAGAGCTGCGGTTTCTGCACGCCGTGCCGCGTGGGCACCACGTTGATGTGCAATATCCTCGACAAAATCGCCAACGGCAAAGGCACCGCCTATGAAATGAATGAGTTGTCCCGTCTGCACCAGCTTTTGAGTACCGCCAGCCATTGCGGTCTTGGACAAAGCGCCGGGCGCCCCGTTAATGATACCCTGCAGAAGTTCCGCCCCTCTTACGATAGAAGGCTTAGCCAAAAAGACTTTGAACCCGCCTTTGATCTGGATGCCGCCTTGGCTCCTGCACGCGAAATCACGGAGCGAGATGACGCTGACGCTCATCTTGGAACGGATCTATGAATTCGGAAAACACCTTTATCATCGACGGCACGCCCATCCCCTTCGAGTCCGATCAAACTGTGCTTCAGGCGGCGCTCAAAGCGGACGTTTTCATTCCGCACCTTTGCTACTATCCGGGCCTGAAGCCCAACGGCAATTGCAAGCTGTGCACCGTCATCATCAACGGCCGGCACATGTCCGCGTGCACCACCCTTGCGCGTTCAGGGATCGAAGTCGAAAACAACACGCCGGAGCTCAACAACAAGCGCAGACTCCTGCTGCAAATGCTGTTTGTCGAAGGCAACCACTTTTGTCCTGGTTGCGAAAAGAGCGGCAACTGCCAACTTCAGGCCTTGGCCTACGAGTTGGAAATGATGACGCCTCACTTCAACCATTTCTTTCCAAACCGAAAATTAGATACTTCTCACCCCGAAGCTTTCCTGGATATGAATCGCTGCATCAATTGTGGCTTGTGTGTCCAGGCCAGTTGCGAGGTTGACAAGAAAAACATTTTTGCCATCTCCGGCAGGGGTATGGCTGCACGCATCGTCGTCAACACTCCTTCAGGAAAGCTGGGAGACAGCAACTTTGCTCTGAGCGACAAGGCCGCCAGTGTTTGCCCCGTTGGAGCCATTTTGCCCAAACGCAGTAGTTTTTCCGTTCCCATTGGCCAGCGTATCTATGACAATTTGCCCATCAGCTCCCAAACCGAGTTTCTGACAACGAGGAAGGCCTGACATGCTGAGTCCACGAGAAACTCCCAAGAGAAAATTGCGCGTAGCTACCACTTCTTTGTCAGGTTGCTTCGGTTGCCATATGTCGTTTTTGGATATGGACGAAAAGCTGCTCGAATTGATTGAGCTGGTGGAATTTGACCGCTCCCCCCTCACGGACATCAAGCACTGCGGCACGTGCGACATCGGCATCATTGAAGGCAGCGTCTGCAATTCTGAAAACGTCCACGTCCTGCGCGAGTTTCGCCGCAGTTGCCGCACGTTGATTTCGCTGGGCGCCTGTGCCGTCAATGGAGGGCTCCCCGCTTTGCGAAACGAGCTGGACGTTCGCGAAGTCTTGCGTGAAGTCTATTTCGAACAGCCGGGTGTCGTCAGCAACACCATCCCGAACGACGTCGAATTGCCTCTGCTGCTCGACAAGGCTCGCCCCATCAACGAAGTCGTGCGTGTGGACTATTTTATTCCGGGTTGTCCGCCCTCGGGGGATGCCATTTTTAAATTTTTGACGGACCTCATTGCCGGCCGCACCCCGCGCTTGGACTACCAACAAATGCGGTTCGATTAGCCAGTTTCCATCCGGAAACTGCTGCGCGCCGCACATCGTCGGTCGGCCTCCCTCAAAATACTCCGAGTATTCCTCAGTCGGCCTTCCTAGCTTTGCGGCGCTCGCGACGTTCCCGGATGGAAACTAGCCTGGAGAGAAACCATGTTTGAACTTGAAAATGCCAAAACGACTCAGGGTCTGCGTCGTATCGCTATCGACCCCGTCTCTCGTGTCGAAGGGCACGGCAAAGTCACCCTGTTGCTCGATGAGCAAAACAGAGTTCACCAAGCGCGCCTGCACATCGTCGAATTTCGAGGCTTCGAGGTCTTCATCAAAGGCCGCCCCTATTGGGAAGTCCCCGTCACGGTGCAACGCCTTTGCGGCATTTGCCCTGTTAGCCACCACCTGGCTGCCTGCAAGGCCATGGACGTCATCGTTGGCGCCAAACAGCTGACGCCAACGGCAGAAAAGCTCCGCCGCCTCATGCACTACGGGCAAATCGTCCAGTCCAACGCCGTGCACTTCTATCACCTGGCTTCGCCGGACTTATTGCTGGGTTTTGATAGTGAGGTGACCCAGCGCAACATTGTCGGTGTCGCCATGAAATACCCCGACATCGCCAAACAAGGCATCCTCCTGCGCAAATATGGCCAGGAGGTCATCCGCCATACGGCCGGCAAACGCGTTCACGGCACGGGCGCCATTCCCGGGGGTGTCAACAAAGCCTTGACTGCGGCCGAGCGCGACGAGCTGAAGAAAGACCTCCCGCAGCTCATTGAGTGGGCCCAAGGCGGCGTGGAGCTGGTACAGCGTCTCTTTGAAGCGGACCCCTCCTTCTTTCGCAGTTTTGGCCTATTTGAATCCAATATGATGGGCATGGTCCGCGAGGATGGAGCTTTGGACCTCTATCACGGCGATTTGCGCGTCAAAGACGCCAAGGGCAACCCCATTCTCGACCGTTTCAACTACGAAACCTATTCGCAGGTGCTCCGGGAAGAAGTGAAACCTTGGAGCTACATGAAATTCCCCTATATTGAAGAATTGGGGCCTGAGAAAGGTTGGTATAAAGTCGGCCCGCTTGCCCGCGTGCAGACGTGTGACTTCATTCCTTCGCCACTGGCCGAAGCTGCGCGGAAAATCATGCTGGCCATCGGTAACGGCCAACCCGTGCATTCCACGCTGGCTTACCATTGGGCGAGAATCATCGAAGTCCTTCATGGTCTGGAAGTCATTCAAAGCCTGTTGGATGATCCGGACTTGCTCGGCAAGGACCTGACTGTCAAAGGCGAGCGCCAGGAAGAAGGTGTGGGCGTCATTGAAGCGCCGCGCGGCGTGCTCATCCACCACTATAAAGTCAACGAGGATGACCAGGTCACCATGTGCAATTTGATTGTGTCCACGACAAATAACAATCAGGCCATGAATACCGCCATCCGCTCCGTCGCCAGGCAGCACTTGGATCGCCGCGTTATCTCCGAAGGCTTGCTCAACCACATCGAGTGCGCCATCCGCGCTTATGATCCCTGCCTCTCCTGCGCCACTCACGCACTTGGAAAAATGCCGCTGCAAGTGGAGCTTCTCGACGCTGAAGGCAAGTGCCTGAGCCTCCTCCGCCGCGACTCCACCGGCAACCTCCATACCTCGGACGTGAATGTCTGAAACGCTTCTTACTGCCTGGGGCAATACCAGCCGAGGCGATGACGCATTGGGCCCATGTCTCTTTCAGCGCTTGGAGGCGTGGGCTTTGTCGTCGGGGATGGCCGGGCGGTTTGAGTGGGTTCTAGACTTTCAATTGCAAATAGATCATGCCCTCAACCTCGAGGGCAAAACGCTGGCTCTCTATATCGACGCAGGTCAAGATACCCCGGCGCCTTTCTCCTTCTCTCCCATTTTTCCCCTCAAACAGCCGTGGCACACCACCCACGCCATGCCACCCGAGTCCGTGCTGGCTGTCTTTGAACGTATTTCTCAAAAACCGCCATGTCCTTCCTTCACGCTGTGTTTAAAGGGCGAAGACTTTGGACTTCGAGAAGGGCTTTCTGCGGCAGCTCAAAACTCCCTCGAATGTGCCCTGATTTTTGCGCAGAAATTGCTGGAAAATCCAACTCCCGAAGCCTGGCTCGCCCTCGCCACCCCGCCTCCGTGACGAACCTCCCGTTTGATTGACACGTCCAGCGCTTGAGAGCGAGTTCAGAATCGATTCGCGCAGCAGGCTGTCGAACACGCTCTCAGTCTGTTCGGGCGCTGCTCGGAGCGCGGCGAATCCTGGCGCCGCTCCCGTTGCCGTCACCACGCTTCGAGTCGCCGCGGGCTTTGCCGTCGAGCGATCGCCGCCGTACGGGAGGCTCGCCAAATCGTCGCCCTCCCGAACGGCGATCTGCTCGTCGGCACGAGCGGCACGAAAGGCGCTTACGCATTTCCGGGCCTCGAGCCGAGGGTTCTTCCTCGCCGCCCATGGATCCTGGCACCAGACGAACGGCAAGTTCGTGGCCGCGCCGCGCGTCGTGCTCATCCCGATAAATGGCGATTCGCCGGTCAACGCCGTCGATTGGACGAACCCGAACACCCAGCGGACCGATTTCATCGGCGGGTTCCAACTCGCCAACGGCGTGACGCGCATCGGCAGACCCACGGGCGTCGCTGTCGGATCGCAGGGCAGTTTACCGCGGTCGCCCGGGCTAGTGTCTGCGGGGCCTCACTGAAGTCGCCGTATCGCACATGTCCGCAAAGCTCGTCTTTCGACGTCGCCAGAAAGCACCAAACACATGTCATCAAGTTGTAATTCATTGTCGAATCATTGGAGGCAGCATTGACCCGCGCGCGTCATCCGATCATCATCGGGCGATGAATTTTTCTCGCACTGCAGTTCGGACGTTCTTCGTCGCGGCGGTCACGCTTTTCGCGACGGGAGCGTGGGCCGACCCACCAAGAGACAACCACCCAGACAATAAGAGAGGCTCCGTCCCGCCGCCCCCGCCCCCCGGTCGTGGGCCCGTCGCGCCCCCGGGTCCCATGGGACCTCCGGGTCGTGGGGCCATCGCCCCGGGTCCCATGGCACCCCCAGGTCGTGGGATTGATGAGCGCGCCGCTCGCAGGGCCAAAGAGCAAGCCGAGGCGCGCCAGAGACTCGCGACTCAGTGGAAGGGGCCTCCCAATGACGCTCTGCGCCAAGAGCTGCGCACTCACGCCGACCGGATCGCTCGCCTCGAACGCATCAAGGTGGTCGCCGATATGGAACACGACAGGGTGAGCTCCGCCAAGGCGGCCCAGCTCATCGACAAGGAAAACATGCGTCACGACAAATGGATGAGAACCTACGGCCCGAGAGGTGGACGATGAAACGTTTGCTTGCACTCCTCACAGTCAGCCTCCTCGCGATCACGGCGTGCGAAAAAAAGTCGACGCCAGAGAGCGATGCGTCCAGCGCCGCCGCCGCCGCTGTCGATGCCGCCGCGCCCACGACAGCGCCTGCTGACACGGCCGCCGCCGCTGTCGATGCCGCCGCGCCCACGACAGCGGCTGCCGACACGGCCGCTGCTGTCGATGCCGCTGCGCCGGCCGCTACTGCTCCCACTGTCGCGCCTGCGATCGCAGACACCGACATCGCGACGCCTGCCGATTTCGAGGAGAAAGCCGAGACCTCGATCTCAAAGACGACCTACAAGTCCAGTCTGAGCTCCATCGAAGCCGAGCTCGCGAAGGAGTGATCGTGATCCGGAGAGACGGCGTGTCCGCGTCGTCTCTCCGGGCTAAGAGCGTGTAGGGCAGCCTGCTGCGCAAATCGATGCGTCGGTTGGGCGCTGCGGTGCCTGCGCACGTACGAAAAGTACGCTTACGCGGGCTCCTCGCGCTCCGCCCTAGCCTCGATTCGCTCGCGACGGCTGGCGAACACGCTCTAACGGTTCCGCGCGGATCATCGGTGGAGCTGCGCCAATGCGGGATGCGCGACTGCCCTGCCTGCTCGCTTTTCTGCGATGAGATATGCCGTGTTGATAAGCCCGACGTGCGAGAAGGCCTGGGGGAAGTTCCCGAGCTGGCGATGCAAATCCGGGTGGTACTCCTCGGCCAGAAGGCCAAGGTTGCTGGAGAGAGAGATGAGGCGCTCGAGGAGGGCCTCGGCCTCATCGAGACGGCCGACCATCGCGTAGTTGTCAGCGAGCCAGAAACTGCAAATAAGAAATGTTGCTTCGTGGCCCGGCAGTCCGTCCACGCCGGTTTCGGTCGAATAACGAAGAACGAGCCCGTCCCAGGTGAGGCCTTTCTCAATCGCCGCAACGGTGGAGAGCATCCGGGGATCATCGGCGGGCAAGAAACCCATGTGCGGGATCAAGAGAACGCTCGCATCGAGGGCCTCTGAGCCGTACGACTGAGTGAAGGCACCAACGCGCTCGTTGAAGCCTCTCTGGAGGAGATCGCTGCGAATCTGCTCACGAAGCGCGCGCCAGCGAGGGAGCCGCTTCTCGAGTCGGTGTTGTCCTCCGACACCGAAGTCCTCGATCATCCTCACCGCCCGATCGACCGCCACCCAGGTCATTAGCTTCGAGTGCGTGAAGTGGCGATGACCTCCACCACGGACCTCCCAGATCCCTTCATCCTTCCTTTGCCAGGCCTGCTCCACGAAGTCGACGATCGCGAGGATGGGCCCCCAGGTGTCGGGTAAATCGGGGATATTGTGGATATGTGCATCGTACAGCGTGTTGAGCACCTCGCCGTAGACGTCGAGCTGAAACTGATCGTAGGCACCGTTGCCGATGCGCACGGGTCGGGAGTCCTCGTAGCCGGGGAGCCACGGAAGCTCGATCTCGTGGAGGCGGTGCTCGCCAGCGACGCCGTACATGATTTGGAGTTGAGCCGGGGCACCCGCGACCGCTCGCATCAACCAATCACGCCATTGCCTTGCTTCGTCGAGGAAGCCGCATCGCATGAGCGCGTCGAGCGTAAGGGTCGCGTCGCGCAGCCAGCAATAGCGATAGTCCCAGTTACGAACGCCGCCGAGCTCCTCGGGGAGCGACGTCGTCGGCGCAGCAACGATCCCGCCGGTCGGCTCGTGCGTGAGCGCCTTCAGCGTGAGCAGCGATCGCACGACGGCATCACGAAAGCGGCCTTGATAGCAGCATCGACCCGTCCAATCTCGCCAGTGGCGCTCCGTCCGTTCGACCTCCTGATCTGCGTCGATGGGAAACGCAGGAGGAGGCTCGTGCGATGGGTAGAACGTGAGCGCGAACGCGAGGCGCTCGCCCGCGCGAGCGACGAAGTTTGCCTCCATTCGCGCGGCGTCCCAGTCCGGTTCGAGCGGCACCGGGCTGCAGAACAAGAGCGAACTCGGTCCCGACGTCAGCGTGGCTCGATTTCCATCGACCTTGATCCACGGAACATGGGCGCCGTACCCGAAACGCACCTTCAGGTCGGCGTGCATTGGCACTTCTCCTTCGAGCCCCTCCACAACCCGGATGATGTCGTGTCCTGATTTGCCCGGAGGCATGAAGTCGATCACGCGAACACGTCCCCCGTTGCATGCGATCTCGGTCTCGAGGATCAAGGTGTCCGGTCGATAACGCCTCTCCATGCTCCGGATCGCCGCGGCGGGCCGTATCGCCCAGTACCCGTGCTGATCTAGGCCAAGCAGCTTTGCGAAACACGCATCGGAGTCGATTCGCGGCAGACAAAGCCAGTCGATCGAACCGTGGCGCGAGACCAGAGCAACGGTGGTGGCGTCGCCGATGAGTCCGTAGTCTTCGATGAGGGCTGCCATGCGCGAGGATCATGGGCACGCGTTCCTTCGCCGCAATGAGGCGGACCGGCGCGGATCGATGCATGAGCCTTCGATCTCCGGTGATGGTGTGACGGTACGCTCGATGCTTCGTGCTCGTTTCGAGGAGTCGACGATGCGAGCAATGGCGGTCTTCCCCAATCGACGTGAGCTGAAGATCATCGATGTCCCGGTGCCCGTCCGGCAGGGTGAGCGCGACGTGATGGTGCGGATCCGCGAGGTCGGGATCTGCGGCACGGACCGCGAGATCAGCGAGTTTCACTACGGAACGCCCGCATCTGGAACCGATCGGCTCGTTCTCGGCCACGAAGCGCTAGGCGAGGTCGTCGAGGTTGGTCCGAGCGTTCGCACGCTCGCGCCCGGCGATCTCGTTGCGCTAACGGTTCGTCGACCGTGCAACGTGCCTGAATGCCTGGCTTGTCGCGCGGGTCGTTCGGATTTTTGCGTCACCGGGAAGTTCAGCGAGCGAGGGATCCACGGCGCCGACGGGTATTTGACCGAGCTCGTCGTCGAAGACGAGCATTACGTCGTACGCGTGCCGCGCGTGCTCGCTGACGTCGCGGTCCTGGTCGAGCCGCTCACCATCGCTGCCAAGGCAGCCGTTGATCTCGATACGATCCTGCGGCGCTATCCCTGGGAGCCGATGGGTCTTCGGGCGCTCGTGCTGGGCGGTGGTCCCATCGGCTTGCTTGCGGCAATGACGCTCGTGGCGCGCAACGTTAAAACATTCGTGTACTCGCTCGAGCCGGCCAACAGTGATCGCGCCGAGCTCACTCGCTCGATCGGAGCCGAGTACGTCTCTGCTCGCGACACGTCCGTCGCCGACCTCGTCTCGCGCATCGGCGCGGTGGACGTCGTGTTCGAGGCGGTGGGGACGGCGAAAGTCGCGTTCGGCGCCGTCTCGTGCCTGGCGCCGAACGGCGTCTTCATCTTGAGCGGCGTCCCCGCTGGCGGCAAAACCATCGAGATCGATCTCGACGGCATCATGCGAGACATCGTGCTGAAGAATCAGGTGCTCTTCGGGACGGTGAATGCATCCCGCGCCTCGTTCGAAGCAGCGATCCAAAAGCTGGAGCAGTTCATGGGACTGTTCCCTGCCGCCATACGAGGCCTGATTACACACCGAGCGAAGCTCGAGGACGTCCCCGAGCTCCTGCGTCACCCGAGCGGCATCAAGCAGGTCGTCGTGCTCGCGTCGTGAGTGAGCGGGCAGGGGCCGTGGGCGCGCGAAATGCACCCCCGGGGTTCGCCATGAATACGGAAGAACCGTGGATCGACGTCGCCGTGCCGATTCGCAATGGAATGCTGCATTGGCCAGGCGATCCTGCGATCGCCATCCGCCAGACGAAGCACCTCGAGCGCGGTGATGACGCGACGGTCTCAGACATCTCGTTTGGGGCGCACACCGGAACGCACGTGGATGCTCCGATTCATTTCTTCGTCCATGGTGCGGGCGTGGATCGTATTGGCTTCGAGCGGCTGATCGGACCGGCTCGAGTTGTCGACGTCGGCGATGTCGATCGGATCGAGCCGAGCGACCTCGACGACATCCGCGCAAACGATCGCATCCTGTTCAAGACACGCAATTCGCGTCACTGGGGCGAGGAGGGCTTTCGCCCCGACTTCACGTATTTGACCACGGAGGCGGCTCGCTTCTTGGCCGAGCGGGGTGTGTGGACGATTGGGATCGATTACCTGTCGATCGGAAGTGCGGAAGCCGGCGTACAGACGCACAAGGCTCTCCTCGATGTGGGTATCTGCATCATCGAGGGATTGGATCTGTCTCGGGTTGAAGGCGGCTTCTACGATCTCATCTGCCTGCCGCTGCGTCTGGAAGGCCTGGATGGAGGTCCCGCCCGGGTCGTTCTTCGCCGCCGCGCGGCGCAAGCGATGAATGCGGAGAGGGGGAGCAAATGACCTGCGAATTGTGGAAGCTCAGAAGTCAGGAACTCCGGGGCGTCAACTTCCAAGGGGACGCGCTCCGCATGGGGATGAATTGGACCGAGGAGGATCTCGGCAAGCCGCAGATCCTCGTCGACAGCGCGTATGGCATGGGGCATCCGGGGACCTTCCACTTCCGGCCCCTCATCGAAGAGATTTCGAATGGCGTCTTCGAAGCAGGAGGAAAGCCTGGCGTATTTACCGTCAGCGACATCTGCGACGGCGTCGTGCAAGCGACGAGCGGGATGAGTTACTCGCTCGTGTCTCGCGACGTCATGGCTGCGATGATCGAGATCCACGCGCTCGGGCATCCCCACGACGGCATGGTGCTTCTCTCGGGCAATGACAAGTCGGTCCCCGCGCACCTCGTTGCGATCGCACGCTGCAATCTGCCAGCGATTCACGTACCGGGAGGCACGCAGCTCAACGCGCCCAATTACTTCACGTCGAACAGGCTCTGGCCGCTCGGAATGCACGTCCAGCAACGCGAAGCCACGAAAGAGGAGTTGTTCGAGAAACAGAAAAACGCTTGCCCAACCTGCGGGGCCTGCCAGTTCATGGGGTCGGCCTCCACGGGTCAGGTCCTCGCCGAGGCGCTCGGGCTCGCGCTGCCAGGCTCCGCGCTGATCCCGGCGCCGCTCACGATGCTCCTGCGCTATGCGCGCGCTGCCGGCAAACAGATCCTGAAGCTCGTACAGCAGAACCTCCGGCCACGCGACATCCTCACGCGCAACGCGTTCGAGAACGCAATTGCCGTTCACGCCGCGATTGGCGGATCGACGAACGCGCTCCTCCACGTGCCAGCCATTGCGCACGAACTCGGGATCGACATCAGCGTCGACGACTTCGATCGGATCCACAGGCGCGTGCCCGTCCTGGCGAACGTGAAGACCACGGGCAAGTACCCGGTCGAGTACTTCTACTACGCAGGCGGAGTCCCGAGGATCATGCTGGAGATGCGCGATCTCTTGCACCTCGACTGCATCACGGTGACCGGCAAGACGCTGGGGGAGAACCTCGACGAAATCGCGAAGTCGAGTTTCTTCGATGAGCGCCTTGGCTACCTCCACAACTATCGCATTCCGGCAACGGAGATCATCAGGCCGCGCGCCGAGCCTTTCTACCGAGAGGGCGGCCTCGCCATCCTGCGAGGCAACATTGCGCCCGCCGGAGCCATGATCAAAGCGTTCACGGTACCGAAGGAGATGCACGTCCACGTTGGCCCAGCGCGCGTCTTCGATCGGGAGACGGAATGCCTCGACGCGCTGAAGCGGCACGACATCGTGCCCGGCGACGTGATGGTGATTCGGTATGAGGGTCCGCGCGCGAACGGCATGCCGGAGATGTACTTTGCCTCTGCGGTCCTCGACGCCGATCCCGTCCTTGGTCAGTCGACGGCGCTCATCACCGACGGGCGTTACTCGGGCGCGATGAAGGGGCCATGCATCGGCCACGTGTCACCGGAGGCGGCCGACGGAGGGCCGATCGGTCTCGTAGAGGAGGGGGATCTCATCGAGATCAACATCCCCGAGCGCAGGCTCGCGATCGTCGGGCTCCATGGACGTAAGGCCACGGAAGCGGAGATCACGCGCGCGCTCGGGGAACGGCGTGCGCGCTGGACTCCTCCGCCTCCGCGTCACACTTCGGGAATTTTGGGGCTTTACTCGAGAGTCGCGACCGCGGCCTCTTACGGTGGCTCGCTGACGCCGCCCTCCGCCGGCGGGATGTTTCCGTCGCCACAGCCGCCCGGCACACCTCCGGAGGAGGCTCGTCCGGCCGCTCCGAAGGCAGCCGCGCCCAGCGCTCCGAAGGGCCGCAGAGGGGAGCGCGTCAAGGTGGTCGTTCTCGACTACGACTTCGGGGACGTCGACATCGAACGATCCATCCTCGAAGGTGCGGGTTTCGACCTCGTTGCGGCACAGTGCAAGACCGATGACGAGGTCATCGCCGCGGCGCACGACGCGTACGGGGTGTTCTGCCAGTACGCACAGGTGAGCGCCCGCGCGATCGCGGCATTGTCGCATTGTTCTGTCATCGCTCGCTACGGTACCGGCGTCGACATCGTCGACGTGGAGGCCGCCACGAAGCATCGAATCCAGGTCACGAATGCGCCGAGTAGCTGGTGCTCCGACGAGGTCGCCGACCACGCAGTGACGCTGTGGCTGGCGGCAGCACGGAGGATCCCGAGGTACGACGCGGCAACGCGACGTGGCGAGTGGCACTGGCAGACCGGCAAGCCGATCCATCGATTGCGCGGCAGCGTGTTTGGGCTGCTCTCGTTCGGCGCGATCGCTCGCTCGATAGCCGATCGAGTGCGTCCCTTCGGCGTCGAGCTCTGGGCGCACGATCCCTTTGTCGATCCCGACAAACTCCGCGCAGAAGGTGTCCGGCCGGTCTCTTTCATGGAGCTCGTGGAAGGCTCCGACCATCTCATCATTCAGTCGCCCCTCACCGAGGAGACACGCGGTCTCTTCGATGAGGACACGCTTCGTCGCATGAAGCGAAGCGCGATCCTCGTCAACACCGCGCGCGGGCCCATTACCCCCGACCACGCGCTCTATCGCGCGCTCAAGGAAGGCTGGATCGCCGGAGCTGCGCTCGACGATCTCGAAGAAGAGCCCGCAAAGCGACGCGACTGGAAGCCAGACAATCCGCTGCTGCAGCTCGACAACGTGATCGTGACGCCGCACGCGGCTTATTACTCCGAAGAGTCGATTCACGCGGTGCGCACCATCGCCGCGAGCGAGATCGTGCGCGTGCTGACCGGGCAGCGTCCGCGCTACCCGGTGAACGTCGTGGAGGACGTTGAAAGGGACAGCGCATGAGGCTCCCTTTGCGGGTCGACACGCTCCAAGCGATCGAAAGACAGCGCGTCGTTGCCGTCGTCCGTTTGGACGACGCAGCGCGCCTTCTGCCCGTGATCGAGGCTTTGGCCGCGGCCGACGTTTGCGTCGTCGAAGTCACGGTGACGATTCCGGGCGCGCTCGAAGCGATGGCGGGGATGAAGTCCAAGCTCGACTCGCGGGTCGTGGTCGGTGCGGGCAGCGTGCTCGACTCCGAGACGGCGCGCCTGGCCATCCTCGCGGGCGCACGGTTCGTGGTCGGACCAACGTTCTCCCCGGCCGTCCTTTCCTTGTGTCATCGCTACGATGTCCTCGCGATCGCTGGGGCGTACACGCCAACGGAGATTGTGGCGGCATGGGAGGCGGGTGCCGATCTGGTCAAGGTATTTCCGGCCGGCAGCCTTGGCCCACGTTATCTGAAGGATCTTCTCCAGGGACCGCTGCCTCAATTACGGCTCGTGCCAACGGGAGGAGTGACTGCGGACAATGCCGCCGCGTATCTTGCGGCCGGGGCGTTCGCCGTTGGTGCCGGCGGGGATCTCGTCCAGCGCGATGCCGTGGCGAGAGGTGATTACGCACGCATCACCGAGCAGGCTCGCCGCCTCGTACGCGCGGTCCGCGAGCCACAGGAGGGGTAAGCGATGAAAGGGAAACCGAAGGCCGTCACGTTCGGCGAGCTCCTGCTCCGACTGAGCCCGCCCGGACACGAGCGGTTCATGCAGTCGCCCACGCTGCAGGCGAGCTTCGGCGGCGCGGAAGCGAACGTCGCCGTCAGCCTGGCGCAGTTTGGTTTGGATAGCCATTTCATCACTCGATTACCAACGAACGCGATAGGCGATGCGGCGGTGCGGGCGCTCCGAGCCGAGGCCGTCAACGTGGACTCCATCCGGCGCAAAGGCGAACGCATCGGCATCTACTTCGCCGAGAGCGGCGCGAGCCAGCGTCCGTCGTTCGTGGTCTACGATCGCGCCCATTCGGCTTTGAGCGAGCTCGAACTAAGCAGCATACCCTTGGATTTGGATGTCGCCTGGGAGGACGAACTCCGCGGAGCAAGCTGGTTTCACACCTCGGGCATCACCCCGGCTCTCAGCAAGGACCTGGCGGACTTCACGGGGATCGCGCTTGCAACGGCGCGCAAATGCGGCGCCAGAGTGAGCTTCGACATCAATTACCGGAGCAAGCTGTGGACCGAGGAGGAGGCACGCCAGGTCCTCCGGCCGCTCATGCAGCACGTGAACGTCTTGATCGCGAACGAGGAGCACCTGCTCACGCTGCTCGGTATGCCGATCGAACGTTCGCCTGAACCCACCGCGCACGTGCCCGAGGAGGTGGTGCGCGACGCTGCGGCGCGCGTCGTTGCCGAATACGGCATCGAGCAGGTGGCGATCACCCTGCGCGAAAGCTTGTCGGCGAGCGAGAACGGATGGAGCGCGCTCCTCTACGATGCCCAGACCAAGACACTGCATCGAGGACCCAAGTACTTCGTCACGCTCGTCGATCGTATCGGTGGCGGTGACGCCTTTGCTGCCGGGCTCATCTTCGCGATCCTCGACGGTCGGTCGCCCGAAGATGCGTTGAGGTTCGCAATCGCGGCGGGAGCACTCAAGCTGACCATCGTAGGCGACTTCAATCACGTCTCCGTCGAAGAGGTCGAACGCATGGCTGCCGGCGACGCAAGCGGTCGAATGAGACGATAGAGACGATAGAGGAGAGGAGTTCGTTGGATGGGTATGGAAACCAAACGCATTCCGGATCTCCCGATTCTGGCCAGTCGCGTCGGTCTCGGAACGTGGGCCATGGGTGGCTTTCAGTGGGGCGGCAGCAACGACGACGAGTCTGTTCGAACGATCCACGCGGCGCTCGATCTCGGCATCACCCTCCTCGACACGGCGCCGGCTTATGGCTTCGGACACTCCGAGGAGGTCGTCGGACGGGCCATCGCAGAGCGAGGCCAGCGCGATCGTGTCATCCTCGCCACCAAAGTCGGTCTCGAGCGTCGTGGCGATGCGCTGTTCAGGAATGGAACACGAAAGCAGATCCTCGAAGAGGTCGAACTCTCGCTGTCGCGGCTCCGCACGGACTACATCGATCTTTATCAGGTCCACTGGCCCGATCCGCTCACCCCCTATGAGGAGACGGCCGAGGCCCTTTTCGATTTGAAACGGGAAGGGAAGATCCGAGCGATTGGCGTCTCAAACTATTGCATCGAGGCAATGGAACGCTTCGGCCGCGTCGCGCCGATCGCCTCGGCGCAGCCGCCGCTCAACCTCTTCGAAAGGGAAGCCGAGCACGACATCCTCCCGTGGTGCCGGAAGCACGATGTCGCGACCTTGACGTACGGCGCGCTCTGCCGCGGGCTCTTGAGCGGCGCTATCCATCGGGACACCCAGTTCTCCGGCGACGATCTCAGGAGAGTGGATCCAAAGTTCTCGCCGCCACGATTCGATCAATATCTCGGGGCCGTCGAGCTCCTCGATCGGTACGCGCACGATCGGTACCACTCGGGGGTGCTTGCTCTCGCGGTGCGTTGGGTGCTCGATCAACCCGGTGTTTCCGTGGCGCTCTGGGGCGCACGGCACCCGAAGGAGCTCGCGCCCCTGCACGAAGTGATGCGATTCCGTCTCGATGACGAGGCCCGTGCCCACGTCGAGGCGGTGCTGGCCGAAACGATCCGCGATCCGGTGAGCCCCGAGTTCATGGCGCCGCCGGAGCGGCCAGCAAAAGCCTAAATCGCTTTCAAGCCACGCGGGACCGCTTTCAAGTTGACGCGAGGTCGAGGCGGGGCCGAGGAGCGGACCGGAATAGCCTGTTCTGGCTTTGAGGACCGCACCGCAGGCCCCAACGAGGAGATCGCGTCAAATCGAAAGCGGTCTACTTTGCCGGAAACAAATGGCGCTGTAGCCAGGCCGGCAACTCCCGCAAATCAGCCCACACTTCGCGCGCGCTCGAGTAGCGGAAGGCCTCGCGCCTTCGAAGCATCTTCGCAATCAGATTGCCGAGTGGCGTGCCGATCGCCTCGGCGCGCTGGCGCGGCTCTCCCTCCGCGACCTGCCGAACGAGCTCCTGGTAAGGCACGTCCATCTGAATGGCGGGTTCACCCGTAAGCATCCAATAGAGCAGAAGGCCTACCTGGTAGAGATCGCTCTGGCGACTGGTGTATCCCGTGGCGAGAATTTCCGGCGCCATAATCGCGTGGTGCACCACGTTCGGGCGGACTGCGGACATCCCGCGAAGTTCGTGGCTAATACCAAAATCGCTGATCTTTACGGTGGGGCGATCGTTGTGCGTGATGAGGACGTTGCCTGCATGCAAGTCGTCGTGCACGACCTCATTGTCGTGGAGAAACTGCACGGCGGCGAGAAGCTGCCGAGAGATCTCGATGACGAGCCCCTCTTGCATGGGCGAACCAAGCATATCTTTCAGCGCATGGTCGCAGCGCTCGAGCGCGAGATAATAAAGATGTCCTTGTTCGAAGGAGTCATAGATATAGACAACATTCGGGTGCCTCAGCGAAGAGAGCCGTTGCACCTCGCGCGCCCATTCGGCTTGCACTTCCGCATATGGCCGATTCGCCGGCCGCACCATCTTCAAGGCGTAGATCTGGTCGAACGGACCGATGCACTCGTAAACGGCGCCGAACTCCCCCGAGCCGATGATGTCGCGCACCACGTAACTGCCGCGCGTGCTCGTGAGCGTGGTGCCGACTTTTGGATATTGCACCATGATGCGTGGGGCTGCGCAGGGCACGTGAAAGGTCGCAGCCGTTTGCGGCGCGGGCACGGGCGCTACCGGCAACGCGACCTGCATGGCTGGAATGGTCCCCGTGCCGAGGCGCTGTGTGTTCGCGGGCGGTGTCGGGATTGGTCCTTGCGCCGCGGAGTAACCTCCTGGTTGCGTGGGGTACACGGGGCTTGCTTCCGTGCCGTGCCCGCCCGGAGGCCGCCGAAAATCACTCACGATAGCGACTGTACCATAAGGTGTTCGAACCGCGCGCTCGCTCCGCCGCCTTCTCGTGCGCAGCAGGCGGGGAAGGCCCGTGACTGCTAGGCTGGCGCCGCATGAATTCGACATCTCTTTCTTTGCGGGCGAAATCTGGGGCAATCGCGCCGTGACTTTACGTGTTTTGCGGCTCTTCCTCGCGGCATCCGCCTCCGCGCTCGCCATCGTTGGAATTTCGGGCACTGCGCTTGCGCAGCCTGCGTCGGCTGGGGCACCCGTGATCGCGCCGGTGCCGGGACAGCCGGCGCCCATTACCCCTTCAACGATGAACCCGCCCGTCGCTCCGCAGGTTGCGCGTCCTGCCACGCCGGCTCCCGGGGCTACCTTGCCGCCGCTTCCAAAGATCGACGTCAAGGATGACATGCTCACACCCGTGCCCGCAGCCAAGCGCCAACTCTCCGACTGGCGCGATGCGCTGGCACTCATGCATGCAAGATCCACGGATCTCGCGACGGCGTACGCCGAGGTGCGCCGCGCCGAAGCGCAGACACGCACGGCGCTCTCCGCCGTGCTGCCGACCATCAACGCGACGGGAAGCCTCCCTCATCAATTCATCACGCGTGAGACGGCGGCTTTCGCGGGCGCGGCCGCAAGCGAAACGAGCACGCTCAAAACACCGCAGAGCGACTACGTTTCGGGCAACATCACGCTCTCGCAGTCGCTCATCAACGTGCAAGCGTGGCATGCGATCGGCACGGCCAAGAAGAACGAAGAGGTTCAAGGACTCTCCGCCGACGACACGATGCGCACGATCACGCTGAACCTCGCAACGTCGATCATCGGCGTCGTTGCAGCGGAGCGTATCGCGGAACTCAATCGCGTTGGCCTGCGCAGCTCCCTCGAGCAGCGTGAGATCACCGCGCGCAAACGTAACCTCGGAACGGCAACGGGCCTCGACGTCGTACGCGCCGATCAGGACGTCGCCAATGCGCGCGCCACGCTCGTGACCGGCGACGAGTCGCTCCGCAAAGCGCGCGAGGCACTCGGTCTCGCGCTCGGCTTGCCCGAGGCGATCGGTGTGCCGCCCACGATGAAACTCGACGACGTTCTCGGTGGCGCCGTGCACTCGTGTCCGGCGCTGGAACACCAGGACGATCGGCCCGACATTGCGGCCGCCAAAAAGCGCGTGGAGGTGGCTGAACGCAACGTCCACGACGTGGAGCTCTCCTTCTTGCCGACGCTGTCGCTCGGCAGCACGCTCTCGACAACGACCCAAAATACGGGTTCCGCTCCGAATACCACGTGGAGTGTGCAAGGGGTTTTGTCGTTCCAGATCTGGGACGGCGGCGCGCGTTACGGTGCGCTGCGCAACAATCGCGCGTTGCGCGACGAAGCGGGCTATGCGCTCGAGGCCGCTCAGCGCTCGGTCACAATCCAGATCGAGCAGGCGCGCCGCAACATCGGTGTTGCGGAAGCATCGCTCGAAGTTGCTCGGCAGGCTCGGGATCTCGCGTCGCAAGTCGACCAGCTAACCCGAATTTCGTATCAGGTAGGTCAGGTGACGAGCCTCGAACTCGTCATCGCTGCTTCGTCGCTTCGGCAGGCGGAAATCGAGCTCGCGCTCCGCGAGTTCGACGTTGTGAGCGCCCGCCTCGCCGCGCTCTTTGCGCTCGCGCGCTGCACTGGTGCTTCATGAAAAAGTATGTCGGTTGGATTGTTGCTCTCGTTGTCGTCGCGGGCATTGTGTTTGGCATCGTTCGTTGGCAGAAGGCGCGCGCCGCTCCGGACATCACGTGGAAAACGGTGCCCGTCGAGAAGCGCAAAATCTCCGCGCGCGTCACGGCAAGCGGCACCCTCTCGGCCACCGTCACGGTTCAAGTCGGCGCGCAAGTCAGCGGCCGCGTTGCGAAGCTGACTGCGGATTACAACTCCATCGTCAAGAAAGGCGAGCTCATCGCGAAGATCGACCCACAGCTTTTTCAGGCTGCGGTCGAGCAAGCGAATGCAAATTACGTCCAAGGGAAGGCTGGCGTCGCGAGCGCAAAGGCCAAACAGAAGGATGCCGAGCTCGTGCTGGTGCGTACTCAGGCACTCGCCGAGCAATCGCTTGCGTCCGCCGCCGATCTCCAGACCGCGGAAACGAACGTGACTGTTGCCAAGGCGTCGACCGACTTGGCCGTTGCGAACCTTGCGCAAGCGGATGCCTCGCTCCATCAGGCGCAGGTCAATCTCTCGTACACGGACATCTTCTCGCCCATCGACGGAACGGTGATCTCGCGTAGCGTCGACGTTGGGCAGACCGTGGCCTCGTCGCTTCAGGCGCCGGTTCTCTTCACCATCGCGGAAGATCTGCGAAAGATGCAGGTGCACACGAACGTGGCCGAGGGTGACGTCGGGCGCCTGGCAGAGAACATGGACGCAACGTTCACCGTGGATGCGTATCCTGGGCAAACCTTCAAAGGCACGGTGGGCCAGATCCGCAATGCCGCGCAGACCGTGCAGAACGTCGTCACGTACGATGCGGTGATCGACGTCGACAACACCGATCAGCGCCTGCGTCCGGGCATGACTGCAACGGTAACGATCATCTACGCAGAACGCGATGACGCCATTGCCGTTCCGAATGCAGCGCTCCGTTTCCGTCCGCCACCGGAGGCTGCGGCGGCGGTCGGCAGCGCGGCGGAGCCGCCTGGTTCGGGCAGCGCCGTCGCCTCTGCATCGGCGCCGCGCCGGCAGAGGCCGCCGGGCAGCGGTGGCAGTGGCGGCGGTGGTGGCAGCAGCAAATCGGAGGGTGTCGAACGGCGCACGGTCTACGTCCAACGCGGTAGCACCCCGCAACCTGTCAATGTCGTTGCAGGTCTGTCCGACGGCACCGTGAGCGAGGTCGTTCGTGGCGACGTGAAGCCAGGCGATGAAGTCGTCGTCGACGTTGTCATTGCCGGCAAGGCCGCTCCTGCCGGCGCAGGCGGAGCGCCAGGCAGCAGCCCACCCCGCATGGGACGCATGTTCTAGCCCGCTTCCGCTTTGGCGCAATCTCGTCGTTGGGGCCTGCGGTGCGGTCCTCAAAGCCAAAACAGGCTATTCCGGTCCGCTCCTCGGCCCCGCCTCGACCTCGCGCCAAATCGTTTGCGGGCCATGGCATCAGAAAAAAGGATGTGTTCTAAATCATGGCCGATCCGCTCATCGCCGTTCACGACGTGCAGAAGATTTACAAGACTGGCGACGTCGAGGTTCATGCGCTCGGCGGCGTGTCGCTCGAAATCGTGCCGGGGGAGTTCGTTGCCATCATGGGCGCATCGGGCTCCGGCAAGTCGACGCTCATGAACATCCTTGGATGTCTCGATCGACCAACGCTCGGCACGTACATGCTCGCGGGGCGTCATGTGGCGAAGATGAACCGCGACGAGCTCGCCGAGACGCGCAACGAGGTTCTTGGTTTCGTCTTCCAGAACTTCAACTTGCTCGCTCGAACGAGTGCGCTCGAGAACGTCGAGTTGCCGCTCATCTACCGCGGAGTGCGAGCCAAGGAGCGCCATCGTCGTGCCGGCGCTGCGCTCGCACGCGTTGGCCTCGGACAGCGGCTCGATCACACCCCCGCGCAGCTTTCGGGTGGGCAGCAGCAGCGCGTTGCCATCGCGCGCGCACTCGTTGGTGAGCCGAAGGTGATCTTGGCCGATGAGCCCACCGGAAATCTCGACTCGAGGACGAGCACGGAGGTCATGGGGCTCTTCCAGGAGCTCGGCTCCGCCGGCATCACGGTCGTCCTCGTCACGCACGAACCGGACATTGCCGAATACGCGTCGCGCGTCGTTGTCGTGAAAGACGGTCTGATTCGCGAGGATACCCGGCAGACGCCGCGCGTCGCAGCGCCGCCACCAAAGGCGGGAGAGTCATGAATCCGCTCGTCACGCTCCGCATCGCGCTCCGTGCCGTCTTGCGCAACAAGATGCGTTCGTTTCTGACAACACTTGGCATCATCATCGGCGTTGCTGCGGTCATCGCCATGATGGCCATTGGCGCTGGCGCCAAAGCGCAAGTCGAGGCCGCCTTCTCCGCCATGGGAACGAACCTCCTCATCATCTTGCCCGGTTCCACGACGTCGGGTGGTTCGTTCGGCGGTTTCGGATCCATGCCCACGCTCACGTGGGACGACATGGCGGCGATCAAGGACGAGGTAGGCACGGTGCATCTCGTCGCTCCGTCGCTTCGCTCCACCCAATCGCTCGTGAGCGAAGAGATGAATTGGACGACGAGTGTGACCGGGACGACGCCTGAGTATTTCCAAATCCGCAACTGGCCAATGGCCCAAGGCGCGGGGTTTAGCCAACAGGACGTCGACAGCGGCACCAAAGTCGTCGTGCTCGGACAAACCGTCGTCGACCGACTTTACGGTACTTCGGCAAACCCGGTGGGTCAGTCCGTGCGTATTGGCAATACGCCATTTACGATCGTGGGCGTTGCCGACAAGAAGGGCCAGTCGCCAACGGGGCAAGATTATGACGACGCCTCCTTCATCCCTTCGACGACGTTTGCTCATCGCATTCAAGGCGGCCTCGGAAAGTTTCTCATTGGCCAGATCTACGTGCAGGCCACGAGCTCGGAGACCACACAGCGCGCCCTCGCCGATATCAAAACGCTTTTGCGCGATCGGCATCACCTGCCACCGGGAGCCGACGACGATTTTTCGATTCGAAATCTCGCCGAGATTGCCGGCGCGCAGCAGCAGGGAACCGAAACGATGACGACGCTGCTCGCGAGCGTTGCGGCAGTGTCGCTCATCGTCGGCGGAATTGGCATCATGAACATCATGCTCGTGAGCGTCACCGAACGAACGCGCGAGATTGGCGTGCGCATGGCCATTGGCGCCAAGCCCATGAGCATCTTGCTCCAATTCTTGATTGAGGCGCTCGTGCTGTCGATTGCCGGAGGCCTGATCGGGGTGTCGCTCGGTGTCGGCGTTGCCTGGTGGTTGGCGGCAAAGTTCCGATGGCCCATGGCTATCCAAGTCGACGTGATTGTCATTTCGGTTGGCTTCAGTGCGCTCGTCGGCATCGTGTTTGGCCTGTACCCCGCACGAAAAGCGTCGCAGCTCGACCCCATCGATGCCCTCCGCTACGAGTGATCGATGGCCCGCAGAGCCCCCGAGTCCGAAATCTTCAACGCCGCGTACTATCGCCGATACTACGGTGATCGCCGCACGCGTGTTCACGGCGCGACGGAAGTCGCGCGCCTCTGCACGGCCGTGACGTCGCTCCTCGACTGGTGGCAATTCCCTATCGATACCGTGCTCGATGTCGGCGCCGGTGTTGGGGTATGGCGTGATTGGTTTTCCAAACGAAGGCCCAAAACGAAGTATCGATCCATAGAAATAAGTCGCTATGCGTGCGAGACGTACGGCCATGAGCTCCGCGACATTGCCCGGTGGCGCGACCCGGCGGCGTACGATCTCGTTGTCTGTCAGGGCGTATTGCCCTATCTCGACGATGAGCAAGCGGAACGAGCCATTGACAATCTTGGCGCGATGACAGGCGGGTTTCTCTATCTCGAGGCGATTACCAAGAAGGATCTGCGTAACGTCGTCGACGACGTCAAGACGGACATCGAGGTATACGCTCGAACGGGCGTTTGGTATCGAAAGCGACTCGAACGACACTATATGTCTGTCGGTTGTGGTCTCTGGGCCAAGAAGGGCACCCCCGTTTTATTCTATGAGCTCGAACGCATTTGCTAGCCTCGGGTGTGCTGCGTTGATTGGATTCGTTTCGACGGGTTGCGCAACGGCAGCCAATTCGCGTGCTGTCCCGCCCGCGCCGCTCGACGATATCCCGCACGACAGACGTTCGGCTGCGAGATATTCGGAGGCCGTCCAGATTCAGGTCAATAATGCGGCCGCCGATTTCTGCACGGGGGTTCTCCTCGCGCCGAATGTCGTTCTCACGGCATCGCATTGTATCGTATTCAATCCCAATGACGATGGCGGAGGGCCACACGGAACGTGGACCGTGCAAGCCCCTTTTGCCGAGGGCGGTGCGCAAATTCGAACGGCCTCATGGGCCGAACCCATGGACATCGCGTTTTATAGTCTTCACAAAGAGGATTACGATGCGTGCGGCAAAAGTCTGCACGATGTCGGATTGCTCTATCTCGATCAGCCGATGACGGGTGTGAGGTTTCCCGAATTCTCTCGAACGCGCTATCCGACGACTCGAAATCAGGCAGTTTCGGCCGTCGTTCGAACCGCGGTGTTGCCGAACGCCGGGCTTGCCCTCACGCGTGCTGTCACGCTGCTGCCGGCAACGAGCGAATATCCCAACGACAACGTGACGATCCGCATGACCTATGGCGGCGACTCGGGCGGACCCCTGTTTCTCGAAGGGACGCATACGCTCGTTGGAACCGAGACGCGCTTCGATCCAACCAACCAGCTTGATTCTTGGGCGCGTCTCGACTCGGACGTCCACGACTTCCTTGTGAGCCGCGTGCACGCACACCGCAGCCCTCCCGCCGTAGGCGGGGCCGACAGCGCCGAAGGCGCCGTCGATGCCGAGATCGCGTCAAATCGAAAGCGGTCAGTCCGTTAAACCTTGCGCAAGCGTCCGCGGTTCGTCTCGAAAGAGGATTTCGACTTTGCGCGCGTCAAGGATACGGGTGACGACGCCCTCGCCGAACTTGGAGTGCTTGACGAGCTCGCCTTCCGCAAATGTCTCGCTCACGCGATATGGGCGGAAATCACGAATACCTTTACCGGAGGTAGCTTTTTCCCATTCACGCGCGCGGTCGAGAGCGGCCGCCGCCACTCTCGACGTGCCACGAGAGGACGGCGCCGGCGATCCCCTGGTTGTAGCGCGCGTGCTCGCTGACGGAGCTTTTTCGCCGGGTGCACGCGCGCGAAAATTGTGGTGAGACCCACACGTTGAACATTCGACGCGTGCTGGAACGGAACCGACCATCGCGATGACGCGGTGGTTCAGCACGAGCTTGCACTTGGTGCACCAGGCGTCGACCTCACCTCCCGCACGAAGCGGCTTACTCATATGTGTTTCCTATCAAATCATTCGCGGAACTTCGATGGCGTTCTTAGACCGCTTTCGATTTGACGCGATCTCCTCGTTGGGGCCTGCGCTGCGGTCAGTTGATGCCCCATCCGCGCGCTCGCTACGCTCGCTGCGCTGCCTTGTATGAACCGTCTGGTGGAAGCGAAGGGAATTGGTGGTCGAAGCGAGGAGGGGGCGCAGGGGAAGAGACG
>Ga0123357_10001065_pt1 | contig 28232 bp, 21 predicted proteins | sample TergutEmb28metaG_FD_89873 | JGI IMG/M metagenome (GOLD analysis project Ga0123357, IMG submission 89873) | Embiratermes neotenicus P4 segment gut microbial communities from Petit-Saut dam, French Guiana - Emb289 P4 | ecosystem: Host-associated > Arthropoda: Insects > Digestive system > Gut ...
ATTTCATGAACATTTTCTTTTAATACATTACTTAAATGCAGTAAAATATAAAGCAGTTAAGTTTAATGTTATTCTAGGCTTCGTTTAAATTTAAATATACAAAGGCAAATTATTATAAAGGACTAGTTTAATGGTGAAAAATATAGAGTTTAATCTGATAATAGAATGCTGTTTTAATTTCCTATGCCATTCACATAGTCTTCAAATAAAAAAAAAATAATTAAAAGTTCGGTTCAGTATACCAGATATCCGCGTAAGGGATTGTGATGTGCTAACCATGCATTTCCTGAACCCATGCCCTATGGCGGGATGCGGACTGGTGGACCCAGGTATCGCTTGTGACTGTTGTGCCGAAAATAAGCTATGCTAATTTAAGTATGGACCTGGTACAAGAAATGCATAAAAATTGAGTTTCATAGAATTATGCAAGATAAATGACTGCCAAAATATTTTAAACGTACATGTTCAATGAATAATTAAAAGTTAAAACACACACACAAAGCATAATCACAGCCAAACAAAACGGACTTTTACCAATACGTGTCAGCAAATGCCAGCATTTACCGACATGGTTTGGTAAAAGCCAGAAATGGAAGCGTTTCCAAGCATTTTCGGACTTTTACCACCTCACTATGGTAAGTGCTAGGATTTACTGGTAAAACCTAGGTTTTACCAATCTTCGGACTTCTACAGTAACATATACAAACTACCTTGCCCTGACTGCCACAAAACATATGTCAGACAAACAGGAAGACAGTTCTCCACCCACTACAAAGAACACAAGACAGCATGGCGCAACCACAGCACTACCTCCAATTTTGCACAACACCTGATAGAAGAAGCCCATTCATTTGTCCCCATGAACAAGATCATGAAAATAGTACACTGTCATAAAAAAGAAGCACATCTCAACACAATTGAGAAATTCCATATCCACACTGAATCCACTAAAAACAGTCACCTCGGTGACCCTCAGACGATAGTCCCCAATGCCATCTTCGACACCCTCATAAAGACCGACCAAACATTATAGCCTACAACTGCCCAACCCCCTCACCCTGACTATAGACATTCCCAAGCACTCTAACAAAAGGACAAGGCCATTTACACAAAGCATAACAGCAGGCTGACTTCCACCCTAGTAGCCACAGGCATCCCACAATGAACACGGAGCTTGAGAACACTCAGCACGAGCTCAGAATCACCGACTTTCACATAATGCGAATGTATTCAGCGATACACACATACAACGCACGTACAAAGGGAATATGTGACATCATCAAACAGGATATTGTACGAACCGAGCCATAAAACCCACCTGTGCCTACATCTACAAACCCAGCTTTCGGTAATCCAGGGAGACGACCCAGCCAACGCTATTAATCCACACACCACACAGCACAATGACCATCTGACCATCAGAACTGTAAGTATACCACATATAATCAGCCACTTTATACATGTTCTATATGATAACGGTTATATGAACACAGCCATTAAAAATGATCACCCTATATTTTCCACAGGTAGATCCACACTATGAATGACCTATACTAACATGCGCTGAATAACCAGCTGACATATACTACACACAAAGCTATGCTTCTAAGGATCGTCCTATCTGCCATCCTGAAGCCCTATTCTTTGAACATTTCAACTAGAATACGCACGACTCAACAACACCAGAAGAGAAACATCTAAACCTAGCACTTCAATATTACCTTAATGTAATTTAATTTGCTTGTATGTTGTTTTCCATACTATTGTTTGCTAATTTACTTCCCTTACCTCAAATACTCCGTCCTATACTAGTTTTACTTCAGATACTGAACTGACAAATGATGAAAATCCAACTTGATGTATTATAATAGTAAATATAATAACAAAGTGATTAGATCAATGAACCCACTATAACTATAGGAACTATATTTTGTATAGTCTTAGATCAATGAACCCACTATAACTATAGAAACTACATTTATATAAAACTGCACACTGTATATTTATAAGTTAAGTGTACATGTACTATAATTTCTACAAACCGAAGATGACACCATAGATCTAACTATATTAACCTAGACATAGCATATAATAGCAGAACCCATGTGCCTACATGACCCATCCTACATAACACACGCGAGATCTCGTGCCCAGCCTCCCCGCTCTATACAACCCACATAAGTCGAGTATAGCTGCTTACTAAGTTTTTTCATTTCTCAACCTGAAGATGGCCAATGTCAAGTGCTGAAACATGTAGTTGTTCTTTATGTAATAAATTCTATACATATCTCTACCATCATATAGTTGTGTTAGACAAATACATACACTCCAGTCTAGTTTATTTATGAACTCAACAGGGATGACAAACCTTATGACCATTCTTCTACCCCATGATTAGCAAAACAGAAAAAAATGTAGTAGGTTACAATAATATGTGCATTTTTCATGGTTCTGTTTCTTTTGTAACACTCTGTATCTGCCAACTTTTATTGCATACAGTAAATATATATCATAATCTACATATGCTTCCCATTTTAATAATTTTGGCAGGGTAACATGATGTGAAGTTATATGATACAGTAATTGTTTTATTTTGTTACCTATCTTCTCAACTCTGAGCCTTTTGTGACATTTCTAAGTCACTGAAATCTCTGAAACAGTAAAAACCAGTAAATTGTATTCTGTCTTCCGTCACAGATGTGGAAAGGCAGCTCCAGGGTGTCTTCAGCATCACTGGCAGTACATACATAAAAACATATTATCTTTGTCTGAGGTGTTCTCCACAAATTTTAAATGAATTTTGTGGTGGTTATATGTGTCATGTCCTTCTGTAACCTACACTATATCAATGCCTGAATCAAAGAACAGGTTTCTTTCAGTCCTGGTGTAGGTGGGCAACCAACATGTATGTCCTCTCCTATGTCAGGGGGTATTTTTCATGGTTATGGGCAGGGAAGGCTTCTTTTCCATACCACCTGCCACCTCCAGGACACAGGCCTCTCAACTGTGGAGAATTAGATGTAGACTACATAGGTTGAAGCCAGCAGCTGCTAGGGAACAACATACTCCACCTGTACCACCACTAATGACAACTAAGGAGAAAGTATTTAATACAGTTGCCAGTATTTCTGTTGCAATTCGTCTATATCATGCCCCTCTCATGTTCACATGTTACTGGTACCCTTGCTTAATGCATTTTCCATACACTACACCTGCACAGAGAGTGTGTATGTTAAAAGAATGTAAATTATCTCATACACACTGAGGGTCACTCATGCAAGTTCATGAATTGTTGATTTCTGTGTCCTGTATGAGTAAGTACAAATGCTGTCAACACAAAACCTGCACCATATCCACATCCAACTACTTGCACCTATTAATGTGGTTTAACTGTAAGAAGTCCATCGTGTTTCTTAAGCCATTGCAATGGTATCCCTAGCTGTCCCACTGTGGACAAAAGACACAGTATAGTACAGTGTTCACATTTAAACTGGGCCTGCAGGTTATAGGTCTTCAAACGCCTGGTTCTCGAAGGGTTAAATGACAAATTGTATAAAGAGATCTTGCCTTTTGAAATTGTCCTGATCCACTATACACCCTCTTTTATTTTTTGAGCCATTTTAAGGGATAAGACAAATGTGAGATTCTATTTCAGGCTCATTGTGTTTATGCAACTTTCCGGTACCCTTCAGGTTTTGGTTACCTTGTGAAACTATTTTCCTTTTTAATATAAATACACTGAACAGAAGTTTTAATGCTTTTTTAAAGTTTAAATTGATCCTTACACAAAAGTTAAAAGTCAGGAGGTAATATGTATCTGTTTCCATGGCAACAGTATGTGTTAGCTCTGTGGGTCATATGTCATATGGCTGCTACACACTGATAGGTAATATACTGCACTGCATTGAACTTGTTCTTAAAATTTGGCTAACAGTAAAATGAATAGACCAAACTGTGGCTCAGCTTCATGTGTACTGGAACTATATAATCCATTACATGGAACTAATTTTTGCTACCTGTTTTTTAACAGTACCAGTTTTATGAATAATATGTCTTTTTTTTAATTAGAGCATTATTGTAAGATAATTGGACAACATTAACCGAAGTTGGTGCTTCAATCAGATTGTATTTGTAGTAGAAATTTTTGGAAAATTTGAGGTTAATAATTATCCATGTGTCAGCTTAGTGTTTATAATTCTTGCTTCATTTCTATTGCAGGGGTTCCAATCATACTGAAATATGTTTGTTAGCACAGTTGAGGTTAGAATATCAGATGTAATTTACAATATTACAGTTTTACACAGTTTTGCATGCCCACACTTCCTCCTCCTTTCACATACTGATCTTGATCAAAAGTTTTCTGAAGTTTTGTGATGTGATTCAGTTCTGTCCTGATAACATTATCTGAAAATTATTCATCTCTGGGGAATCCTACATATAGCTTTTCACCAGAATTACATTATGCTGGAGTGATGAGAAAATGAAGAGGACATTTGGTATGACAGTTTATACTGCTTTTACTGTCCAAATAAACTGGTTTTTAATTTTTTAAGGGCCCCCCCCCCCCCATGCACTGCAGACATTTAGGTATAGGGAACAGGTAAATACACTTGCTACAGTATTGATAGTATTGTAACTTTCTTCATGGGTTAAATATTTTATATGTGTTTGGGTTGGTGGCTTTGCAAGGAGTGGCTGGATAGCTCAGGAGTCATAGTTTGATTCCCTACAGGGGCAAGAGAGTTTTCTAAAAATGTGCAGATCAGCTCTACAGACCACCCAGTCTCGTTCAGCTAGCACTGAGGGGTTTTCCGCTGGTGGTGAAGTGGCTGTGGCATGAAGCTGACCTTTTATCAGCATCTAGTACTCAGATTAAGAATGAATGGAGTTATACCTCCATTCCCCCTATATGCCTTTGTGGCATTTATAGTGACAACTTTGCCCTTACTGTTGTCTATTTAATTATTGTTATGAAATGTCTTCAAACCTGGCTCATAATATCTTAATAAATATGTTCAGATATATGACAGGTTTAGTACCTGTCATAATTTAACCTTAATATTGCCTAAATCTCTGCAAACTTGCAGAGAATGAGATAATGCTTGCAATTCAAGTATTTAATATATGACATGATTGTTCCTTTTAGGATCATAAGTGTGTGTATACATGCGTCTCCCTCACACAGTTCCACATAACACCTATTTGGTGTACCAGCCCTCTGAAGAGACTGGGAATCTCCAAGGCGAAGTAAATCGCACGCTTCGGTCAGAAGATGTCACATGGGATGAAAAAATTCCATCAACTTTGGTCAGTCTGTGTGTTCAGAGTCTTGTATCCAACTTTCAAGGTAATTTATTATGGGGATTGCCAGTACTGCAGCAGGCATATGAGTGCACTTGTGGTTTCCATGTTCATGAGAATTTGAAAATTATTATAATACTTTCTTAATTGTTCACTGATAGTCACAAAGGATACGTTGATTTCCACTGTATGAACCAGATCTCTGTCCTTTGTTGAAGAGGTGTAAATATATATTCAAGATTTGAGATTCTTACAGTCGTGACTATGAATATAACCATGTTCTGGGATGTAATGTTAGAAATGTACTGGCTCTGCGCAAACATCTGCTATCTCTTTATTCTACTGTGAAGATGGGATGTGGGAGGATCCTCACCAAAGTCTCAGTCTCTTCCACATTACATGCTGTCACATATGAGACAACTATTATTTTCCTAGTGTTCAATTTGTGATCGAGATATCGCATTAACTAACAAGTTCAGTTGTAAATAATGGTGACACCGTCAAAGAAATTACCTACATTTTGTAAGATGTTTCAGATCAGAATTTTGATAAATGTTTTGATGTAATAACGCAAAATGAAAATTTATAACACAACGATATGATTACCCAAAATTCATGAAGTGCCAACTCTGAATATTAAACTTCTAATTTCCAGGTGTCTGGTAAAGGTTGGTGATCCTTCATTATGGAATGTTTTCATGCGGAGTATCTAAAATATAATGGTTATATTTTGGAGCTCGCTTTAAGGAAGGAAATTTTTTCTTCACAGGACTATGTATTGTGTTTCCCTTGTATTCACAACCAGTTTTGCTCTGTTAGAGGGAGGGCTAGATTTGAATACCCATTTAAGCGCCTAACTTCACATTCATATTTCTATGCCTGAGGCATCACATTCTGGAATGCTACCGCCTTGGTTTTTTTAAAAGTGTATATTTGTAATATTGTATTATTTAGTGTGTGGAAGCCAGGATAGCATAGTTGGTATAGCAACTTAGCCAAGGTACGGACGATTTGGAGTTTGAATCCTGGCCGAAGCAAATAATTTTCATCTTCTCTAAAACATTCAGATTAGCCACTTATGCAATAGGTGCAGGGTTTCTTTTTTGGGAGGTAAAGCGGCCAGAGCATGAAGTTGACCTTTCTAGAACCACAATTCTGCTATATGCCTTCATGGTGTGAACAGGAAAAACTTTAACCATCTTGTTACCTTCTAATTTCTTGACTACACTCATCTTCAATACGAGCAATGCACCCAGCCACATGAGTGCCATTCCATTTCTTTTGGCCAGACAATTTTTAAAAAATTGGGCAGGTAGGCCCAAGCAGAGAGGCATCTAAACTGGATCCAAGACATTATGTTCAGCATCTCATGCAGAACAACACATACCCCAGACTGATGTAATTGTGACTTTCTTCCTTCACTGCATGCAAATTTGAGGCTAGTATCTTCAGACATGTGATGACTGCATGATTCACTTCCTAACCAACCACTGGAGTGTTATCATCCTCTTATCTCATTCTGTGCTGTGCTGTAATATATACAGTGTCATTATTTAACCAAACTGAAACCAAGATCATGTAGTCATTATAGTGACTAGACTACAGGCTGGCCATCTGAGGAATCTTTGTGCATTTCCTGGTGGAGACAAGAGATTTTTTCTCTTCTCCAAAACATTCAGACTGGCTCAGGGCCCACACAGCCTCCTGTTTAGTGAGTAGCAGTGAAGGGGGCAATGTATCTTCACAGTAAAAAGCAGTAGAGCATGCAGTGATCAGCTTATTTCCATCTAGTACTGAGATTATGAAGGTTTGGAACTATACATCCGCTTCTCCCATGTGCCTTCATGGCATGTGCATGCTGAAGTTTTATGTAATTATCCAGGAGCCTCAATTATTGAAGGGTTTTACATTCTAATTTCCACTTTTCTTGTGACAAGAATGTTGCATGTTTTATTCTCTCCAGAGAAGCAGGTTCTTGATGAACTGTCAGAAGAGGATCAGTGCTGGCTTTTGGAGACACTTCCTACTGACCTTCCACTTGCCTTAACAGTACCATTGCTTAAAGATGGCATTTATTGGAAAAGAAGCAGTCAAAATCGATGGCAAAGTGTAAGTTTTTATGTTGTGGCAGTGAAGAACTCTTCCTTCAATTGCTGCATGTTTTAACCCTTAAGTGATGGCCTCAGTGCATTGTAAAGGCTTTTAATTCTTCACATGCTGCCAACCTCAGTACAGTATATGGACATATAATTTTCACATACTGCTGGCCACAGTGCACTATTCAGTCAAGAACTCATTTATATATACTATAAATTTAAAATCCCACCTTCCTGAGCACTAGTTGGAATTTAAACCCAATTATCACTGAAGGGTTAAAATGTCACGAGGTTCCATCAATATTGCTGAGTTTTAATTTGGTATACTTCTATATGATTGAACATGTAATGCAATTTTAGCATGAGTGGTCTGACATGCTTAGAAATCATAGTGCCTACACACCATGTATGCAGATTTAGATTAGTAGTAGTACATTAATTAATATTGGGAATCTGCCTGCCTCTAATAATGGCTTTCCTGCCAGTAAAAAGGTAAGCATCTCCATACAATGTCCCATGTGGCACAGGGGAACTAGTGGTATAGCTCTACTCAGTCCTAATGTTGGCACTAGAGTGGGGTGGGTTTTTCCTCTGGCATTGCACATAATTATCAGGTGACTGCATGAAAATAAGCCCCCAGTGCATAGTTTTTACCAGAATTCTGAACACACTTCTCATTCCCTGCTTCAGAACCATTTGAACAAACTTGTTTTACTACTCTAGCAGTATTAGGTCACTTGACTGAATGAGAAAAGTTTCTCACTGTGTACTGTCGTCCATTGCTCACTTTGTTCATACATTGTGGGTTGCCTTATTTTCTTTACTGATATGATACGAAAAAGTTGCAAATTGTGTTCTTCCATCACAGTAAAGGTAAAGGTAAAGTGATCCCGTTACAGGCCCGGTGTGGCCCAGAGGGTGGGTAGAGGTATAGCCCTAATCTTCCATGACCGCGGCACTAGAAGGGGGTGAGTGGTCAGCAGCACACCCCGGCCGTACTTTACCCCCGGGAAAGACCCGGTACCCATTGTACAGGAGGCTGGGTGGGCCCCAGGGCCGGTCTGGACGGGCGGAAATTCTCGTCCCTACCGGGATTCGATCCCGGACCGCCCAGCCCGTAGTCAGTCGCTATACCGACTGAGCTAACCGGCCCACCCATCACAGTAAATAAGTATGTTTTATAGCTATCTATAGCTGCAAAATTAGAGTTTTACAATTATATTACTCTTCACTCTTGGTGAAAGACAGTAACAAGAATGTCATGAATTATGTTAATTTACTTTAAAAAAAAAACATATATATATTTTTTTAAACAAACGATTAGTTTTGAATCATATTTGATATTATTTGTAGTATTATGTGTATTTGTACTTTGGTTTTGTGACATAGTGCAGTTGCTACACTGGCTTGTATAACATTACTGAATTTTTCTTTGTCTCCATCTAACAAACTCCATCTAGCAGAGTTCCTCTTGAGAAGTTGACAGTTTTTATGTTTATGGTTCCGTGTATCGTTGATCTGTATTAATAATTGTCCAACGAGATGCAACACAAAGCAGTCTATTTATTATTCTGAAAGTTCACGCGACATGGTTCGGGTGTCAAACACACCCATCATCAGGAGTACACAAAACTGTAACTACAGCCTCCGGAACTGGTCATAATTTTTGTGTGCAGCTACCTCCCTCCAATGTGGCCACGCTGGAGGGAGGTAGATGCACAGAACACTGTTTCTACAACGAACATGGAAGAATACTGTTAGCTGATGTATTATGCGCATGACATGTCAGGCCTTCCCACTTTGATTAGAACATCAGTCATCATCTTTTTTATCGTTTTTAAGGGTCAATTATCAGTTTAGTTCAGTTATCTGCTTAATTGTACAGTGCATAAAAGTTAAATTAATTGTATATTATTTTTACACTCATAATTTTGGTTTTGTATTATAATTTTCCAGTTTAGATGGTTGTGTTGAATGGTAACTTTGCTCTAGGCTGTGGGCCTGGAACGGATTACCCCTAAATACATATATTTCAATATATGCTAGAACGAACAGCCACTTTAACGAACAAGGTTCTATAACCAATCACATTCGTTCTAGCATACCCCACTGAATACGAAAATTTGCGTAATAAATCCTGCTTGTCAAGTATGGCTCATTGTTTCTTTCATTGATTTAACACAGAATCACAGTACAATTATGGTATGAACTCGTTGCAATATACAATGACATAAATCTAATAAATTCTTTATATAAATAAATATATTTATTTCAGTTGTTTAGGTCTTATATTTTTATATTTTAAAATTTATATTCTGTTTTAACATTATAAAAAGCAAAAAAAAGAAAGAAAAAAAAAGACTTTGAACAAGAGACTCCTTAGAGTTTATTGTACCTTCCTTTGTAAGATTTTTGTACTGACATGCCTGAGGTTGGCCCTAGTCCAGGCCAAAACATGTAGCACACATGTAAATGCACAGTTTGACTTAATATAAACCTGTGTTTTATTATTGAATAAGTGTTGTTTATACATTATTATTATTTTTAGGACATTTTTACAAAATGAATTAGTAACACAATATATGTCTCCATAAATAAACAGCTTATAAGTTTCCAAAATTTCTTTCACGTTTTATCTTGGCTTTGCCAGAGAAAGGGTTGAAATATATTTTCACATTTAAAATGTCCACACAGACAAAATAACTCTGTGTTACATGCAACATGTGTGTGAGATACAGGTCCAGTGGACCTGTTTTAGAATATAATAATCAAACTCTGATCGTATCACAAAGCTTTTGATTGCCAGATGAATGATGTGAACAATTATGGTGGTTCCTGGAAACGCCTCTACTTGGAACGTCACATGCAGGAGCATATAGAAAATCTAAACCCAGAAGACTTTGTGCAATCAGAAGTAGAAAGTCTGGTACATTTGAGCTCCCCATATGTGAAGAGACTCAACATTTGACAGTTGTGACCCTCACGGTCACCTGACTTCACAGAGGAGGATGGCTGTGAGTGTTCCAAAGTTGAGTCTACTGATCACATAAACCTTGAACCACTCATAAAGGGGCTGGTAAACCTTGAGGTATGTTAAATTTCCTGTTGTTTAATGTGTAATTATTTCATGAAAATTCTAAAGGTATTATATAATATTAAATTAACTCTTGTTAATTTTTAATAATAAAAGAGGGGTGGCATGAGGTTACTATTTTACCAATTATATGCCAGAAAAATGCAAAACATACAGCTTATCTTCCCCAGACTGTGTACAGCTTGATTACATTTATTCATACACAAGACTTCAAGCTACCCATCAATTCAATGGTCTTCCTATGATGGACACTGGAATAATTTGTCAGTGCTGAATGTGGCTGCAGCAAGAAGGTTATCCCACTCTGTCGCTTAATATGGGGGTCTGAAGCTGCTAGTATGATGGCAGGTCAAATAAAAACATTAAAAATGGGAAGAAAATGAAAGAAAAAGAAAAACATTGAAACCATACTGTGTGCAGTTGTAGGTACAGCCAATCATCAGCATGCATTATATGTACATAATATATGTGGTAGATGTGGCAGCCTTCTGAAACATGACAAGTCTTTACCAAATGTATAAAATATTTTCAAGCTTTTAATTTCACATACCTCCATAACTTTGTTCACAATTATAGGTTCCCTTATTTTTATATTTTCTACTTACTTTTGATAAGTTTAAATTATGATTTAATAATCTGCATACGTAGTGTTTATCTGTAGCAGAAAACTTAACAATGATTCAGAGTCTGTTCTTTCCTAACATGGTTATACCATACTGATTCGTTGACAAAAAAATTAAGCAGCACATGTTACTTAATTTGAAATATTAAACCATATTTGTCTATTTCTAATCTGAAGATCATTTATCATTCCCTTTTTCACTAAATTATGGCTTACAGCATAAGGGAAACTCATCACATAGTTCTGTAATTTTTAAAATGCAGAAAAGTGTAAATAAGGATAATAATGGGATATGTGTATAGGGAATCTTGCAGAGAATTATTCAAGGAATGAAAAATATTACCACTCTCATAACGGTAAATATTCTCTTTATTATTGTTCACTGTTAATAATAGGGATTATTTTTTTCAAATAGTGGATATCATTACAATAATAACAGACAAAGAAACAATTTACGCTTGTCCCAGGTAACTCTGGCCACGTATCAGAAGAGAGCTTATTATTCAGGCATCAAAATCTTGAAAGGTCTTCCCAAGGAAAGTAAGGATATCTCCAGCAAGCCTAATAAGTTTAAAACAGCTCTAATGCACTTTCTTCATACACACTCATTTTAGTGTTTAGATGAACTTTTTAACAAACAGTAATATTTCGCTTTATTGTGTTTATATTATCCTGTCTTCTTACACTTACAATTATATTAAACTTCTCTGTACTTATTCAATATCCATTGTTTTTTTATATCATTAATTTTAAATTTTATATCACAGTTTATTTATGTTTATTTAGCTTATTTGTTTGTATATTACATTTTAAATTATTTTGAAGTTGTATTTGTAATTTTGTAATTATTTTAGTTGCTTATTTTAATTTGAAATTCTGTTCTAAATTTGTACTATTTTGTATTAATTCTTCTTGACTATCTCAGGCTGGCTCTTCTGTTACAAGGGGACAACTTACTTATTTTTTGACTGTTCCTAAATCCATTGGATGAACTCCTGCATCTGGATTGGTTGGAATATTATTAAAGTTTAAGTTGAAGTTGAAGTAAAAGTTACTTCCCTACTTCTCTTGTGGGGTCACATTTCACACTTCCTGAATACAATCTTAACATAAAATACAATGAAGATGCGAAATTGCAAAGAACATGTGACATTTTAGGTTCTTATGGTAGTTACTATTTACCTTGTGTCAGCAAAAACTGGCAAGATTCTTGTAAGAGGAACTGCAGTTGTAATAAATGTAAAAAGGATTCATTTTATGAATTCTGTCAAACCTTGATCTCACCTTCACATGGTTTGCCCTCTTCCTACAAATTAGATTTGGATAAAGAAATTGTGGCAGTGCGGTCGTTACATCAGGTATGGCAGCACTGTCAGTGCTCACACTTATCTGACTGTAAAAAATCCTGTCTTCTGGGATGTGATTCTATGCCACATGGCAAAAATGTACAAATGTTTTGGTAGTCTACGAGAATAGAATACATCACAGTTCAAAAGACCATAACATTCATAGCCATGCTGTGAGAATCTCAGACCTCACAACTTACTTTAAGTTTGCTTTTAATTTTGTTCTATTGCACAGAGACTAAAGCTGCCTCCTTTCATACGCATTCACAGCCATTCTTTATTCAGTGCTATATGAAATTTGCTGTTGGCTAAATGGCATTTCATAACATACAAAATGATCAGACTACACTAATTTCATAGTACTGAGTTTGAATGGCAGGTGGCAGTCAGTTTCCAAAAGATTATATCAGAATTTCTTGGACTCAAACTTAGCCATACTGAGCACTCAGAACAGCAACCTGTCGTGCAGACTGAGATTTTCCATGCTCTTGCAGGAACTGCAGTGACAGGTGCACACTGTCCTGCTGCTAGTCAAATGCTGACTGGAACTTCAAAGTCAGCCATATGTAATAAATTGTTCTATTTATTTATTAATATATTTATTCTTTATCTACCAAATTACATGATAGTACAACCCAAAAGATCATAGTCTCCACAAAGAACACAACTGAAAAATGTATTTGGAGTATAATGTTCCTCTTTTGTTTTATTTTTGGTGGTGTATGGCTATAGGATAATGAGTCTGTGACTTTTTGATGATGATTGCTAGGATAAGAGAGGGAATTAAATGCATCAGAGCTACATTTGTTTTATTACATAAGTTGGAATTTCTAATTTGTAAAATAATTGACTGCTGTGACACTTGCCAGGAACTACACATCATGTTTGGAGTCCATGAATGTGGTATGGACTACTCTTGGGCCTTATTTACAGTTTCATCAATGGATTGCATAAATATTGGTTTGGGACTGAACTCAGCAAAATGCATACATACTTTCAGGTAAGAACAACTGCATATAATATTCCACTTGAGTGTTTTGTTCATGAAATATACACAAATTGTAATCTTAATTTATAACACAAAACATTTAAATTTCAACACTTATGAAAGGGGACATGCCTCATAAGATTTTACATTCTCCAGCATCATTACAGTAGAATCTTTATGTAAGTATTTGCTTTCATTTTTGGTGATAGCCCAATTGTTTGTAGCACTTTTATGTAAAGGTCTCCCTGTACGATGTCATGCAGGCACAGTAGGGAATTAGAGGTATAACACTATGCACTCATAACCTTGTCTCTAGATGCGGATGGGTGGTTAATAACACCTCCCACTCCTTTTCCCCTGGAAAGAGCCCTGGTATCCACTGTAAAGGAGGCTGGGTGGGCTCCAAGGCTGCTCTGGAAGGGTATGGAGAAGAGAAAATCTCATGCTGTCACTGGGGTTCAAACTTGGACTTTCCAGCATATAGCAAGATGCTATATGGACTGCCATATCCCAGCCCCAACACTTTTATGTACATTGGATAAACTGTTAGAGATGATTATGTTGGCATCATTATTTTTTATTTTGTGCTGTGTATAAATATAAATCTTTACTAAGCATTTCCCTTCAGTTTTAGATATATCAAAATGACGTGGATGGATAAGAGATTTCCAAACCCTCCAGGATGACTCTGGGGTCCACCCAAACTCCTACTCAGCAGGTACCGCAGGCACTTCCCCTGAGCTAAGTGATCAGGACTTGAAGCTGACAATTCATCCCCGTCTAGTCCTGAGGTTAACAATGAGTGGACCTATATCTCTGCTGCATATACCTTCCTGCTGTGCAGAGGGAAAAAATTATTTTTACTTTACCTTAAATTTTCAATGATTTTGGAGTTTAATTTTTGATTACTGCCCAGTATGGATGAGTTTTCAATTTACAGTACCCTTAAATGCATTCATGAGTATATGGTACACCAAGACCGGAAACATGGGAAGAATCCAAGGTCCGTACAGGTACCAAGGCTGGAACTGAAGAGTTAAACACTTTGATAATCCTAATTAAAATTTTGCAGATTGTATGGTATTTGGTTTTCAATGCAGTAAAACATACGACAATCTATTGCACTCCCAGCAGAAACATAATTCAGCTGAAATGTCGCTAGAAGTTTCTAAATAAATATGTTTTTTATTATTATACCAGTTTCCTTTCAATTATGAAATTCAATGTGATGTAAGGTCATGTTTCTTACAATATTTTTGCACCAAATTTTAAACATTGCGTGCCAAAATTTGTTATGTTTGCTTATTTTATCTTCTTAGGTTTCAATTCAACATAACCTAGGTGGGGATTTTAAACAAATTGCCTTCTAATTGCGGTATTTTTAATTAGTTAAATTTCAATACGCTTATTTCAATGATCTTACAGCCCCCATTGAAGGCTGTACTTAGTTCAAGAAACTCACTTACTAGAATTTCAAAACAGTTATTAATTATAATTGTTCTAGAATCCATCGGAGTACCTTGGACGGTGGCTTGCTTACCATTCTCTTGCAGTACATAGAAAAGAATTCAACTATTACCAGGCTGGACTTCTCACACTGTAACATTGGAGATCAGGGTGCCCTAATGATAGGAAAGCTGTTGACTGTTCACCCAGCACTTAAAGAACTAGTGTTATGCAATAACAAAATAGGTAAGATTCTGTGCAAATGAGGGTGTTACTAAAATTGAAATGAACTGATATATGAGCTCTGGGATTATGTCATACTACAGTACTCAAATGGAACGTCAGAAATTGCACAAATGAATTGCTTGTTCTGAAACTTTGCCAGCCTGTCATGAGTAAGCATTTATTACTTTTGTAGTAAAGGTCTTCTTATTTTCATGGATGTAGGGGTTTTTATAGAGGGTCAAGGCTTGGGGAGTGAAGTTGACCGACCACTCACCTCCATTTATTGCTGAGATGAATAAAAAGTGGAGCTTACTACCTTCATGGCTTGTAAAAGGACAACTATACCCTTAACACCTGTACGCTCTAATCTCTATCCATCACACACAATTCTTAATTTAATCACTCTAGTATATATTAAAAAATACAAATTGATACAATTTGTAGGCTTTGACCTAATAAATACAAACCAAGTGTCACACCCATACATTGTGACAGGTAAAACTGTAGTCTTGTGGCACTCCCACTCCTGCTTTTAAAGGATGTGTGAAAAGACTCTGAATTGAGTTGTAGCAAGCATTCCCAGAATGTAGTCTGTCACGAAATCCTTGCATATTTAATTTTTATTTGTATTGTCAATTGCAAACATTTTAACTTTGCCACTTCTTCAGAAGATTGATCAGCTGCCTATGTGGTGTGCTTTTGCCCTGAATTCTGCTGAAAGGTACTGATATCTATGTCATGCAGAAAAGTATTTTACTGTACATTTACGAGTAAACGCAGTATTGAAATACTAGGTATATTAAATCACACTTTAAGCTATAAAAAGTTTTCCATTTTTGTGTAAAAATAGTAATATTGGGGATATAATTTATTATGGTGATGTCCTAATTTTGACATTATCTTTCACTGGCATTTCTATTAGGAAGGGTAGTAGTTTGGCCAAATGTTTGTTCTCTAGCAAACTGATTTGCATGGCCAAACACAGAGAGTTTCAGGAGGAATGCCATAATTTTTGAGAACATTCCTTAGGTTTCTTGCCATTGATATAACCAAACATTCCTATATCTGAAGTTGAAAATTTACAGAGAAAATGATGCAGAAAAAGGTGGTCTTTTTGCAGTTCCATGTCCTGTACCTGCCTACCACAATTTGGTAACCTTATACCATGCAGGTCCATACTTGAGACAATAGCCAAAACAAGCCATATGGAAGCAAGTGTGCTATGTTAAGTACTTGGAACACTAAGGACAATATCTATGAAACAAGTGTGACTTTTTCTTGCACAGGTAATATCTCTGTGTCACTCAGATGTTAATTACATGTTAAGTACAGGTGTCAATACTACAGGAACTACAAATTCCTCCTTGTTTTAATATGCATTTGTTTATATGCAGAGTGAACACAAAAACACTCCTTGATTTCATGTAGTTATAAAATCAAAACTTACTGGAATATTTTTATAAATATGGGACTGCAGATATATTAACTCAAGAAATTTTTAATTTTCCCGCCTGCCACCAGAGGACAGTGAAATGAAAGATGGTGCTCACTTCACAGCAATGCAGCTGGTGCGTGCTGGAATTTCATAAAACAAACAGTCAAAGAGTGTTTTTATGTTCACTCTGTATAAATGCATAAAAGTTCTCATTCTTTTTAAACTTACATCATCATAATATCGGGAAAAATTCAACCTCAGACTGGGTACTTTTGGTTATATCAATGTAATTTAACCCTTTACCTGCTAATGTGGAGAATATGGTGAGCTCTGAATACTGCTAGGAAAGGGCAGATGGGATTTAACTCGGCATTTAAAGGGTTAATGCAGGGAATATTCTCCCAAAGTATGACAGATTCTTCCTGCGACACCCTCTATACTCAGTAATCACACCTGTCCATCAATTGTGTGTGACAAAGACAGTAGGATGTGGAAAAAATCACAAATGCACAAGTATACACAATTTTTACAGTGTAAAATACTACAAACATTCTACATATAATGGACCATCTTTACACATAAAAAGTTCATCTACAGAGCAAAAGGAGTGTGTTTTAAAGTATTTTCTCATGGCTGCTTTGAATTTTCCCATGGCATTCTTGGGATACGGTAAAGTGCTGAAAATTTTGATGCCAGCATAACTTGTAATGTTTTGAAAACAAGGTAGGTTGGCATTTGGTCTATAAAGATGGTGTTCATGCCTTGTATTATTAATATTGTGTATACATGAATTTGTTTGAAAATTTTCCTGATTATTGATAATGAAGTTCATTAATAAAAGTATGTATTGGCATGGAACAGGTAGAATCGTTGACTGTTTATATAGATTTTGTGGTTATTATAGTGTAAATTTTTTCCTCTATTATTCACTCTTCTTAAAACTGTGCAGTGCTTCTTATAATATTATTTCACTTGAAGCTCATTAGTGTTTCATTATATAATATAAAGACTTCTTTTTCTTTTACATGATATTTTAATTCCTTTAATAATTCAATAATTGTGTTCAATCCTGTAACTTCTGTAAATAATAGGAAAACTGTTTTCAAAGTACCTCAGAAGGATACAATTAATATTATTAAACACTCTATTAACATTGTCAGCATCATAAACTCTTTCCCATGTTTCTTCCTGGGCATCTTAAACTTTGCTGTTGTTTAGTTATCTATTATCCAAACAGTAGAATGGTGATTGATCATTCTTATATTTGTGTATGATGAACACATATAATTAAATTCTGCCAAGAGGCTCATATAAATGTCAAAACTGTTTAATAATTGTAATGTCTTCATAGGCCTGGCCTGCAGCTGTTTTAAGAAATAATAACAGTTTGTTATGAGCACTTGTTTTCAGATACTGAATGCAAAGCTGCTTCAAGACCCTAATAAACTGTTACTTTATTTCCTAGTTTGGTGTCATGGCAGTACAGTCATTTTACATGTAGGATCCACCTATACTTAGTTCATTCACTGTGAAGAAGGAAGCAACACAACAATAAATTACCAAATGTAGGAAATAAACAAATATAGTAGGTTTGATGAACATCATTCAACTTGTACAAGCATTGAAATGGCACATGCATACACACACAAACCTTCCTTCTTTTGCATGAAAGGAAAGCAAGCTAAATAAAAAAAGTAAAGGGGGACTGGTCCCACGTCTGTAGAGTCAACAATTGCCACTGATGTTCTTGCATGTGCCATGGTACTCTCTAAATATCTAAATGAAGTCTTGTGTTGTCAGGTGCTGCTGGAGCTACTGGTCTGGCCTATGGACTAACACATATAGGCTCACCATTGGAATTGCTGGATCTTCGACTAAATATCATTGGTGATGAGGGAGTGATAGATATATGCTCTGCTCTGGCAAGTAGTGATTGTCCAAAAGAACTGATTCTGGCTGGCTGTGGATTTACTGAGGAAGCAGCTATCAAGGTTGGTCAGATGTTGCAACAGAACACCACCCTTCAGGCTCTGGATGTGAGCAACAACTGCCTCGGAGAAGTAAGTTCTTCTCTTGTAAAGACAGCATAGTAGAACTGTGCATAAAAGTCAACTCAGCTCAGCTCATATACTGACAGGCACCCTGGTGGTTTAGTGTGTAGTATATTAACCTAGAGATCAAAGGGTCATGTACTGACACTAATAACAAAATAAATAATAATGAAAACAGAGGCTGGTGCTCATCAGGCCTTCTTACAATATTGATATTGCTGAGAGTTCATCACTTTTGATATACAGAAGTAAGCTTGATTTCATAAATTGTCTGTCTCTGTGTGTTTAGGTGGGAGGTGAAGCCATTTCCCTGGGTATTACAGATAATACAACTATTCTAAGACTAGATTATCGAATGACTGGGATTACACAGGAATCTGGATGTTCAATAAATATGTCACTAAAGAATAATAATGACAAATACAAAAGAAAATGGCAGGTATGTTGATAAACTTGTTTAAATGCACAAGTATATTATTGGAATATATGACGTTATCAATGCCCTGACAATGAAGATGAAGTCTTCTGAAATGTTTGCCATGTCAGTAGTTACATACACTTCTGAAGAGCATAGTGCTCACATCTTTTGTGTCCAACAGTCTACAAGTATATTTCCCCAAGTATAACACTGTTTGGTGCACATACCTTAAGGGCAAAGTTATTTGAAAGTGGGACCATACATTTAGCAGGAATTCTGTCTACAATTTAGTATTTTACCTTTGTGGAAATCCTTTCTAAAATTGATATTTTGTCTTTTGGGTTGTGGTGCTATTTTATTTGGTAAATAGGTGCTCCATCAGTATTCAGGGTACCTCCACCCTTATACCCTGAATATGGGGACATGTTTCTCAGAAACATTTTCAATGCAGCCCAATTCCACATGGTACCAACAATCAAAAACAGCCTTAGCATCAATACTGAACCACTGGAAACCTTAAACCAATAAATCACGTTGTAAATAAAGCCAACTGGGTGCAAAATTTGTCTTAGTATGTTTATTTCTTTTCTCTATATGTTTTGGGTGACTACGTGCCCATCATCATGAAAAACAACCGTATTTATGCGAAACTTAATACTTGTTAGTTGAGTAAAGAGAGACCAACTTAATGTCACTTGCTTTATTATTTTTTTATTTAATGCTCAACAGTTTCAGATGTTAATACATCCATCCTCAGGAGCTTGCGACTTATGTGATGAGTTATATCATGGGTTGTATTGATCTGGTTCGATGTGTGTTGGTGTTACCTTGTGGTATGACTGTGGTGGTGTGGTAGCTGTATGCAGGTTGAAGCACTAGTAGTAATGCTTCAACCTGCATACGGATACCACACCACCACAGCCATACCACAACATAACTCCAACACACATCGAACCAGATCAATACAACCCATGATATAACTCAGCACATATGTCACAAGCTCCTGAGGATGGATGTATTAACATCCAAAACATGTTGAGCATTAAATAAAGAAATAATAAAGCAAGTGACATCAAGTTGGTCCCTCTTTACTCAACTATCAAGATGATGCATGGTCCAATAAACATAAGATTCATACTTGTTATTCTGTATGGATGACTGTCTGGTATGCATTCCACCCTGCATACCAATTGTAGGTAGGGTACTAAGAAGTGAAAGTATTACACTGTACAAACATCAAGACAACAGACAATCCTAATACAATTTGAACATACTTTACCTATTTATAATTCACGTTTTATACAAATACTGGTGTACACTCCCCGAGGATGACCCACACGAAAGGGTTGAAACATGTTGGAGTCCCAGTATTCTAATTATAAAACCTTGATATTGTAATATAGTGCATTGGTTGGTATATTCTTGAATTGTAGGATTAGAGTTTTATGTATGCTTAAATGTATGTCATGGAAATCATATGCTGTATGTTCTCTAATTGAAAGCAATATTGCCAAGCCAACCTAAGCTCATTCACACACAACGGGGATGACACACTTCAAAGGCACACGTCATAGGTAATATTGCCATTTGGAGTATTACAGGTGTCCTTCAACAAACAGTCTAGAACCACGAGTTTTTGTATTATTTACTATCAATATTTGTTTTTTGATTTTCCAGAAGACCTAGTCAACAAATGTAAAGAATGACATGAATGTTGTGTATGGTATGAAGAAAACACTGCATATCAAATGGTAATTACAACAAACTAAAGTTTCATTAGAAGATCAGTTTAGTGATACCTCATGTTATGTCTTTTATCCAGAACCTAATAAATAATATATATGTACTTGTAACTGGTACTTGTTTCTCTTATTTTATTCAGTCTTAACAGTGTTATGTTTTCTGTATGTGAAAATGAGGAAGTGTGGAAGGACCACATGATTCCCTAGAAGGTTGAAAATGTCTGTGGATGGCAAAAGTGATGAAGTGATGGAGTTTTTAACCATCCATGAATACCATAGTCAAATGGATGGCACCCCTTCTTCCTACTTAGGATATCCCAACTTCAGAACTGGGTTTGGATACAAACTATTCTTACTGGTGGTTTACATACTTTTCACTAATCCCTCCAGCAAAATGCCAGGAGGATAATACCTCAAATTGCATCACTTTTTTTACATCCTATCCAATTCATTCCTGCTGAAGATATCTCTTCTTTGTTGTAGTGGTGAGGCTTGTGTGGTCAAATGATCTGGAGAGTTAAGCTGGTATTAGTGTAGCTACTGGGAGGGAGTCCCATGCCAGACAGGTCAAAGGTGATAACTCAGACAAAAAGAGATATCCTTGTCATCCAAGGCGGGGGTTGGGATGAGGTTAAGAACCTCACGTCTGTAAAAAAATCTTATTGTTTGTCGGCCTAATAATGAACGCCAGTTGGATCATAGTAGTGAAATGGCAAAGAAAATTATAAGGATTATGACTTTTATATTCCTACTCAGAATGTACTCAGTCTGTAGAAAGTAGGAATGTTAAAACAGGTTAAAACAAAACTGGAAATATACAGAATTGATATTGCATGACTCCAAGAGATTAAGATGGAGGGGAAGTGGAGTGTTGGATACAGGGAACTTCATTTTGATGTATAGTGGTAATGAAAGTTACACTTTTGGAACTGGTTTTCTCAACAGCAGGAAGTATAAACAAACAATTATGAATTTTGAGGCAGTGGAAGAGAGATTATGCTCACTGAGAATGAAAGAAAAGTCTAATAATTTTACAATAATTTTGGTACATGCACCTGAAGAAGAAAAGCATGAGCTTGTTAAGGACTCCTTTATGATAAATGTAATCAGATGTAGCAAAGAATTCCAGCATATGATACAAAAATTATAGTGGGCAATTTTAATTCAAAAATAGGAAGGGAAGGCATTTTTAAGCCAGCTAAAGGGAAATGCAGCCTGCATCAAAAACCATATGAGAATGGGATTAGAGTAATTGATTTTGTAACTAATAATAATATGATAATTGAAAGCACTTACTTCCCACACAAAACATACATAAGAAGACTTGGCAATCGCCTGCTGGAAGAACTAATTATCAGATTAACCACATATTGTAGATGGAAGGCATGCATCCAGCGTTATGGATGAAAGAAGTTGTGACATGCAGACTGTGACTCAGTTCACCATTTAGTTTAAATGAAATATTGACAGAAAATATCAAAGTAAAAAAATATACATGGTGCAAAACAAAGGAAATGTGATATTAAAAAGTTAAAGCATATGGAAAGTACGAGGATCTATAAAGAAGAGATAAGGAAGGGGATAACTGAAAATAATGAGAAACACAATAATCAGAATGAGAAAACAAATGAAACTAAGTGGGAGAGTATTAAGACAGTGGTGACAGCAGTTACTACTGAGGTGGTGGGATATGAAGAAAGGAAAAAGAAGAGTGACTGGTATGATGAAGAATGCCAGATAAATGTGGAAGTAAGAAATAAAGCCTGAATCAACATGCTGAATAGGGGGATGAGAATGAATACTGAGAATCACAAAAATAAGTGAAGGGAGGCCAATTAGCATTCAATCAATCATTTGTTGTGCGGTCATCAAATCCATACAAAGTTCAACAAACCTATTGGATACTGAATTTGTCACCCCCAGAAACACACAATATATGGACCATAACCAAGAATATGTCACAGTGACAAAGAAAATGTGTAGAAAAAAAAAAGGAGCTCATGAACTTAAGGTGCTGGAAGATATGAGGAAGTATATACAAGAACTGAAGCAAGAAAATTCTATACAATGGCTCGTGGGATGAAGGCCGGTTTCCAGCCACAAATGTCTGTTCAAAAAGAGAGATATTTTTTTAATTTTAATATATGTACTGTGCCTCTTTTATTATTTTTATTAACAAAAAAATAAAGAGGGATAATAATTTAATTGGAGATGACTGATTGATAATGGAAAGATGGCAGCAGTATTTTTATGAAACTCTTAATAGCATGGATGGTGTGGAGATAAGGGAAGAAGTAATACATCAAGGACCCGAACAGCAAACTGAACCCCCAACAAAAGATGAGGTATGGGAAATAATAATGGAGACAAAACATTCTGGGAAGAAATTCATTCACTAATGGAAGTAGTATGGGCATCAGAAAAAATGCCAGAAAATTGGCAACCTGCAATTATATGTCCTGTACATAAGAAGGGAGATAAACTGCAATGTAGCAATTAGAGAAGCAGCTCCCTATTAAATATATGTCATACATAGTAAAGTTTTGACTAATATTCTGCATAGACAGCTGGTCCCTCATGCAAAGGAAATTTTAGGAGATTATCAGTGTGGTTTTAGGGAAGGACAATCAACAACTGATAGTTTGTTTATATTAAGTTATATTTTTGAAAGTTTTATGAACTTAATCTAGAGTTGTGCTTATTATTTATTGATTTTAAGGAGGTCTATGACTCAATAAATGGAACATATTTATACGAAATTTTAAAAGAACTTGTGATCCCAGATAAATTAGTGAGCTTAATAAAAATGAAAATTCAAGGAAAACTGACTGCAGCTTTTGGCATAGAAAGAGGCTGGAGACAAGATGGTGTACTGTCTGCACCACTGTTTAATGTTGTCCCGGGGAAGGTGATAAGGAATATAGAGACCACTCCAAATGGCACAATTTTTAACAGAACAAGAAAATATATAACATATGCAGATGATGTGCTGATACTTGGATGATCGGTGAGCGAGATTAAAGAAGTAGTAACACAGAGTAAAGAAGCTGCTGTAAGCACTAGACTGGTGATTAACAAAAGCAAAATAAAGTATATGAAAAAAAATAACAAAAATGTAACAAATTTAGAGTAAGATCTGATAACAGACGGACAAGTATTTGAAGGGGTTCAGAATTTTGGATATTTGGGTACCCTGATAAATTAAAAAAAAAAATTAATAAGTGATAAAGTAAAATCAAGGATTACTGCAAGTATTAGCTATTTCTATAGTCTAAGACAAATATTCTGGTCTAACAGCCATAAGTAAAGCAGTTAAAATTAAGATTTATAAAGTGATTGTGAAACCAGTTGTCGTGTATAGGAGTGAAACATGGGCTATAACTGAGATGGATAGGGAAAAACCGAGTACTTGGTAGAGGAAAACTTCAGGGATGATCTGGCGGTACAACAGAAAGTGGCAATTGTTTCATTTTGATATGTGAAGTTCCAAACAACAAAGAATACCGACTTAGTACATCTGACTTCATGTGTACGATATCAATTTACTGACGCTTCGGGGCAAGCGGTGTATCCATTTTTATACCTATCCTATACTGGTTCCTGCACACTACAAGTATACTCTATTCGCGGATTGTACGTGGCGCCATTGCACAAAATCAACCCTTGTCATTGACTACACAGATGATATAATTTTCTCTCTGCTCTCATAATATCACGAACTGTCACCGCTGGTCATTAACAATCATGGCGTGCATTACAACTCGAAGTAATTTATTGGTTATGATGAATTATATGTGGTTATTACCTTTAGAAGTGTGATTGATTTAATGTGTAGTACATGGACTTGTTATGAAATTGTCTGAAATCAGCAAATTGAAGTGGGATTTTTAGACGTTATATGAACGAGGACTAGATGGTATTCATTCCATTCGTGTAGGTTATAGCTACTGAATATCGTCGTTTCAAGAATGTTCGCGAGACCAAAGCGTGGAGAATCGGAGGAAGATATTTTGAAACTTCAAGAAGAGTTCTTGACGAATACGCAGCCAACACCCTCTGCTGCTGTCTTGAGAAAACGAAAATCCGGGGATGAAAATGAAGGCAATTCGGGTACGTATACCGCTGATGTGCCGTAGGCTGTGCAGTGAAGAAAGTGACATCGTGTTTAGTATTGCAATTAGTAACAGAATTTATTAGTATGCTGTCACTGTTATGTCATTGGCATTAAAACTTCGTACTTTCTAACATTTTAAATTTATAAGCACTCGCCAAGTGACTCAGCAGGGCACCAGAAGACCTGAATCTTCAACTACGCCAGTGTGAACACCTTGCAATTTTCATATTTATGACTTAACGAAAACTCGTACTACATATGATCATCATATAGAGTGGTCCTAGTGTTATCCTACCTTACAATTACCTCAGCGACATTAATGTATTTTATTCTGTTTTAATCTACTGTATTCTAGGCAAATCGCAGGATGCTTTGCGTAAGAAACATCAATCAAATTTTGCTTCCAGTCGGGCAGAAACTAGAACCACGAAAGATGAATCGGCAAGAAATGTGGGTGAGTTCATTTACAAATATAATAGAAGCTACGTACCTTCCACAGATACCACTTGCGGCCAAGCCGAAGGTTGTAAGAACATGTTATAATACCAATGCAGAACTTCTTTTACAAGTCAAGTTGACAAAGGAAGATCAGTCTATACACTTATGCTGTATAATATGATGCAGATAAAGCTGTGACAGTTATTTCGTATATGAAATGCGCACACCAGTGCTGCAACATGCGTCTGTCTATGTAATTCTAAAATACTATTCACAAACACCGTTAAGGGTAGACATACAGTATTATATAAGTCAACATGCATACGAGTCCAAGCATTATTTTCTACGTATCCTTATGTAGCTTTTCAAGTGAAATAAATTTATGTACAAAGTAGGAGGGAGTTACAAGATAGTCTGGTAATGGTGGCTAGAATACTTACCTCTAATAATAGTTGAACCCTCTGAAGGTATCCCTACTTTGGCATAGTGCTGGGGCTTGTGTCGTATGATCTGGAAAGCTATGCTGGCAATGGCATATGCTACTGGTATGGCCTCCCATGCCAGAGAGGTCAAATGTGATGACCCAGACAAAAAGAGATACCCTGGCCTTCCAGGTTGGGGGTTGGGCATGAGGCTAACAACCCCACCCCATTAAAAAAATACTGTTACAAGACCATGCCCCACCCAGGGCTGTAGAGCCGAGTATGATGAATTATAGTTGGAAGGTTGTTGAATAACTTTATTCTTGCATAGTGTAGAGTTTATATCAATAATGCTCATTCTTTGCAAGAACTGAAAGACAGTTTTTGAAGAGAAGTTTCTCATTTCTCAAGATTAGAGCTCTCTCATGTGTCAAGAAATATTTTCAGAAGTTGCAAGGCCTGCTTAGAAGCTCTTTCTGCTTCAAAGCACACTTTAATGAAATGGGCAAAGGCAAACTGTAGGAGAGGAAAGGGACTCCAGGTGGATGTGGGCTTCCTATATGACAAGGCTGCCATGAAAGTTGCAATGCTCAGGGCTACAATGAGTTGGACACTATATTTGTATGTCTAATACACAGCAAGGAAAAATTGGTTTTGACTGCAGTGCTATAAGTAATGCGAATAGAATGCTCCTCTCTTTCTTTCTTTCTTTCTCTACGATTTCCTTCCTTTCTCTCTTGAAGGGGATTAACTGTACAGACATGGATTTTGAACACACTGATGTCCATAAAAACAAATTTCACATGCAGTTTGTAGTACATAAAATCCGTGCCCACTAAGCTCAGAAATTCCTTCACAAGACTGACATATGTAAGTTGTTGGGAATTAATGTATACTCAGAAATTTTCTTTGAACTCTGACATATGACCAGGTTTTTGAAAATGGTTTGTATTAGGCATACATATAGAGTATACAGTAATATAGAGAGTAATTTAATCCTCAGTCATAAGATGTGTACAGTCCTGTCAATATTTGTGACTAGCAATGTTAATAATATTGTATACTCATTCTGTTTGGCATATCCATTCTTTATGATATGCTGTTGGTGGAAATACATAGTAGAATCAAGATTTACTATAGTTTTAACTTAAGTGAGTAATAAAAACACTGTTTGTATATTAGCTTGTGTTAGGAGGCTTAGGTCAGGCCACACATTCTCCAGTGCTTGAACATAGTCACTATCTGCATTATCCTCAAAAGACAGAAGTGAGATGTAGGAAGGAAACCAGCCATATTATGTAGACTATTGCTGTGAGAGTAATTTTTGAATGGGATGTCAACAGTTGGACCAGATGTTCTTGGAGAAATCAAGGAAAAAAATATGACACACGTCTATGCACCACCCCCTAAGGCAGTATCGTGGCAAGGATTTCCTGAACCATTTGTCAGAGATGATAAGGTATGTCTGTTATTGGCATATGGAAATTCTTGTTCAGTTGCAGAGATGAATTATTATGTTTCCAGTATGGATGTAGTGAAATAGAAATTCTCAGTCTTTGTACTGTCCTTTTTTCTGAAGCCTGAGAATGAGATTTGTGGTTATGCATGTGAAACTTTTAATTTTATTTTAAAATGTTTTTTTCATGTCATATCTAGAAACCTAACGGTTAAAATGTATATCAGTAATTTAAATGTGGAAAGTAATCAGATTGTTTCTGTAGGAAATTGTCACCCATTTTACATGTTTCTGTGGAATAAAGTTTATTTCTTCAGATATTTTTTTTTCAGCTCATTGCTAAAGGAAAGAGCATATTTGCTCAGCAGGTTGAAAAAATGAAAGGAACTGGAGCAACAAGAGAGATCATGATGGATTTACATGAAAAAAATCAGCAAACTGACTTTGAGGATTTAAACCACCACTTTGGTAAGAAGTCTGATCGTATCATTTGCACTGTAATTCTTATGTGCATCATTTGTGATTAGATTATTTAGTCTTTAACCATGTACTTCATAGAATGTCTTCTCATTTGTCACACCATATTCATAGGTGTGATGACATTTCATTGGTTAATATTTGAAGTGATTTTACGAAATGCACGGTCCAACAATGAGATTCATAGCTTACCAACAGTTTGTTTGTACATTATGATTGTCTTCCATGCTGTGATAAGTGCTCATTATTGTCCTCCATATTATGAATTGTGCATGTTGTTTGATTCTGTTGTTACAAAGGGAAAGGTGAAAGGTAAGTTTCGCCCCGTAGCAGGCAGTCAAGGCCAAGAGGGGGAATAGGGTTGTAGCTCTGCTGTTTCTTTAACCTCGGTACTAGGTTGGGGTTGGTGGTTAATGCCACAACCTGGCCATTTTACTCTCGGGAAAGATACCCAGTACCCACTGTACAGGAGGCTGCATGGTCTCCAGGGCCAGCGTTATTAAGAAGGGTGGTAGAAAGATGCTGTCGACTCTCTGCCTACTCCCCCGACCCAAGTGGACC
>Ga0123357_10001066_pt1 | contig 28222 bp, 21 predicted proteins | sample TergutEmb28metaG_FD_89873 | JGI IMG/M metagenome (GOLD analysis project Ga0123357, IMG submission 89873) | Embiratermes neotenicus P4 segment gut microbial communities from Petit-Saut dam, French Guiana - Emb289 P4 | ecosystem: Host-associated > Arthropoda: Insects > Digestive system > Gut ...
CGCCTATCTGGTTTTCCCGGATTGGTGGGCATTGATGACGACCATCGCGTCTGGCCGCCCTCCCTGAAAAAACGCAGACTGGGGGATCGGCACCCGATGGAAGGGCCATTTGGAATCGCTGCCTCCGCCCAGACCTCGAAAAGCGACACGGTCTGACGCTATAAGCAGAGGGGACCAGCGCGGAGAATTCCGTCGAATCACCCGCAAGGCAAGCCAGTGCGATGGCGACCAGAACCTCCGAAAATGACGGCAATGACCACACCCCAGTTCACCTTCCCCCCTCCCGCCTCTGCCTGCAGCCGCAAGACCAGGGCCTATATCGCGCTCAAGGATGCCATCCTCCGGATGGACATCTATGCCAGCCCCGAACCCCTGATGCTGGATGAGCGCGCCCTGTCCGAGCGCCTGGGCATCAGCCGCACCCCCGTGCGCGAAGCCATCGCCATGCTGGAACAGGACGGTTTCGTGAAGATCCTGCCGCGTCGCGGCATCATGATCGTGCGCCGCTCCAATGACGAAATCGTCGACATGGTCCGGGCCTGGGCGGCTCTGGAGAGCATGGCGGCACGGCTCGTCACCACCACGGCACCCCAGGAGAGCATCGCAGCCTTGCGCCAGTGTTTCGCAGGCTTTGGCAAGGATCATCGCCCCGAAGACCATATCGAGGAATATTACGACGCCAATATCGCCTTCCATCGCGGCCTGACCACGCTGTCGCGATCCAAGGCGCTGGTCGATCTCACCGACAAGCTGCTGCCGCATCTGCGTGGCTGCCACCAGCTCACGTTGGGCGATCGCGTCGCCGCCTCCCTTCCCGAACATCTCGCCATCATCGACGCACTTGAGGCGCGGGATACCGAACTGGCAGAAAAACGCTCGCGTGATCATACACTTGGTCTTGCCAGCTTTGTTGCCACCCATGGTCGGGAAGTTTTTAATTAAGCATTGACCGTCCCCAGACGAACGCGCTCGTCGCAGGCGCCGCCAGCCTTGAGACCGGGACCCGCATCGCCATATCGGGAACACCACCGGATTCCTCACAGAAACAGTGCGGCAGAGACGAACGCCACAGGCGCGTTTGTCCGCTCCCGCTTCTTGTCTTAAATGTTGAAAATCATTCGGCAATTTGACTGGCAGAGGGGCGCGTTCGCGCTCAAGTCTTTTGTCGCCGCGATTCTGGCCCTCTATATCGCCATGCGTCTCAATCTGTCGCAGCCAAGCTGGGCGGTGACCACGGTCTATATTGTGTCGCAGCCCTTCGCCGGCATGGTGCTGGCCAAATCCTTCTACCGCATCCTCGGCACACTGATCGGTGCCGCCGCATCGCTGGGCCTGGTGGCACTGTTCTGCAATACACCGGAATTATTCTGCCTTGCTCTTGCCGCCTGGATCGGCCTCGGCACCTTCATCACCATCTATCTGCGCGACGAGCCACGGGCCTATGTCGGCATGCTCGCCGGCTATTCCGCCGCGATCATCGGGCTCGCCGCGGCGCTGTCACCAGACAACGCCTTTGCCATAGCGGTTGAGCGCTGCCTTGAAATCACCATCGGGATCGCTTGCGCGACCCTGTTTCATCACGTCGTTGTGCCCCAGCGCGCCGGCGACGCCATGCTGAAGGCGCTGGATGCGGCCCTGCCAGCCATGGCACGCTGGGCTGGCGACAGCCTCAAGGGCGAGAGCGACAGTGCAAAAGGCCTGCGCGATCGCCGTGGCATCATTGCGAGCGTTGTCACCCTCGACGCCCAGCGCGTCTTCGCCGTGCTCGACACCCCGGCGCTGCGCCGCGTCGACCCCATGATCCGCCGCTTTGAGGGCATGCTGATGTCCCTCCTGGCACGGCTGATTTCGGTCTACGACCGTTTCGCCATCCTGGAGCAGCATCGCCCTGACATCGCCGATGACCTGCGGCCGCTGCTGGCACGCGCCGCCAGCCACATCCATGCCACCGCGCAGGCCCGCTCGGTGGACGCGGCGGAACAGGAAGCCGCAGGCCAAAGCCGGCTGGAGGCGGAAATCACTGCGCGAATGCCGCCCGCCGAGCAGCTGACCACGCACCCGGATGCCCTTCTTGTCCGCAGCATTCTGCTGGCGCTCAACCAGGTGCTGTCGATGTGGCGGGACGCGGTCTCGACCCGGGTCCGGCTTTTTCTCGGATCACCTGTCGCCCCCGACCAGCCCACGCCCTCCTTCCACCCCTATCGCGATGTCGCTCTCGCTGCCATCGGTGCCGCTCTGACCATGGTCGCGGTGCTGCTGTCCGCCAGCTTCTGGATCCTGTCGTCCTGGCCGAACGGCGAAACCGCGGTGATCTTCGCCGCCATCGTCTGCGCGGTGATGGCCGCGCGCGACAACGCGGTCGCCGCCTCCACCAGTTATCTGCGCTGGGGCATGGTCGGTGCCGCCATTGCCGCACTTTATCTCTTCGTCGTCCTGCCGCCCCTGTCGACCTTTCCGGCGCTGGTGCTGGCACTGGCACCGTTCTATCTCGTCTGCGGCCTGCTGCTCAGCCGGCCCGCTACCGCATCCATCCCGATGCCGATCCTCTTCGTCGGCGGCGCTCTGATCGGGCTCAGCAACTCCATGAGTTATGATTTCAGCGCCTTTCTCAACAACACATCCGGTTACGCTGTCGGCATCGGCATTGCCGCAGCGACGCTGGCGCTGTTGCGTCCGCTGGGGGCCGACTGGACGATACGCCGCCAGATGCGCGGCATCGACCGGGATCTGGCGCAGGTTGCAGCCTGCGGCGCCATGACGCGAACCGCCTTTGAAAGCCGCATGTTCGACCGTCTCAACGCCCTCTTGATGCGCCTCGACCCGGTCTCCGCCAGGGAGCGCGCGCTCCTGCGCTCTGCGCTCGGCCGCCTGCGCATCGGCATCAATATCCTGGGCCTGCACAACCTCAAGCCCGCTCTGCCGGCCGCGGCGCAGCACGCCGTCGCAACCGCGCTTGCCGCGCTCGCGGGCCGGTTTGCAACCCCGCTCCAGGGTGCGGACGGCGAGGCCGCGCTCGCCATGGTCGCCGCATCGCGCGCGCGCATCTTCGCCCTCGGCAGCAGCTCCGACCTGATCCGCGCCGGGGAGGCGCTCTACCGGATCGAAGCCACACTGCGCCCCTCCGACCCCACCACTCCCCAAAGCGCCGCGCCACTCCAGGCGGCAACCGATCCGGCACATCCATGATCAAGGAAATCAATCTCTTCGGCGTCTTCCTGCCGCCCCTGTTCGGCCATCTCGCAGCGGCTGCACTGGTGTGGCTGATTCTGCGCCTTCTGCTGCGCATCACCGGGGTCTATCGTTTCGTGATGCACCCGCCGCTGTTCAACTTCGCGCTCTATGTCATCGTCCTGGGCGCGCTCTTCGCCACAACCTTCTGAAAGACCGTCAATGAGGAAATTCACACTCATTCGCCTTGCCGTCACCACCACCGCGGTCGTGCTCGCCGCCCTGGCAGGATGGTATCTGTGGCACAGCTATCAGGACAGTCCGTGGACACGCGACGGCCGCGTGCGCGCCAATGTCGTCAATGTCGCCGCCGACGTCTCCGGCCCGGTCCTGACCGTGCGGATCCGGGACAACCAGGAAGTCAAAACCGGCGAGCTCCTCTTCACCATCGATCCGGCGCGCTATCAGCTCGCGCTGGCCCAGGCGCAGGCGGCACTGGACGGGGCCCGGAGCCAGGCCCTGCAGCGCCAGGACGAACTTCAGCGCAAGGAGAGGCTTACCTCGGTATCGATCTCCGAAGAAGCGCTGACCCAGGCGCGCAGCGCCGCGGAAACGGCACGGGCCGCGCTCCAGCAGGCGGAAGCGGCGGTCGGCATCGCCCGACTCAATCTCGAAAGAACCGAGGTGCATTCCCCCGTCAACGGCCATATCACCAACCTGCTGCTCGAACCGGGTGACTACGCCACGACAGGGCGCGCGCTCGTCGCCATCGTCGACAGCGATTCCTACTATGTTGCGGGCTATTTCGAAGAGACAAGGCTGCGTCATATTGCTATCGGCGATGCGGTCGCCATCCACCTGATGGGATACGCAACGCCTCTGCGCGGCCATGTGCACAGCATCGCCCGCGCCATCGCCGACCGCGACAACGTCGTCAACACCGACCTTGTCGCCAATGTCAACCCGACCTTCAGCTGGGTCCGCCTGGCCCAGCGCATTCCGGTCCGCATCGCCATCGACCGCATTCCCGACGGCATCATCCTCAGCGCCGGGATGACGGCAACCGTGCGGGTCACCGATTGAGGCGGGTCGGCGCGTCAGACTGTCGCAGACCCGGCAATAGGCCCGTGAGCCCCCTCGGGGCACGCCGGATCGCGCAATCGCCAGCTGTAGCGGGAAATCAACCCGCCACGGGCCCATCGACGACCACACCGACAGGCCTCGCCCGCATTCTGCCTCTGGCCAGGCACCACCCGCGCCGGACCGCCCTGACACCGGGATCCCCGACAGCCGCCGTTCGGGATGCCGCAAAGCCGTCCTTTCCGCTTCCCTTCGGGGGTGAAACATTCTGTTTGCGCCCCGAAGGCAGGCCCGTCCCCCATCCTGCGCTGCCTTACGCGTGCCGTGCCAGGGGGTGCTTTCACCGCCGCCGACAGCCTGCTAAGCTTCGCCGCCGAAGCCGGCTTCCCGCCTTTTTTCCGCTGATGATCGCACCCGGCTCCTGCGTCCCGGCAACGCCCGTCACGATGGCAGGCTTCCCGCCATCGTTTCATTCCAAACTCCTTTTGCAGTTTTTGAAACCCGCCCTTGATGAGCACCTCCGCCACCCAGACCAAAATCCGTGTTGCCGCGATCTCCGTATTTGCCAGCGCCAGCATGGCCTGCGCCAAACTCGTGGTCGGCATCGCCATCGGTTCCCTGGCACTGATCTCCGAAGCGCTGCACAGTGCCATCGACGTCATCGCCACCATCATCACCTGGCTGGTGGTGCGGGTCTCCGACCGCCCGGCTGACAACGAACATCATTACGGCCACGGCAAGGTTGAGAGCCTTTCGGCACTCGGTGTCATCGCGCTGCTCTATGTACTGGCGGGCGGCGTCCTGATGCAGGCCATCAGCCATATCCGCGTCGGCGCACCTCCCCCCACAGTCTCGGCAATCGCCTTCCTCGTGCTGTTGTGCGATATCGCCATCAATCTGTGGCGGGCCTGGGCTCTGCACCGCACCGCGCAGGCCACCGCAAGCCAGGCGCTGGCCGCCGATGCCCTGCACTTCGCCTCCGACGTCATGGGCTCACTGGCCGTGATCGCCGGCCTCGCGCTCTCCGCCTTCGGCTTCTCCTGGGGCGACTCCGCGGCGGCGCTGGCGGTGGCGCTGATGATCGCAATCCTGGGCCTGCGGCTCGGCCGCTCCACCATCGAGACACTGATCGACCGCGCCCCCGACGGGGTCGCCGAACGTGCCGCCAGCGCGATCCGCGCCCTTCCCGGTGTGATCGACGTCGAACGTCTGCGCGCCCGCATGGTGGGCCCGACCCATTTCATCGACGCCATCGTTCATGTCCCGCGAACTTTCCCACTCGACCGCATTGATGCCATCAAACAGCAGGCCCAGACCGCACTCGCCACCGCACTGGGCCATGCCGATCTCACCTTCACCGCGATTCCGGTGGCCCACAACAACGAAACCGTGCGCGAGCGCATCATGGTGATTGCCCGCAATTCGGCACTCGCCGTCCATCATGTCACCGTCCACAATGTTGACGACAAGCTCATCGTCAGCATCGACCTCGAAGTAGATGGCGAGATGGCGCTCGACGCCGCCCATGACGTCGCAAATCAGCTCGAACAGGATATCGTACGGGAATTCGGTGAGGACCTCGAGATCGACGTCCATATCGAACCCCTGGAGCCGGAGGCCCCCTTCGGTGCCGACGCCAGGCCCGCGCGCCTCCAGGCGGTCGAAGCCGCGCTGGCACGGATCGTGGTCGACCGCGGCATCAAGGACATCTATGACATCCACGATGTGCGCGTGCGCACCACCGCCGCCGGTGAAATCGTCAACTTTCATTGCCGCGCTGCGCCTGCCACAAGCGTCATCGACGTCCACACCCATGTTGACGAAATCGAGCATGAACTGCGCCACGTCTTTCCCAGCGTGAAGCGGGTGATCTCGCACGCCGAGCCGCCTTGCGCCTGAAAGGACGCGGCCGCCAGCCGGCGTCGGGACACCGTACGCGGGCGGTGCCGCCTGCCCTGACGCGATTCGCTGTGGGAACTCCCGGCAGGACCCGTTTTCGCGGGGGCTCTTCGGGGTCCTGGCACGGTCAGCGGGGTCATTTTCAGCGCATGTCCCTGCCCTCCGCGCCGTGCCACTCCTGCTTCCAACTTGAAACCTGATCCCGACATCAGCCTACCTTCCCTTGCGTCAGATCGAATGAAGTAACCCCAGCCATTGATATGGCCGGGACAGCGCGAGATCGCACCGCTCCACGATTTTTCAGCCTGTTTCGGACCCACGTTTCATTTCTGGCGACTGACGGTGTGTGTCTTTTCTGATGTTGTCGAGGCCCAGCCACCTCTCATGAAGGAGGTGATTCGTGGCACATGGACGACCATCCCGGTTGGCAAGGCGCAGATTTTCGCCGGATTTCGAGCCGCGTGCGAACTGCCCATGGTCCGCCCCTGGTCCGAGCTGGGCCGTTACGAATTGAGAAAGTCGCGGATTGACAATGCCTTGTGATTACCGAAGAGCCCGTCGCCAAAGCGCGCGCCAGCAGGGCTTTCTACAAAATCCGTTCAATCCAGAAGATCGTCTGGTCGAAACAGCGACTCGAAGCGGGCGAAGTTTCGCCTGACAGCCTCGAACCAGCGCCTGCGCTCTGGATTTTCGCGGTTCTGATCACTTCGGATTCCTGCCCCCTCGACACGCGGTCAATGAGACCGTGACAAAACCGCACACCATTCGCTGCAACGCCTTCCGGCCAGTTCAGCTGCGTCCACGAGCGGGCAGGATAGCGGGCAGGAGTTCGCGCCTTCTTCGGATTGTCGCGCCGGGATTTGGAGAAAATTGCCCCCTGCCCTCCCTTACCGCATTCGCGCGAATTCCCGGACTTCCGGTCCCCCAGGAAGATCCGGCCAACAGCAAAGGAGCCGGATCCCCGCGCCACCCATTCCCGTCCTGGAGAAGACATCACGGCACGCGACGTGGAGGCATCGCGCCGACTTCCGACGCAAGGCCTGGTCGCCCCTGGGGATCCCGCGACCCACGCCTGGCCCATCTGGCCCATAGATCGTTCAAGTTTGAACCCGCAACGATGAATCAGGCCTGAACGAAGTTTCGCTTAGCTTCAATTTATCGAACCACCGACACAGCAGGCCCGTTACAGAAGACCGTTCCATCAAATCCGCGTGATTCGCAAATTCCGACAGGCATCTTAATGCCGGACTCCGGACTCTTTGTGGCGAAACCATGCCCGGACTCCACGTATGGCAGCACCACGTTCCCGTTTCGGACTCAGCATGTGTGCACTGCCACCTCAGCGCAGATGCCCGATTTCCAAACAAATGAGGCCACAGACCGCCATTTTGTGAGAGCGGAATCCCCCAAGGATTCGCAACGCCCGTGATTCGTGGTGTCAACCCAATATTTCAGCCTAATCAGGACGGTCCCTGGGCAATTTTGAGGCGGGCTTGCCGCAACTTCCATGAATTTGCCAAACCGGAATAGGTTTATTTTCCGTTAACAGGCTATCGACTCTCGACAGCAGACGAAAATTGGATTCAAATCACCATGATTCGGATACCGACCAGGGGCGTCTCTAACCGTGCTACAAGGTCTTGGAGGCGATAGCATACCCCAGATGGAGGCCACGGGAGCGTACCACCCGGCGGGCTCCATCAAGGGATTGGCGCAGGCGCTTACCAAGCCCGCCTATGGCCGGTTCCGCTTTGCGGAGCCGGCACTGCGTCGTGCTGTCCCGCTTCTCATCATTGGCTTCCTCATCACCACCTTTCTCGCCGCCTTTGTCCAGGTCGCCGACCAGACCCGGCAGAAACAGGCCGTCACCCAGCGCGACATCTCCGCGCTCGCCGACATTCTCGCCGAACGGCTCGATAACCTCGACGCCGCCCGCCAGCAGGCCGTGCGAACAGCCGAGCAGACCCGAACCATCGGCCCGCTGCCGCAGCTTCTGCCTGCGCTTCTTCCCTCCTGGGGCATGGCCGGCGGCCGTCACATCCTCGTCACCACCAGTGCCGAGCGTCGGGTCCTGGCATCGATCTCGATCGACAGCAGCCCCGCCGGCTCCACTTTGCATCTCGACAGCGTCGCCACCGCCCAGCTTCTGGCCTCGTCCCCCACTGACGGCAGCCTGATCACCCTGATGCTGCCCGGCGGCACCAATGCCATTGCCACATCGCGGCTGTTACGGGCGCTGCCCGCCCGGATCTCCATCCTTCAGGAGAAGACCGCCTCGATCTGGGGGTCCACCACCGCGCTCTCCGTGACGGTGCCGGCCGTCACCGGATTCGTGGTGCTGCTGCTCGGCTTTGCCTTCCACTGGCAGTCCACGCGCGCCCGCGAGGGCGATCTGATCAACGACGCGGTACGCGAGCGGATCGACACCGCGCTCAACCGCGGCCGCTGCGGCTTGTGGGACTGGGATCTGTCCCGCGGTCGCATCTTCTGGTCCCAATCGATGTTCGCTATGCTGGGTCTCAACAGCACCAGCAATCTTCTGACTTTCGGCGACGTCAATGACCTGGTGAAATCAGACGATATCGACCTTTTCGCGATCGCCAACCAGCTGCTCTGCGGCCAGATCACCCATATCGACCAGAGTTTCCGCATGCGCCATGTCGACGGGCACTGGGTCTGGCTGCGCGTGCGCTGCGAACTCACCCAGAGCGTCGCCGAAACCGACCTCCATCTGATCGGTATCGCACTTGATATCAGTGAGCAGAAAAACCTCGCCGAACGCACGGCAGAAGCGGACCTGCGGCTGCGCGATGCCATCGATACCATTCCGGAAGCCTTCGTGCTGTGGGACGCCAACGACCGTCTTGTGCTGTGCAACTCGCATTTCCAGCGTCTGCACAAGCTCCCAGAAAACGCTGTACTTCCGGGAACTTCCTACGAAAGCATCCTCGAAATCGGCCGCATGCCCAGGGTGCGCACCCGTCGCAACGAAACCGTGGACGAGGTTCCAGGCGCGCGCACCTTCGAGGCCCAGCTCGACGACTCGAGCTGGCTGCATATCTCGGAGCGCCGCACCAAGGACGGCGGTTATGTCTCCGTCGGCACCGACATCACCCGGATCAAGGAACACGAGCAGAGACTGATCGACAACGACATCCGGCTGCGCGCCAGCGTCAACGATCTCAAGCGCTCCCGCACGGCGCTGGAGCAGCAGGCGCTGGAACTTGCCGATCTTGCCGAGAAGTACCAGCAGGAGAAAACCCGCGCAGAGGAAGCGAGTCAGTCGAAGTCGAAATTCCTCGCGAATATGAGTCACGAACTCCGCACCCCGCTCAATGCCATCATCGGATTCTCCGAGATCATGGGCAGCGGCATGTTCGGCGAACTCGGCTCTGACAAATATCAGGAATACTGCAAGGACATTCTCAACAGTGGACATTATCTGCTCGAGGTCATCAACGACATCCTCGACATGTCGAAGATCGAGGCTGGGCGCATGGATCTGGATCCTGAGCCGATCGACCTCAGCCAGACGCTCACCGAGTCGCTGCGGGTGGTCCTGGGACGAGCCCAGGACAAGAAACTGACACTCGATGCCAACGTCACCGACCGTCTGCCCGTGGTCGCCGACCGCCGCGCCACCAAGCAGATCATCGTCAACCTGCTGTCCAATGCCGTCAAATTCACGCCCGACGGCGGCCGCGTCATCGTGCGCTGCAGGCCGCATGGCAGCCGCATCGTGCTGACCATCGCCGACACCGGGATCGGCATTCCCTCGCACTCGCTGGCACGGCTCGGGCACCCCTTTGAGCAGGTCGAAAGCCAGCTCACCAAGAGCTATCACGGCTCCGGACTGGGCCTCGCCATTGCCCGCTCGCTGGTGCGCCTCCATGGCGGCACCATGCGCCTGCGCTCGCGGCTCGGGACCGGCACCGTGGTCCGCGTCACCCTGCCCCGCGGTGCCGCCACCCCCCATCCCGCTACAGAACTGCCCGCACCGCCTGCCTCCGCCTCCGCCGAACCGGCTTCGCCCCCCAGATCTGACTCCCAGAAGTCTGACTCCCAGAAGTCCGCTGCAGCAAAATCCGCTCCCCCGCAGAAGCCTTCCAGGTCCGGAGCAACGCGCCGCAGGAGCGCCTGAAGCAGGTCGCGTGATAATGTCTGTGGATTTGCAGATGCGACCCGCCAGGGCGCCCGCGCTGGCTGCTGCTCCACGCGACCCCAAGATCCAGGACCCAAGATCCAGGACCCAAGACCCAAGACCAGACGCAACTGCTGATTGACTTCGCGGTCAGATGAAATAGGGCGCCTGACCTGCGCCACAAACAGGCAACGGTCGTGTCAGGCCGGAGTGAATCGCACTGTGGTGGCGACCCACTGATATTGCGTGTAAGGATCTGCACAGGTGCCGAAAAAGATGGACAACAATCTCCGCTCCCGACAATTCCACGAGGGCGCCCCTTGTCTCTTCACTTCCGGGAGTCGTCTTGTGGCGGCTCATTCTGCAGCTTGCGAGCGGGATCAATGCTCAGCGTGTACACATCGTCGGTTGCCGCAGCGTCTTTCATTGCAGGCCTGGCGGCCCGACCGCCAGACCATTTTCCGGCGCCCCCAACTTCTCTAATCGCATTCTCCAGATGCCTCTGGCGATCCCTGGTCAGAAGTTAGCTCAGGGCACCCACTTGTGCTTCGTGCTTCGCGCCTGTCCTGTTCAAGGTTGTTTCGACAACGAAACGGTTACTGACAGCATTCATGTTCGACGTGTTACTGACAGACATAAACTGCCGCTGATGGAGCATGAAACCCGCAAACCAGCGCAACCAACGCTCGCAATCAGGCGCCTTCCAGCAGCATCAGGAAAACCCGCCGCACCTCGCCCTGGGTTTCCTTGACCCGTGCCTCAAGAGAGGAAAAATCGGGAGCGTCGCCGGCACGTGCCATCACATGCTGGAGATCAATACCTGCGGTATCGGCGTTGAAACGCGAACTGACGCACAGGCGCAGGATCTGGGTCAGGTCATGGTAGAGCTTTGCCGCCGCGCGCAGGATCCCGGCCTCGGCCGAAGCCAGGACGCCGAGGCGGGCGGCGTTCTCCAGGACCTGCATGGTGCTGACGTTGAGAATCTCCGGCATGTCATGGGCATGAACAAGCTGCAGATACTGGGCGATGAAGTCGATGTCGACAGTACCGCCGGCAGCGTATTTGAGGTCCCAGTGGTCGGCCTCCCCCTTCTCCTGAGCGATCGCCCGGCGCATGTCGAGCACATCCTGGGCAATGGCACCTGCCTCGCGCCGGCGCGTCAGGACATCGCGAATGATGGCCTCAATGCGGACGCGGAATTCCGGCGATGCCGACACCACGCGTGCCCGCGTCAGCGCCATATGCTCCCAGGTCCAGGCCTCGTTGGCCTGGTAGTCGGCAAAGGACTCGATCTTGGAGGCCACCGGCCCGGCCCGCCCCGAGGGCCGTAACCGCATGTCGATCTCATAGAGCACGCCATAATTGGTTCTTGTGGTGAAGGCGGCGATCAGGCGCTGGGTGAAACGGGCGAAATAATGCGGGCCCGGGAGTGACTTCGGGCCATCCGAGTCGGGACTGGCGTCATCGAAGTCGTAGAGCAGAATGAGATCGAGATCCGAGGCAGCCGTCATCTCCCGGCTGCCGAGCCGGCCCATGGCGAGGATGGCGCTCTCCTGGCCGGCGATGCGGCCATACTGGGTGGCAAAGCGGTCGGCCACCAGGCCATGCACGGTATCCACCACACCCTCAGCGACATTGGCGAAAGCCGTGCTGGCCTGGGAGGCCGACACCGTTCCGGTCAGAATCCGGGTTCCGATCAGAAACAGGCTCTCCTGGCCGAACAGCCGCAGCCGGTCGAGGAATTCCTCATAGGAGTCGGCATCCCGGACTGTGGCGGCAAGACGCGCCGACAGCTCCTGCTGGTCCGGCATGGCCCCGAAAAAACGCGGATCAATCAGACCATCCATCAATTGCGGCTGGCGGGTCAGCATCTCGCCAAGCCGTGGCGCCGCCCCCAGCACCAGTGCCACCAGCGCCACCAGTTCCCGGTTCTGGCCGAGGAGAGGGATCAGGCGTCCGCCCCATTGCAGCGCCCGCAGGAACTGATCGAAGGCAACGACGGCACGGTCCGGCTCCTCGGCATGTGCCAGACCATCGATCAGCGCCGGCACAAAGGCGACAAAGGCCTCACGGGTGGAATCGGAGCGGAACAGGCGGTAGTCACCGCTCATCCAGTCATGGACCGCCTGCGCCACCACAGGAGGGTTGCGAAAGCCGAGCGAGGCCAGATGAGGCAGGAGGCGTGGATCGTCGGGACCGGCGCCATAATCGATGTCCGGCTCAATCCCACGTCCCGCCGGCTCCTCAAACAGCTTGCTGTAGTGACCCTGAACGATATCGAGCTGGCGCAGCAGCTCACGCGCGAAAGCCTCGCGGTTTTCATAGCCCAGGAAGCACGCGATCGCCTCCACCGCGGCGCGGCTTTCCGGCAGCGCGTGGGTCTGTTCGTCGGCCACCATCTGCAGCCGGTGCTCAACCCGGCGCAGAAAGAGATAGGCGGATGTCAGCTCCTGGCGCACCTGTCCGGTGATCCAGCCGGATGCGGCAAGCACCTCGAGCACGGCAAGCGTCGGCCGCAGGCGCAGTTCCGGATGCCGCCCGCCGGCGATCAGCTGCTGGGTCTGGGCAAAAAACTCGATCTCGCGAATGCCGCCGCGCCCGACCTTGACATTCTGTCCCTCGACCGCGACCTCGCTCTGGCCGCGGAAGGTCTGCATCTGCCGCTTCATGTCGTGAACATCGGCAAGTGCGGCAAAATCCAGATGCTTGCGCCACACGAAGGGCGCGATGTCGCCGAGCAGAGCTTCGCCCGCGCGCACGTCCCCGGCGCAGACCCGGGCCTTGATCATCGCCGCCCGCTCCCAGGTCCGCCCTTCGCGTTCATAATAATGCAGTGCCGCGTTGCGCGAGATCGCGACATGGGTCGATGACGGGTCCGGCCGCAACCGCAAGTCAACGCGGAAGACATAGCCATCATAGGTGCGCTGTTGCAGGATCCGCGCCAGGGCCTGGGTGATGCGGACATAAAAGGACTGCGGTTCGACATCGGGGGCGATCATCGCCGCGTCCGGATCGAAGAACACGATCAGGTCGATGTCGCTGGAATAGTTCAGCTCCCCCGCCCCCATCTTGCCCATCGCCAGCACGATCAGGCCGCAGCCCTCTTCCGGCGCCTCTTCATTGGCGGCCTGGAGCCGGCGGCGCCCGATTTCCTGGCGCAGCAGATAGCGCAACGTCGCCTGCACCGAAAACACCGCAACCTCGGTCAAAGCTGCGGTCACCTGCATCACCGGCCACACCCCGCCGATATCGGCCAGAGCGATCAGGAGCGCCGCCTGCGCCTTCATCTGGCGCAGATGCCGCATCACGGTGGCGTCATCGGCTGCGACCCGCACGGCGCCTTCGGTGTCCGCAATCAGGCTAACCAGTCGCGCTTCAGGGGACTGACCTAACAGATCAATCAGGCGCTGGGGATCGGCCTGCACCAGTTCAAAGAGATAAGGCGAAAATTCCGCGATTCCGCCCAGCACGCTGCTGACAAAAGGCAGATGCAAAAGCCCCTCAAGCGCGGCCGCCTGTTGCGGCTCGATCTCTGCAAGCCAGATCCGCAGGCGCTCGCTGCTGCTGCGACCATTGAGATACGGCCCTTCTGCGAAGCGTGCCGAGAGCGCCCCACCCTTCTCGGCTGCGGAGCACAGCAGGCCACCATCGCGGTCCCGGGACGAGTTATGAACGTCTGTCTTTTCCGCCACTTCACCTGTCCTGCCACCCCACGGGGATTTGAAGGGGGGCTGATCGGACAACGCCGCACGAGCAGCGCCACCACCGCCAATTGTATAGCCACGAGCAGGGATCCTCAAAACCCATCGCGTAAAATCGCACCCCGCCTGTTGCCGCCCGGTTTGCCCCTTCTCCACCCCCTGTCTCCACCTTGGGCAGATTGCCCTCTTGCTTTTCCGCGGATTTCGATGTTTACTTTATCGTCTATTTACGTTTACTAAATTTTGGGGAGAATGCAGAATGGAGCCCTGTGACGCGGTCGAACTGGTCCTGAAGAAACTCGCCTGCAGCCAGAAAGAACTCGCACTCCGCCTCGGTGTCTCACCGACGCAAATCACAAAGTGGAAAAACGGAGAGTACATGTCGAACGACATGGAGACCCGGATTCGTGAGCTGACCGGGATCGGCGACATCGACCCCTCGGTGGTGCTGGCCGCCGGCACGCTGGAGGACGCCCGGAAGTGGCAGGCGCTGATCTCACGAATGGCGGAGATGGTGATTGAGGACAGCGACACCGGCACCAGTTCCGAGACGCTGACGGATCCCGACGGAATGCTGCTCTGGGAAACCTTCTATACTCTCAAAGAGATGGGGGTGGTCATTCCGCAACCCTTCCCGAAAGAACTCGAAGCACAGCATGAGGAAGAAGACGGTGATGAGGAGGAGGAAGAAAACGATCCGAAAACAGAACGCGATTCCTGGCAGCACAATCCCTGCTCCTTGCTGATCTATCGACTTCTCCAGTCCTACAGCGATATCCTGGAATTCTTCCATGTCTGTGGCATCGCGGAGATCTGTTTCGACGAAGACGTGAGCGATGCGGCGCAAAGAACCGGATTCGAGAACATCCCCTTCACGCTGATGAGTCTTGCCGCCACCAAGATTGAAGTGGACGAAAAACAGGCTCCGGGCTTTTCGAATTTTGCCGCCACAACGAAGACGGAGTTTCGCCAGTGGCTGAAAGAACTCAAGCTTGCTGCAATCCGGGCCGGGATCCCGCTGCGCGCCGAAGTGATGGACCTGCTTCACTGCAGCCATCCGGAACTCGCGCTCAAGGCGGATGCAGATTGGTGCGGCTTCAACGACCTGAGGCTTCATCCCGACATCTACATGAATGAACTCCTGGTGGGCATGCGAATGATCCACCAGGTTCTGCCCGCGATCATGGAGAAGCTTGACATCCTCGACACTTTCGAGCTCGACGACAGGGAGTTGTGCCTCCATTCGCGCCGCAGCAGGGGTGAGAAAGGACCGCCTCCGGGCTCCGCTGAGAGCCCCTGATCGTCCGCCATCTGCCCCTGTCGTTCGCTCGCCCGTCCCTCATGACTCTCGGGCAGCACTCCTTTCGCTGCCGCTCCGGCAGACGGGCAGAACCAGGGTGGCGACAAGACCGGGAGAGGCGTCCTCCAGCGTCAGGCTGCCGCCATGGAGCATGGCCACCGCGGCCGCCAGGCTGAGCCCGAGACCCGACCCCGGCAGGGTCCGGCTTGCCTCGAGCCGCACGAAACGCTCCACCGCCCGCTTGCGGTCCTGAGGCGGAATGCCCGGACCGGAATCGCTGACGCGCAGCGCCACATGCTCCCCGCTCCTTTCCGCCTCAATGACGATACGCGGCCTTGCGGCTTCCCCCTGCGCATGTTCACCGACATTTTCAGTTATGCTGTCACCTGTCGGGGGCTTGCCATATTTGATCGCATTCTCCACCAGATTGGCGAGTGCCTGGCTGATCAGCTCGCGGTTGCCATGAAGCGGTGCCGGCCCCGTTTTGAGTTCCAGAACCATGCCGTCCTCTTCCGCCACCGGCTCATAGAGTTCAAAGATGCCGGAGGCGACATCGGCAGCATCGAAATCGACCATGTCGTCGCGGGACTGACCGCATTCGGCACGCGCAATCATCAGAAGCGCATTGAAGGTGCGGATCAGGCCGTCCGATTCCTCAATCGTGCGCTCCAGGACCGCGCGGTAATCAACCTCCTCCCTGGACTTCGCCAGCGCCTCCTCGGCGCGGTTGCGCAGGCGCGTCAACGGGGTCTTGAGATCGTGGGCGATATTGTCCGACACCTCCTTCAGTCCCGCCATCAGCGCCTCGATCCGCTCCAGCATGGCGTTGAGGTTTTCCGCCAGTCGATCCAGCTCGTCCCCGCTGCGCCCCACCGGCAGCCGGCCCGAGAGGTCACCGGTCATGATCTGCTGGGCCGCACGGGTCATCGCATCGATGCGGCGCAACACCCGGCGCCCGACGAAAATGCCGCCGCCAAGCCCGAGCACCACCACCACCAGGATCGACCATTGCCCCGCCTTGGCGACAATGCCGAACAGCCGCCGCCGCTCATCAAGGTCGCGCCCGATCAGCACCCGGAAACCATTGGCAAGTTCGGAAACATGGACCAGGGCGCGATGATTGCGCTCATCCGGATTCTCAAGCCGCTGATAGACGGTTTCGCTCCAGCCCGAGGTTGCCATGACGCCGGGTGCCAGCGACTCGACATTGCCGGCGATGGCCTGTCCCGTCGGAGTCGTCACCAGATAGAGATTGGAACTGGGGCGCAACGCCCGGTATTCGATCGCCAGCACCAGTCCGCGCAATCCCCGGCGCCCATAGATGTCGTTGATCTCCGCGGTCTCGGCATTCACCGTCTGGGTGATCTCCTCGGTGATCAGCCGCCGCGTGTTCCAGGCAAAATAGCCCAGCAGAGAGGCCGAGAACAGGCCGAACAGGAAGAGGTAAACCAGCGTCAGACGAAACGCTGTCGTTCGGATCAGTTTGCCGAATGCCGTCACCGACCCTGCCACCGAAGTCATGGAAACCACCTGGATGTGGTCTGGTCGCGTCTCGGGCATTCAGGGCCGGCAAGGTAAGGGATCTTGTCCCAACCTGTGCGGCTGAGGGGTGGCGGATGACCTGCGAACATCAGACCCTCAGTCTCCACATCTGTCCCCACACGTGATGTCTCGAAAAAGGCGGTGACGGGCTCAACTTTCCGCGACACTCACGTCGCTTTCGCGTCGTCGCGCACCATATAGCCGGCACCGCGAATCGTGTGCAGGAGCGGGCGTTCATAACCCTTGTCGATTTTGGCACGCAGCCGCGAAATATGCACGTCGATCACGTTGGTCTGGGGATCGAAATGGTAATCCCAGACGTTTTCCAGCAGCATGGTGCGCGTCACCACCTTGCCGGCATGCTTCATCAGATATTCCAGCAGACGGAATTCACGCGGCTGCAACGTCAGTTCGTCCTTGTCCCGCATGACGCGATGCGACAGGCGATCAAGTTCGAGATCCCCGACACGATAGACGGTGTCCTCGACCTGGCCGCCGCGCCGCCGCGCCAACACCTCGACCCGAGCCAGCAATTCGGCAAAGGAATAGGGTTTCGGCAGATAATCATCGCCACCGGCACGCAGTCCCTTGATGCGGTCATCGACCTGGCCGAGCGCGGAGAGAATAAGGACCGGCGTCGAGTCGCCCTTCTGGCGCAGGGTGCCGATCATTGACAGCCCGTCAAGCCGGGGCAGCATGCGGTCGACGACCAGCACATCATAGTCGCCGCCCTCCGCCATGGCCAGTCCATCCTCACCATCCGCGGCGTGATCGGCCACATGACCGACCTCGCGAAAAGCCTTCACGAGATAATCGGCGGACTCATTGTCGTCTTCGATGATAAGCAGGCGCATCGTACGATCAGCGATGTTCAAGGTGGTCAGCCTTTCATCAACATGGCGCCAACAGCAGTCGCATGCAAGCCGGAGCGAAGATTTTCGTTGGTAAAAAAGGCGGGCGGCGAGGTCGGAAAGCTCGCTGGAAACCTCGCCGCCCGTGAAGCCCTTCCGGCGGAAAGGGGCAGATCCGCCGGAAGGTCGCGCAAGGGAGCGGGCAAACGCCTTAAACTCCCTCGAAGGTTCCGCAAAAAAGGCGGTACGACGAACGCCTTTCCCGGCCGGGGTCTATCCCCGCGCGTGCGGGGAAACCAGGTTATCGGGGCGGATGCAGAGCGCAAGCCAGGGTCGCCTCCGTCAGCCTTTGGCGATCGGCAGCGCGATGAAGCGGGTGTGGCCCCCGCTCTTCACACGCAGCAGGACCTTGTCCTTGTTGTCGGCGCGGGCGCTGGAGATGGCCTCCTCGACCTCACTGGCGGTGTTGACGTTCTTGCTGGCGACATCAAGGATAACGTCTCCCTCCTTGAGGCCGCGATCGGCAGCGGCCCCCTTCGGATCGACCTCGGTGACCAGCACACCCTCCTTGCCAGCACCGGCCACGTCGGTGGCGGGAACCACGGTCAGACCCAGCTTGGGCAGGTCGGTGCCACGGGACGACCCTTTGCCGCCCTCCTCATTGCCTATACTGGCTTCGAGATTTTTCGGCATCTGAGCGAGATTCAGGGTCACGATCTTTTCCTGCCCCTTATGCAGCACCGTCAGCTTGACCGAAGTGCCGGGCGCGATACCACCGATGGTGCGGGCCAGCTCACGGGAATCCTTCACGCTGGTACCATCTACCGCGATAATCACGTCACCGGACTCGATCCCCGCCTTCGCCGCCGGACCATTGGCCTGCGGTTCCGCTACCAGTGCTCCTTCCGCCTTGTGCATGCCGAGACTGTCGGCAATCTCCTGCGTCACGGCCTGGATCTGGACGCCAATCCAGCCCCGACTGACCGACCCCTTGTCCTTGAGCTGGGCCACCACATTTTTCACGGTCGCCGCCGGGATCGAGAAAGCGATGCCGACGCTGCCACCAGAGGGCGAATAGATCGCGGTGTTGACGCCGATCACATCACCATCGGTATTGAAGGCCGGACCACCGGAATTGCCCTTGTTCACCGGCGCGTCGATCTGGATGAAATCATAGGGTCCGTTGCCGATGTCGCGACCCATGGCCGAGACAATGCCCGCGGTCACGGTGCCGCCGAGACCAAAAGGATTGCCCACGGCCAGCACCCAGTCGCCGATCCGCGGCTTGGCATCGGCAAGCCTGGCGAAGGCAAAGTCTGTTTTGCCGTCAACCTTGATCAGGGCGATGTCGGTGCGCGCGTCGCTGCCGATCACCTTGGCGGTATAGACCTTGCCATCGTCGGTGGTGACTTCGACCTTGTCGGCCTTCTCCACCACGTGATTATTGGTTACCGCATAGCCGTCGGCCGAAATGAAGAAGCCGGAACCCTGGCCGCTGACAACATGGCCGCGCCCGCCACCACGCAGACCCGGGAAGCCGTCCGGGGCACCAAAGCGGCGGAAGAAACGCTCCATCGGCGACCCCTGCGGGAACGGCGACTCATCGTCGTCGTTGTTGGCTATGGTTTCCTTCATGTTGACCTTGACGGAGATCACCGACGGTTTGACGTGGGTGACGATGTCGGCAAATCCAACCGGACGCTGCTCGACCTTGGTGACCTCGGTGTTGACCTGGGCGTGCACCGGGGTCGCAAACAGGTTCGCAGGTGCCGTCGATTGGCTGAACTGACCCGCGACAAAAACAAGACCGGCGACCACCGAGGCCATCAGCGCAATCTTGCGCGCAGACAGCACCGACCGGCGGGGCGGGGCACGGAGTGAGTGAAACGGGAAGTCGGGGTTCATACGGGTGTCTCCAGGAGGCATCGTTATTTTGGTTGCGACGAACCGGATTGGTTACAGCGCCATTGATGACCAGCCGTGCCTTACGGCGCTCTGACGGCGGAATTAAACTTTTGTAATAGTGAGCGAAATCGTCCCGAAGGAAGGATCGGAACCTCCATCTGGCCCGTTCCTTCGCAAATCGCTCTTAAGATTCCCGCCTCGCACTGCGGCCAGATTGCACAAAACCGGGGCCTGCCTGCCCGCCCGAGACCCGAGCAGAACCGCCTGACGGTCCAGGCCGCCCCCTCTTTGGCACCCTTGATTCGAGGAAGGTCTGTGCGAGAAGGCCCAGGCGTCAGCCGCCGCGAGAAGGCCTGGAGCGGGCAGGCCCGGTCAGGAGAGGCCGGTCGCTTTTCGTTTCAGGAGAGGGCGAAAGCCCCTGCCCGGCCGCAATGACGTTGGCGCGGCGAAGCGGGCCTTCCCGCCCTCTGCGGTGATACAGGCCGGGACCTCACAAAGGAACCGCCTCTTTTGAAGAGGCTCTCGCGCCGGGTCACTCCTCCTCAACCTCACAGCGCGGCCGATCCAGGGGGACTTCGCCCATTCCTTGAATCAAGCCAATGAAGCAAAAACGGCGAGGCGAAAAAAGCAAAATAGAGCAGCACCAGAACCTGCGCGATCGGCATTACCGCGTCGAACGTCGAAAAGGTCCCAAGATAGCCGAGCCCAATGGTGACCGCGAGCAACGCACAGCAGCACAGGCGCCACCATCCTTTCATCGGGCCCGTCCGCAGGACATCGGCACGCGCCCACGGCCAGATCATGGGAATGACGATGGCCGCAAACACCAGGACGACACCAGCGAGCTTGTCTGGTACCGCACGCAGCATCGCAAGGGAGGCCAATCCGTGCAGCGGTGGACCGAAGCAACATTCCCTTCGTGTCACAAAAATCCCTCCAACCTCACCGGTCTCAGCCTGCCTGATAAGCACCAGCGTGACCACGGCGGCACCGATGACAAAGGCCAGCCGCAGCACGAATCTCTGCCCCCAGCCCCCGACCGCTTTGTGCCTCGCGATGACGTCGGAGCCGAGCAGACCGGCCTGCACAAACAGAAACAGGATGCCAGCAGCGCTAGCGAAAATGCCCCTCCTCCACAAAACCGGGTCGACCCACTGCGGCACCTCTCCGTGCCCGACCGCCGTCCAGAGCCTGGCAATCGCGGTGGCAAGCCAGTAGCTCACCTGACCCCATGGCAATACATATCCCGCGAAATCGCAAAGCGGAACCGCGACCACACCATTGACCAGCAACAGCCATACCAGGGTGTGTCTTGTCCCCAGATAGAGCGACAGCGCAATGTGAACCACGCTCATCATCCAGAGCTGGTCAACCAGCGTGCGGACTACACCCGGGCTCACAAGAGTGCCAATCTCCAGGCTTGGTGCAGAGAATGCGGCACTGAGCGCAGTCGTCAGCGCATGTGCTCCCAGGAAGGACATCAGGAACAAGTCCAGATCCTGAACATAGGAACGGGGCAGAACCCGCGCCTGCACCAGACTGTCTTCTTCCGTCACTTCCGCCCTCCCAAATCACCCCTCAACCTGAGCGCCGACGCCGGCCCAGGACCGCGGCCCGCAGGCACGCTGTCGCGCCAGGATCGCACGCTCCATGAAGCCGGCCGCCAGTTTGCGCCACGCAAGGCTTCGCAGCCGGGCTTTCTTCACGCCCCGTCCGATCGAAGTCCGTGCCCCACCGCAGGCCCCATGTGCCCGATCGCAGCATCTCGCCCGCGTCAAATCCAGGCGACAAGCCACACATCGCATCGGACCGTCGCCTCAGCAAACCTCTTGCAGGCATGTCTCTGCACAGCAGCTGCGCGCAAGGGGCCTGCCAGGACCTGGCAAAGAGCGGCCCTTTTCGAAGATGACTGGCCCTTCCCACTTCCGACAGCCTGCAGCACAGCCGCCTCTGGACACCTCCTCGCCGCGCCCCGCGCACTGACCTATCCGCATTAGCACAATTCCCGTCAGAACACGGGCCATCTCCGGGCCCCGAATAGCGAAACGATACTGATTCCATTCGCCAGCGTATATCCGCCCAGCACGCACATCCGGTCGAAATCGTCAAACATAGGAACAACGCAGCAAGCCCGGCTGCACCACGTCCTCTTGCGCTGCCGCGCACATCCCTCCCAGAACCGCCAATCCGCGACCTCGGTGCCGGACAGACAAATGCCGCTCCCAAAGCAGCACCACCCCGCCACACGATCGCGCAACGATATTCACCCTCATCGCGACCGTCATCCTCGCCCCACCCGGCCACACGGCCGGGCATTCTCCTCCCTCCGCGCCATTTCCGGCGCAACACGATTGCATGAGGGCAGATATTTATTCAATTTGGCCGGTGGACTAAATGAACGGCCACGGATTGATCTTGATGACGATGTCCTGCTCATCCAGCTCAAGCCGGGCAGGAATATCTTCCGACTCGAAAAGGCGAACCGGGTGATCGAGAAACACCTCGCGCACCTCCCATTTGCCGCCAACTTTCGCCAGAACCTCGGCGCGTGACATTCCGACCTTCAGTTGCGCAACCAGGCTCTCATTTTCAAGCGCACGCAGCGCATGTTCCAGCCACTTCCGATACCACGCATCGAATGTCAGTCCGGTGGGATGGAACTCTCCGTCGCAACCGTCCCAGATCGTACCTGCGGTGGGCCCATTGACGACCAGATACGCGTAAATGTTACATCCCTGGTGGCAAAATTCCAGCACGCCCGGCAACGGCTCTTCCGAAAAATCCTCGGTCGCTGCGGTCAACAAAAACGGTCGCGACAGATCACAGCCCAGCGCATCACGACCAAGGCTCGAGAGCGGCTCCAGTCCATAGAACGGGCCCGCCCCGCCATCGCCTACCGTGGCAAGGAAGTAGCGGTAGGCATCCGGAAGCCGGACCCCGTTGACGGCCTCAAAGGCTGTCAGTTCAACCTCTGACAGCGGCGGTCCAAGCCTATATCCCTGCTCTTCCGAGCCGAACACCCGGAAGTCCTGGTCCCTGGCACGAAGACGTCGGAGCATTTCGCCCAACTCAGCGATTTCGCCCCTCATTTCGTTGGAAGGCTTGCCGTCCCGGATGTAGGACGCGGAAAATTTTACAGCCGCCCGGACCGCCTCATTGTCGCATTTCAGCTGGTCCCAGTCCTCAAAATCGGGTTTGAGGTAGCTCAGCATCGCGATCGTCTCTTCGAGCGACAGCTCGGAGACCTCGATCTTCTGGAACCGGTGCAGAAGCGCCTGGTTCTTCTCCAAATGCCGGTGATATTCCTTGTCGGTTATCTGGCCCATGCAGACAACGCCACAACTCAATGCCGAGTCGAGCAGAACAGAGCCATCCATCGCTCCGCCCCCGATCAGGCGATCGATGTCATCGATGAACAGTATGGCACCGGGATAGCGATCAAGCGCCTTGAGCACCTGCTCAAAACGATTCTCGAAGTCGCCATGATCGCGCACGCCAGCGAGCAATGCTCCGGTGTTGAGCGAAAATACCTCGGCCGAAGCCAGCTCTTCCGGCACTTCATTGTCAACGATGCGCCTGGCCAGTCCCACGGCGATCGCGGCCTGGCCGACGCAGGTCGCGCCGACAAACAGCGGATTGTTATCCTGCGGCCCGCACAGCACCTTGATGGCGCGGCTGATTTCGGAGTTGCGCACGATCACCGGATCCATCTTGCCGTCGCGGACCTTCTTGTTGAGGTTGACGCAATACGTCCTGAGCACATACGCTCTCTTGCCGGACTTTTTCGCTGCCGCCATCGCTGTCGGCCTCTTCACAACACCGCGCACCGACGAGCCTTCCGACACAACCTGTCGCTTGGCGCTGCCGCGCTGGATATAATTGACCACGTCATGACGGGTCATCTCCTGCTCCCGCAGGAAATGGGCGCCATGGCTCTCCTGTTCTGCAAGGATCGCCATCAGCATATCCGCCCCGGTTGCCTCCGCGCCCCCCAAGGACAGAGCATGACTCATGGCTCGCCCGATGACACGGTCTAACCCTGCCGATATCTCGCCATACTCACTGGCGTCAGCAACCGGATTCTCGAATTCGGTGTCGAGATAATTGACCAGACTCAACCGCAGCGTGTCGAGATCGACGCCGCAGGCACACATCACTGCTGCCGCATCCGCGTCATCGATCAGCGCCAGCAGCAGGTGCTCCGGTGTGGAATAGTGATGGTGGCGCTCGCTGGCAATCGTCAGCGCCCGGTTCAGGGATCGCTCGAGGCCTTTAAAGGAAGACACGTTTCATCTCCTGCCATTCTGGCCGCCTGCCGCGCCCATTCAGACCTCCGGTCATAACACCCTGTTGTGAAATTGCCACCACCACATCACAATGATCAATGATCCGCGCGCCAGGAGGGTGCCTGCCATTTTGCACCACAGAGGCGGCTCCACACCAGAAGTTCCAGGTCCTCGCGGACGCTGCCGGCCTATCACGATCGGGTGAGAACTTGCGCCGCCACCGTTCTTTCATCGTCAAGAGGTAACGCGCCACCGATCTGCATCCTTGACATGGGCGGCCCGGAATTGTCGAAAAGCGGCATCCATTCTGAACTCCTTCCTTCCAAAGCCCGCTTTCGGCCCAATGGACACGAAATTTTTCCACCCCTCCGCCCGTTCTCTGGAGCCTGTGCCAATGACCGCCCCTTCTTCCTCCACGTCTGCCCTGACCGGCACCATGCTGACGCAGTTTCTCGATTCCCTGGAGTCTGACCTCGAACGCGCCGGTTCAGCAGCTTTCGACCTGCAGGCACGCCTCGCCGCACAAGAGCTGCGTCCCGACACATTTCCCACACTCGCCCGTCTCAGCGTGCTGTGGTTTGCCGCTGGCGTGGCGACCCTGAGCGCTCTCTCAGCGTGCTTCACGATGGCGGGCGTCAGCTTTTTGCCGGTCTGCTCCCGGGCTCGGCCGACAGCGCCACCCTGTACCTGGCAATGATCAGCCTCTGTCTCGACCTCGGCGACGAGGCCATCGACGACCGGCCCGAACTCTATACCGCGATCGCCCAGGCGGTCACCGACTTCGCCGCTTCGCTACCCCTGCCCCAGCGCCGCGAAACCGAGATCCGATGGCACGTCTTGAGGCCCGTGCAAGTCACGCCAGAGGTGATCTCCGAGCTGCCCTGGCACCACGGAACCTGACGATCCGCGATCTCGCCGCCGACAGCAACGGGGAGGACGATTTCTTCGAATATGATCTGCCCTGGCTGGTCGAGGCCGGCCGCCTCAAGGACGCCGGAGAGCGCGCCTTCCTCTGGCTGCGCGGCCCGGATCTCGACGCCGACGAATATCTTGCCACCCTCCTCAATCAACGCCTGGCGGATCAAACCGACGTCTCGGTATGGTGGCCCCTCTGCGTCATGATGATTGTCCTCGGAAGCAGCGAGGAACAATTCCATGGCTATTTCGGCACCGATATGGAGGCGTTGCGCCGGAAGTCGCCAGTCCATGCCCGGCTCTTTGCCCCGCTGGCGGGCGCGACAAATCTCACGCCGGCGCTGTTCGGCAAAGTGCTGGAGGCCGCGGGCCAGGTCGCCGAGGAGCGTGAGCCCGGCCATCCCTGGACCCTCCGTCTTGCTGACGAGCTATCGCCTCCGCGCCGGATTTCTCACCACGGCCCAGGCAAGGCCGCATTTTGAAGCGGTCGTAGCCAAAGGACTGGGTGACGACACCACGCTGCTTCGCACCTTCCAGGCCCGGGTTGCGGCGCTGGGGCTGGAAGCAGCCCTCCAGCAGCCGGCGCTGATCCCCGAGAGTGCCAGTGCGGCCTTCGGTTTGGGCTGCGGTGCCAATGGCGACACGGAGGACGGGGACGGCGTTGAGCAATGGCTCGAAGACGTTGCCGAAACCGACCGCAACCGTATTCAGGCGCTCTGGGATCCAATCCTTTGCCATATTTATGAGCAAGGCCTCGCCCGCATGGAGCGCTTTTTCGAAACCGGCAAACCACAGCATTCAGCCGACGTCTGCTCGCATCTCTATTCGATGATGTGCAACAATCTCGCCATCCGATATTCCAATGCCCTCCTCCGTTACGACGACGCACTTTTGCTTCACCGCAAGGGCATCGAAGCCAGCCCCTTTGCCGAGCACTATTACGGCATCTTCCGATGCCGGGAAGCCATGGTCGATGAAGCGGACGAGAATCAGATACCGGACACCGCAAGGAAGCCCTTGTGGGAAAAGGCCGTCGCCGCCGGCGAAGAACTGTGGCAGTTTTCAAGCGAGAACGGCTTTGGTCGCAACGAGCCCAATACCTACATCCCGGCCATCGCACAATATCTCCATCTGCTCCAACGCGACGCCGAACTGCCAGCCTGGCTCGAACGCCTGGTGCAATGGCAGGAAGATGAGGACGGCGACGCGGAAGATCCGGCGCATCTGTCCGACGAAGCCATGCGGGCAAGAATGGACCTTTTCAGCGCGATGCGCCGAAGTTACCGGGTGCAGTCGGAAAAGGGCTCGGCAGCGCTCAAGCCACAGGTCAGGAAGTCCAGGGATTGGGACACCCACTACACTGTCGGCAACAACCTGTGGAAATATTTCGAGGCGCCAGATGAGGCCATCGAATTCTACGAGAAACACCTGAAACTCAACCCGCGACGCACCGAAGACCAGCGCATCCAGGCAGAAGACATCGCGGAAAATCTCCGGAACTGCCGCGCCGGCCCATGCGCCAGGCCGTGGTGGCAGGTTTGGAAATAGCGCTTGCTAAAAAAACAGCCTGTTCTTCGCCTCGCCGATCCGACGAAGTGGTCCGGCGAGGCCCGGAAGAACAGATCAAAACAACCGATCTGGAAAGCGGATCGGCGAAAGTAGCACGAGGACCGGTCCCACCAGGCTCAAGCGTGGGACCGGGCTTTCTGCTCCGGCCGCTGTCCGGCCGCCGGGGCCAACCCGGCAGAAGGCTTAACGATCAGGCGGAGCGCTCTGGCTTCGTGCCGTCATCCCCGGCCATCAGCGCGGCAAGCCGCGCCTCCTCGTGGGGAGTCAGCGGCAGCACCTGCTCGGCGCCAGCGCGGGGACGGCTGCGAAACCACGCCACTACACCAAAGGCTCCGGCAGCCAGAAGGAGCGGCGTGATCAGCCACAACAGCCAGGTGTGACGGCCAAAACGCGGCCTGAGCAACACAAACTCGCCGTAGCGATCGACCAGAAAATCCTTCACCTCGGCGTCGCTGTCGCCCTTATTGATGCGTTCCCGCACCAGAATCCGCAGGTCCTTTGCCAGCGGCGCATCCGAATCGTCGATCGACTGATTCTGGCACACCATGCAGCGCAGCTCGGTGGAGATCTCCCGGGCCCGGGCCTCTTTGGCCGGATCGGCCATCACTTCGTCGGGTTGCACTGCGCGGGCCTCTGACAGGCCGAACGCAAGCAGGACAGCAAAGAGCGCAATCAGACGCAACATATCCCGATCACTCCGCCCCCTGAAGACGCGCCTCACCACGTGCGGGCTGCGGCGCACCGACCCGCAATCGCCGGTCAAACAGCGATAAAGCACCGCCCAGCGCCATCACCAGCGTCCCCCACCAGATCAGGAGCACCCACGGCTTGTGATAAATGCGCACTGCGATGTGATCGTCGTCCTTGACATCGCCAAGTGAAATATAGAGCTGACTGGCACCGCGCGTCATCAGCGCGGTCTCGGTCGTCGAGGTCCCGCGTGTCGCGAACTGGCGCTTCGAAGGCATCATGGTGCCGAGCCTGTCGCCGCCCTGCCGGACTTCGAAGCGCGCCACCATCTCCTGGTAGTTTGAGCCCCGGCGGTCAAGCAGCTTGTCAAGCTTCAGCTCATAGCCCGCGATCACGGCCGTGTCCCCCGGCTTCATGATGCTGATATATTCGCTGTTCCAGCTGGTCTCGCAGACGATGCCGATCAGCGTCATGCCAATCCCGATATGCGCAAGCGCCGTGCCCCAGACCGCGCCGGGCAGTCCCCACGCCCGGCTCGCCGAGGTTGCCGGCGGCAGGCGGAACAGACCGGTGCGCGTGGCGAGATCGGTGCACGCCCCGACAATCACAAAGACGGCGAGCGCGATGGCAAGCGGCGCCAGGCCATGGCCGCTTCGAACCCCCAACCAGACCACGGCCATACCTGCGAGCGCCACCACGAAAGCAGCCAGGAGCCGCCATGCCGCGGCAGCGATATCGCCGCGTTTCCAGGCCAGCATGGTGCCGAAGGGGATCGCGATCAGCACCGGCACAAACAGCGGCCCGAAGGTGAGATTGAAGAACGGCGCACCGACCGAGATCTTTTCACCGGTCAGGAGTTCCAGGGCGAGCGGATAGAGCGTACCGAACAGCACCGCGGCACAGGCAGTGGTCAGAAAGAGGTTGTTGAGCACCAACGCGCCTTCGCGCGAGATCGGCGCAAACACCCCGCCCGGCTTCAGGGTCGATGCCCGAGCCGCATAAAGACTGAGGCTGCCGCCGATGAAAATGCACAGGATCAGCAGGATGAAGACGCCACGGGTCGGATCGGTGGCAAAGGCGTGGACCGAAGTGAGCACGCCCGAACGCACCAGGAAGGTGCCGAGCAGCGACAGCGAGAAGGTGAGGATCGACAGAAGGATGGTCCACACCTTGAG